>Ga0315293_10005813_pt1 | contig 11598 bp, 13 predicted proteins | sample YL17G13_20_MG_FD_203071 | JGI IMG/M metagenome (GOLD analysis project Ga0315293, IMG submission 203071) | Sediment microbial communities from Yellowstone Lake, YNP, Wyoming, USA - YL17G13_20 | ecosystem: Environmental > Aquatic > Freshwater > Lake > Sediment | place: USA: Wyoming | collected... | reverse complement strand
TGATGCCTCGTACCGGTCTCTTCAGCATGAAGGACGGGTCCTATCGGGAAGCCCCATCCGGCAGCGAGGCCGAAAAGGTGGCTCAGGCTGGACGCAGCGCCAGTTCGGTGGAGAACTCAGTCCGCCACCTGTTCGAGCATGTTGCACCTCAGTTCCAGGACCGGACGGGCGGATACGCGCGCATCATTCGCGTGGGCCTGCGCAAGGGAGATGGCGCGTCTCAAGTAATGCTTCAGCTGGTTGACTACCGGCCGATCGAATAGCAGTGGCCGGCCGGGTGACTAATGCGCAATCTCAAGCTGACTCTGGAGTACGACGGAACTGCTTTTCACGGCTTCCAGCGCCAGAATGGATTGCGGACCGTCCAGGGAGAGTTGGAGGCGCGATTTTCGGGACTGTTGGGTGAATCAGTGAAGGTGATCGGAGCAGGACGCACCGATGCTGGTGTGCATGCTCTCGGACAAGTGGCGAACTTCCGCACGACGCGCCCCATCGACATAAGGCGCGCGGCACAAGTGCTCAATGCGACACTGCCACGGGATGTTAAGGTTCAGGCGTGCGAAGAGGTGGCTGATGCTTTTCATGCCCGGCGTTGCGCTCAGTCTCGCACTTATCAGTATACGCTGATCGAGCGGGGCATGCCCTCTCCGCTGCTCGGACGCTTTGCCTTCTTGTTGCCGTACCAGGTCGATGTAGATATGATGCAGGCAGCGGCAGAGCCGCTTGTGGGACAGCACGATTTCAAGGCCTTCCAGGCCAGCGGCTCTGCGACGAGGACAACCGAGAGGACCGTGAGACAGTTGCAGTGTCGACGAAGCGGCGATACGGTCCAGATCACTGTGGAGGCCAACGGCTTCCTATATCGGATGGTCCGTATTATAGTGGCCGCCCTGGTGGCGGTCGGTCGCCGAGACCTGCAACCAGAGGCTTTGGCGGCGTCGTTGTCGTCCGGAGAGCGCCTTGCGAAGATCGCACCCGCACCAGCTTGCGGACTCTGCCTACTCCGGGTATCATATTGATAGGCATCCGCCGGTGCGGATGCCGCCGCAGTCCCCGGCGGACGACGCGTGACCAGGCATTGAGGGAAGGATAGGCTGATCTGTTATGAGGACCCATAAGACTAGAACTTACACGGCCAAACCGGCTGACATAAAGCGCCAGTGGTGCTTGATAGATGCCCAAAGGCAGGTCGTCGGCCGGTTGGCGGCTGACGTCGCCGCAGTGTTGCGCGGCAAGCACAAGCCGGAGTACACACCGCACGTTGACACGGGGGACTTCGTGGTGGTTATCAACGCGTCCGGGCTCGTCCTCACAGGCAGCAAGGCGGAAAAAACCACACGTTACCGCCATTCGGGCTATCCTGGCGGGCTGAAGTCAGAACCCTACGGAGATCTCTTCCGGAAGGATCCTGAGCGAGCGTTCCGCGCCGCAGTTCGCGGCATGCTGCCCCACACCGTGCTCGGCCGACAGATGCTCCGGAAGTTGAAGGTACATGCCGGCGGTGACCATCCTCACGAGGCCCAGCAACCGATACCCTATGAGCCGCCGCACGCGAGAAAGGTATAGGAGGTAGATACTCTCGTGGCACAGGAATTCTACGCCACCGGACACCGAAAGAACGCAACCGCCAAAGTATGGCTGTCAACTGGTACGGGCCAGATAACGGTCAACGGACTGCCATTGCCCGATTACGTCAATCGACCCACGCTTGAGATCATGGCAAGTGAGCCCCTGCGGCTGGCAGAGTCGCAGGGCCCCTTTGATGTGCGCGCAAAGTGTCTCGGCGGAGGCATTTCGGGGCAAGCTGGAGCGCTGCGCCATGGTATTGCAAAGGCTCTCGTCGTCATGGACGCAGAGATGCGCGTGGTTATGCGCCGAGCTGGCTTTCTCACCCGCGACTCCCGCATCAAGGAGCGCAAGAAATATGGACGCAAGCGAGCCAGACGCGGATTCCAGTTCAAGAAGCGCTGAACGCGTCGTCTATGCCGCTTCGCTCTTGTCCAGGAGGCCTGTGGGGAACTGGTGTGTCACGCCGTCGACCAGTCATGTGGAACAAGCTTCCTAAGGGGACGCGCAGGATGATTCCAATGCCATCGCCCACCACAGGACTGCCCTCAGCCGTCCGGGGGTCGCGACAACCGGTCAGGCAGGCCTTATGGCTTGTCTTGCCCGTTTTCGCGGCCGCTCTCTGCGGCCTCGGCGGCAGTCGCGACGCGGTGGCTTCCACGGGCTCGGGCGCCAGTGGTGTCGTGCAGGCATCTGAACCTGCGGCCAGCTTGTTGCTGAGACAGGCTGCGATCGGCTACGAGATATATGAGGTGAGCGACGGCGACACGCTTCAGAACATCGCCGCTCGCTTCGGAGTATCGCCCCAGCGGATCGGCAACCTAAACGGTCTTGCAGCTTCGTCTGAACTGACCCCGGGCCAGTCGCTCGCCGTTCCACTCCCAGGCGGCGCTGCGCCGCTGCGCGCGCATGACGCGCCCACCCCTGGGCCCCGGAGTATTCAGCCCTGCTACGCAATCGTAACCGGCCGTGGCCAGATCACCCGAGGTCAAACCGGCTCGGGAGCAACCGAGATCCTCTACCAGCCTCCGCTCGGGAGCAGGCTGATCGTCACAGCTGACCAGGGGAGCCAGTGGGGAATTGTGATGATTGATGGGTCAACCGGCTGGATCTCGAAGCAGTCCCTGCGGCTGACGGACGAGGCAATAGAGCCTGAGCAACTGGAAGTCATGCTCAGCGGCGGACGGCCGGACATTGCCCAGGAGGCACTCCGCTACCTGGGCACGCCCTATCGCTACGGTGGCCGACTGCCCGACGGCATTGACTGCTCACTGCTGATCCAGACCGTTTGCGCGGCCCACGGGATTGCGCTGCCGCGCACGGCAGCTTCGCAGTTCGAAGTGGGGCGGCCGGTTAATTACACCGAGCTTCTGCCCGGTGATCGCCTTTATTTCGTCGGCCGGTCGGGAGTTGTCAACCACACAGGACTCTATCTAGGCAACGGGCAGTTCGTTCATGCTTCGTCGCTTCACGGGTGTGTGACGATAGACGAGCTGTCCGAGCGGCTCTACTGGACACGCTTCGTTGGCGCCCGACGATCGTAGTCGCCCGGTCTTAGGAACCGGGCGAGATCGACCAGCAGGCCCCACCCCGGCCTGCCTGTCCGCTTACCAGCAATCCCTCTCGCTTGCCTGGCTCTCACTTGTTGTTGTATAATCCCACAAAACTCGAGGACAGCCAAGATGGCTAACGTGGCGGTCGGCGGTGCCACTGGGTACGGCGGCATTGAGCTGATTCGGTTGCTTCTTGCCCATCCGCAAGTCGACCTTACATTTCTATCGTCTGAGACATATGCAGGCCAGCAGGTGTGCGATGTGCATCCGCATCTGCCGAACGCAAAGGGCATCCTGCGTGCCTTGGACCCTGCCGCTATGGCCCGCGAGTGTGATTACGCCCTCCTGGCGCTGCCGCCTGGGAAGTCCATGGAAATCGTCCCTCAGCTACTTGAGGCGGGCGTTCGGGTGGTGGACGTCGGACCAGACTATCGGCTGCGCGATACAGACCTATATCCGAAGTGGTACGACCTGAGCCACACCAGCGCTGAGCTCTCGGCGGAGGCGGTGCTGGGCGTGCCTGAGTTGCATCGCGAGCGGATTGCCGCCGCAAGACTCGTTGCCTGCCCAGGCTGCTATAGCACCGCGGCGGTGCTGGCGATGGCGCCGCTGGTTGCAGAAGGACTCATCGACGTGACAGATATTGTCCTGGACGGGAAGTCGGGCGTTTCCGGCGCAGGGCGCACGGCACTAAAGCTACCGTATCACTTCCCCGAGGCAAACGAAACCGTGAACGCCTACGCGGTTGGGGGCCATCGCCACCTGCCTGAGATGGTTCAGGAGCTGCAGGCGTTGACCGATGCCACCGTGAGCGTGACCTTCGTGCCACACCTCGTTCCCATGACGAGGGGAATACTCATGACAGCCTATGTGACGCCGACCGCTGAAACGGGGGCTGACGCGTTACGCGACGCCATGCAGCGCCGGTATGGAGACGAGGCCTTTGTTCATGTGCTGCCCGATGGGCAATGGCCGCAGACAAAATGGGTGCAGGGAACGAACCTGTGTTTCCTGGGAGTCGGAATCGCCCAGGCGTCTGGCAAAGCGATCATCGTCGCAGCCATCGACAATCTCGGCAAAGGTATGGCGGGACAGATGGTGCAATGCCTGAACCTCATGCTTGGCGTCGATGAATCGACGGGCTTGACTGCACGTTCAGTGTGTCCGTAAGGAGTAGTCCCTTGGCGAAGCCCAAGTGTCCCAATTTCCTGCGCGAGGTACCTGGTGGCGTCACGGCGCCGTGTGGCTTTACGGCTTTCGGAGTGCGTTGCGGCATCAAGCGTCGTGGCTCTGATCTGGCGCTGATCTACAGTGTCTCGCCCGCAGCGTCCGCAGGCGTCTTCACGACCAACTGCTTCCAGGCGGCGCCCGTACTGGTGACGAAACAACGCGTTGGTCGAGCCGACACACAAGCTATAGTGGTCAACAGCGGCAACGCCAATGCCTGCACTGGAGACCAGGGATACAGAGACGCTCTGGCGATGGCTGAACTGGCGGCGAGTGCAGTGGGTATCCCTGCGCGTTCCGCGCTGGTCTGCTCGACTGGCATCATTGGCCGGACGCTGCCGATGGACAAGATCTCTGAAGGCATTCAGAAGTGTGCGGCCAGCCTACATCCCGAGGGCGGCGAGAAGGCAGCCAAGGCAATTCTCACAACGGACAAGCGGCCGAAGTCGATATCAGTGGAGTTCGACCTCGATGGGCGTCCTGTCCGCGTCGGTGGCATGGCGAAGGGCGCGGGTATGATCGGACCCAGCATGGCGACAATGTTGTCGTTCATCACTACCGACGCGGATCTGACCCCGGCACTGCTGCAGTCGTGTCTCGCCACAGCAGCCGACCGAACGTTCAACCGAATACTGGTCGACGGAGATACGAGCACTAATGACACAGTTTTGCTGTTAGCCAATCGCCAAGCCGAGGCAGGCAAGGTCACCCGCAGACACGGCCTCTCGCGGTTTGGCACAGCGTTGGAGTATGTTGCTTCTTGCTTGGCCTACGAGATCGTGCGCGATGGGGAGGGTGCATCTAAACTAATCGAAATACGGGTGCGCAACGCAGCGTCAGAGAAGGACGCTTTGAAGATCGGGCGAACTATCGCCGGCTCTCCCCTGGTCAAGACGGCACTCGGCGGAGGAGACCCCAACTGGGGAAGAATCCTGGCCGCGGCGGGGCGTTCGGGCGTCCGGTTTCGGCCCGAGCTCGTAGACCTGATCCTCGGCGGTGTTGAAGTGGTGCGGGGCGGGGCAGCCTGCGACTTCAACGAGAAGAAGGCGGCCGCCTCAGTGGCGGCGTCTGAGATCCAGGTGACACTTGATCTCAATGCCGGCAAGGAGGAGGCCACGGTTCTAACGTGTGACCTGACGGCGGCCTACGTCCGTTTGAACTCGCTGTATCACACTTGAACGCAGCCGGCTGATTGATCGTTTGGCACTTCGCACGAAGCCGCCGCGGCTACTGAGGTGAGATATGAACCCATCGCAGAACGTTCCTGACATGGATGGCTTGCACCAGCGCGCAGCGGTTCTGATCGAGGCATTGCCCTACCTCCGTCAGTTCCGCGGTGACACTGTGGTCATCAAGTACGGCGGCGCGGCCATGCTTGACGCGACCTTGCGCACCGAAGTCCTGAAAGACGTCGTGCTGTTGGAGCATGTGGGGCTGCGTCCTGTGGTCGTCCACGGTGGCGGGCCGGACATCACGGAGACGATGCGCCGCTTCGGCAAAGAGCCGGAATTCGTGGACGGACAGCGTGTGAGTGATGCGGAGACGGTTGGAATTGCGCAGATGGTGCTCACAGGGAAAACCAATCCGGACCTGGTGGCGGCGATCCAACAGCAGGGCGGTCGTGCCATCGGCCTCAATGGAAAAGATGGTGGGATGGTCATTGCGCGGAAGCGCTCGGGTCCGACGGACCTGGGCTTTGTTGGCGAAGTCGACACAGTAAGACCGGACCTGGTGTCAGGGCTTATCTCGCAAGGCTTCATACCCGTGATTGCTCCCATCGCCGCCGGCCTCGGCGGAGAGACTTTCAACATAAACGCAGACCATTTTGCCGGCGCGATCGCCGGCGCGCTGCGGGCCAGCAAGCTGGTGCTGTTGACGGATGTCCGTGGCGTGCTGAAAGACCGCTCTGATCCAGAGACGGTCATCTCCGAGCTCACAGCCAAGCAGGCGAGGGAGATGATCGCCGCTGGTGGCATAGACACCGGCATGATTCCCAAGGTCGAGGCGTGTCTTGCCGCGCTCGCATCAGGCGTGGATCGCTGCCACATAGTCGACGGCAGGTTGCCTCATGCTCTGCTCATGGAGTTGTTCACCGATGTGGGCATCGGCACCATGGTTATCGCGTGAGCCTCTCGGAGGCGAAGGATGGCGCTCTTCGAATACCGGTGCAACAGAGAACTCCGACTTCGACGACGAGCACGGCGAAGACTACGGAGATGACTACGACGATTTCTGAGGAGGCTTGACTTGAAGATAGACGAGGCGAGAGCGCTTGAGGCATCGCACATGCTGAATCTCTACCCCCCCATCCGCATGCCCATGGTAATCGCTCGCGGCGAGGGGGCACGGCTCTGGGACACGGAGGGGAAGGAGTATCTCGACTTCGTCAGCGGCGGGCGAGCCGTGACTGGCCTGGGCCACTGCCACCCTAAGATAGTGTCTGCCATCTGTGACCAGGCGCACACGCTGTTGCATATGTCGAATGACTTCTACACGGAGCCGCAGCTTCGGCTGGCCGAACGCCTCTCCACTCTCTTCCCGGGGCGCTGCTTCCTGTGCAACAGCGGAGCCGAGGCGAACGAAGCCGCCATCAAGCTTGCCCGCAAGCATGGATACGTCACGGCAGGCCCTGAGAAGTGCGAGATTGTCAGCGCCCTCAAGTCCTTCCACGGCCGCACGTTCGGAGCCCTCGCGGCAACGGGCCAGCCCAAGTATCACCGCGGGTTCGAGCCGTTGCCACAGGGCTTCAAGCACGTCCCATTCAACGACGTGGAGGCTCTTCGCCGGGCTGTGACTCCTCGCACTTGCGCGGTGCTCCTCGAACCAATCCTGGGTGAGAGTGGCGTCTATCCTGCCGAACCAGCTTTCCTTTCCGCAGCCAGGGACCTGTGCGACGCAAACGGCGCGGCACTGATACTCGACGAGGTGCAGACCGGCCTTGGCCGCACCGGCAAGATGTTTGCCTATCAACACTACGATGTCGAACCCGACGTCATCACGCTGGCCAAGGCCCTTGGGGGCGGCATGCCGGTTGGGGCGATGATGGCGCGAGATCCCGTGGCCAGCGCCTTCGAGCCGGGAGATCATGCCGCAACCTTCGGCGGGGGTCCGCTGCCGGCAGCCGCAGCACTGGCCGCTCTTCAGGTCATCGAGGACGAAGGTTTGGTCGACAACGCGGCCATCGTTGGGGCCCGCCTCGTGCAGGGTCTCGAAGCGTTGCGCGAGAAGAACGAGTTGATCGCGGAGATCCGTGCCCGCGGAATGATGATTGCCGTGGATCTGTGTCAGCCCAAAGCGATGCGCTTCAAGGAAGTATGCGCTGACTTAGGTTTGCTCATCAACACGGTGGGCGATCAGATGCTTCGTCTTCTGCCACCGATGATACTCAGCGCGGAGGCGGCGGATACCGGGTTGGGCCTTCTCGAAGAGGCGATGGCACAAGTCTCGACCGACTGAGAGAAGACACGTGGACCTCTCCTTCTTGGCTGTGGTGGCGATAAGTCTCTGCCTTCTCAGCACTATGATATTCGTTCGAATGTGGAGCAACGGGGCCTCTGTTCGGAGGATCGCGGCCTCCATAATCCAGCTTGGGGTGGCTGTCACAGCCTGGATCGTGCTGTTCAGTTGGTTAGCTTCAATGATCGGTGCGCGAACCGAAGCTGGAGCTCGCAGTGATCCGGCTGGGATGATCATCCGTTTGGCGCGCCTGGAGGGTGGAACGCGGGTTTGGGCCGTCGCGGTTATCGGGCTGTCGGTGGCCATTCTTGCCCACTTGTTGTGGTCAATGCGAAGGGCGATGCAAGGCAGCACGGGAAGCTGAAGGAAAGGGACCGGCTATCATGGCAGTATCACTCTCGGGAAGAAGCGTTATATCCGTCGGCGATCTCACCAAAGAGGAGATCGAAGAAGTATGGCGTGTGTCGGAGGCACAGAAATCCGGGGCTGTGTCACGAGAGGACCAACTCCGTATCGCCGCCGGCAGGACACTCGCGATAATCTTCGATAAGGCGTCTCTTCGCACGCGTCTCGGCTTTGAGGCTGCCATGAGCCAACTCGGGGGGCACGGTTTGTATCTGTCCCCTTCCGACGCGCGGATTGGCAAGCGCGAAACACTGAAGGACGTCGCGCGTGTGCTGGGACGCACCGTGGACGCAATCGCCGCGCGCCTTTCGTCGCACGCCGACATCGGAGAATTGGCCGCCTCGTCTGGCGTACCCGTTATCAACGCAATGTCCGACCTCGAACACCCATGCCAGGCGCTGGCCGATCTCTTTACCGTCCGGGAGCACAAGGGTGACCTGGGGAAGGTTGAGATCGCCTGGGTAGGTGACGGCTATAACGTGTGCCATTCTCTTCTGCTGATTTGCGCAGTGTTCGGCGTGAGCCTGCGGGTAGCGACGCCTGCCACGTACGAGCCCCGTGCAGAGATCGTCAAACAAGCCCAGGAGCTTGCCGCGACTACTGGCAGATCCGTAACAACGGGAAACGACCCCCGTGCTGCGGTCGAAGGCGCGGATGTAGTGTATACTGACGTCTGGGCGAGTGCTGGGATGGAAGACCAGGCAACCCGCAGGCGCGCTGATTTCCGCGAGTTCCAGGTCAACTCCGAACTCCTCAAAGGCGCCAAGTCTGATGCAATCGTCCTGCACTGTCTCCCCGCCCACCGAGGAGAGGAGATCACGGACGAGGTGATGGACGGACCCCAGTGCGCTGCTTTCGACCAAGCCGAAAACCGACTGCACACCCAGCGTGCACTGCTCACCCTTCTCTTCAGTTGAGTGCACCCGCAAGGAGAACTGATATGCCAAAGGTAGTGTTAGCCTATTCTGGAGGACTGGACACCTCCGTTGCTATCCGCTGGATGCGAGAGCACTACGGCATGGACGTCTACGCCGTCGCAATAGATCTGGGAGAAGAGCGCGACTACGAGACAATCCGTCAGAAGGCTCTCGACCTAGGGGCCGTTGGTTCGGAGGTTATCGATGCCAAGGAAGAATTCGCCCGTGATTTCCTTCTACCCGCCTTGAAGGCCAACGGCCTGTATGAGGACCGTTACCCACTGTCTACAGCGCTCGGCAGACCACTCATCGCCAAGCTCGTAGGAGAGGTGGCCATACGCGAGAAGGCGGAGGCTGTCGCCCATGGCGCCACCGGCAAGGGAAACGACCAAGTGCGCTTTGAGGTCACCTGGTCCTGTCTTTTTCCCACCCTCAAGCAGCTCGCCCCCATCCGCGAGTGGGGCATGAGCCGCGACGAGGAGATCGACTACGCCAGGCAACACGAGATACCCATACCGGTGGATAAGAAGTCACCCTACAGCTACGACACGAATCTATGGGGGAAGAGCGCGGAGGCAGGGCCGCTTGAGGACCCCTGGGTCGAACCGCCTTCCGATGTCCATCAGTGGACCAAGGATCCAGCAGATGCTCCAGACGAGCCGGCCTACGTGGAAATCGCCTTCGAGAGAGGTGCACCCGTCTCGCTCAACGGAGAAAGCTTGTCGTTGGCCACCATGATCACGCAGCTCAACGCTGTTGCTGGCGAGCATGGCGTTGGGCGCATCGATATGATCGAAAACCGTCTCGTGGGCATCAAGTCGCGCGAGACCTATGAATGCCCTGCCGCGGTCGTGCTACTCGCTGCGCACCGCGAGCTGGAGAGCCTCTGCCTTGAACGTGAGGTGGCACACTTCAAGCGGATGCTCGAGCTGAAGTACGCCGAACTTGTCTACTACGGTCTCTGGTACAGCCCTCTGCGCCGCGCTCTCGACTCATTTGTGAACGAGACGCAGGAGACGGTGACGGGCGTTGTCCGCATCAAGTTGCACAAGGGCACATGCACACCGGTTGGACGTCGGTCGCCTAATTCGCTCTACAGTTACGAGCTCGCCACCTACGACGAACTCGATCGCTTCGACCAGACGGCCGCGAAAGGATTCATCCAGCTCTGGGGGCTATCCGCGCAGATCGCCGAACAACTCCGCCGCGAGACAGGGAAGGAGTAGGCGCCATGCGTCTCTGGGGGGGCCGTTTCTCCAAAGATCCCGACGAGTTCATCCATGAGTTCACCGGATCACTTCCGGTCGACCGGCGACTGGCCGAGCACGATATCGTCGGAAGCATAGCCCACGCGCGCATGCTCGGCAAGTGTCGCGTGATCAGCGCTGACGAGGCCCGCCAGATAGAGGCCGGCCTTGAGCGCGTGCGCGCGGCTCTGCTGGCCGGAGAGGCGGAACTCGATCCGGCATCCGAGGACATCCACACTGAGATAGAGCGATTGCTGGGGGAGCAGATCGGACCGCTCGCCGGCAAGCTGCACACGGCTCGCAGCCGCAACGACCAGGTGGCGCTGGACCTCCGCCTCTTTCTGAGAGACGAGATCGACGAGATCAGTAACCGCATCTCGTCCCTTCAGAGTACCCTAGTTGACGTTGCCGAGGCCCATTGTGACGCAGTCATGCCCGGCTACACCCACCTCCAGCGGGCCCAGCCGGTGCTTCTGGCCCATCATCTCATGGCCTATTTCTTCATGTTCCAGAGAGACCGCGACCGCTTGGCGGAATGCCGCGCGAGAGTCAATCGCTGCCCGCTCGGTGCGGCTGCTCTCGCCGGGACGCGTTTTCCGATTGATCCCTCGTTCGTCGCCGAGCAGCTCGGATTCTCGGATCTTTGTCCCAACAGCATGGACGCCGTGTCGGATCGCGACTTCATCTTGGAGTTCCTCGCCGATGCCTCCATTCTTATGGTGCACGTCTCCCAGCTCGCCACTGAGATAGTTCTCTGGTCGACGTCCGAGTTCGGCTTCGTCCGACTTGATGACGCTTGGTGCACGGGCTCCAGCATAATGCCTCAGAAGCGAAACCCTGACGCTGCTGAGTTGGCACGTGGCAAGGCCGGACGGGTCTTCGGCGATTTGATCGGGCTGCTGGCGACCCTCAAGGGCCTGACCCTCTCCTACAACCGAGACCTCCAGGAAGACAAAGAGGCACTGTTCGACACCGTGGACACGACGCGCATGTGCTTGACGGCGCTCACGCAGATGCTGGGCACTGCTTCATTCGACAGGAAGAAGATGGCGGACGCCTTAACTGAGGGATTCCTCACGGCGACCGAAGTGGCCGACTACCTCGTCCGCAAGAAGGTCGCTTTTCGCGAGGCGCACGGCGTGGTGGGCCAGATCGTCCGCTACTGCGAAAAGCAAGGTATAAGGCTCGAGGATCTCTCGCTGGAGGAGTGGCGCTCCTTCAGTCCCG
>Ga0315293_10005812_pt1 | contig 11599 bp, 5 predicted proteins | sample YL17G13_20_MG_FD_203071 | JGI IMG/M metagenome (GOLD analysis project Ga0315293, IMG submission 203071) | Sediment microbial communities from Yellowstone Lake, YNP, Wyoming, USA - YL17G13_20 | ecosystem: Environmental > Aquatic > Freshwater > Lake > Sediment | place: USA: Wyoming | collected... | reverse complement strand
CCACACCCCCTTGACTGACCGGTCCCCTGGCATCTTCACCACCTGAAGCCGGAACCCGGACGGATGTCGGGGTCGGACGGCGGGACCGCGATGATCTCGTCGGGCCGGGCCGGGGCGGAGACGACCGGCTTCGGCGCGGACGGCCTGAGGCCGGCCGGAGGCAGGGACGGGGGATGCGGGATCGGCGGACCCCAGGGAAGGACGGCCGGCTCGCGCGGCGTCGGGGAGGGAGACCGGGCGGAAGGGGTCGCCCATAGATCCTCCGCCATGACTGGAGGAAGAACCGTAGCCGGGCCAGGCGCTGGCAGTGGAGCAACCACCGGTACCGCCCGGGCCGCGGTCGCAAGCGGGAAGACGACGGCGAACAGCACGACCGACGCGAAGACGCACCCGGCAACGAGCCCGGGCAGGACCGGATCCCCCGGCACCCACCGGCTCCACGCCAGCGCGCCCAATACCCCGGCGACGAGGCCGCGCGGGGCACACGCGTTCAGCAACGGCCGGGACGCCGCGACGGGCGATCCCGCACCCGTCACGAGCGCCACGGCGGGACGGCGCGCGAGGAACAGCACGGCCGCGAGGCCGGCGCCGAGCCCGACCGGGCCCCAGGGCGGCCCCAGCCGGGTGCCCACGAAGATGAAGAAGAACGCCTTGATCAGGAACGCGAGCTGGCTGTGGAACCCGCGCACGTCCTCGCCCAGGTCGAGCGCGTCGGTCAATCCCAGCGCGCGCGAGATCGCGGGGGCATTCCCGAGCACGATCGCGGCCCCAAGCACGGCCATCGCCGGTACGCCCCCGGCCCGCTCGACGCCGACGGAAAGAGCCAGGAGGAGACCCAGCGTGATCGAATACGCGTGGTTCGTGGCCCGGATCGTCTTCAGGAACAGGAGCCACACGAGCCCCGCGATGATCCCGATCGCGAGCGCGGAGCCGAAGGCCCGGACGGGCCCCGGCACGGCGAGGGCGCAGGCCGCGACGATCGCGAGCGTCTCCCCGGCCGCCGATTCCAGCGAAGCGACCGAGGCGGCCCGCAAGTCCAACCGGGCCCGCATGACCGCCGGCAGGAAGACGGCCGAGCTCGTCCCTCCCAGGATCGCGCCCAGCAGGAGGGCACGCCGCCAATCCCAATCGGGCGGAAGCCACCTCAAGCTGACCCCGAGCATGGCCGCGGCCGCCACCGCGAGCACCGACGCCGCGAACGCGAGGAGGCCGAGGACGGCCGCGCGCCGGTGCGCGCCCGCCAGCTCGGCCAGCCTGAATCTGCTCCCGGTCTCGAAGACGACCACGGCCAGCGCCAGCGAGGCGAAGTAGGGGGCGGCGGGGTCGAGCACCGCGGGCGTCGCGATCCCGAGCCAGGGGCCGAGCACGGCGCCGCCGAGCATGAGCCACACGACGTCCGGAAATCCGGTCCGGCGGAACACCAGCTCGCCGAGCGAGCCGACGAGAAGGATGCCGGCGGCGGAAAGCAGGAAGACGGCGACGGGGTCCATCATGCGTGGACCCGGAAGGTGCTCAGTACGGGATGGTCGTGGCTTCCGGCGACGGGACTGACTCGCGCGGCGGAGTCGAGGCGTCCACGGTCTTCACCACGAAGAAATAGCGGATGTTCGTGTCCAGCCCGCCCACGATGATCGTCGTCGACGTGACCGGCTCGTTGTTGTACTTGCTGTAGGACCGCTCGGGCCCGGCCTGGCGGTAGTAGACGTTGTAGCCGAGAATGCTCGAGGCCTGCGGCGCGTCCCACTTGAGCAGGACACTGCCCTCCCCCGCCTCGGCCTGCAGGTACGGCGGGGCGGGCGGCAGGGGCCCCGTCGGGGACACCATCCGGATCTCGCCGACGCCGGAACCGGGAATGGGCAGGCTCACGAGCGGCCAGAACTCCCAGTTGAGCGAGATCCGGTGGGTCGTGCCCAGCGCAGCGAACGGCGCGAACGCGTAGTCCACGCGCAGCGTCTCCCAGCGCACGCCGATGCCGGCCGCGAATCCGACGAGCCCGGACAGGTCCGTCTGCTTGACGGCGTAGCCGGCGCGCAGGGCGAAGTACCGGCCGCCCCAGAACTCGACGCCGAAAGACGGGTTGAACATGTTCGCCGGCGGCAGGTACCAGTCCAGGTCGGCCGCCGCGATGAGCTGGCCGAAGTCGCTCTCGAGTCCCTTCCACGCGATCGCGAACTTCGCCTGCATCGGAAGGGGATCGCTCTCCGCCTCGAAAGCCGAAACCGCGCCGACGTTCATGATGGCGCCCCCGAGGGTGAAACTCCGCACGGGCGTCCAGAGCACGCCGGCGTCGGCGGTCCCCCCCGACGAATTGAAGTCCGAGATCTTCTCGTTGAGTATCTTGGCCCCGGCGCCGACGGTGAAGTTCTCCATGAGGGTCCGGGCCCAGGCAAGCCGGACGAGCATGGACGACGCCTTGAAGGTCGGAACGGAGGTGCCCTCGATGTCCCCGACGTCGAGGAAGCTGACGGCCCCGCCGACCGTTCCCAGGAAGGGAACCAGGTGAGCCCCCGCCACGGACCCGAAGTTCACGTCGGCCAGCCACCGGCTGTACATGAACGAGACCTGGCTGTTCGCCAGCAGGCCGAGCCCCGCCATGTTGTACTCGAACGCGCCCAGGTCGTCCGCGATGGCCCCGAAGGCACCGGCCATTCCGGCCGCTCGGGCCGAGAGCCCGATCTTGAGGAACTCAGACTGGGTGACGCCCGCGCCGGCGTGCGCGCTGGCCGCCAAGCCCGCCGCCATCACCGCGCCCAGCAGGACGGGAGTTTTCTTCACGGCGGGGTCATTGTAGCACGGCCAGCTTCCGAGTGTCCTTCGAAAGGTATGACTGGAAGAAGACCAGGTAGATTCCGCTCGCGATCCTCTGACCGGAGCCGTTCCTCCCGTCCCAGACCGCGGAGTAGACCCCGGTCCCCTTGGCGTCGTCCGCGAACGACCGGACCAGCTCCCCGGCGAGCGTGTAGACCGCGACGGAGACGCGCCGCCCGGCATCGCCAGGAGCCACGGCGTAGCAGATCTCGACAGGCCCGGTCCGGGGACGCCAGGGGTTGTCCGAGAACCCGCAGAAGCCGGACCGTCCGGCCACGACCTGGAGAGGGTGGGCCGATCCCACCGCGATCGCGGGCGTCCTGTCCCCCCACTCTTCGATGCCCTGGGGCACCGCTGCCAGTGACCCGGGACCAGGAGGCAGGTTGGCGGGCATCGCGATCTGGAGGGTGAACGTCCGGACCTGCCCGGGCTCGTAGCAGATGGGAAGCAGGGAATCGCCGAGCAGATCGAGCACCAGGGTCGCGGTCGGATACACCGGCCCCCCGTCGTCGATCCGGACGGAGAACGCGCTCTGGCACACCGCGGTGGCCCCCAGGTTCGCGACCGCCACGCGGTAGGTCGCGAGCTCTCCTTGCACGACCCCCTCCGCCCCCGTCACCGTGTAGCTCAGTACCGACGGCACCGGGACGGCGAAGGTCGTCGCGGTCGAATTCGAGTAGACGGCCGTTCCGGCGTTGTGATCCACCCCGGCCGCGGTCGCGGCCACGGTGACGACGCCCGGCCCGTCCGCCCGGTACAGCCAGGTGAACTTCGTGGCGGAGTTGTGCTCGATCGTGGCCTGGCTGATGGCCGAATTCTCCGGGCACAACGTGGCGAGCGGCGGACAACCCAGCGGCGTCAACCGCCCCGCTCCCCCCAGCGTGATCGAGAACCGGATGGTCGCGTCGGCGGCCGCGTCGCCGGAGTTGAAGACATCCAGGTAGAGGGTCACCGTGTCCCCGTACCTCACTATTCCCGACGACGACGTGGTGATAGTGGCCGAGAGCACCGCCGGATTCTGGATCATGAGCGTCACGGTGTCGTACGACCTCGCCATGCCCGGGCCGGCCACCTCGCGGCCGAAGACGGAAACGCTGAAGTCCACGGCGCCGGTGGCCGTGGCCAGGAACGACCAGGTGAAGCCCGTCGTCATCCCCTCGGTCAGATAGGCCGTGACCTGCGGCTGGGGCTGGGGAGCCCCCACCTCGACCGCGGCGCCTCCCGCCTCGGGGGTCACCACGATGCAGTCAGCCAGGGGAGGCGAGGCCATGATCCAGGACGGGCACGGAGCCACGTAGTTGACGTCCGTATCCCCGCTGTTGAAGATCCTGGCCAGAACCGTGAAGGGCTGTCCCACGTTCAGCTTCGACACCGACGTGTAGAGCGTGCACGAGAGGTCCGGACTTCCGGCCGCGGGACCCGCGCCCAGCGTCAGCGCCGCGGAGAGCACGACGGCGGCGCAGCTCATGGCGCCGCCACCTGGAAGGGACGATCCTGGCGCCAGGGAGCTCCCTCCGGCCATCCCGACGAGGACGACGGGCCCGCCAGCCGGAGCACGTACCGGCCGGGCGCCACCCAGCCCCCGCCGTCCGCCTGCCCCCGCCACAGGTCCAGGTACCGGCCGGGCTTGACCGGGCCGAGCGGACGGACGACCGACACCAGCCGCCCCTCGGCCGTCGTGACCGCGAGCCCGAGCTCGCCCGTGAACGTCGAGCTCCAGTCGACGCTCAGGAGCGGATCGGCCACGGGCCGGAAGACGTCGTCCGGCTCGACGGCGTTGATCCGGGTCTGCCGCGGCCGCACGCCGGCCAGCGGCCTGGACGGCAGGCGGACGGAGAACGGGAGGCGGTAGGAAGTCACGACGCCCGAACCGCTGAACATGCCCGTCACTTCGTACGGCGCCTTCGTCGCCGGGAGGAAGACGCGGAACGCGAGCGTGGCGCTCGCCCCGGACGCCAGGTTCAGCGGGACGGGGCCGGGCTTCACCTGCGGGAGGGAGAGCCCCGACGACGCCGTCAGCGCGACCGCCATGCTCGTGAACCGCACCGCGTCCGGCCCCCCGTTCCGGATCACGAATCTTACCGTCGAAGACGCCCCCTCCCAGACGTCGCCAGGCAACGTGATCCAATCGCCTCCCCGGTCCCCGCGCCCCGTCACCTGCGCCAGGACCTCCACGCTGCCGGCCTCATCCGGGATAAGGCCCCCCGCGAACCACGCGGTCGAAGCAGGCGGCACGCCCTGGAACAGCGGCATGAACGGCTGGACCGTGGCCGCGCCTTCCCGGATCTCGATGAGCGGGGTCAGCCCCTGCGTCCCATGCTTGGACCGGTTCACGACGCCGATCCGGAGGGGCAGGCGGCTCCCGGCCAGCACCGGGGTGGCGGAGAGCTCGAGCACGCAGTTCAGGTCGGGAGGCGCCTGCACGGCGAGCAGTCGCGTGACCGGATCGGCCTCGATCCGGCGGCCCGTGTCGGACTCCAATCCCCCGGCTGACACGGTGAACATGAGAGGGCCGGCCTTCAGCAGTTCCAGCGTGAATCCCGCGCGGGCGCGATTCCCGGGCTCGATCACGCTGGCCGACAGGCTGGCGGAAGCGAGACGCGCGGCGTCCGCCGGGGACCAGCTCAAGGCGGCCGCCACGTCCCGAGCGCCCGTTTCGCCCGAGACGCCGACCTCGGCCCGCACGTTGAAGGCCCGCCCCACCGCCGACGGCGCCGCGGGCGCGGGCACGGAGAGGTCCAGCACGGCCGACTGGCGGATCGTGACCGGGGACGTCATCATGATCAGCCCGGCGGCCACCACCCGGAACACGGCTTCCCCCGGTCCTATGGCGCGGAAGTGCCACCTGACGCGGACCGTGGAGCCCGCCGGCAGGATCATGTGCTCGCCTTCGAGCACGGCCGCCGGTTCCACGACCGGCCCGTCCGTGCGGACGGCGGGCGGGGCGACGCGGCCGATCATCTCGATGTCCGCCACCGGCCGGCCGAACACCGCGAATTCGGGCGCGCGGTTGTGCAGGGTCAGGGCGATCTCGATCGAGTCCCCGAATCCGACCCGCTGAGGCAGGGCCGTAAGGACGGTGTCCATCGGGACGGGCATGAGTGTGACCGGCGGAGTAAGCTCCTCGATGTTCTGGGACTCGCCGGTGTCGCACACGAGCAGGCCGACCGTCACGCGGAACCGGACAACGCCCTCCTTGACCGCCTGCCACCCGTACCGGCCCGCGCTGCGCCCCCCCGGCGTGCACGTGAACGCGGGCGGCGGCGACGCTCCGACCAGAGTCACGAGTCCCTCCGGGACCGGCACGCACCCGGTCTCCATCACGTCGGCGCCGTGCCCCGAAGTGTCCTCGACCTCCACCGCAACCGTGATCGTCCGGGTCAGGTACACGGACGCCGGGCCCGCCCGCAAGCCGTCGGCCGCGAACCGGACCGCGAGCGCCGGAGTCGCTCCCAACAGAAGCAGGAATAGGAGGATGCCTCCCCCCGCCGGGTGGCTCAGCCGCCGCGTCACTTCAGGATCGCCGCCTTGACTACCTTCGAGAACGTGGGAGACTCCAGCCGCGCCAGATACACGCCGCTCGCACATAGCTGGCCTTCGTCGTTTCGCCCGTTCCAGGAGACGCTCGCCTCCTCGATGACGGCCTCCTTGTCCACCAGCGTCCGCACGAGCTCTCCCGTGATCGTGTAGAGCCGGAGCGTGGTGCGGCCGCCCCGGTCCCCCGCGTCGGCAACCTGGTACATGAGGATCACCGCCGATCTCAGGATGTGCACCGGGTTGATCTCCACCACGAGCTTGTTCTGCAGCGAGATGACCCGGGTGGAAAGCGCCCCGCCGGTATCGACCGCGGGAAACGGCAGGCCGGTCGCCGCATCGATGGCCACGTACTGACCGCCCTGCGCCACGACGATTGTGACAGCCCCCGGCTGGGCGTTCCGGTGGGCCGTCACGACGACATCGATGGTCCGGCATTCGCCGGGCTGAAGGACCACGGGCGCGGGCGGAAGCACGTCGTACTGATCCGTGACGTTGGCCCCCGAGGCCGAGAAGCTGAACGCCGGCTCCCCGTTCTGGAGGCTCGCCGGGGTATCGCCGGGGTTGCACACGCTCACCTGTACCGTGAACTGCTGGCCGGGCGCGACCTGGGGCGGCACCCCGACCAGCGAGAGGCCCATCGGGCGCCTGGCCCGGATCTGCGTGCACCCCGACCAGCCGTCGCAGTAAAGGGTCACTCCCGTCGCCTGGTCCACTCCGGTAGCTTCCACCTTCACCTGCATGCACCCAAGCCCGGAGGGCGAATAGCGCCAGACCGCCGTGCCGGACGCCAGCGTTCCGAGCGATTGCGGGGGCATGGTCCGCGACTCGAGCACGGCGGATCCGGATGCGCAACCGGCGTTGGGTGGCATGAAGCACGCCAGCATGGCCGGCGGGGCGTCGCTCAGCGAGACATTCACGTTCTGGACCGGAATGTCGCCGAAGTTGGAGAGATCCATAGAGACGTTCACGCACCCGGCTCCCGTCACCCGGTTGCAGTTCGAGGCGGGGGCACAGCCCGTGCAGGAGACGGACATCGTGACGACAGGCGTCACCGCGGGCGGCGAGCAGGCCAGTTGGGCGCTGCTCGCAATGCGGAGAACGGGCGTCTGGCAGGTCGTCGTCTTCCAGGTGCCGCACTCGGCGTCCCACCCCATCGCGGTCACGGTGAAGAACACCCGTCCCTTGCTCAGCGTCTGGAACTGCCACATGAAGGTCTGGTTCGAGGTGTAGGGGGCCGCGGGGCCGCAGTTGCCGCTGCCCGGGTACGCGGGGGGAACGACCGGGACGGGCCCCGCGACCAGGGAAACCACGGCGCCGAGGTACGTCGTGGGCCATATCCCAACCCCGAACGACGAGAGGTTGTCGCCGCCCTCGTTCACAACAGTGAAGAACACCGTGATCGTCTGCCCGACCGAGTAGTCGCTGTTGTTGGCCCAGGTCGAGCACGAGAGGCTGGCGGGATACGTCACCGCGATGGACGGCGCCACGCCGCCCCAGTCCGCCCCGTCCGCAGGATTGATGACGCCCTTCGTGATGCAGTCGTAGGTTCTGCCCTCGATGAAGCTGTGGGTGGACGAGAAACAGCCGAAGATCGTGCTCGGCGAGCACTGGGTCGCCTCCATGCACCATGTCAGGTTCAGGGTCGCCGTGGGCGAGATCGCGATGGCGGTCATCGGAAAGGGAATCGGCTGGATGGGGAAACACGCCGCCTGGCTGGCCCCGTATTGCTGGGCGAAAGCGATCGGGTCGGTCTGCGGGGTGTTGTCGTCGCAGATGGTGGCCAGCTCGGCGCAGTAGATCGTGCTCGTGTTCCTGACGGTCATCTGAACCAGCACCACCTGCCCGCCGAATTTGCAGGACAGCGGAGGAGACGCCGTGAACGACTGGATCGAGAGGGCGCCGGGAATGGTGATGAACATGCGCTGCCACGGGTACAGCCCGTCGGTCGAATTGCAGTACTGCAGGGGCACGCTTCCCTCCCGGCAGGCGATCAGGCACGGCGGGGACGAAGACTTGAAGTCGAGCCCGCCCTGCCACCGCATCTCCCCCGGCGTCTCCGCCAGGTAGACCCACGACAACGTCCGATTCTGCCCCGCCGTCCACGTGATCGGGGGAGCCGTCGGCGAGCTCGTCCAACTCACATCTCCCCCGAACGAGGACCTCGTGAGGTAGATCTCGACCGCGGGATCCAGCACAAAGGTCCGGGACTCCGCGTTCCTCGCGTAAAGGTTGATCGTGAACGGGCTCCCCGCGGGAGCGTTCGTCGAGGCCTCGAGCGTAAGGTTCCGGCTTCCCACGGGCAGTCCGCCCGGGGACGGGCCCATCGGCCGGAACGGCACGTCCGAGATCATGACCGACTGCGTCGCGGCCGCGCCGCGCGCGGCGGAGGTGAACGTGGACACCTGCGGGACCGAGACGCACGTGTCCAGCGACCCGCCCGGTGTCCGCGTGAACGCCCACCCGACGGTCGCGCTCTGCCCGGGCGCCAGCAGGAGGGGCCCGGACGGCGTCGCACCCCCGAGCATGATGAAGGCCTTGGAGTCGAAGCCGCCTACGGCCACGTCGGGCTGGACGTCGAAGGAGAAGACCGTGCTCGTGTTCGTGTAGATGAACCTAGCCTCGATCGACTCCACCCCCATGTAGTAGTAGGTCAGCGCCGCGCCGCTCCCGTTGTCGTAGCCCATGGGCACCGGAACCTCGGGTCCGCCCGGCCCGTCGGGATCCACCCACGTGGTCGCCGTAACCCTTAAGGGGGCGGGCTGGACGTATATGTACGGCGTCTCGGACTTCGCGCCCTGGATAAGGACGTCCCAGTAGGCGGTCCCGGACCCGACGCCGCCCGTCGTGCATCCCCCGAACCCGGGGAAGAACGCGTTCCCGGAAACCCCGAAATCCCACGTGTAGTCCTTCACGTTCGCAGGATAGGAGGCGAGGTCCGGGATCGTGTCCGGCAGCGACGGCGACCCCGGCTGGGAGTTGTTGGGGGAACATGCCCCCGGCCCCGTGGTCGGGACGACGCAGACGTTCCCCTTCGGCGGCGACGGAGCCCCGTTGGGCGGATCGCTCGGCGCGTTCGGATGCCAGGCACAGCACGCGTCGATCGAGTTCAGCGTCACGGCGGCGCCCGTGTTCGTGATCGAGGTCACGATGCGGACCATGTCGCCGACGTACGCCACGCCCGGCGGCCGGGTGCCCCCGCTCAGGATCTCGACGCGGGACTTGCACTTGAACTGCGAGGCGATGACGAGCGTGCCGAACCACTGGTCGGTGAAAATCTGCTGGAGCGTGTTGTCCCCGAGAAACGAACCGCAACTGACGCTGTCGTAGTAACTGCCCTCCCAGGAGCTGGTGTCGTATCCGTCCCCGCGGTCCTCCGCGTTGGCGGCGAAGACCGAGAAGTCGAGCGACGGCCACTCCGACCTGGCGACGAAAGTCCAGGTGATCGTGGCCGTGTCCGGGTCGGCGACGTTCGTGAACTCCAACCCCGTGAACCCGCCGATAGCGTAGACGAGATCCGTTCCCGCCGCGTTCGAGGCCGCCGCCCCCAGCCACGTCCGCGGCGTCGGCATGTCCGGTTTGGAGGTCCACGTCCCGTCCAGGGGACGGTATTCCTCGTTGTTGCCCGACAGGTCCGTCAGCCCTCCCGAGGACGAGGGCGACATATCCATAAGTCCGTAGTCGGTCGAGACGTTTCCAGTCGCCACGCCCCCGACCGCGTAGACACTCCCGCCGATTGCCGCCACCGCGAGCCGCGTCCGGGGTTTGTTCAGCAACACGGCCGGCAACCAGGTATCGGGGCTGTAGGCGTCGGTTTCCCCGCGCACGATGTTCCAGTCCCAACCCCCCACCGCCCAGACGTACGTGCCGTCGGATGCCGCCCCGAGATCCCCGCGCGGGGTGAACGTCGCGGTCGAGGTACCGGGCCAGGAAACGCTCGCGGGATCGTACACTTCGGTGTCCCCGTAGGAGGCACCGAAAAAGCTCCCGTCGAATCCGCCCATGACGTAGACGAGCTCGCTCCCGGGCGGCCCCAGCCCCGCCGCCGCGGGGCTGAACCGGGCCGTCGCCATCCCCGGCAACCCCGTCGTCCACGTGTTCGTCCCGGGGTTGTACTCCTCGATGGTGTTCAACACCACGCCCGTGGCGTCCCGGCCCCCGATCGCGTATATCTTGCCGTTGGCCGCCGCCACCGCGAGCCCTTCCCGCGGCGTCGGAATCGGCGCCGCAGTCGTCCAGGAGTTGGCGGCGGCGTCGTAGACATAGGTCGTCGTGGACAGCCCGGTCCGGCCCCGGCCGCCGATCACGTAGAACTTGCCGCCCACGGCCGCAACCCCGAACCGCGCCCGCCCCGCCGGCATCGGGGTCATCGTCGTCCACGTTTCCGACGCCGGGTCGTAGGCTTCCACGACGTCCAGGAAGGTCCCGTTGTAGGAGAAGGTCGTGACCGGCTGCGCGGCCAGGAGGCTGACGGGAGACCCGATGATGTCGGGGTAGAGGCCGGTCGGACAGCCCCCGATCACGGGCCAGATCCAGAGTTGGCCCGACCCCAGTCCCCAGCTCCCCATCGCCATTACCCCGTTGTTCTCCGTGATCCAGTCGGTCGGATTCGCGAAGATGCAAGAAGACTCGTTGGGTTTCGCCACATTGACCCCCGGGGGAGAACCGATGTCGGCGCACAGGTTTCCGAGGAGTCCGGAGTTGTTGACCAGCGTCATCGTGATCCGAATGTAGTTGTTGACCGTGACCGTGTCGCCGGGGATCAGGGGCGTCCAGAGAACCCCGTTGTAGCTCTGCTGCACGGCGAGCGATCCCGGGGCGATCTGGAGCGCGGCGGAGGGTTGCGGGAGCGCGGCGGCAAGCACAAAAAGAAGCGGCAACAGGGGCCCACCGGGACGCGTCCGGACACCGCGACCCGACCCCGTCACCGCTGATCTCATCCTATCCCCCCTGTAGCGAAACACTCCCCTATTTGTTGTAGCACCAGCCCGGGGGGGTTGTCAGGCTCGATATTACTTCACTACCGCCAGCTTCTTCGTGACTTTCAGGCCCGAACCCTCGAATCTCAGGAAGTAGATCCCGGCGGCCACGGGCTGGCCGTCTTCGTTCCGGCCGTCCCAGAGCACGGTTCCCTGGAGACCGGCGCTTCGCTCGTCGATGATGGTCCGCACCAGTTCGCCCGCGAGGGTGTAGGCCTTGAGCGTCAGCGCCCCCCCGTCCGGCGCCACGTACCGCACCGACAGCGCCCCGCGGAGCG
>Ga0315293_10005811_pt1 | contig 11599 bp, 8 predicted proteins | sample YL17G13_20_MG_FD_203071 | JGI IMG/M metagenome (GOLD analysis project Ga0315293, IMG submission 203071) | Sediment microbial communities from Yellowstone Lake, YNP, Wyoming, USA - YL17G13_20 | ecosystem: Environmental > Aquatic > Freshwater > Lake > Sediment | place: USA: Wyoming | collected... | reverse complement strand
GGATACCCTCGAGACACCCAAAACAGTTTCAATCCGCGCGCCCGCGCGGGGCGCGGTTACACGGTGAGAGTATTGACGAGTTAGTACTTGATGTTTCAATCCGCGCGCCCGCGCGGGGCGCGGTGCGAGCACGACCACATCGAGATCACCGACGATTGGTTTCAATCCGCGCGCCCGCGCGGGGCGCGGTGCGAGCACGACCACATCGAGATCACCGACGATTGGTTTCAATCCGCGCGCCCGCGCGGGGCGCGGTCTCGCAACAATGCCGATCTCGAATCGCCCATTCGAGTTTCAATCCGCGCGCCCGCGCGGGGCGCGGTGGGATCGGCGGCGGCATACTGCTCATCGGTGATGTTTCAATCCGCGCGCCCGCGCGGGGCGCGGTGGGGTGGGCTGAGTTCCTGCGCGCGATGATCGGGTTTCAATCCGCGCGCCCGCGCGGGGCGCGGTTTGAAATGCCCAAGAAGGATGACCCGGAGATGCTGTTTCAATCCGCGCGCCCGCGCGGGGCGCGGTCCCGGTCTCGCTCCACGTCCTACCCTGATCACGGGTTTCAATCCGCGCGCCCGCGCGGGGCGCGGTGAGGCGGCACAACGTCTGCGGCCGGGCGATGTAGTTTCAATCCGCGCGCCCGCGCGGGGCGCGGTTCGTTCTGTTCAACGATTCGGTGGCATCTCCCGTGTTTCAATCCGCGCGCCCGCGCGGGGCGCGGTCCTGCGAGAGCGCGGCCGGCACCACGTGCGTCTGTTTCAATCCGCGCGCCCGCGCGGGGCGCGGTGCGAGCCCACTGACTGCGCCAACATCCCCAGGGGTGTTTCAATCCGCGCGCCCGCGCGGGGCGCGGTGCCGTCATCGGGCAGTGGCATGGAGGTGGAAAGTGTTTCAATCCGCGCGCCCGCGCGGGGCGCGGTGCGCAGGGCGGGGCAGTCAGTCGAGGCTTGTACGTTTCAATCCGCGCGCCCGCGCGGGGCGCGGTAACGATCCGCACGACTGCGCTCGATGCTGACGCCGTTTCAATCCGCGCGCCCGCGCGGGGCGCGGTCTTCAATGCAGGCCCACGGCGGGGGCAAATCCGCCGTTTCAATCCGCGCGCCCGCGCGGGGCGCGGTCAGAGCCGACCCGCTGGATTCGGCTGCCGTTCCAGTTTCAATCCGCGCGCCCGCGCGGGGCGCGGTGGGATCGGGTTCGTGGACGAGGCGAGCGGCAGGGTTTCAATCCGCGCGCCCGCGCGGGGCGCGGTAGGCCGGCCATCAGGTGATGACCGGCGAGCACGAGTTTCAATCCGCGCGCCCGCGCGGGGCGCGGTAGTGGTGGTGCTAACTGGCACAGCCACAAGGCAATACTATCCGAACCCCGCGATCCTAGCTACAGGCACACCGACCAGCACCGGCTTGTGATCGCGCCGTTCCGTATGCAGTTGTCAAAGAACACCTTCCGTCGTGCGCGAAGGACCCAGCAAAACCGTGTGTGCTGGGGGTTCGCGCACGACGCCGCTCATACTAGGAGCGGCCCTTCGAGATCAGCCACAGCCTTGGCTCCGTGATGCTCGACGCGTTTCCTAAAGTTGGCCCCGAGGAAGTAGAACCGCAGGCTGTCTTTCTCGGGGTCGTACTCGTCCAACAGTCGCAGCTTGAGCCGTGTCCACTGGTCCGGTTCGAGCACACACTCGAAGACCGAGTTCTGAACACGCTGGCCGAAGTCGATGCAGGTCTTCGCGACACGTCGCAGGCGCTTGGGCCCTCTTGGGTCCTTCGTCGAAACGTCATAGCTCACCACTACGAGCATCCTCCCCTCCTCGCGCCCTGTCCCACACCGTGGCGAGGCACGCTACCGCCAGATGAACGCAGGGTATGCATCGAGGTCTCCACGGAGGTAGCGCGCCAGCAGCAGTGCTTGAAGGTGGACGAGCATCCCCACCATGGTTTCGTCACCGAGGAACGGGTGCTTGATCTCCTCTTGCTTGCGTTCCTGGTACGCCACGAGCACCGTCTTCCGGCTATCGTCATTCATTACCACGCCGCCGGTCTCCCCCTGAACGAACCCGTTTCCCTGCACCTGCCGGCGGTTGATGAGCGACAGCACGAGTCGGTCGGCGATGAACGGGCGAAACTCCTCGACCAGGTCCAGGGCGAGACTTGGTCGGCCCGGTCGGTCGGCGTGCAGATAACCCACCTGGGGATCGAGGCCGACCGCCTCAAGGGCAGAGGAGACGTCGTGAGTAAGAAGGGTGTAGACAAACGAAAGCAACGCGTTGACGTTGTCGGTGGGCGGCCGGCGCGAGCGGCCGTGAAACGAAAAGGCGTCCTTTTGCGCCACGATCAAGTGGTCGAACACGTCAAAATAGGTGCGCGCCGCGTCCCCCTCGATGCCTCGCACCTCCTCCAGGATGAGGCCAGGTTGCAGGTCTTCAAGGCTCTTCGCGAGCTGGGCGGTTGCTCGTTCAATGGCTGTTGCCCCGGGCGCCTCCGGGTGATCCCGCAGCGCGCGCAGCAGTACCGTGCGGCAGTTGGCGATCTTTGCCGTCACGACGGCCTGCGCAAACGCCGCTGGAAAGTTGGCATCATCCGCCATGCGGAACTGCTGCCTTCGCAGCAGCACGTTGCCCGACACCGGTCCCTGCACACGAGCGAGGAACCGGCCCCGCTCCGTGAGGTATGAGATGCCAATGCCCTTGTCGCTCGCGAGGCCCATCAGCGCCGGGCTGCACGACACGCGCCCGAAGCAGACGATTCCCTCAAGCATGTGGAGCGGGAACTGCGCCCGGTCTTCCCGCTCGACCCGCACGACGACCGTGTCCCCCTCGGCAGCGACGTAGGCGCCCTGGGTCGTGACGTAGAGCGTGTTGTGGTGGCGTTTCATAGTGCCAGTCACTCCCCCTTTCCAGCGGCCAGGTTTTCCGCGACGGCGCCTCGCAGGTACGCGGATGCCGACTTCCGTGGCTTCATGGCCTCCGGTAGGCAATGGACCAGCAGAGAGCAGCGTTCGCACTTGGGTTGCTTGCTCGCCTTCGGCGTGACCCCGGTTGCGATCAGCTCGTGGAGGCGCATCGCAGCCGCCTCGGTCTGACCGCGAAGCGGCGCGTCGAAGGTCACTTCGTGACGCCGTTGAATCTTGCCGTAGAACAACGCACCACGAGGAACATTTACGGCAAGCATTTCCTCGAGACAGAGCGCCTGGGCGCAAAGTTGGACCTCGTCGCATCGGTCGAGCTTCGGCTTGCCGCGCTTGTAGTCGACGGGGAACGGCACCCACAACCCGGTGGCGGCCTGGAGGGGGATTGCGTGCGCGAGGTTTTGATCAGGCGGAACCGAGGCGGCGCCGGGGCCGGCACGATGGAACTCGACCACGTCGGCTCTGCCGGAGAGACCCAGGCGCAGCGACCTCAGCGCGACGCCACGCACGATGATGACGTCACCTCTCGATTCGCGCCGCGCCGCCTTCTCGTCGACGCGCCCGTGCATGTGCGAACCCTCAAGCGTCAAGGGGTTATCCGCCCACACCTGCTCCATGTGGATCAACGCACACTGCCGCTCGCAGAACACAAGGTGCTGCAAGGCAGAGAGGGGAAGGAGATCGTCCTCGCCTTGTGCCAAAAAGGGCGTGGCAGTCATCGCAGTCCAACCGTTCCGGCCGGTCCACCACCCGGCCGCGGGCGTGGTGACCGGCGGTGGCAGCAGGTTTGTACTTGGCGTGGCATGGCTAAAAGCCGTCGATCTCCTCCGGCACGAGGCCCTCGAGGCGGTCCAACGAGTATGTTCCGTCAGCCTTGACGGACAGAGAGCGATGGACCTTGGCGGAAGAATACTTTCCGGCTTTGCTGCTGTGTTTCCACCACAGGACCTTGACCACCTCCATACTTCCTTCTGGTCTCGCCGACGACGCATCGTTCTCGAACAGCTTGGGCAGGATTCCCTTTATGACATCAGCGTCGGCATCGGAGAAACCCGTACGCTCGGCCAATTGTGGGTTCATGCTCCCATATGCCACGTAGAAGCCTTGATCCACACGGTGCTTCATGCCCATCGTGTCCGAACCACGCTTGCTGCCGTCTCCCTCGCCGCTCACGCTTTTGGTGATCTGCGTACTCGTGACACTAACCGGTTCCACGCTGAACGCTGATTGAATCGTGACAGGACCGCGGATCGGAATCGAAACGCCGCTGGCGTCATTGGTTTTTCCGAAGGCGAACACTTGTCCGAAAGCGCGAACATCGAACCACTTGTCGCAGGCTTTTCTTGCCGTCTCGTCTTTGTTGGCCTTGGTGCCGAAAGCCGTCTTCCCCAAGCCGTTTTGTTCCGATTCGGCGCGGTTCTTGAGACTGGTTTCGCCGTCCTTCTTGCGGTCATCGGACTGCACGAAGATGGCGTGCCCAGCTTCCAGCAGCCGATCACGAATTTTGCGCTTGATGCAGACATCGGTGATCTCGCCGAAGCCACCGTAGTCGGTGCGCGGGCGGTTACCGTTGAGCGGGTCGCCGTTGGGGTTGGCATGCTTGACGCTGAACACGATGGCAAAATCGATCTTGTTTTGCAGGGTAGTCATGGTGTGGGTCTCCCAGTTTCATTCGGTGACGGGTTGGTCGTCGTCCGCTGCTGGCTCTGAGCCTCGCAGCAAGGCGGCGCGCTGGCAGTGGTAGCCGAGCAGGAACTCGGCGGATAGTGCGCGGTCGCTGATGAAATCGTCGGGCTGGAACCGGCACTGGATGTCGTCGAGCAGCCTCTCCCGCTTCCAGAGGAATCCTGCGCCTTTTTCCGAAGACCGCAAGCGGGACTTGTATGGCGTCAAGGCCAGCTCGATGTTGCGCCAGGTTGAGAAGGGGCGGTCAGCGAAGCGCTGCATCAGGCGTGCGGCCGTCGTGTCCCGCTTTTCCGCCGTCTGCCTGAGTGCATAACTTTCGATGCTGTCGGCAAGCGCCAGCAACCGCCCAAACAGATAGTCACGCGTTGTTCTGTCTTCTTCCAATGCCATTTGATACTCCCTCCCCTTTGATTTCGAGTGGCCCCTGAAGAGTGCGCATGCGATGCCGAGGCACTTCTCCCATTCCCAATGATCCAGACCGACCCGGTTCGCGGCGCGGCGCGCAGTCGACACGACCAGATCGAGAGGAACAGCCTGCCCATCGATGATGCAAGGCAGCAGTCGCTCGACCGTGGCCTTGCGCAGCTTGTCGTCCAAGCGTGTGCCGTAGGCAGCCTCGGCGATGTCGCGCGGGGCGGGTGCACCCACGAACCTCAGGTTCTTGCCGAAGTCCTGCGCCCATGCATACTGCCCATGCCAGCCTTCGACACGATCGAGGAACTCCGAACCCTTCAACTCCCGGTAGTAGGTGATGGCCATGCGTCCGGGCGTGGCCGAATCGAGCGCCATGACGACAATCTCATCGGTCGGGTCGAGGTTCGCGCGATAGCCGCGCATGGCCTGCTTGAAGCGCAATGCGAACGACTGGCCAGCATCGCCCGCCAGCCCGGCTGCCTCATCGCCCGCCGCCTGTACGTTCTCGCTGTTGCCAAGGATCAGCGCCAGCGTGTCCTTGAACGGGTCGGGGATGGGCTTTCCGGCGACCGACCAAGTTACAATTACTTGATCGCCGCTCTTGTAGGCTTGGCGCCCGATCAACCAGCGCAGAGCGTTATGTGCCTTCTGCGTGACCTTGTAACCAACGCCGCAGGCTTGCTGACCATCGTTGTCGGTAAATCGGCCCCGGAAGGTATAGCCTTTTTCGTCGTTGGCGCTAACGAGCTTCGCGCCGTCCCCCGCATGACGAATGCGCTTGGGGTGGCTCAAGGCGAGCGCGGCGCCGTTCTCGCCTGTCACCATGCACAAGCCTTTCGTTTCTTTGCTGGCGGCGTCAAACCCGATCCACGCGTCTTGCAACGAGTTGTCCGTCCAGACTGCAGTATTGGGATCATCGGGCAGCCACACCTGCCATCGAATGAAGGCGTCGCCCTGGTCGCGCTTGCCGTCCTTTGGCGTTAGCAGGCGAAAAATGTCTGGCGTACCTTCACCAGTCCACTCGGTCAGGAGTTTGCCATCCGCGCCCACATGGAGAACCTTTTCCTTAACCAGGTCTGCAACTACCATCCCCTTGCGCACATAAGCCAGTACAGCCAGGGCTTTGGGATGTGCGAATGGTGAGACACACCAACTGGAGAGCAGTTTCTCGTAGTCTTTGAAAAACGACGCTTTCGTTCCGCCATGTCGCGCGTAGTCAGAAGCGCAATATTGAAGCTTGTCACACAGAGGGTGCGGAGGCGGTTTCGTCCCAGTTCGCCCTGCTGACTTCTCGGTGGCAGGAATCACTGTCTCTTCCTTCTGTACGATCGTCGCGCTCCTGAAATTGCCCTGTCCGTCGATGACGATCTCGATATGCGCCTGCTGCGGTGTATGGCTGATCGGCATCAATGGCGTCGCGCCGGGTGGCTCATGCCCCTTGCATGCCTCGTAGGTCGCGTACAGCTTGTCAATCCAAGCCATCGCTTGCCTCCAGTGCCGACGCTTCGTCTTCCACCGCTCGCAAGGTCTCGTTCCTGACGAAGGTCTTCTTTGTCATCTCGCGGACGAACTTGCGGACGATGCAGGCTTCGGGCCGGTCGAAGCGGATCACGCCATCCTTCATGGTGGGCTTCCAGAAACGGGCGTGCAGCTTGTCCTCGCCCGTCTCATCGGGGTAGTCGAAACCGTGAAACATGAGGCTGAAAGCGAGCTCGCCGGCACCGTCGTAGTGGCCAGGGCCGGAACCAAACGCACAGGGTTCCACGTAACCCTGGCAGTCACGCGTGCCGAGAAAGATGTCTTGCCGACCGCCTCGGTCGAGCATGCGCCGCGCGATGACGTTGTGCTTGACCGGGTTGCGGTCGCCGGCCAGCTCGGGGCGATGCTCATTCCACTCGAAATGCGCTTGTACCTGGTATTCGACGTCGGCGAGGAAAGTGTAGATCGCCAAATCGTTGCCACCGCTGAACACCAGCGGCTTGGTGCCCTTGGTCTGGGTGCGGATCGGCTTGATGACGCGCACGGCGTCGATGATCCAGACGAAGGTGGGTTTCCAGTAGATCGACTTGGCGACCCCCTTGAGCGCCTCGTAAGTGGGGACGTGATACGAGGATTTCTCGCCGCCGACACGGGTTAGCGGGTCGGTGAACAGGGCGTAGCGCCCGTGCGCCTTGAACTCGATCCGGTTTTCGCTGTGTTCGGTCACGAGATAAGTACCTCCATGTTCCCTATGGGTTCATCTGTTAGCCCGAATTCCGGGCTGTAGTAGCAAGGGTCGAGATACAGGATGTCGGTTCCGTCCTGAATAGGATGAACGGCTCGGGCCTTCATGAGTGCGGTCAGCACATTTGGGAACACATTGACCGTGTACTGCTGCGCCCGTCTCAGGAGTCCGAACTGTTTCTCCACCTCAAAGGCACCGCAGAGGTCGGCAACGAGGTTACGTCCCGCCTTGCCGTAGGGCACGATCACGCCTCGCGTCGGCGCGTTGATAGCCTTGAAGGCCCTAGCGGCGGTCATGAAGGACTGGCGTAGGTGAGGCAACGACTTGCCGGGATTCCGGGTGCGATAGTCGTGCGTGGCCAGTTCGTTGCCCGAAAGCAGGTTGAGCAATGTATCGTCGCGGCCGATGTCGAGCGCGGACAATGGGTAGGTCATTTCATTGGCACGGTCGAAGAAGTAGTTCTTGTAGTACCAGTTCATGGCCTGCGGCCCGATGCGGTCACTGCCGAACGTGTCCGGGTTGGCCTCGTAATCGGCCAAGACCCGTTCGGCTTTCTCTTGGCCCACCTTGATCTCGGTCAGCCTGCCCAGATTCTCGTCCCTTGGCTTCACAACATGAACGATGCCAATTTCATGGCGGCCATGGCGGTTGCAACGCCCCGCCGCCTGGGCAATTGAATCCAGTCCGGCCGTAAAGCGAATGACGGCGCCAAAATCGACATCCACGCCGGCTTCGATCAGTTGCGTACTGATGCACAGCACGGGCTTCTCCCACTTCAGGCGATGCCGAATGATCCGCAGGATGCGTTTGCGGTGAGCCGGACACATGCTTGTGCTCAGATGCACAACAGGGGCGACCTGTCGCGACCTGCACAACTGGTAGAGCACCAGCGCGGATGCCTTGGTATTGACGACTACCAGGCAACTGCCAGCACGGCGACACTCGGCCAGCGCCAGATCGGCGATCTCCTCGTTGGGCCAGCCACCAGGCTTGCGCTCGTTGACCACCTCCACCCGCTTCAGTTTGGCAAACAGGCCCTTCACATCGGGCACCAACTCGTGGCCCGCTGGAATGCGCAGCGATCCATAGTCCTGCTCGACGCAATCCAGCAGAGGTTGAGTTGCGGTGCATAGCACCACCGTGCTGCCGCATTGCTCGACGAGGAAATTGATGGCGTTGTTGAAGATATGCACGCAGTTTATGGGGAGGGCTTGGATTTCGTCGAAGACGATCACGGCGTTGGCCAGTTGGTGCATGCGCCGTGCGCCGCGGGTGCCCGCTCCGAAGAGGGTTTCAAGCAGTTGCACGTTGGTTGTGAAGATCACCGGCGCGTCCCAGCTCTCGGAGAGCATCTTTTCGCGCCAACCCTGTTGCTCTGGCGTTAGGTTGCCGTGGTGCTCCAAGACGATGCGGCCGTCGCTTTCCGGCACATCGGCCGGTTCGAGCACCTTGCGCACCACGTCCGCGTTCTGGTCGATGATCGAGGTGAAAGGGATTGCGTAGATCACTCGATCCATGCCATGCCGCGCCGCGTGATGCAGGGCAAAACGCAGGCTAGCCAGCGTCTTGCCGCCGCCCGTAGGCACGGTGAACGTATAGAGCCCCTTCGGGCGCGCCGCTGCATCGAGGCAGTGCTGCGCGATATCGGCACGCAGTCCGTCGATGGGCTGACGCCGCTCAAAGTTCGCCAGGTGCGCTTCAAGCCTGCTGACCAAGACTGCCCAGTTTTCATAGTGGCCTCTCATCCGGTTGCGTGCGGCTTTGGGCCTCTCGAAGTCCGCGGTGTCGATGCGGTCGGCGTCAATCAGGCAACTGAACAGGAAACGCACCAGCAGGCCGATCTGTTGCTGCGCAATAATGCTCCTGTGAGCGGCAGACTCGGATGTAACGATTTTCGCAAGATGATCTTGCACGCTAGTGGCAATCTGCGACGTGCCTAGAAGGGTGCGGGCGCGGTTGATGATATCGGGATCGACGGCAGTGCGCGCTTCGTCGAGAAACGTCCGTTCCGTGCTTTTCCGCATCCGTTTGCCAAACGCATCCTCGCCACCCGGCGTCAGGCAATCGATCAATCCCGAATGGTGCGAGGCAACGCACAGCGCGAGCACCTGGCCGATAAGGCTGCCCAGGGCACCCTGCTTCGAAAGCTCCTTCCAGATCAACTGGGCGCCGGCAGTAGAGTGATCAATCCGCCCCCGCAAGCGGGTTGCATCGACGTAGTCATCATCCTTGTCCTGATTCAACAGACCAGTAGCTGACTGGATATAGGCCTGAAACTCCTGACTGTACTTGCCCAAATCATGGAGAAGGCCGAGCAACTCTCCTGCGGAGTCGATCCCCAGCTTTGAGGCATGAGCCCGTGCGAGGTCTGCCACCCCCGTGAGATGCGCCATTACGCCTTGTCGGGCCTGATCCCGTTCTCTCACATGGGCGATGAACTTGACCATTTTCGACCTATCCAGCGTTCAGGAACAGACACCGATCAAGACAGGGAGACAGAACTGGGTCGGTCCTGGTTCTGTGCCGAGCAAGGACTTGATCCGCCCGACAGGGAGCTGTTCTCTCAGCCAAACTGCCCCAGACAACGAGTCCCAGCACCAGCGAGCCGTTGCGGATCGGGCGGACCAGCCAACCTAGGCGAGCAGACACCCGGATTGGTGGAAGCCACGCATCCGATCGATCTACCCATTCCGATTTGACCGCTCGACAACAACCTCCCGGTCTCGCGCGACCGGCCGAAGTGCAGCTTGGCTGGCTCGCGCCAACGGTCGCATGATGCACCTTCCCTCGTAGGTCGGCGTCGTGCAGGTCGGGCGAGGAGGAAGCCGCGAGGTGCGTCTGAAAGGCCTTGGAAGACTTCCAAAGATCGTGCCAACGACCGGCCAGCCTGCCCCAATCCCCAGCGCCGAACTCGGCGGCGAAGGAGGCGGCGCCATCCGCGACCTCGCGCAGGGTAGTGACAGACGCGTACGATGAACGCAATACCGACGAACGCACGACCTCCGGTAGATCCGCCTCCCGGGCTCCCGCTGTGTCGAGACGATCCGCGTCGACGAGAGCCGAGAAAACCATCCGAACGAGAAACTCACACCTCAGACGCCGTTCGGTCCCCGTGACAGATCCGAGGCGCTTTGGCAAGCGCGGGAAGCGACGCTGTAGCACCTCCACCGGGGGGGATTGCTCTTTGACGCGCTTGAGCAGAAATCGCCGATCCTCAAGACGGGCCGCCAAGGCGTCTCGTGTTTCCGTCAGACCGGCATGGTGATCTGCGATTGTGGCGCTGAGCAAAAGCTGTACGAACTCCAGCCCCTCCGCATTGGAAACCGCGGCGAGCAGCGGTCGAAAGAACTCAGCAACGTGAATCGCGCCCACGCTTGAGTGATCGACTCGTCGCTTCCGCTGTCCTCGCTCGACCTCCAGGAGCATCTGCTGAAACTCAGGGAGGTACTTGCCGAGGTCATGCCACCATCCGGCGAGCCCGGCCCACTCACCCGTGCCAAAATTCTCAGCAAACCCTTTGGCGAGCGATGCCACGGCCTCGAGGTGCTCACGAAGACCGTGCCATTCGCCTTTCTCGTTTGCCGAGCGTGCGAACGGTCCGCCCTTCACTCCTTTGTCTCCTGCGGAAACCTTTTTATTGTACCACCCCAATCTCACACTTAAACATCCTCTCAATTGGCGCCTGCATCGGCGGCGGCATCTCGCCAGACAAGACCGGGTGCCCCCCGCCTCGCGCACCCGGACGAACGATCCGCTACCCTAGCGGAATGGGCACAGCTCTCGCCGCACGGATCGCCGCCAGCGTGTTCGCAGCGGTGATGGTCACCATCGGCGTGCTCTCGTGGCGCGCCGAAAGGCGCTTCGGGAAGGACGCCGAGGGTTTCTGGACCGCTCACCGCTCGATCACGGGGTGGAGCCTTGGGATGTCGCTCTCGGCCTCGATGCTCTCGGTGTGCTGGTCGCTGGTCTACGGCGTCGAGCTGCTCTACCGCTGGGGGCCGGGCGGCGCGTGGCTGCTCGCGATCCCGTGGCTCGCGGTGCTCGGGCTGTTCGCCCTGTTCGCCCCTCGCCTCCGGCGCTTCGCCGCGTTCTCGCAGGGCGAGCTGTTCGGCAAGCTCTACGGCCACGGCCTGCGCTGGCTCACGGTCGTCGTGCTGGTGGCGGTGTTCCTCGTCTGGTGCGGGGCGGAGATCGCCGCAGCGGGCGACCTCCTGGCGCCGCTGCTCGCGGTCTCGCCGCGGTTCGCGATGGCTGCGATCGCGGTGCTGGTCGCCTCGTACGCCTGGACCGGCGGGTTCCGCTCGGTGGTGGCCACCGACGTGGCGCAGTTCGCCCTGATCGTCTGCTTCCTGCTGATCGTGGGCGGGCGCGCCGGGACCG
>Ga0315293_10005809_pt1 | contig 11603 bp, 10 predicted proteins | sample YL17G13_20_MG_FD_203071 | JGI IMG/M metagenome (GOLD analysis project Ga0315293, IMG submission 203071) | Sediment microbial communities from Yellowstone Lake, YNP, Wyoming, USA - YL17G13_20 | ecosystem: Environmental > Aquatic > Freshwater > Lake > Sediment | place: USA: Wyoming | collected... | reverse complement strand
CCCCGGCAGTTCTCCTCGGTGGAAAAGCGATCCTCAAATTCCAGGAGTGTCTTGGGGTAGTCCTCCATACCATGGAATACTACATCTTGGGGCGACCTGAGTCAAGTAAATACCCAGCTCTCGATATAGCTCTTGGCGCCCAACTGTATGCACTCGATCATCTCCTGACTGCGCACGGCCGATATCACCACAATCCTGGCATCTGGAAACTCGGCGATGATTTCCTTGATAGCATCAACCCCGCGCTTGTGAGGCATGCTCAAGTCAATGGCGAGCAGGTCGGGTCGGTGCGTGCGGTACAGGTCCACGGCCTCGTTGCCGTCTTTGCCGACTGCCACAACCTGGTGACCCAGTGTCTCGGTGAAGTGCTTCCGAAGTTGCGTGACGATGAAGTTCGAGTCGTCGATTATGATCGTTCGTGGTGCCATCGCGTTCGTGTCCCTCGTTGATGTCCCACTGGCGCGCTCCGCAGTGCGACCTGAGTCTGCAGCCCGAGCCTACCCTTGTGGAGTGCGGAACCCCGTGTTGTTCCGCACCGAGTAGCCGAAGTACACCCAGTGCTCGCCAAAGTACAGGTAGCCCTGCGCACCCCAAATGAACGGCAGAAACGAATTGCCGTCGAGGTACAGTGCCGGCACCGCCTGTGTGAGTGTCCCGAATGCGCGGCGGAACTCATCGTTGTCGGAAAGAAGTCCGCAATAGTTGTTGGCCAGCTCCCCCAGAACGTCAGCAGCCTGCTCAACGGATGCATTTTCGGTACCTATAAACGCGTCAACCGAATCGCGTTGGATCCCGATGCACACAATGGCGCTGTAGTTGTTGGAAGAGCAACCCAGAGTCAGGATGCGATCGAACTGTCCCTGGAGCTGCTCCACAATCTCCCAGGGCAGATGCACCTCGCACTTCTGCCTGAGCATGACCTGGATGGTATCGATTGCCGTGGAGCAGAACACCGGACACAACTTAACCAGAGATTCGCGGATCCGATCGTTGGGCAGGGGTGTTCTGGCCGAGCCTTGCACTAATGACTCAGGTCCAACCCCGCTGAAGATGTTCATGTCGTCCTCTCAGTGAAGAAAGAGTTGTACTCCAGATTATGGCATTCATCTCAGGCGCTGTCAAGAGGCGAAGCACATCGGCGGTATGCGGTTGACAGCGTCTACCGCAGCATCCCCAGCACCCGGTGTTCGATCTCCCGCAGATCGGTCTGGTCTCCGACAACTGTCGCCGACGCTGCAGTGGGCCTGCCGGGCACAATCGCGAGCAGGGGCATGCGACCTCCGATTGCCGCGATGGTTGCAGCGGACGGAGGGTGGTCGCCTGCGTGGATTATCGCGTGGAGCCCACCGAGCGCAGTCTCCCCGTGCCAACCTGCCGACGACGGATCGACTGCGATCACCCGATGACCCATCGAGACCAGGTATGCGGCAACGGGTATGTATCCTCTTCCGTCCGCGTCAACAACACCGAAGCTGCGGGTGTCGGGCGCGCGTTCGGAAGCGTTTTCGTCATCCTCTTGATCATCCCCCAGTGCGAGCAGTGTGCGGAAGCTCTGCAGAGCCGCCGTAGCAGTCCCCCGCAACGCCATGGCAGCGTCAAGAGTGTCAAGCCCTGCCGCCCGTGCCTGCCCACCCGGCAGCATGGGGGCAACCATGTCCACGCCAGTGCCGAACGCAAACGCCTTGCACCCATTTCGAGCAACCGTCACACTGAGAGTGAGTCCGTCGTCGTCGTCGAGGGGGGGGACGGTAGTCTGCAGTTGGGTCAGGCCCTGCCGGCAGACGGCCGCGGCAACCACGCCCGCGGGCAGGTTCCACTTCTCGAACAGAATGCGAGCGATGTCGCCGGAAGCCACGCCCGTCAGCTCCTCCATGCTCTGGTCAAACGAGGCTGCTGAGTTGGTGCTGCGCCGCAGGATTTCGGAGAAGAGCTCCGGAAAGAACTCGTCGAGCAGGATGATGCCGAAATTGCTCAGCAACCCGGCAACGAATGCTTCCTCCGGGTCTGCGCCCACGCGCGGGGCAATGCTTTGAGCCATCACCCCCGTTGCCAGGCAATGGTACCAGAACGACGCCCGGTTGAACCCGAGCTCGCCCTGATCTGATGCGAAGAGGTCCATCACGCCCACGGCCATGGCCAGGCGTCGAGTCCCCAGAACCCCCAGTCGTAAGATTGCCTCCTTGACACTGCCGATGCGGCGGCTGCTCGCGGCATAGGCCACGCTGTTGCACTGCTTGAGTACCGCAGCCGAGAGCACCGGATCGCTCTTCACGATACGCGCCAGGTCGGTCACGCTCGTTCGGTTGCTCGCCGAGAGCTGCAGAATGCGCGCCACTGCAAACGGGAAGGCCATAACGCCCGACACGTGCTCGACCATGGCGCGCAGCTTGGCTTCGCGCCCCGAGGTGGACGACAGCAGACGGCCGCATGCCTCCGGACCCGCCGCATGGGCCTTGGCGCTTTGGGTGGCGACTGTTGCGGTGGGAGCGGCAAGCGACACAAGTGCGTCGACCAACTCCTGGTCGTCAAATGGTTCCGGCACATACCGATCGACACCGACCTTCACCATACCATCGATCACCTCCTGCGCAAACGCATACCCGAAGCACAGCAGGGGGATGGTATGTAACTGACGATGCTGCTTGACCATCTGGATGTAGTGCAAATGAGCGGCGTTGGCACGTGGCATCTGCATCACGATCACGTCGGGGGCGTATTGGAGCGTCTTGACATAATTGGCATAGCTGGGGCGGGAGCGAATGGCGCGCACCGGCAGCCCGGCCAGCACGCGTTGCAGGCGGATATCCTGAGCATCGTCTTCGACCATAACAAGGGCGCGAATAGTCGACATGTTCCCTCCGCAGGGGCGTTGGGTGCGTGAGCGGTGCTGACCCAAATTCCTGCTAAGGAGATTGTACACCCGTGGGCTGCCGGCCTGCAAGGACGCAGTGCAAAGTCCAGTCGTGCCGGTGGAACCCCCATCGGCCAGCCCACTATGTTGGTGGAGACGACGGGAGGGTCGCGCACCGCCGCGGCCACAACCGCGCTCTCAACAAGGGAGCTGGGCCACGGGATCCGTTTGGTGCGGATTGAGCAGGCCGGTCGAGTACGGGTCAGTGCGGTGGTGCTTGTGCGGTAGGGACGCCTCAGAGGGCGGCGACTGATGCCGCCGCCTCTACCACGCCATTTCCACGGCCAGCGACACGCTCGTGCCTCCGTGCACGCGGCTGTCGCCTTTTCTCCCCCCGCCGCCTGTGCTTGCCCGACCGTGCTTGAGGCTTACCGGGAGGATCTGCCGCACTGCCGGCTCAATACTGATGCCGCCCACATGCAGCGCGCAGGCGAGTCGCAGGTTGAGGAGCAGTAGGTCCTCTTCGAGATACTCGTAGGTTTGTTCGGGCTTGTACGTGGGTATCAGGTAGATGATCTCCCGCTCTCTTACCATCGCACGACCGTGCAGCGTCAGTCGCGATACGTCAAGCGACGGCAGTATGGCGTGGCGTCCACGAATCTCCAGCCGGCCCAGAACGAAGCATCCGGCCTCCGCGTACCGTGCTGGTGCCTTGTCGATGCGATAGTACCTCGGATCGAACATGGTCCAACTGGAGAAGGGGAAGAACTCGATGTGTCCGCTGCCGCTGTCTGCGCGGCCGTAGTCGCCAAATAGGCCGGTCCGGATCCCACGGGGCAGGTGCACCTGTAGAGCTCCGTGCATGCGCCAGGCCGCGGCCCGGTTCCAAACGAGGTACCGCGTGTCTCCGTCGAAACTGCCGATGTCGCCGTGAAGTCGCCGGCCCGCCAGGGATAGTGCCGGCGACAGCGGAATCCCCCGTGCGCGTACGTCAAGTCCGACGGTCCCGCCCTGTGCCGCGACCACGGTCTTGAGACCCGGCGCCACGGTAGCCTCGGACGTGTCTGTCTCGATGCGGAAGAGCGCACCGCGAAGTGCCGCCTCAACCACCGGCAGCCGCAGATTGAGCCGCGCGCCAATCTCCCGCGCAGACAGCAGCACCGGAAAGTCGGAATGGCCGTTGTTGGAGGCGCTGACGATTCGCGTAATTGACGAATGCAAGGGCCCGGCATTGCCGTACACTGCACCGTTGACAGCGCGCGCTCCGCCGGCCACAAACGCACCGTACCCCAGCCGCAGAAGGTTGTTGCGCACGCCTCCATGCGTGTAGAAGCCGGATGTGTTGCCGAACTGCACAGCCGACCATGCCAGACGGCCGCCCAGAAGCAGCCTGCGGCCCACGTTGCACCAACCGGCTGCGTCAAGCGCATGCAGGCCGCTCCCCGAAGTCAGGCGGTATCCCGCGTCGCGGTCGTACCAGCTCGCGTAGACCGACGACCGTGTCCACGCCGCAAAAACGCCAAACGGCCCTCGCGCTGCCAACGCCTGGTACGCGAAGTACGGTGACTCCGCAATGGACTTCGAGCTGGTGGTGTTGCTGGAATCGGTGACGAGCTCGTGGTAGAGATCGTGGTAGCCGACCTCGAACCGTGTGCGCGGAGTCACCGACGTATCGGAAAGCGCGCAGGCCACAACCGTGTCGAGCGTGGCGGGCTGCGACACAAGCACCCCGGTCACCACGCCCGCCATGCCGTGGTCTGCGGCGCACGCTGACCATGCCAGCCAGACAGCAAAAAGGCAGCCCGCAGAGATCCGCTGCGGCTGCCTTGAAGGGCGGGGCATTGCGCTGTGCATGCGTCGACTACCGAGCCGACACCAGCGAATCGCCATACACTGCATGTATCCACTGCTCACGCGTCATCCCGGGGAGAAGTCCGCCAATCGTGTAGTCGGTGAAGTAGGGGAAAAATGTCTTGGCGTTGATGAGGCTGTCAATGTCGCCAAACGGAATGGAGTCTCCCTGATCATCGACGATTCTGATGGGCATGAAAGTGTTCTCAGAGTCGAGCTCGGTCTTGTAGTTGAACGCCGTGTTGAGGTGGCAGATACGATCGTACATGCCGTACGGATCGGGGCGAACGCTGTCGATCAGAGCCCCGTCGATGGCAATCGTGTCGTCTACGTCGAGGTAGATCTGCGACGTGACGGTTTCCCAGGTGTACGGCTTGGACGCCGCCCACGTGAACCAGTCGCTCTGGTCAAGCCACTGGTAGGCAGGCACGAGGGTGCGCAGATCCTGCACCGGATGGTCGAGGAGGGCCGAGATGTCGACAGTGACAATCACGTGCGTGCTGTCGATGGTCTCGTCAAACGTATACGGTCCGCTCAGCAACTCGGTAACAAAGTCGGCAACAGTCTCCGGAGACGTGAACTTGTCGGCCAGTTCAGCCGAAACTCCCTCGTCAATCATGCTCTGCCGAGTGTCGACCAGGCCGCTGTCCATGTCATTCACATCGGAGAGCTTGATCATGTCGTAGGTCTGGTCTCCCACCTCGCCGCGGATCTCGGCAATAGCGGATTTGATCAGCTCCGGCACTGCGAGCAGATCGGACTTGACCTTCGCGTGATTGGCCAGGCGAATGGTGGAGAAGCCGGGCCGCTGCAGGTTGTACTGCATCAGTCGGCCCGCAAAGCTCTGGGCTGCCGACGGATCGTACACGTACGTCTCGATCAGGGTGTCGTTGGACGAGGTGTAGAGCCTGAATTCGCGGTTGTCCATGGTGCGCAGCGAATCGATCCACGTGTAGTTCTGGGTGCCGGGCGTGAACACGTCGAGGTCACGCAAGCAGAGAATGTTGAGGAACGCGCGCGTCAGGCGGATGCCCGCGTCAAACACATAGATATCGCCCCGGTCGATCTCTGTGGTATCGCCGTCAACGTCAATGGTGAGGCCCGTTGCCGAGGAGTTCTCCATGCGCTGGGCTGCACGTACTACATTGTCAAGAACGGGGATGATCTCATCCTGCGCAATATCCTGCACATGCGACAGGGTGATGAAGCCGGGGAACGACGGCTCTGCCATGCTCGCCATCACCATGGTTGGAGCCAGGGCTGCCATGCTCTTACCCAGCGCGACGATGCTGCGTTTGGGCAGGCCGCCGGATATCGGGGTGGACGTGGAGGAGGACTGCGCATCCACTGAGTCAATGTACGCCTGAAGAGAGTCCACGACCTCCCACACAGACGCGTTGACATTGAGCGCCAGAACCGACGACACCATGTAGCCCACATTGGCCTTGGTGCTGTAGGGATCTTTGCCCGTGATGTACCCGTCAAAGGCATCGCGGAGTGATGAGAAGTCAACTGCCTGTATCTCGGCATCATTGCCCGCGTTTGAGAGCGTATCCACGCGACGGATGAGCAGCCGGAACAGCGAGTCCAGGTAGTCGTCATCGTCGGTTGTGGTACTGGTGGCCGCGAGCGTGATGACCAGCCCTGAATCAATGTAGGCGCTCAGATCCTCGCGATGGAGCTGGAATCCGTCGGCAGCAACCTCGATCTCATCAACGCCTGCTGTGGCAGCGCTCTTTGCCATAGCACTGGACGAGGAGAGTCCCGAGGAGACGCGGGCGACGAACGGATTGCGAACCGTGCGCGACTGCACGATCGTGTGCGCGCTGATCATGGATCCGGTTCTGACTCGGACCACGTACATTGCGGGGGGCAGGGCCTGCCGCACCAAGCTGACCGGTGCGCACCGGTACACGCCCGAAGTCATGCGCTCGTTCACCACGGTACCCACGAGACGTCCGCGCAGGTCGAGCACATCAATACGCACGAACTGGCTTGTTCCGGCAACGTAGAACTGGAGCATGCTGCCCGAGACAACGGGTGCATGCGGCGACACGACCGTGCGCCCTGGCCGAAATACGCTTGGCGATGATTGGTCAATGGTGAAGTTGCCCGCATTGTCGGTGACGTCGGAGGCTCCGGCGCCCACAATGGTCACCAGTGCTCCCGCAACAGGTGCATGTGATTGGTCTTGCACGTGGCCTCTCACATAGATAGTTGGCGATTGCGCCAACGCGGTGCCGATGCACGCAGACAGTAGCAAACCGCAGAGGTTCTTCATACGGCTCCCTCCTGAGAGTGGTGGTGTGTCTTTGTCTTGGCTGTCGGGTGGCTGGATGCGCCCAAACAGGCGCATGGTCTGGCCGCGGCCATCTGCCCCTCCGCGCGATGACGCAGCACCGCCGTCCTCCGAGAACATCGGACCTGACGGCATCTTCCATTGTAGCGGTCCGAAGCGCCGCAAGTCAAGACCCATCTTGTCATGCCTACGCGGAGGTGATCACGCCACACCAGGTGCTGCGGCAGCCGCACGAGTCGCGCTTCCCCAACGGCATGCTCCCCACCGTCGAGCTCGGGCGCGGAGAGTGCCCGCACGCGGGTGAGGGCCCCCGGCATTGCCCCGTCCGTCAATGAGGCGACGGTGCAGCGACTGCAAGGCCCGGCAGACTCTACATCATCACGCACTCCCCTACGCCCGCAACGATCAGGTCGGGGATCATCCCAACCTGCACATACCCCAGCCGCTCGTAGAGGCGCCGGGCACTCTCGTTGAAGTCGCTGACAAGCAGGAATACGTGGCGAGCGTGTGCGAACCCCTCCGCCTCGCAGCAGGAGAGAAGTTGCCGCCCCACACCCTTGCCCCGCATTGCCCGACGCACGGCAATGTTCTTCAGGTACGGAAAGCGACCGAAAGCCCCCTGCAGCATGAACCACGCATACCCCTGGCATTGGTTGTGTGCGTCAAGCGCCACGTGGAGTTCGCCACGGGCAATGCCATCGTGGATGAAGCGTACCATGGCCTCGTGCGTGGGAAAGTAGCGTGCGCCGATCTCGGAGTCTCGCAATGCGTCAACGCAGGCGGACACGTGAGCAGTGGTGGCCTTCTCGACGGTGACGGGAACTTCGTGGGTGGTCATGGCTTGAGCATACCTCCTGTGACTGCATGGTCGCAACGTGGTCGCGTCGTCCGCCTGCTATCGCTGACGCACGCGCACAAGCACCGTGTCTCCGCGTGCGATCGCGGCAGTCGGGCGTTCGGAGAAGCGCGCACTGCCGCGTGCCAGGTCACGCATGGCGTACGTGCGGTTGCTGATCTTTGACCCGGGGCAGCTCTCCAGGCACACCACACAACCGGAGTGCCAACGGTTGATAAGCGCGCGGTTGCCGGCAAAGCAGAAGTCGAAGCGGCGCCCTCCGTTGTCGCGCAGGATGCTGTCGACGGAGATCGTCCGTCCATGTGCCACTATGTCAATGCGTAGCAATGTCCCGGCGGCATGCATGTCGGGAGCAGTGGATCTCGAATCATCGATCTTCTCCCACGCATCCGCAGAGAGGTTGTTCCCGGGCACCGCACCCACGCTCACCAGTGCATCGTGGATCGCGCTGTCGGGTGAGAGTGCCACGAGCAGCGCGTTGCGTGCGGCTCCGCCTCCAGCCCAGGTCATCAGGTGATGGTTGTGGAGTCCACGGCCGTGGTTGAACTGGTCGGGTCGATACACCGCGCGGAATGAGACGACTCGGTGCACCGTGTCAATTGAGACCGGTTCGGCGGGGGAGTCGGCAGCCGCGGTGAGGGCCGGCAGCGACAGGGCTGCCACCAGCAGGACGTTGAGGCGCTGTCTCATCGGGAAATCTCCTTGGCACCGTCCGAACCTGTCGCCGTTTCTGACCGCCGCCCACTGACTGCTGAGAGTCGTGCCACAGCGAAGCAGGGGCGCGACGGCTCCCGCATCGCCCAAGCGAGGCGTTGGCGCTTCGCCGCGCCAAGTGTCCCCGTTCCTGTGGTTTCTTCGCTTCACACAACCGGCCGCAAAGGCCCGGAACCTGCCAACCGCTGCAGTAACCCACTCCTGCCCGTGTCAAGAATCTCCAGCACCACCCGCTCGATGGCCTCGCCAACGCCCTTGATCTGCCGCAACTGCCTGCGCATCGACGACAGCGGTTCCTTGAGCTGTGAGATCGAATACGCCGCGAACCCGTACGGCGAGGTGTGCCCTCCGGCCTTGAGGTAGTGATCGATGAAGTCCAGCGTCACCACCACGCGGTCATTCTCGTCAAGAAAGTCCCACCATAGTCGTCGCGGCATGCGTTGCGGGATGCGGTAGTGTTGCAGTATGGGCTGCATGATCTGGTCGATTGACGCGTAGTACTCTGGCACGGCACGGCCTAGCCGGTCTCCGCGATAGAGGATGCTGTACCCGTTGGCGTGCTCCGGATAGTGTGCGCTCAGCACGCGGTCGAAGTGCTCACGCTGCCGTCCGTCCTTGAGCGTCATGCCGCCGTAGACAATGAAATCCACGCCCGCCTCCGACGCGTCACGCACCGTGCGCTCAAGCACAGCGGGCAGGTCGGTGACAAAGGGCACCAGTGGCATGAGGTACATGCCGCACGCAATGCCTTGCTGCTTGAAGCGTCGGATTGCCTCCAGGCGCTGCGAAGGCAGCGAGGCTCCGGGCTCGAAGATGCCGCTGGTCTCATCACTGGTTGACGAGAAGCTGAAACTCACAACAGCCCGGGTCTTCGCGTTGATGCGCGCAAGCACGTCCATGTCGCGCTCCACCAGTACCGACTTGGTGAGCACGTGCACGGGGAACGGGTGCTGCTCCAACAACTCCAGCACTCGTCGCGTCAAACAGTAGCGACTTTCGAGGGGCTGGTAGCTGTCATTGACGCCGCCGCCCACCACCACATATCCCCGTTTGAGCGGTGAACGCTTGCGCGCGGGGTCCAGCTCGCGCCGTAGTATGTCAACGGCATTCACCTTGACGCCGATGTCGGTGCCGAAGTCGCCCTCCACGTAGTACCCCTCGGCGCGGCCATCGCAGTACGCGCACTGGTGAGTGCAGCCGCGGTACAGGTTCATGCCATAGCGTGCCAGGAACCACGACTCGACCCGTGACGACTTGCGCAGGATGGACTTTGCAGTGAGTTCGGTGATGGCCATGAGGGTGTCAATCTCCCTGGGGACCGGTCAGTCCCGGGATGCGCGGGCGTGCCTGTCCGCAGTCTCCTGACGCGCCCGCTTCCTGCTCTTCTTCAGAATGGCCGGGTTCTCCACCTTCGCGTACGTCATGCCCTTCTTGATCGACTCGAACACGTAGTATCCGTCAACCTCGCGCACCTTGACACCGCCGAATATGCCGGTCAGCTTGTTCTTGTACCACAGCAGCCGTTTGGTCACCATGACAAACCGCCCACCCAGCGCCATGCGGTTGAATCCTTTGTGCACAAAGCGCTTGGGAACGTCGAAGTCCACGTGGTATGGCGGGTTGCAGAGAATGAGTGTGAAGCCGGCATCGTCTATATCCGCAAGGCCATCGCTCTTGACAATCCGGATTGACGGGACGCCGTTCTCCGCAGCATTGCGCCGCGCATACTCAATACAGAGATCGGAGCTGTCGACCATGGTCACGCGGTCGGGACCGATGAGCTTGGCTGCCAGGATGCCGACCAGTCCGTATCCGCACCCCAGGTCAAGCACCTTGTCGTCGGGCGAAAGCGCAACGCACGAGAGCATCGCACGCGTGCCCGTGTCGGGGTGATTGGGACTGAAGAGGTCCTGGTGGGTATGAAAGCTGAGCGGGACGCCGTTGATCGTGGTGGTGAAGTGCTTGTCGGTCATGGCTCGTCCACCCGACCAAAACCGAACTTCTCCTTGAGAATACGCTCCACCTGAGCAGCAACATCCTCGGGCGTCGCATCGGCCGGCATTGCCGGCGCCTCTCTCAGAGCATCCGCAAGTGCGCCTATCGCCCGGTTGAGAAAGCCCATGTGCCTGGCAACAATCGCGCGGTCGCCCGTCTCCCAGTACTCGCCTTCGTCGTACACATGCAGATCGGGGATATACCGCTTCTTGACGTAGCGCAGGAGGTTGATCACTGCCACATGGGTCTCGACGCCGGCGAATTGGGTCTTGACCGATGTGCCGGGATCATCGAACACGGTCGGGTCGTCGTCGTAGAACGGAAGCAGCCTGACATCGCAGAGGTTCCCGGCCTTGTCGACCGTGAAGGCCACGGGTTCCGACTCCGGGTGTGGAAAGAAAGAGACGCCTCGGAGAATCGGGGGCTTGGCATTGGGGCGCCTGGACTTCGCCGCAGCGCTGTCCATGCCCCAGGTTCTGCACGGCCACTTCATGATGGTGGCGATGTCGACGATTTCCTTGGTCAGGCTGTCAAGCTGCGAGAGATCGGCCAGCTTGCCCTTGTAGTGGATGGTGACACCGATGGGGACGCTCCTTGCGAGGGGGATGAGTGAAAATAGCACTTCCGAGGAGGGGGTGCGGGCGTGGGTTTCTCCACGATAGACCAGGCTGCGAGTTCGACGAAGCAGGACCAAACGCAAGAAAGTGGCTGAGGCGGCCAAATCCAGAGGCTATTTTACCACTTGTTGCGCCTGACGCCATCAGTCCAGATCGGCAATTGGATCGTCGAACACGACCGATCCGGTCACTCCGCGCAGTGGGTACAACAATACGTCGGGTGGGGCAGAACGAAGGGCCGATGACGAGATGCCGAGAGAGTTATTCCCATCTTCCTACCGCTGCGATTGCGGCTATCAGAGCGACCACTTCGAGAGTACGGTCGCGGAACTGAAACGAGCGAGCCTCAGAACACCGCAGCGTCTTGGGTCCGATGACGGCGGACACATTGTCGTTTTCAATAGAGGCGAGATGACGGCC
>Ga0315293_10005803_pt1 | contig 11611 bp, 8 predicted proteins | sample YL17G13_20_MG_FD_203071 | JGI IMG/M metagenome (GOLD analysis project Ga0315293, IMG submission 203071) | Sediment microbial communities from Yellowstone Lake, YNP, Wyoming, USA - YL17G13_20 | ecosystem: Environmental > Aquatic > Freshwater > Lake > Sediment | place: USA: Wyoming | collected... | reverse complement strand
GTGAATCTCCAAATGCCTTTGAGGAGCTGCTTTTGAAAAACCGCTTTGCTATCACTAATCGGTAGTCTGCGCCAAAGAAATAGCGATAATAAAAAGATGTTCATTATGCTGATAACTATTTGCCATAAAAAAAAAGCCTGAATTGTTGGGGAAACCAGCCACAAAATCAGAACAGCCCCGGCACCGCGTAATGTGCTTAGACTAACATTTATCACGTTAAGCAGAACCTGTTTCTGTAGCCCCATCAACCCTCCAGAGTAAAAACCGACCGGCATCTGGAGAGTCATTACGAGTCCCATGATTAAAAGCGCCTGTTCGATGGTTTTGGGAGATAACTGGCCTGCTTTAATCCAGTGATGTGAAATAAACGGCGATAATGACAAAACGGTAATACCGGCAAAAACGGCGATACTCCAGTAAAACACTTCCAGGGTGCGGACAAGATTGCGCATTTCTTGTTCCTTGTGCGGCAATATGGAAAGTCGCGCCATCTCACGGTTTAATGTACTGCTTAATCCCATATCTAAAAGGCCAAACATTGTCTGGAGTGTAGCAAAAATACCAATTAGCCCCCACGATTCAATCCCCATGAATTTGATATAAAGAGGGACAAAAATCAACCCCATCAGGGCCTGCCATATACTCCCGGCAAAATTGGCAGCTATGTTTTTCTTTATAAGATCCATTGAAAATTTAAAGAGAACTAAATCACTCAGGCGTAAAACGCCAGTAATCGTATGGAAAGTCGAAGGCCCGCAAAGCCTTCCTGCCCCGCTACCTGAAGCGACCCAAATTCATAAATCGGCTCCAAATCCAGCGATATCTCAGCAACAATCTTTACAAATTCCTTAATTAACTGGCGCATAACTTCCTAACCTTCATCATAATAATTACGTTGGGCCGTCATCTACACACCATAATTTTATCAACTAAGTGTCCTTTTCGCCCCTTAAATCTTCCTACAAAAGGCCAAAAATAGCGCAAAAAACGCACTTTTGCGAAAAAAGTCCAAAAAAAACGAATAATTTGCTTTGAAACCACGCCTGGATATGTTATAATTGTTTTTCACATAGGAGATGTAGATACTTTTACGGCGTTGCAAAAAATGATATGGCCAAAGATTATTGGCAGACATTTTTTTGCAGCTTGAATATTTTAGAGAAAATCTTCAATAAGCCATTTAAGGGAGGTAAAAAATCATGAAAGCGGGAATGACCTCAATCATTGTAGGAATTTTAGTGCTTCTGGTTCTGTGCCCCACAGCCTCATCAGACTGGACAGAACCCGTTCCACTAACCGAAGTGAACACCAATTACCACGATAAGTCGCCATTTTTATCCTTCGATGGTCTGACCCTTTATTTCTGCATAGAGAACGGCCCGTGGGGTTGGACTACTCGAATCTATCAGGCGACGCGAACAGAGCCTGCCGGTCCCTTCACTACGGTTGAGGAAATAAGCACCCTTAACATATCTGGCGCTCACGTCGCTGACCCCTGGGTTTCCCCGGATAATCTGCGGATGTATTACTGTCGAACCGGAGGCGGCAGAGGCCGACTTATGGTCACCACAAGGGCATCGACCAACGACCCCTGGCTGCCTGGAGTTGAAATCAGCGAGTTAAGTGCCCTCGGAAACGTTTACACCCCTTCTTTGACTGAAAATGAATTGACTATTGTCTTTTGTGGAGATAGCCTCCCTGGTGGTCAAGGAGGACTTGATGTATGGATTGCTACGCGACCTAACACTACCTCCCCCTTTAACAATGTCCGTAATTTGGCAGAAATAAATAGTTCCGCTGCAGATGGGCACTCTTCCATCTCACCCGATGGACTTACGTTGCATTTCCTTTCTGACCGCAATAGTAGCGGTATAGGTCAGTTGTTTAAGGCAACCAGAGAATCACTCGATGCTCCTTTCGGCATCCTTGAGCATTTATCGTTTTTTGACTCGCCGGGTAGCTCTCTTGGATATCCATTTCTGAGCAGCGACGGCAAGGCCTTTTACTTTGCTAAAGTAGATGGGCAGCCGGCAGATATTTATGTTTCATATTCTTATATTCCCGAGCCAAACCAGTGGTCGCAGCCCGTGCCGCTCGCAGAGGTCAACACAGACATTGAAGAATGGTATCCATTTTTGCCTTTTGATGGTTTAACGCTATACTTCTCAAGAATTCGCCTCGGGACTTATGATGGAAGAATATTCAAGGCAACCCGAGAGAATCCCTTTGGACCATTTACATCGGTAAGTGAAATAACCGAGTTGACAGAATCGGGTGTAGCCGTTCTCTCTCCGTGGGTCTCGCCTGATAATCTGCGGATGTATTATGACACCGAAATATCTGGGAGATTTATGATAAAATTCAGCCAGCGAACCACGGTTAATGACCCCTGGCCAAAAGGCACAAGCATCTCAGAATTAAACAAGCTCGGCAACCACATCGTGATACCCAGATTGACACCCGATGAGCTAACTATCTTCTTTGCTGCATATAATATCCCTGGCGGCAAGGGAGGATATGACATCTGGATGGCAACACGTCCTGACAGAAATTCACCTTTTGGCAATGTCAAAATTCCGGGAGAGATTAACACGGCTTCGGCTGATTCCAGCGGATTTCCTTCGCCCGACGGCCTGACCCTGTATTTTACTTCTGACCGTAATGGTAAATTTCAACTGTTCAAAGCAACCAGAGAATCTCTCGATGCTCCTTTCGGAAATGTTGAGCACCTTCCATTATTCGACACGCCAGACGGTCATAGCGCCCATCCCTGCATTTCCAACGATGGAAAGGCCTTCTACTTCGTAAGATCTATACCCGGTGCGTCGTGGGACATCTGGGTTTCATACTCTTCTGAGATTCCCCCGCCTCCACCGCCAAAGACCTATTATGTTGATGGAGTCAACGGCAGCGACGACAACAACGGCCTGACGCCGGAAACCGCCTTTGCAACCATTCAGAAAGGCATCAGCTCAGCAAAAAATAGTGACAAGGTTCTGGTCTTTCCGGCAGTCTATACCGAGCAAATCGCTTATGAAGGCAAAGCAATAACAGTGCGGGGCATTGCCACCAAGGCCGGCATACCTATCTTGCAAATGCCGGACGACTTTGCCCTCTTATTCCAGAACGGCGAAGGTCCCGATAGTGTCTTCAAAAACTTTGTCATAAAAAACAGCTTTATGGCAATTTTTATCGCCGGCAGCTCCCCAACCATAAAGAACCTGACAATCGTAGATAACAAATACGGCATCGCTGCTTTTGTCGGTTCTGAACCGGACATCAGCAACTGTATCTTCTGGAACAACGCCGCCGGCGACCTCTTGGGCTGCCAGGCACGATACAGTTGGGTTCAAAGTGATATTGAGCCGCAGCCAATTCCTGGTTTAGTTGCCTACTGGAGTTTTGACGAAGGCAGCGGAACAATAGCCCACGATTCGGCCGGTAATAATCACGGAACTATCTATGGATCTACCTGGACAACCGGCCAAATCGGCGACGCCCTGAACTTCGATGGCGATAAAGATTATGTTCAAGTCCCGGACAGTGATTCCCTGACGCCAAGCAGCCAGATTACCGTATGTTTCTGGCTCTATAATAGAGGCGGCCAAGTTGCTGGAATATACAAATATGCTTCGTGCCCCGAGCAGTCAGCTTCACCGGGAAATTCAAGGGCATACTACCTTACTGTTTCTGAGAACGGAACATGGATGGAGATATTTTCAGAAGTGAACACCCACGACTACATAACAAGTAGTAATCCGCTTTCGCTTAATGAATGGCATCACGTGGCCGGAACATTTAATCAGGGCCAGGCGGCAATATACGTTGACGGCCATCTGGTGAACTCTCGTATCTTATCCGTCTCTTCGATAATGAACGACGCTCAGCCTTTAATCATCGGAGGTTGCTGGGAATATTGTGGCACAGACGGTTTTGAAAGCCGATTGAACGGCCTGGCCGACGATGTCCGCATCTACAATAGAGCATTATCTTCTCAAGAAGTTCTACGTCTCTATCAGCTTGGTTTGAGCGGCTCCACCAATCAGACAGACCCGCTCTTTGCCGACCTGGCTAACGGCGATTACCATTTGCTCTCTGAGCGAGGCAGATATTGGCCGGAGCACGATGTATGGGTCCTCGACAAGGTTACAAGCCCCTGCGTTGATGGCGGCGACCCATACGATAATCCAGCCAAAGAGTCAATGCCAAACGGCGGACGTATCGATATTGGCGCCTTCGGCGGAACGCCTTTTGCAAGTATGAGCGATTGGCCAATTGACAGCGACGCCAACCACGATGGTAAAGTTGACCTTGCAGACTTATCTATCCTCTGCGAAGAATGGCTCTCTATTCTTCCCTGGGCCGAATAGTTTGCCAGGACCGACAATTACAGTCTGCATTCAAAGGCGTGGGCCAGCAAGAGTATTGAACCACGCCTTTGCTCTGCTACCGAATGACGTCTCTGTCAATAAAAAAAGAAAAAAGACAGATTTCCGCAAGCAGAAAAGAGCAGGTTTAACCAAAGATAGAGCATTTTTCTCAGTTGTGCCAGCTTGTTTGTTTGAGCCAATTATCAGCGAACACCTCAAAGTCAGCCAGGTCGGAAACTTTGTTTCTATCTAAATCAGCAGGCAATTCGTTGTCGGCACTCAGCCAGTATTCTATCCAGTGCATAAGGTCAACAAAATCAACTATACCATCATTAGTTAAATCAGCGAACAGCGTCCAATTATAAGGCGGCATAGATGCCTCGGCAGTGCCGCCGTAGGCACCCATATTGATGCGTAGATTTTCGCCCCATTGGTTGTTAGGGTCGGCAGGTATAGTAATTGGTTCGTCTCCAAGCGGCGAACCGGGGTTGCCTGCATCGATACACAAACTCGTCACTTCGTCAATAACCCATTTTCCTTCCGCTAATTTCTGATTTCGGATTTCAGATTTCGGATTTTCAGATGGTTCCCATCTGCCTGCCTGGGATTTCAGATGATAATCGCCATCAACCCATACTTCATTTGAATCCCAATAGCCCGGCTCAGCAAAACACGGGTCAGCATCGATATTACCGATGCCCCAAATAACGCCCCCATACGGGTCAGATACCGACTTTCGACCTCCCTGTATGTCACTATATCTGACTGTAATTGGCCCTCCATTCAGGTTCAATATTTCATTCCCGCCATCCCAGAAGATACAGTTTGTCACCCAGACCCTGGACGACATGGATGGAGGTTCTAATGTGAGGAAGTCGGTACTGCTAAGGACATTCTCATTACCAGCAAAAGTACAGTTCATTAAAGTTAATTTAGTGCTTTCGCTACTATCGATTGCACCACCAAGCGAAGATGAGTTTCCGCTAAACCTGCAATTGGTCACGACCATATCGGTGCCAAGAATATTAAAGATTGCGCCACCACGCCAACGACTCGAGTTTCCACGAAACGCGCAGTTCCTCATTATTAGGCTGACATCCTCGCTAAAAATCCCACCACCGTAAATCGCCGTATTACCGCTGAACGAACATCCCACCAGCAGTAGAGAACTTTCGATGTTGTACATGCCACCCCCCCCACCCGAAGTCCCACCACCATTCTACCGCCAGGTTCTGCTCGAACCGGCAGTCCGTGAAAATCGGGTAGCCACTTGTGTTGAACGTTCCTCCACCGTAATTTGCTGCATTTTTAATAAAGGTGCAGTTAGCAACAATGGGACTGCTGAATTCATTCCACAAACCCCCGCCGCCCCCTGCTGAGTTCCCGCTGAAGACGCAGTTAGCAATACTTGGGCTACCAAGCCAGTTGTACATCCCGCCGCCAAGAGCATAAATAGTTTCGAAATCTCCACTCGCGTTTCCGCCGGTCAACACAAAACCATCAATTACGGCTGTGGCATCAGTGCTAATGGCCATGACGATATGGTAGATATTCTCTGCCCTGGTCGGCTCGGCAAGTAAGTCACAGGGGTCGCTTACGTCTCTGTCATTGCCAGCAAGGTCTCCGCTGAGGATACTCTTGTATTTTTCTATGTCGCGTGCGTTAGGGTCTGCCCCCGATAAAGACATTCGGGGGCCAGCGTAGCCGCCCTTAATAGCAACGCCATTGATAAGCTGGAAGGTTGCAGCTCTATCGCCTGTGCCCTGGGGATGCAAAATGTCCTCATCAGGCTTGTAAGTTCCCTGCGCTACTCTGATTTCAACCGGCTTGGACGAAGAAGTTGCATCAGCTAAGGCGTCTTGAAGATATTTGTAGGCGTTGACCCAGGATGAGCCATTGTTTGCCCCTGTGGCATTGGTATCGACAAAGATTATTTTCGCCCGGCAGGGGATGACTATGCCGAAGGCGGCCAAGCATATAATGACGACTATCAACTTTTTTACCGCAATACCCTCCATAAAGGTTCTATTACAAGTAACATTCTACTGCAAAAGTGTGCAGAAAACAAGTAAACTCCGTTAGAAAGTTAAAAGTAAGAATTTTGAATTGAGAATGAAGAACGGTCAGATGCTTAAACGGAGGACGGAGGATAAGAATTAAGGATAGCAGCAACAAATGGACTACTTTTCCTTGATTTGCAGGCAGGTTGAGGGTATCTTAAGAGCAAGAGTTGGAATGAATACAAGAGTAAAAACACGTTTGAGGGTCAAGAAGCTCGGTGAGCTTCTAGCGGGCAAGAGCAATCTGTTGATTGTGATGCAGGATAATCCGGACCCGGATTCGATTGCGGCGGCGGTGGCACTACGGAAGCTGGCGAATAGCCTGGCAGAGGTGCAGTGCTCAATAACGCACGGCGGGACAGTTGGACGAGCGGAGAATCGGGTGCTGGTGCGATATCTGGGTTTGAATCTGCGGCATTGCAGCGAGATTGAGTTTGATAAGTTCGATTTAGTAGCGACGGTGGATACGCAGCCTGGAACTGGGAATAATTGTCTGCCAGCAAATGTTGTGCCTGGTATTGTGGTGGACCATCATCCGTTTCGGCGTGCCAGCCATGGTGCGCAGTTGATTGACATTCGCAGGGCATACGGCGCGACGTCAACGATATTGTTTGAGTATCTTGTTGAGGCGGGGATAGAGCTTGAGATACCGTTGGCGACCGCGCTATTGTATGGTATTCGTTCGGACACGCAGTATCTCGGGAGAGGGGCTGGGCTTGCGGATATTGCGGCGGCGACGGCGTTATTTGCGATAGCAAATATGAGAATGCTTGGCGAGATTCAGCGAGGAAGCGTGCAGAGGGAATACTTCGGGATGCTGACGAGGGCACTGGCGAATGCGAAGGTTTATGGGCGGTGCATAATTACGCGGTTGGGAAAGATTGATAATCCGGATATGATTGGTGAGGTGGCGGATCTTCTGGAGCGGGATGAGGGGGCGATGTGGGCAATGTGCAGCGGATTTTTTGGTGATAAGATGTTAATATCTGTGCGGACATCGGAGGAAGGCAAGAATGCGGATGAGGTGGTGCGGCAGGTTGTCGCCAGGCGTGGGACGGGCGGGGGACATCAGAATTACGCCGGTGGACAGATTCCGCTGCGTAAAGGGACAGCGGCGGAACAAACTAATCTGCAGAAGCTACTTGAGCAGAAGTTTCTGAAGGTGGTGGGGGCTGATAGTGAGGGCGAGTCGAAGCTGATTTAATTTGATAAGAGAATCCCAAATAAATTTGGGGGCTAAATATGCAGGGGGCAGATATGGTTAAGAATATATTGCTGTCGTTTATACCGATATTTGTTGCTGTTGATGCGATTGGGGTGCTTCCGATTTTTGTGTCACTGACGGCGGGGATAGATGAGAAGAAGAAGGCGAAGATTATTGCGCAATCGGTGGTAACGGCTTCGTGTTTAGCAGTTGGTTTTATATTTTTAGGCAAGGCGGTTTTCAAGGTTCTGGGGATAACGATTGGGGACTTTATGGTAGCGGGCGGAGCGATACTTTTCTGCCTTGCTATTACGGACATTATAAATCCGGTTAAGGAGAGGCGGATACCGGGCCAGGAGCTTGGGGCGGTCCCGCTGGGGACGCCATTGATAGTTGGGCCGGCGGTTTTGACGACGTCGATAGTTATAATATCGCAGTATGGGCTGGCGGCGACGCTGATATCGGTACTGGTAAATATTGCGCTGGCAGGGGTGATATTTAGTTTGTCGGGCGTGGTGATAAAGGTTTTGGGAGAGGCGGGGTCGAAGGCACTTTCGAAGGTGGCGAGTTTGCTTTTGGCGTCGATTGCGGTGATGCTGGCGAGGAAGGGGCTGACACAATTTATTGGGCAGATTTGATTTTTTATTGTTTCCCGTTAGAAAAGAAAACCACTTTCTAACGGCGTGAATATCCCTATTACGGTGGCGGGATACAAAAGAAGACTTCCTGAGAGCAGAACAAGCCAAAAGCGCCGAATTTTGGCGGCCTCCTACTATTAGCGCATTTTCAAATCAGCCATATTACTCTACTGGTCTGCCATAGACTTCTACTTCGATGTAGTGGTTCAAATCATTGCTGGTATTGCCCTTGCTATAAAGGCGGACATAACGAGCATGCACACCTTTGGCATCAATGAGTCTGCCCTCGTTAGTTTCGACATAGTATTTATCCTGGCCGACACCCAAGCCGGCTGAATTGTCAATGTCATTGTTGAAAAGCGTCCTGGCATTGGTGATAAAATCAGCATCATCAGCAACCTGCACCACCACGTCAAAATAAACCCTCGCCTCCTTGTGGTAATGCCATATCACAATGGCATATATCTCATAGACAGCTTCGAGGTCGATAGTAACATTCTGCAAAAGCGGGCCTAATTCGACGTAGCTGCCGTCGATTGCTTCTTTGTCCCCATCGGTAATCAATTTAATCTCGCCGATGACTGGTTCTTCATCGCTGCTGGTGACAGGCTTTCCAAGAGCGACATTTTTTGTCCCGATGGGGGCAAGTAATGGCAGGCGCGGCCTGCCCAGCGGCTTCTCAAGATTGTCAACCTTAAAATGCTGTGGCGTCCCCACAAACATCGGCCTCGGCAGCTTAATATCGACCATTTCATAGCCTGCTGGCGGCTTCAAGTAGTAAATGCTGATTGCTACAGCAATAATTATCACCGCAGCGACCGCGAGTTTTGGAATTGCTCCTCTCATAATTGTTCTCCTTAAAGTTTGAAAATTTGTGTCAGTCCTATGAATTTTGCTTTCTGCTTTACTTTTATGTCTTTGTGCCTTTGTTGTTAATAATCAGGGTATTTAGCCTGCCGTTCCACGGCAGGTTACGTATGACCCCGCCCTTTGCGGTTTCGTGCCCGAACTACCAAATTGTCGGCGTCTCTCCCAGAGATACTTTCAGCCATAGCTAAAATCCCGAATCATCGGGGCCACAAATACAATTGCGCAAGAGGCCTTTATGTTACACGAAACCATAAAAAAAACCTGCAAAATGCGTTTTTAGCACAGAGAACAGGCCAAAAACCGCTTTTTTGGGGGCTGGATAGTAGGATATGGATATAAATCTGGGTTGGGTGTAAGAGACCGCGCGTTTCTTTTAATTCCTGAGCCGGCTACCATTGCCTTGTTTGGCTTCGGTATATTATGCCTTAGAAAACGGTGTAAGAAGTAGATGCGTGAATATGCTGGTAGGACAATCAACTAAGAAAGGCTATCGTGTGCCGTAAGGCATCCCCAAGTGGACTGCAGTGGCTTCCATTTCAAATAGTAAATCAGCTCGACAGATGTCGCAAATTGTTGTCACCAACGGCCAGGGAAGGTCGCCCTTTAAGCTGTTGAATATCTTCTCGACCTCGGTTGTCTTACAGTAGGCAACAGCGTGCACGACATCAACATCGCGACAGTGCATATCCGCAAGGACGGCGCGGACGTTATCTATCGTTGCATTTATTTGGCCCATAGGGTCGTCAATGTGGGTGGTGGCACCGCTGGCATCGATAGAGGCAGTTCCAGAGACAAATACCGTTTCTGTGCCTGGCGTGATTGCGCGTGAGGCCCGCGAGAAAGCCGAACCATAATCCAGTGCACACTGTTGTTTTCCAACAGCCGGCAAGAACTGAGGAGAGCCTTTTGGTCCAAGAGTTGCTATCAGGTCAATTGCACACTTGCTGCCGTCGGCGGAGCTTAAGCCAATGCCGGTGCTGGCGGGCATTGATTGACGGCTGTCCTTGCCGATAAGACCTCTTTCGGTGAAGAATTCGTTTCTGACCCGGTTGAAGTCGTCATACCAGGAAAGGATATCTTTGAGCCATACCCACGTGCGTGCCACCGAAAAGAAGGTTGCCTTGAATTGTTTGAGGGCGGACTCCGCCTTTTCGAGGCAGGCGCGGGCCTGGTCAGTTGGTTGTGTGAACTGTGGGGCACAGATACCGGATAGCGTAAGGAGGGTATGGCCGTTGGTGCGAAGCATTCGGCCACAGGGCTTTCCATCTATGGTGATGACTTGCGGCTTATCTTCACAGATAATAGCGTAAACCTGAGAGCCGGCGAAGGGGCCGGTTGTTCCTTCTTTGCCGACCAGCCAGCTTGGTGAAACTCCATCGTCAAGGTCTGCATAAACTTTTGAGCGGGCTTGCCGGATGGTTTCGATTGATTCGTGGGAGGCGTAGATTCGTTCTTGGAGAATGTGAGCTTTTTTCGAACGCAGTGTATTCCATAAGGCTGTAAACAGTTGGTCTGCCTGGTCCTGGAGCGGCAGGGTCTTTTCGGGCGTGGCCGAGATATAGATTTCAACGGCCGCAGGTGATTCGATAATTCGAGTATTGAGGTTCACAGTCATTACAAATATACAATTCAAATATCAAAAAGCAAAATGCAAAATCAAGGAAAGCGTTGCAGTGGAACTGGTGTTCCACAATTTTGATTTTTTATTTTTAATTTTTGATTTCTTCATACTCATAATCTATCGGCTGTTTGCCACAACTATTATATTCAGAAGGAGTTAAATAAACTATATTTTGACATCGTTGATACAAGAGCCGGGCTTAACTAAATTGGAGTTTTTTGTAAAGCGTTTAATAAAACTTAATGCCAAAACAGTTGAATGTCCGATAAGAATGTCCAGTAAGAGTTACCCCGCACCAATGCCGTAAGGCATGGCCAAGCCCATTGCCGATATATAGTTGTTTCTTTAATCGCAGAGTCGTTAGTTAATCAACTCTCCAATTGGTGCGGGGTGGATACGTGCGGCTCAAATTTAATACAAATTTGCTGAACGCAGGTTATGGCTCAGCTTGAGAAATTACCGAAATATAATGTTGGAAGTTTAATGATTGCCTGACATAATTCGGATATAGGCCGATGAAAACATTACGAAATGCGTTTTATTTATTTATTGTGGCGGTAGTGCTTGCAGGTTGCAAACACCAAATTTCACCACAACTACATAATCTGGGAAATTCATCATCTTCTAAAGTTGAGATGGCAGTCATATCAGATTCTGTGCGTAAAGCACTGACGGAGTTCAACCGAGGCGCCGCTCTTCTTGAACAATACAAGTATGCAGACGCAGCAAAGGCCTTTGAGGCGGCGCTGAATCTTGCGCCTGACTGGAATGCTGCACGATTCAATCTGGGACTGGCATACTTTAATATGCAGGAGCAGGAGCGTGCTGAAGTTTCTGTTGAGAGTGCG
>Ga0315293_10005802_pt1 | contig 11612 bp, 18 predicted proteins | sample YL17G13_20_MG_FD_203071 | JGI IMG/M metagenome (GOLD analysis project Ga0315293, IMG submission 203071) | Sediment microbial communities from Yellowstone Lake, YNP, Wyoming, USA - YL17G13_20 | ecosystem: Environmental > Aquatic > Freshwater > Lake > Sediment | place: USA: Wyoming | collected... | reverse complement strand
ATCCTAATTCTTTAGCCTCTATGCCTAGAAAAAACTCACCTGTTTGAATTTTTTTAGTATCTTTTAATTTTCTATTTTCCTTAACATTATTTAAAAATACCTGATCAATTTTGTTTAATTTACTTTGAATTAAATTACGTTCTTCTTCAGTTAAATTTTTATATGGACTACCAACATCTTTATATTCTCCAGTAACTAGTCTTTCATAAGTTATTCCATATTCATTTAATAAATCACTAAATTCTAAGTATGATGAAATTACACCGATACTTCCTGTTATCGAGAGTTCATCTGCGATAATTTTATCAGTTGAACTAGCAATCCAATAAGCACCAGAAGCACCAATATCTCTAATTAATGCAACTTTTGGTTTATTTAATTTTTTAACAGCGTCTGCTATTTCCTTACTTGCTAGAACTGTTCCTCCAGGCGAATTTATTTCAAATATTACAGCTTTGATGTTTTTATTTTCTTTAGCTGTTTTAATTGAGGAAATTATGCTATCTGAGTTTACTTCACTAGAGCCAAAAGGCAAGTTACTATTTTCATTACTAATTACACCATAGATTGGTATGACTAATATCTCATCTTCTTGAACAGCTTCAAAATTTGGCAATAATTTACTAATTAGAAAACTAATCAAAAATATTAATAATAAAACCCCGATGATATATTGCCATCTTTTCATAATTTTAATTTCTTGTTTAAATTTATAAATCTTTGTATGGACGGACCGCGATTTGAACGCGGGTCTCCGCCTTGCGAAGGCGAAATTCTAACCACTAAACTATCCGCCCCATTTTTACATAAAAATTATAAACTATATTATCTTTTATTTTATAAATATATCTTATACGAAGATGAAAAATATTTGTAAAAAATTAATTCCATTAATCTTTTTTTCAATAATAAGTTGCTATGCACAGCAATCTAACAGATCTCTTGTCTACCTAGAGGATAAATCTTTAAGACTAGAGATTTTACTAAAAAATCTCGATTCAGAAGAAAAATTTAAAAAACCAGATTTAAATTTAACATTTAACTCTAATTCTATAAACCTAAAAATTGAGGAAGCTGTGGATTATCTCGGATTACCTGTATTGAATGAAGCAAAATGGCTATTAAATTTTTATTATAGTTTGTTAAATGATTATCAAAAATTTAAAAGATTTCGGGATTCTTTTACGTCATATGAATTAATAAACAAAGAAAATATAACTGCGAAACTATACCTAGTAAATTTTAGAAATTTTAAAAATGTTAACAACTATGAATTAATTCTGAATTTGAATATAAATCTTTTTTAAAAAAGTGGACCAGCCGGAATTCGAATCCGGATCTCATCCATGCCATGGACGAATTTTAGCTAATTTTTCTAGCCATTATACTACTGGCCCATTTAATTTATAATTTTTCCAAGCTTATTTAAAGGTTTATTATTTAAGAATTCTTTTATAGATTTATTTAAATCTTTTATTTTTACCCTAATTTGTTTCATCGTATTACGATCCCTTAATGTAACACTTTTATCTTTTAAAGTTTGATGATCTATTGTAATCATTGCAGGAACACCAATTTCGTCCACCCTCCTATACATTCTTCCAATACTGCCTTTATTATCGAATAAAACTCTAAATTCATTTTTTAAAAGATAATAAACTTCTTCAGCTTTTTCTGGTAGTTTATCTTTATCAACTAAAGGAAAAACAGCTACTTCGATTGGCGCTAAAGCAAACGGTAACTTAAATATTTGTCTCTCTTTATCTTCATGATAAAATAAATCAAGTAAAGCCCATAAATTTCTATCTACACCAAAACTTAATTCAAGAACATGAGGAATAAATTTTTTACCATTGATGTTAACTTCTAATTTTTCTCCACTTCCTTCTTGGTGTTTGCTTAAATCATAATCACTTCTATAATGTAATCCACCAAACTCTTTAAAGCCTCTTAATGTTTCTAAATCCAGTTCGATATCAAAATGCAATTTGTTATAAAATGCTCTTTCTTTCTCGCTTAACTCTCTAAATCTAAACTTTTCTTTAGGAATTTTTAATATGTCTAAATAAAATTGTTGTATTTTAGCTAGATGATAAATATAAAATTTTGGTAATTTTAACATTTTATTGCAATGTTCGCATGAAAATTCTTCTAAATTCTTTTTTTTACTTAATAATAATTTTAATTTATAATTTTTAATTTCATTCCAATTTTTACATTCATTAAAATTATCTGGATCAAAAAATATCTGTAATTCAGCTTGTGTAAACTCTCGTAATCTAAAAAAACCTTGTCTCGGACTAATTTCATTTCTAAATGCCCTTCCGATTACAGCTAATCCTAAAGGTAATCTTTCTCTTAATGCAAAAAATTCTCTTTTAAATGCAATATAAGGAGACTGGGCTGTTTCTGGTCTTAAATACATTACATCTTCCCCTGTTGAGCCAACTTTTAAATCAAACATCATATTAAAGAACCTTACTTTATCTAATTCAGAACCACATTTCGGGCACTTTAATTTATTTTCTTTAATTAATTTATCTAATTCATGTTCTTTTAATCCATCTGTTTTTAATCCAGTTTCATCTTCAATTAATTCATCTGCTCTAAATCTAAAATGACATTTTTTGCATTCTGTTAATGGGTCTGAGAAATGTTCTAAATGACCAGAGCTTTTAAAAACTTCTTTTGCTAAAATATTTGTATCTTCAATTTCATAATAATTTTCATTTAAACTCAAAAAATAATCTCTCCAAATATTTTCAAATTTATGTTTTAATAATGTTCCTAGGTGCCCATAAGTCCAGAAACCAGCTTTGCTAGAATAAATTTCTCCAGAAGGAAAGAAAAATCCTCTTTTAGTTGCTATATTCATTATTTTATCTTGCTTTGATTCTGGCATAAAATAACTAAAATTAGAGAACTTAAAAATTTAACTAATTTTCAATTTTATTTTAAATATTTTTCAAAAACAGCATATACATCATTAATCAATTTTTTTCCTTTCTTCGTGGGTTGATAATGCCTTGTTATTTGACCAGACATTTCAAAGAGTCTTCCCTTTTCCTCATTTACTAGTTTAATTAAACCAGATTCGACTAATTCTTCAGCTCGGCTATTTTTGGTTTCTTTAGTCGAGAGCACACAATTCTTATTAAGGAATAATACCTCAATTAAACTTTTATAAAGCCCTTTCATAAATATAATAAAACGAATAAATTTATAACTCTTACGATTTAAAGCAATTTTATGTACAAATTTGATGAAGAAAATTTAATTAAGGAAATAAAGGAAAGAAAAGCTAAAAGAATATTATTGCAGTTACCAGAAGGATTAAAAAAAGAAGCAGCAAGATTAGTTAAATTTATTCAAGAAAATACAAATGCAGAAGTAATAGTTTCGGGGGAACCTTGTTGGGGAGCTTGTGATATTGCTTTAAATGAAGCTAGAGATTTAAAAGTTGATTTAATTATTTTATATGGACACGCCCCCTTTATGAAAATTAACTTTCCAATTTTATACATAGAAGCAAGATACGAAACAAATATCGAGGATTTAATAAAGAAATCATTAAAAGAAATAAAAAATTTTAATAAAATTGCTTTGGCTTGTTCTGTTCAACATATGCATCAAATTCCAATAGCAGAAAAAATTCTTAAAGAAAATAATAAAGAAGTTTTTATTCCACAAAAAAAAGGATTTGCGTTTTATGCTGGACAAGTTCTTGGTTGCGAATGTAATGGATTAAAATTAATTAAAGGTAAATTTGATGCAGTTTTAATTATTGGAAATGATTTTCACGCTTTAGGCGCTGCATTAGCTATTCCTAAACCTGTAATTTTAATTGACCCATTTAATAGAGAAGTGCATAATATGAAAGAAAAACGCGATAAAATTATTAGACAGAGAATAATTGCAATAAATAAAGTTAAAGATGCTCGTAAAATAGGATTAATAATCGGAGAGAAACCAGGGCAACATTTTGGTTCTTTTAATCATATAAAAAATAAACTTGAAAAAGAAGACAAAGAAGTTATTTTAATAAGTATGAATGAAATTACAGATGATAAATTAATTAATTTATATGATATTCAAGCTTTTATTGAAACAGCATGCCCAAGAATTAGTATAGAAGATTATGCAAGATTTTCAAAACCAGTTATAAATTACAGAGAAGCGTTAGTTGTTATTAATGATTTAACCTTTGAAGAATTATTTGAGCAAGGAGTTATCTAATTTTTTACTTTTAATTTCTCAACAATAGCTCTTTTATCAACAATAGCAGAATTTCCACTTGGATCTTCTATAATAATTTTAACTGGCATCTCCCCAAGTTCAACTTTCCATAATTTTTTTAATAAATTTTTAGCTATTTTTTTGATATTTTCATCATCTGTTGTATCTCTTTCTGCTTCAATTATTTTCTTAAATTTTTGTAAAATGCTCTCAATATTAGAAATATAACCCTCAGAAGCTGGACCAGGTTCAACAGACATCTTCAATGCAGGAATTTTAACACTCGCCTGTCCGCTTTTTACAATTCTTACATTTAAATCTTTTTTATTTTTGATTTCAAATGTGTAACGTGCAGGATCTTTTTGTTCTTCTGTTTCGATGTCAGAAAATTTATAATCACAATTTTCACATTTCATTGTCATTAAATAACATTTGCCAAAATAAGGAACTTCATATAGTTCTTCTCCAAGGATTAATTTATTTTTATGGCATAATGGGCAAGGTTGATTCTTTAATACTTCCATAAAAATTAGAATAAAGGAATATTTATAAATCTTTTTTAAAATAAAAATTTAAAGAAATTATTCTGTAGCTTGAACGTCTTCTGTTTGAGTTGTTCTGTAAATTTGTGCAAAGCTTGGTGTAACAACAATCCAATCTTCTCCAAATCCTGCTATATCTCCTTCAATTGCATCACACGTTTTCTTTAATTTGTTTACAGCTCTTTTTAATTCAATAATATCTTTATCTTTTAATGGTTTTATATTAATTAATGCAATTGTAGTTCCTTCTCTTAAAGCATCTAATGCTGGTTTAATATCTGCAAAATCCTCAATAAAAAATGGCCTTACTAAAACCCTGGCCTTTGGACCCTTATCAACATCAGTATCAATCTCAACATAATCCTCACCAAGATCATCATTAAAATCAGAACTCCTACCAACAGTTCTAAGAATTTTTTCCTTAACCTTCATGTATATATCTTTCATTTTTTATATCCTCTTAACTCTTTAATAATAACAGCTTGTATATAAATATTTCTATTGATATCCTCCAAGTATTCCTATTATATTTAGTATCTCAACCCTTGTATAAGTTGGCAAATTTTTATCATTACTTACCTCATCTAACTCTTGTAATACAGAATTTATTTTTAAAGAAAAGTCTTTTTCACTATCATTAAGGCAACAAATTGCATAATCAATCCTGGCCTTTACATTTCTAGGAACACTATCATCCTCTTTTATCAGATTTAATGTTGTTAAGATTAAATCAATTTGTTCATTATTCATCATTTTAAATTTTTTAAAACCTCTGCTTGAAGTTCTTGTGCCTTTTCCTTTAATTTATTTTCCTGTTTTTCAATATTTTTAATCCTTAGTTCAAATATATCTTTTTCGCTTAATAAATCCTTTTTTAGTTTTTCCTTGTCTATTGCAACTAGAATATTTCCAATAATCCTGTAAGATTGTTTTTTTGTTTCTTCTAATTCCCTTAATGCATTTTCATTTTCTAGTAATCTAGATTGAAAGGCTTGTTTTTGCATTACTAAGTTAGAAAGATTTTGCTCTATTAATTGTAACTCTTGAACTTTTTTTTCTGATTCTTTATCCATTTTACTCCGCTTTAACAACTGAAGAAACTGTTCTCGGTTTAAATAATATTTTAGAACCACAGTATGGACAACGTACTTTTTTCTTTAAGTATTCTGCTTTTATGACTTTTCCACAATCAAAACATTTATGTACAACCATTTTATACCTCGTATGCCTTTCCAGTAAACTTTGATTTGCATGATTTACAAAACCAAATCCCTGCTGCTAACCTTCTTACTCTTTTTTTATTGCAATAAGGACATTTATGCCACTGTTTTAATTTTTTTTCAATTTCAGCAACTTTTTGTCTTAATCTTCTACCATAACGTGCACCAAATCTTCCTGTAGAACCCACTTTTTTTGTTGCCATATTTTAATTATTATGCTATTATTTTAAAAAGGTTTCGTTAATAAATGGGGCTGCCCGGATTTGAACCGGGGTCTTAAGGTCCCAAACCTCAAAGCCTGAATTGCTCATCTTTTTAAGATTCCAAGCTAGCCGACAGCCCCAACATAAAAATTAAGAAAATTTAATTTATAAAACTATTGAAAAGAATAAAGAATTATTTTTTAGCTTCTTTCCTTACTTCTTTACCAACCTCAGGTTTTGCAGCAACAGGAGCAACTTCTTTACCAGTCTCAGGCTTTCCAAGAACCTTAGCGCCGGGAGCAGCAACTTCACCTTCTTTTGGTGCTTCTTCTTTAACAACCTCAACTTTCTTTTCCGCAAGCTTTTCAGCAAGTGCTTTTTCTTTTTCAAGTTGTTTTTTAATTTCTTTATTTACCTCATCTAATTGTTTTTTAAGTTGCTCTAATTTTTCATTACTTACTTCTGTTTCTTGAGAATTAATTTTTTTATCATACAACCCAGAATTTATTTCTTTGTTTATTTCAATAGCATTTTTTCCTTCAATTAATACACCAAGAGAATTACAGCTTCCAATAATACTTTTTACAGCAGCTTTTAATGTCTTAACTAACATGTTATCTCGTTTCATTAAAGCTATCTTAATAACTTGCTCTATTGCTAAATTACCTATTTTTTCTTTATCTGGCATGCTAGAGCCTTTCTCAACATTAATTTCTTTCTTAATTAATTCACTTACAGGGGGGCTTCCTATTTCAATATCAAAATTTTTTGATTGGTTATCTATAATAACCTTAACTGGAATTTTCATACCTTTAAAATGAGTTGTTTTATCATTAATAGAATTAATTATATTTGTTATATTTATTCCCAAAGGACCTGCTTTTTGTGCTATTTGTGCATTTGGGGTTGCTTTTCCACCTTCAATCATTAATTCTATTTTTTCTTTACTCATCTTCTTCTTCTGCAGGAGCCTCTTCCCCTTCTCTTCTTATAACTTTAACTGAATCCATTTTAACTGTAATTGGAATTGGAACAGCTGCCTCGAGTAATTCAACAACAACTTCTTCTTTTTGTTTATCAATTCTAGAGATTTTTGCTTTCTCTCTTTTAAATGGTCCTGAAATAATTTCAACAATATCATTTTTCTTCATGTTGAACTGAGTTTTAGCCTGCTCTAACATATGCTCTATCTCTTGATAAGCAACTGGGCTTGGTAATAGACCACGTGCATAAGGCACACCATGATAAGCATTTTCAGCATCTTCTTTTGTTTCAGCTTCTATAAAGATATATCCTTTCATTCCATGAGGGCGAACTAAAGAATAAACATTAAGATTCTTTTTTTTAGCATTCGAACTAACAAACTCTAAAACTTGTTCTTCTCTATTCGCCGTAGTTCTTAATGCAAATATTTTTGTCATTTTATTAATTGACTAATTAGATGTATTAAAAAACCTATAAATCCTATCACTAATGTTCCTATCCCGGCTACCTTTGCTATTGTTTTAAATTCCTCATTGCTTGGCTTCTTAGTTAATTTAAAAACCCTATTGCTTTCTATTATAAAGTTTTTAATTCTTTGCTTTAATGTAGGTTTTTGAAAATTTTCTCCAAGCATATTTAAAAGCTTTAAAAATATGTTTATAAAGTTTGCTAATTGTAGCAAGAATTAACCTATAAACTCTATGCCCAGTTCATTCTGAATTTCTTTTTTCTTCTTGATATTTTGTCTTTTAGGGCCGAGAATTTGAGGGCTAGAAACACCAGTGACAATTAACATTGCTCTTATTGTTTTTTCCATATCCTCTGAAATTTGGGCACCCCATATTATACGAGCGTCTTCATCTAATTTTTCAGAAACAGTTTCAACAACTCTTCTTGCTTCTTCCAAAGTCATATCTGGGCCACCCATAACATTAATCAAAGCACCATTTGCACCAGTAATATCAACATCTAACAATGGATTGTTTAATGCTTTCTCTACAGCTTCTGTTGCTCTATTTTCTGTATCACTCTCCCCAACACCAATCATTGCTACGCCTCCTTTTCCCATGACAGTTTTGATATCTGCAAAGTCCAAATTAACTAAACCAGCTTTTGTAACTAATTCAGCTATCCCCTTTACAGCATTTGTTAAAATTTCATCTGCTATTTTGAAAGCAGTATGTAAAGGTAAGTCTGGCGCCAACTCAAGTAATTTATCATTAGGAATTACAATTAATGTATCAACAATGTTTTCTAATTTCTCTAATCCAATTAATGCATTTTCATATCTTCTCTGGCCTTCCATGCTAAAAGGCAAGGTAACAACCCCAACTGTTAAACAACCTATTTTTTTAGCAATATCAGCAATTACAGGCATACTTCCGGTACCTGTTCCACCACCTAAACCACCTGTAATAAACACCATATCTGCTCCTGTAATAGCATGTTTAATATCTTGTTCGCTTTCTTTAGCAGCCTCTTCCCCTACTTGAGGAATACTTCCAGCACCCAAACCACCAGTAACTTCTCTACCAATTAGAATTTTAGTCTGCGCATTTGTGTAAAGTAAATCCTGGGCATCTGTGTTAAGGGCAATTGTCTCTGCTCCAATAATCCCAATTTCACTCATCCTATTAATTGTATTATTCCCAGCACCACCTGCACCTATAACCTTGATCTTAGCTTTTTGATTATTAAGTAATTGTTCAAGTTCTTCATCAATATTAGAAGTCCTTTGCACAGCAGTCTTTAAAGATAGATTTGCTCTTTGTTGTTGACTTTGTTGCATGTAATCCATATTTTCACCTTTTATTAAATAAAAACGTGCTAATATTTAAATTTATTTATTCTCTAGTGGTTGTTTTTTCAAACTCTACTTCTTTTATTTCTGGAATTTTATCTTTAATCTCCTTTATTAATTGCTCTTTTAATTCTTTCTTTAACTCAAGTTTTATTACTGCTTTGTCATTAATTACACTAAATTCAATTTCTCCTCTAAGTTTTAATTTTAATAATGACTTTAATTTTTCCTCTAAGTTTATAATAATTCTTTTTATCTCAACTTCATAAATTAAATCTTTTCCAGCTAAAGGATGATTAAAATCAATTAAACTTCTTCCCCCAGAAACACTTCTTACAGTTCCTATTAATCCTTCAATATTAACTTGCAATCCTGGAAATGGTCTTATATTTTCTTTTGTAAATATAGAACTTGGGACTAATTTAATTAAATCATAAGTTTTTTTGCCAAAAGCCTTCTCTGCTTTAATTTCAATTTTGTAATTTCCTAAATCTTTATTAATTAATTCTTCATCCAAACCTTTAATTATATCATTAAAACCTAAGCAGATTATAATTGGTTTATAATTATGGTCTTTATGATAAACCTTCTCTTTTTTTGCAATTTCCTCATTAGTTAAGTCAAAAATCTTATTCTCATCTTTAATTTTTCCAATATAATCTACTTCAATAAAATCGCCCTTCTTAAGTTTCATAATCTTGATTTAAAACAAATTTATATAAATCTTTTTGTTTTATTATTAATATGGCTTGGTATGAAAATGTTGACCCGACAATTAAAAATTATTTAGAAGCATTGATAAAATCTACTTTGACTAATAAAGAAATTTATGAATTATCAAAAAATAAAGCATCTGCCCAATTATGGGTTGCCTTAGCTACTATTTATAAACAAACATTTAATCTAGATCAAAGAATTAAGTACATTGAGAGATTATTACAAGATTTGGTTAAAGAAATTAAAGAGGTAAAAGAAAAACAAGAATTAATTGAGATGAAATTAAATACACCATTAAAATTTAAGAAAAAATAAAAACAAAACGTTTATAAATAATTTTGGAGCCATCTTCTTTAATGGATAAAAAAGTAACTAATGCTGGTTCATTAAAACCGGGCAATTATGTAATTTTTGATGATGTTCCATGTGTTGTGAAAAATATTGATTTAAGTAAAACAGGTAAGCATGGAAGTATGAAATGTAGAATAGAAGTCATAGGAATAATTGATAATCAAAAAAGAATTAAAATTTATCCAAGTTCAGATAAAGTTGATGTACCTATTGTAGATAAACGAGATGCCCAGGTGCTCTCAATACATGAAAATAAAGCAAATGTTATGGACATGGAAAGCTATGAAACATTTGACATTTTAATTCCAGATGAATTAAAAGATCAAGTAAAAGAAGGGAGCCAAGTGGTTTATTGGATAATTATGGATCAAAAAATTATTAAGCAGGTAAAATAAAATGGTAAAATTTCCAGAAGCTAGCGCAAGATTATTTCATAATATCTTTGTTTGCAAAAGATGTAAAACAAAAATGAGAAGCAGACCTATTAAGGTTATTCAGAAAAAACTTGTTTGCAGAAAATGCGGGAGTAAAAATTTTAGAGTAATAAGAAAAAAATGAATTTTGATTTAATTTTTGCTATAATATTTTATGGATTATTATTCTTATTCTATCTAAAAAATAAAGATAAATTTGAAATTCAGAGTAAAGTATTTGCATTATATAAAACTAAAATTGGAATTAAGTTAATGGACAAATATTCAAAAATTGCACCAAAATTTTTAACTTCTTTAGGGCATTTAGGAATTCTTGTTAGCTTCTTAGGAATGATCTTTATTTTTTATATTTTAATTAAAGGAACTTATAATTTAATTTTTATTCCTGAATCGCAGCCTGTTTTAGCACCTGTTTTGCCAGGAATCTCAATTCCAGGTTTACCAACATTAAGTTTTTGGCATTGGATTATTGCCATATTTATTGTTGCTGTTATACATGAATTCTCACATGGTATTTATGCAAGATTATATAATTTAAATATAAAAAGTTCTGGTTTCGCATTTTTAGGACCGATATTAGCTGCTTTTGTAGAGCCAGATGAAAAAGCTTTAAGTAAAAAAAATAAGAAACAACAATTATCGATACTTGCTGCAGGTCCATTCTCAAATATTGTGTTTGCTATAATAATATTATTATTTTTTAATTTTATATTCTTGCCTTTACAAAATAATCTGTTTGTTTCTGATGGGATTACCTTAGTTAATGTAGAAAAAAATAGTCCTGCAGAGTTAGCACAACTAAAACCAAGTCTGATAATTAAAGAGATTGATAATGAAAAAATTATTGATTCAAAACAATTAGTTGATTTAATAAGAAATTCTAATGGAGAAGATTTAAAGATAATTACAGATAAAGGGGAATTTATTGTTAAACCCATAAAGAAAGAGGATAAATATTATATTGGAATAAGCGTAACAAATAATGTAAAGACTCGAGAATCTGTTCCTGGGTTTGTTTTACCCTTAACAAAATGGTTTAATATGTTATTCTTTTGGATTTGGATAATAAGTTTAGGTATTGGTTTGTTTAATTTATTACCCCTTGGTCCTATAGATGGCGGAAG
>Ga0315293_10005800_pt1 | contig 11612 bp, 14 predicted proteins | sample YL17G13_20_MG_FD_203071 | JGI IMG/M metagenome (GOLD analysis project Ga0315293, IMG submission 203071) | Sediment microbial communities from Yellowstone Lake, YNP, Wyoming, USA - YL17G13_20 | ecosystem: Environmental > Aquatic > Freshwater > Lake > Sediment | place: USA: Wyoming | collected... | reverse complement strand
GCGAGAAAGCCAAAGCTTTGGGCGTGGAAGTGGTTTCGCCGGTCATGGGGAAACCTCAGGCAAACGCCCTTACCCTGACCGACTTTACTTTGACTTCTGAGGCTACCGTCAGCGCTTGTCCCCAAGGTCATGCTCCCGTTAAAGTGAAACACAAAAAGAGCAAATATATTACTGTATTTGAAGTACAAACCTGCTCGGGTTGTCCTCATTTAAAGGACTGCCCGGTGAAACCTGGGAAGAAGGGTTATTATCTTCGCTATGATGATAAGACCCTTCGCCTCGCCAAAAGAAGAACCTATGAGAAGACCCCGGAGTTTCAGGAAGCCTACCGGCCCCGAGCAGGCATTGAAGGAACAATGTCCCAACTGGACCGAAAAACCGGAGTCAAACACTTGCGGGTCAGAGGGCTTGCCGCGGTCAGTTTCTGCGCCACCTTAAAGGCGGCTGGCATTAACATCCTGCGGGCAGTTGCGTTCAAAAATAGTGAAAACGAAGGCAACCCTGCCCAGAATCAGAGGAATCCTGGCCTTTTTGATCTTATTTATGTTTTCAAAGAGCGATTCTCTTACGGTATAGCAACTTTTGTCGATAAAATGGCCAATTATTTCGGCCTCGATAGCTTCGGCAGCCAAATTTTAATAAAACTCGCTGCCTGACTTCTTACGAGACCATCATATATGACTCTTTTAAAAGTAGTAAAAGCAGAAGGAGTTATTCACTAAGAGGTAAAGGGGTCAAGTCTGCTCTTGACTCATTCCCGTTTACTTTATAAAAGATATCGGGGATTGAAGAGAGTCCAAGTGTGATGCTACAAGCTGAGTACCAGCTTAATGGCTCTGTTAACCTCTTCCATTCGATTTTGGGGAAGGGTTCCAGCAAGAAGCGGGCGTTTGGTCTTCGGATCAAAGAAACGAGACGGGTCCAACGAACGAATCTGAAAACAGAGAAAAACAGTATCTCTTGGAAGACCTGACTCTTGTGCTGTCACTCGGACATTTGTGGGATAATCACGAGGCACATTCCTTGCGTCAGTACCGAGGACCACCGTGACAACAAGAGGCTGTTGGTTGATGGCGTCAGCCGAGACGACCAGAACAGGTCGATATCCTGCTTGTTCCCGGCCCTGAGTGGAGCCAAGGTTGACAAAATAAATCTCGCCTCGGTTAATCATTCTTCAAACCATCGGTCTCGGTCAGGAAGAATTCTTTTGAGATTGCAGTGCATTCAGCTTTGATCGCCGGATCGGCGGCCATTCGGGCCATTGCCTTCTCAAAAGCTCCTTCTTTTCGTTGGGCGGCGAACTCCCGTAAGGCAACCGTCACGAGACGATTGAAGTTCCCCTTTAACTCCGGAGGAGCGAAGGTTTTCACCTCCTCCACGAGGTGCCGGGATAAAGCCACACTTCGACGGATTGTTTGGCTTGCGCCTTTTGTTTTCATATCACACCTCTTTTCACATAATTAGTAATCCAAATAGTGTTACTTGTCAAGATTAATTTTTCCGAAGAAATATCTTTTAAGGGGTCAAGTCTGCTTATGACTCATGTCCGTTTACCCCGTTAGAAAGCCCCGCTGCTTGTTTATGAAAGGGGTGAAAGGGGGACAGGCTGATTTTTAATGGGAGAATCGGGGGTCGAGCTTCTTGCTTCGACACCAGCGTCGTCACCCGTAACCTTAACCTAAGACCGGAAACCATTTATCCATGAGAAATTTAATTAAAAGAAGAAACTTCTGGATCATCCTTAGTATTGACATTCTTTTTCTCTACCTGGCTTATTTCTTATCCTATTTTGTTCGATTCGAAGGCAATATCCCCCCCGTAGAAATCTCAAATTTCAAGAATATGGTATGGTTCATTGTCCCGTTTAAGCTTCTGGTCTTTTTTTATTTCAAGCTTTATAAAGGGATGTGGCGATATACCAGCATCAACGATCTGATCAACCTTATTAAAGCCACTTTTGTTGGTTCAACTGTGATTATTTTGGTTATTTTATACGTCAATCGTTTTCAGGGTTATCCCAGAAGCGTCTTTATCATCGATGCGTTTCTGACATTGTTCTTCATCGGAGGCATTCGTCTGTTCATCCGTCTCGTTGACCAAACAGGGGCATCAAATCTCCCGAAATCGGCCCAATTGCCTTTTTTTAAAGGTATGGAAGAGGGGGAGAAAAGGCTACTCATCATAGGGGCAGGCGATGCAGGGGAGAAGATCCTGAGGGAACTTCATAGCAACCGCCGGCTCAAATACGATGTGGTTGGGTTTTTGGATGATGACTCTAAGAAACATGGGATGCAGATCCACGGAGTGCCAGTCCTTGGCAATATTGATCAAATATTGAATCTAGTGAAGGAATATGAAGTGGATGAACTTCTGATTGCTATTGCTTCAGCTACCCGGAAAGAGATGCGCCAAATCGTAGACTTATGTAAGGAAACAGGTCTTAAGTATAGAATTATCCCCGGTATGGGTGAGTTGATTGATGGGAGGCTAACTGTTAAGGCCATTCGAGATGTGGCTTATGAGGATCTTATGGGCCGAGAGGCCGTTCAATTAGAAACGGAAAAAATCGGTGAATATCTTAAAGACAAAACGATTCTCGTTACTGGGGCTGGAGGGTCTATTGGCTCGGAATTGTGTAAACAAATCGCCAGATTTTTCCCAGAGAATCTCATTCTGGTCGATCGCACCGAAAATAATCTTTATGAAATTGAATTGGAACTTAGAAAAGAGTTCCCGTATGTTAAATTTACTTCCATTTTAGGAAATGTGTTGAATCAATCCGTTTTAAGGACAGTTTTTTCTAAACATAAACCCAACGCAATCTTTCATGCCGCTGCATATAAACACGTTCCTATGATGGAGCTCAATCCATGGGAATCTGTATTCACCAACATCTTAGGAACGCAACGACTTCTCGAGGTCATTCAGGAATTTGAAGCCGAGCGTTTTGTATTAGTTTCCACTGACAAGGCAGTCCGACCAACGAATGTAATGGGTGCCTCAAAAAGGGTCGCAGAACTTCTAACACAATGCTACGACAGCCGATTTAACCCTACCCGGTTCATGTCTGTAAGATTCGGCAATGTCATTGGGAGTTCCGGAAGTGTCATGCCTTTGTTTAAAAAGCATGTTCTTCCGGCTTTAGCGTGGGTAACACTGTGGCGGTCAATCATCCGACCCCGTTCATCCTGAGCATGTCGAAGGACGAATGGCACTCAGGACAGGCTCTGAGACTCTCGAAGCCTGCGGCGAGTTTTATCGAACTGGGTGACCTCGGTGAGCTAACCGAGACACCTCAACCCAATCTCCCCGCATCAGTGCTTCCTTCTTCTTCCGACTCCAACCTTTGATTTGCCGCTCACAAGCTAATGCTTCCTCCCGAGTGGGAAATTCATCTGAAAACAGCAGCTCTACCGGGAGTCTTGTCGAGGTATAGCCCTCAATTTCACCAGCCTGATGTTTTGCTATGCGCTCCTCAAGATTATCCGTATGTCCGGTGTAGTAGGAATTATCGGCACAGCGTAGAATGTAAACACAAAAACTCATGTTTTTGCTGCTTGTTGCTCGCTTGCTTCCTTGGATTCCCTACAAGATCGAACTGCCTATCTTGTGCCCTTCGACATGCTCAGGGCGAACGGAATTTAGTTATTTCAGAGCAACCCTCTCTACCCACTCCAAACCCAGAAGAGCCATTTCTAACGGGGTAAATGGAGCGTCATTAATGATCCGGACATCAAAATCATCTGAGGTAAACCCCGTTAGAAAATCTTTGACTTTCCAACGGGGAGGCTCACACGGGGCATTAAACCCCGTGTTCGCTCTAAAAGGCCTCCGGCCCGGAGGGAATTATATCTTCACCCCGTAAGAGACCAGAGGTCTTACGGGGTTCATCCCCGCTGCAAGCCCCGTTAGAAATACGTTACTAAAGGGAACTCCTTGGTAATAATGGAAAATTTCTAATGGGGCAAGCAGCCGGGCTTTCTAACGGGGTAAAGATTAGCCCTTCTTTTTTTGCAAGAAGGGATAATTGAGTTTTAATGTCAGAGGAGATAACAAAAGGATTCTCCTCAGGGTTATTACTAAGGAGTCCATAATTGAGAAGACATATTCTTCGGGAAATCTCATCTAACCCTAATGCTGTTCAGTTAAGCAAGAACCGTCTACCCTTCGACCGTTCGACCGTTCGACAGGCTCACGGCTCACGGCTCAGGGCGAACGGTGGGTCGAAGCGCCTGTCCTGAGTGAACCGTTCGCCCCTTCGAAAGCCTCCCTCCGAGAGCCTCCGTTCGAGAGCCTCACGGCGAACGGTTTTTCCGAATGTCCTGAGCGAAGTCAAAGGAAGGGCTCAGCACGAACGGGAAGATCTCCAGTGTCTATACAATTATGGACCGATTAATAACATAGATTCCTATATCAATATCCCTGAAAGTACTCTGTAACGAAAGAGCCATAGGCATAAGCAAAAACCAATCGGGAATCTTTCACCAGCACTTGCCTCAATAAATTTACTATTCTTGATTTTTTCATATTTTTTTATATCAAATTTCTTAATCTTTTTCAATCAGTTAATTAATTACGGTTTTTTTGTTTTGTGGGAAAGCCGGAAAAATGTTTAACCTCACAAACGGAGAGCGTCACTTTTAGGCTTGATTAAGTGAAGTGGAATCGTATAAGATGTTGCAATATAAAATGGTTCAAGAAAGAATAAGCCAAAGAGGAACAGATTGATCCATTAGCTGGTTGAAAAAAAGGAAATAAAAGATGAATATAAAAATTGTTGAAGAAGCCATTGATATAAAAGAATTAATAAAGATAGGGCAAGAAGGTTTTGGAGATTTGATAAAGGCGGTGGTGGATATTGAAAAGGAAATAATGGCGATAGGGGGAGAGTTGCATGCCGATGAAGAAGCCATTCTTTTAAGTTCAGGTTCGAAGCAGGAAAATCTCTGGGGAATTAATCTCTATCCACAAAAGAAAGATGAGGATTTTATTGAGTTTGATTCTGTCATTAATTTAAAGCCGTCACAAGGTAATCGTTCGAGGGGGATAGAGAATCCTCAGATTCAAAAGAGGATCAAAGAAATTGTAGAAAGGTTGATCAAGACCTGAAATGAATTTCCAACACAAAGAGTTATCTAACGGTAGATGGCAGAAACTTTCCTTAGCGGAGCAATTCGCAAATATCGGAAGCGAGGTAAGCAGGGCAATTCGCTGGCAGGGAAGAGATGAGAAACTCTTCTGGTCTGCAGTGGAAAGGGCATTGGAACTCTTCTATTTGACGATGTCTGATCTTAGGTGGCATAATCGACTAAAAGAAATTACCCGGTTACATGAGGTTTTTTGTGATGCAGTCCTGGGCGGGGAGGAATATAACTCTCGATTACAGGAGATTGAGCGTTATTTCTTCTATTATGCTTTTTACAGCCGAAAAGGTAGGTAAAAATAAACCCCGTTAGAAAGGATGGGGCTTTATACCCCGCCCTTTCTGAAAGGTATTCAAATTCTGATTCACAACTCCATCCCCGCTTTAAAAGGCAGGGCTTTCTCACGGGGTAAATGCGAATCATCAGTCATTTTAAAAAGATGAGGAGAGGATGTCGAGGGTATTGGTGACAGGGGGGGGCGGGGTTTATCGGATCGAACCTGGCGGAAGCCCCGCTTAAAATGGGCCATCAGGTTCGGGTGCTCGATAATTTTTCGACAGGGAAGAGAGAGATATTCGAAACCTCAATTCGTGTTGGGAAGCCATGCAAGTGATTGTAATATCCATTTGAACTTTTATCTTGATTCGGATATGATGGTTACGTTTCTGGCTCTCTATGAAAAAGGAGACGATTTTAAACGAAGAAATCGTATGATTAAGAATCAGAAGTTATATGATGATGCCATCGTGGAGAGATTTTTATCTTTGATTTTACCTTTAGGAGAAAATATCAAGGAGGTTTATCTATTTGGTTCAAGATGTCGGGATGATTGGCGGCCTGATTCAGATTATGATATTTTAATTGTTGTGGATAGAAAAGACAGAGAGTTTATCAGTAAACTATATGATGCCGTCATGGATATACTTCTTGATACAGGGAGATTAATATCCCTTAAGATTTTCATAGCCACCGAGTTCAACCGCCTGAAGTCAATTCCTACACCTTTCATGCGCAGTGTCATTAAGGAGGGGATAAAACTTGGACCTCGGGAAATATCTTGCCAATCTGAAGGATGAAAGGGAGAGCGGAGATTATGAGATATTTTCTTATATAGACCGAGAGACGGCAGAAACCGCCATAGAAGAAGCCAAAGAGTTTGTTAGAGAAACTCAGGCCTACTTGAGAGGCATTGTCTTAACTGATTAGCCCCGACCTCATGACGTAGAAACGATAAAACCCTTAGGTGCACCCCTTGAAGCGATAAAACTTGTCCCACTGATAATAAAATCCAAAAAAGCAAATTCTTATCCTCGATCTGTTTGAACGATTCCCTTCATTTGGATACGATGATATTGTTTCAGATATTATATGATTCTACCTCCATTAAATAGTTATACACAACGACTTAAGTCAGAGCCTCCCCATCAAGGCTAAAGCCTTGAGTTACGAAGCGATAAGGGTGCGTAACTCAGGCCTTCAGGCCTGATCCAAGGGAATGGTTAGGGATTGAAATGGGATAATACTTATGTCGTCGTGTATAATCGGAGAAAATATCGTGGCAATTGAGAAAAAAGTTTTAGTCATCATTCCCGCTTTCAATGAAGAAGGGGCAGTTGGGAAGGTGGTTGAGGAGGTGAGAAAGCATCTTCCCCAAGCCGATGTGCTGGTGGTGAATGATGGGTCGACGGATCTCACCTCGAAGGTAGCCAGAGGCAGTAGCGCTATTGTGGTGGATCTTCCCTTCAACCTGGGGATCGGTGGAGCCATGCAGGCTGGATACCAGTACGCCTATGAGAAAGGCTACGATATTGCGATACAGGTTGATGGCGATGGTCAACATGACCCGAAAGAAATTGGCAAACTTCTTAAGGCTTTGGAAGAGAAGAAGATTGATATGGCCATCGGTTCGCGTTTTATTGGAGATTCGGAATATAAATCATCGATGATGAGAAGGATTGGGATTTCCATCTTCTCCCAAGTGATTTCAATGATTGTGAGACAGAAAATCACAGACCCCACCTCTGGATTTAGGGCAGCGAATCGAAAGGCGATTCAATTATTTGCTTCGAATTATCCACAGGATTATCCGGAACCAGAAGTAGTGATCTTGCTCCATCAATGTCATTTAAAGATGGGAGAAGTTCCGGTCGGGATGAATGAGAGATATTCCGGGGAGTCTTCGATTACGAAAATCAGGTCTATCTATTATATGGTGAAGGTTCTATTAGCGATTTTTGTAGATTGTTTTAAAAAGCCACCCTCATTAGAACAGGAGAGATAGCGATGTTAATCAAGATGCAATTCGTTATTGGTGTGCTCAGCGTTATTCTACTCTTGATCACCTTCGAACTGATCAGGAAGAAAAGGCTTCGGGAAGAATATGCGATCCTCTGGCTTTTTACAGGAATAGTGGTCTTGGTGTTTAGTCTATGGCCCTATTTTTTCCTCTCCCAGTTTTTTGTTAGAATTACTGGCATATTCTATTTGTCCGCAGTGGTTTTAATCGCTTTTTTCTTTCTCCTCCTTATCGTCTTTCATTTCTCTGTGGTGATTTCTAAGTTAACAGGTCAAAATAAAGACCTATCCCAACGGCATGCCCTTTTAGAATTAGAGTTCAACGAATTAAAGAAACGTTCCCTTCCCCGTGAGACGGGTTCCTCGTAAAAGGATGTATGCCCAACGAAGGCGTCAAAGTTTTGAGATTTATATTTGATGGTCTCGTAAAAAGTCATATTCCGTATGTCGTTCATGCTTCGACAAGCTCAGCACGAACGGAATATCAATAGGTTATCCCGCGCTTCGCGGGATTCACCCTGAGCCGTGAGCCTGTCGAACGGTCGAAGGGTGATGCTGACTTTTTACGAGACCATCATATTTAGATCATTATTTTGTTAAGATTTTATTTAAATCTCCCCATCTTGATAAAGGGGAATGGTTTTGTTAAAAAGAAAATACTTTTAAAGCAAATTTCATATAATTAAGAGAGGAAAGGTTGTCTATGCCAAATGTATTAGTCACTGGAGGAGCGGGGTTTATCGGGTCAAATCTGACAGAGGCCTTGCTCCAGAGAGGTCACTTCGTTCGAATCCTCGATGATTTTTCAACTGGCAAAAGAGAAAATCTGATTTTTGATAAAGCCTATCCTTCCTCGGAGGTGATCAAAGGAGATATTCGTGAGTTCAGTACATGCCAAAAGGCAGTCAAGGGAATCGAGTATGTATTTCACCAGGCTGCCCTCCCATCGGTCCAACGGTCCATAGAGGACCCAGAGACATCCAATGCCATCAATGTGGGGGGGACTCTAAATATTCTTCTTGCCGCGAGGGAGGAGAAAGTGAAAAGAGTGATCTATGCCTCCTCTTCTTCCGTCTATGGGGATACCCCCACTTTACCAAAACACGAGGAAATGCCGCCCGATCCTTTATCGCCCTATGCCTTACAAAAATATATTGGAGAACAATATTGCCGACTTTTTTACCAACTCTATGGTCTCGATACCATCTCCCTGAGATATTTTAATATTTTTGGGCCCAAACAGGATCCGAACTCCCTTTACTCGGCTGTCATCCCAAAGTTTATTGATGCCCTGCTTCAAGGGCGTCCTCCGATCATCTTTGGGGATGGAGAGCAGTCTCGAGACTTTACTTATATTGAGAATGTGGTTCAGGCCAATCTTCTTGCCATGTCCGCAGAACACCTTCATGGAGAAGCCATTAATATCGCCTGTGGAAAAAGAATCTCGCTGAACCAGTTGTTGAATGTCCTGAAAGAGATTCTTGGGTCGAAGTTATCCCCTATTTATCAAGAACCCCGGCAAGGAGATGTGAAGCACTCTTTGGCAGATATCCGCAAGGGAAAAGAAATTTTAAATTATGAACCAACGGTGGGGATCGAGATCGGATTGGAAAAGACGGTTGAATTTTTTCAGAAAACACTGTGTTAAACCCCGTTAGAAATTCCAGCAGAGCATTAAACACCGCTTGAATTATTTAATAATGTAACCTTGTTGCAGGGCAGCGGCGCATAATTTCTAACGGGGTAAAGAGGGAGAGGGGAGGAATTGAAGAAGATGAAGGGACAGCCGACACTTCAAAAAATAGTGGACAGGTTTCCAAAGGTAAAGATTTTGGTCGTCGGCGATGTCATGATGGATCGATTCGTTTGGGGAAAGGTTTCCCGAATATCGCCAGAAGCTCCTGTCCCGGTGGTTTTGGTGGGTAATCATGACGAATCTGAAACTTTTGGACTTGGAGGGGCTGCCAATGTAGCAAACAATATTCATTCGCTGGGAGGAAAGGTTTTGCTTTGTGGCATCGTGGGCAATGATGAGATGGGTAAGAAAATCGGAGGAAAGCTCACTGAGAAAGGAATTGAGCATAAGATATTCACTGAAGAAGGGAGGCAAACAACCGTAAAGACCCGGATTTTTGCTAACCAGCAGCAAGTGGTCCGAATTGACCGCGAAACGATCGACCATCCCAAACTCTCTATTCTGCGAGATTTTTCAAACTTTGTCATGAAGAAAATAGAAGATATCGACGGTATCATTATTTCCGACTATGGAAAAGGTCTTTTGACCGGGACATTGATCCGGGCAATCATTCGGAAAGCGAGGAAGTCGAGGAAGCTTATTATGGTTGACCCAAAGCTAAGAAATATTAAATTTTACAAGGGAGCGACAGTGGTCACTCCCAACACTAAGGAAGCGAGTGAGGCATCCAGAGTTCCTATTGTTGACGGATCATCAATAGAAAAGATAGGAGATAAGTTATTAAAAGAACTGAGATGCAAAGCCTTAGTCATCACCCGAGGTGAAGAGGGAATGGCCGTCTTTCAACCCCAGCATAAGCCCATCTATGTCCGTACTGAAGTGAGAGAAGTTTTTGACGTCACCGGCGCAGGAGATACGGTGATCGGGACGTTGGCCCTTGCTTTAGGAACAGGGACCCGTGTGAGTGTGAAGGAGGCTGCAAAGTTAGCAAACTATGCAGCAGGGGTTGTGGTGGGAAAAATGGGAACAGCAACCGCCACCCGAGAGGACCTCATTGATGCAATCAAGAAGGAAGCTTAGTCTTGATGGATTCGTAAAAAGTCCGATTCAGCCCATTATCGTCATTCCCGTGCCTGCACGCCGAAGCACAGGCGTTTCGGTACGCAGGCGTGAAAACGGGAATCCAGTGAATTCAAATCCTTCTGGACTCCTGCTCCCCGATCAGGTCGAGGACAAGCTTCGCAGGAGTGACAGATTGATAGACTTTTTACGAGACAATCAGTCTCCGTTTTTCGTTTTTTGAGTTTTGGAGTTGTGATTTCATAAAGGAATTCCAAAGGAACAAAAAGGCCCCACCTCAGCATTGAGGATAGGGCCTTTAATTTTTTATCCCCCTACGCCTGCCTGCCGGCCCCGGTCCCGACCGAGGGCGGGGCAGGCAGGGTTGGCAGGTGCAAGACCAATAAGTTGTTATGTTTCGAGGACGAAAATGATTTCCAACCTGACCCTGTATTCCATAATCTTAGAATTTTCAACTGCCACCCGAAATTCAACAACGCGCATTCCGGTGATACCTCTTAAGGTCTTTGTCGCTCTCGCGAAGCCGACCTTAATGGCATCTTCAAAACCCTTTTGAGAACCTGCGATAATTTCAGTTACCCTCGCGACTCTGGGTTCCGCCATGCTTATCACCTCCTTTTCATAAAATAGGCATTATAGTTAGGAGTCTATACGAAAATCCTAAAGGATGTCAATGAGAAAAATATGTAACCCCTCAGTTACGAGTGGTAAACGCCCTTGGGAACACGTAACTCAGGGCTTTAGCCCCGCCGGGCTGGAGAGCCCTCTGGGCCGGAAGCCTGATTCATCCCTCCGGGCCAGAGGCCCTCATGGGCCGGCGGCAGCCCTAAAGGGCTGAGTTACAGGTTAAGTTATCCTTCCTCCCCCATAACTGAGGGATTACAAAAATATTGAAAAAAATATTGATAAATTTAAAAATTGTGTTATAAAATTAAACTTTAATAATATTTTCATCCGCCTACGCAGGAAACCACGCCTGCGTGCCGAAACGTCTGTCTGTATGAAGCGTTTCGGCGAAAGCAGGCACTCTGGCGTGCAGGCGCAGCCTTGGCCGTGGAGGAATGCGTAACCTTGGATAGGACCCCTTTCAGCGATGAATCTACCATGCTTCGGCGGATTTCGCTCACCGGCGGATGACCCACCGAAGCCTTCTCGCCGAACAAGTTCTTTGGCAGGCGAGAGCCTTGGCGCTTGCGCACCGAAGCGCTTCAGCGCCCAGGGGCGTAGGTGGGTATGGTTTTTGGGGACCACGGGCTTGCCCGTGGGGCTCCATAACTTACATTATGTTTAAGGGAATGACAGACGAGGGGATGAATGGCTTCTCAATCTGTTGAAAAGCGTGGTTTAATCCATCAATTCATACATTATCTATCTGTAGAGAAGAATGCCTCACCTCA
>Ga0315293_10005799_pt1 | contig 11614 bp, 13 predicted proteins | sample YL17G13_20_MG_FD_203071 | JGI IMG/M metagenome (GOLD analysis project Ga0315293, IMG submission 203071) | Sediment microbial communities from Yellowstone Lake, YNP, Wyoming, USA - YL17G13_20 | ecosystem: Environmental > Aquatic > Freshwater > Lake > Sediment | place: USA: Wyoming | collected... | reverse complement strand
CGTCCCTCCACCTCCAACGCGGGTCCCCCTCTGGTGGCCAAAAGGTGAATACGCGAATCCTCGGAGCGCCATAATCCATAGCAAGAGAGACAGCTCTTTTGAAGTCACCATCAGCTCCATGTATATAATCTTCCAGAGACATTCGTGGATTTAAGTCTTTGTCATATCTTACCCATGTATCATTGTAAGTTGGCCTCGGGTCGCTGCAAACAAGATGCACCTTCCCTACGGGAGAGCCGATTGCCGATACCGCCATCCCTCTTTTTTTCAGCTCGGCCCTCACGGCTTCGTGCTGTTCCGGCATCATTTTGAGAACATTCACACCAGAGACGCTCCTCAATTCGACATCGAAAATGCCAAGTTGATTTGCGACATCGAATTGTTCATTCAAATCAGGGGAAATCTCATCCAGAAAACCGGATACTCTAACATGTCCCAGTTCAGTCATCAAAGCACCTGTTAATAGTTGTAGGAAAGTTTTTTATCCCTTTGCGTGCTTCCCGCTCCAGCCGCCCAACCTCAACCCCTTCTCTCTCTGTTCAGAACTTCGGCTTCATGACGACGAAGAGGTGGTCCTTCTCGTAGGGGTCGAGCTCCACCCTCTCAAGTATGTGGAAATGGGGCTTCAGCTTCTCGAGGACATCCTCGTAGACCTTCTTCGGCTGCTTCACTACGTTTATGCTCCTGGACTTTATCGCCAGAACCGCGAAGCCGCCCGGCTTCAGGAAGCGCTCCGCATTCCTTATGATTATCTGCGCCTGCTCCTCGGAGGCCACGTCCTCGTATACGACATCCACCGGCTCTATCCATGCATATTCCTCGGGCTTCCTGGCATCAGCGAGGATTGGGATTATGTTGCCCCTCCTCTCGGCGATGATGTTCAGGTCCCTTATCGACCTCTCGGAGATCTCAATCCCGTAGATGACGCCGTCCTTCCCCACTATGTCTGAGAAGAAGCTGGCGGTCGCCCCTGAGGCAATGCCCAGGTAAAGCACCTTCATGCCCTCTTTGACCGGGAATTCCTTCAGGCCCTTCATCATGGCTGCGGCGGGCTTGCTCTTGTTCGGGTCCCATTCCCTGTATTCGACGTCATCCACGGCCATGATGCTCTTGGCGTAGGCGCTGCCGTCCCTAACCAGGCTCCTCGTGAAAATCTGCCTGTCCTTCTTCCATACGCCTGGGAACAGTTCTTTCATAGAATGATTTCTCTCATATCGAAATAAATTGTTTTCCGCGCGGCCCTTCAGGGAATACCGAAGAAAATCGCTCCATTTTTTTGCATGTGGAATGATATTCCACTATTTGAATTTTTACAAATCGATATGCATAGGACTTAAATTTTTGGTTAATGATACAGTAAAAAATAATTTTATAAATATATAAATTGCAGAATGGAAATATATTTAAATACACCATTCCAATTCATAATATGAATTCCCACCAATCCCACACAATCGGACAGCCGGGCAGCGAAGATTCCCGGAGATGCCAGATATGCCAGGAGGAAATCTGGGAGAGCCGATGGCATGCGGAAAAGAACAGCCTGATGAACAGGTTCATCTGCCTTTTCTGCTACGGGAAGCTGCACAGGAGCGGCAAATTCAAACCCACATCTGAGAATAAGACCGAGCTTGCCGTCTGCGACTCGTGCGGCGAAGCCTCAGAGGCAATCGAGAGAACTGACACCGGCTGGCTGTGCGAAGGCTGCATGGAATGATGAGGCGCCTAGCGCGATTTTCTGCATAGAGGCAACCCTTCCGTTGCCAATCTATACGATGAATTTTCAATGCCTGCCCTAAGGCTTTCAATGCCGTCCTGCGTTGCCAGCGCAAGCCTGAATGCGCGCGGGTCATCCATGGCATAGAAATAGTCGACAACTCCGGCCAGGCTTCTTGCCGAAAGGTAGACCGTCCTGTCGGGTGTCACTATCTCCCTTTCCGTTTCATCGGGAAAATAGAGGAAGGCGCCAATTTTCCCAGGTATGCCGCCGAATCTCTTTCGGATCAGTTCCAAATGAGGGTATGATGGACTTCCCCACTGCCCGACATAGACTTCCCTTTCGACCGGCCTTTCCAGCCGTGCATCTGTCAGTTCGGCCGTCGCGATGTGTCTGCCTTTTTTCTTTATTTTACCCGTCACCCTGACCTCGGATCTGTTCCTTGTATAATTCCCTTCCATGTATTTGGCTCTTCTCACTTGCGTGAAGACGCCAAGGAAGCCCCCATCCGCATCAGCAGCATCTGGGTCGCTCACCGCATCCCTGGCGTCACTCATGCACTGGCCTGTGAGCGTTATCACCCTCGGATGCTTTTCGTGGAGGACAAATCCACGGTTTTCAAGCACAGTTGCATATGCAGAGTTGCCCGTAGGGGAAAGACCGTCTATCCTGACGGCAACCCTGTCTCCAGGCTGTGCGCCATCTTCCTTCTTCCGGACCCTGACAAACCCCAACGGAGGGCAGTATTCCCCGATAAACACCCTTCCCTTGTTCACCCATCCGTAGGAGAGGCCGCGGTCCCTGGTCGCACCGACAATATCCATCTCGTATTCAGCCCCGGGACGAAGGTCCACGGGCCTTCTTGGTTCTACAACCACGTCTTCTTCCCCGAGAGTGGAATCCTTGGGCATCTTGGGCAGGTTTTGGTAGTCCATTTGAATCACCATGAAATTGTTAGAAGAAAATCTTTTAAGCTGAGAGGCTTTTAAGCTTTAGGCATGCCGCACAGGATGCCCCATGCTTCCAGCCCGGGAGCGGTTCAGTGCCTTACCCCGTCCAGCTTCCCTTTCATTGCGGGTTTTCTCGGCCTTCCTGATGCCCCTCTTCCTCTCGCCGTCCACCTTGGACTTCATGTCCTTCAGCAGCTGGTCGCTTATGTTCTTCCCCGTGTAGAAATCCGCCCTCGCCGCCATGGTAAGCTTTGCCGCGAGAACCCTTGCCACCTTCCCCCTTTCATCCCTCGGCGCGTTCTGGACGCTGGGATGCGCGAATATCACTCCGAATTTGGGCGCCCTGCCCTCGCCCCTGAGGTGCCTGAAGAGCGCCTTCTCCGCCCCGAGAAGCTGTATCGTGCTCGAAGACATCTTGGCCAGCTTCTCCATGCTTCCCGCGAGCGCGACCAGCCTGCAGGCTATCAGCGGGCCTGCCACTGCGGCAAGGTTTGGCATGATGTCCTTGCTCTCGGTCCTTATGTACTCGGCGACGTATTCCCTAGCCTTCGAGAGCTGAAGAATGGTCCCGGAATATTCCTGGACGGCCTTGAGGTCGCTGTCGGAGAATGGCATCCCGGCAGAGATCTTGGAATACTTTTCCAGGTTCTTGTGCTTTATCTTCTCCCTTTCCCCTTCCTCGCATATGATTCTCGCGAGCTGATCGTGCGTGTTTATGAGCCTCGTGGCTTCGGGGTAGTAGAGCCCGTACCACTCGCGCATCCTCTCGGACAGCGTGTTGATGGTCCTGTCAAGCTCGTCCACGACGCCCACGGCGTGCATGAGTATCCTGTCCTTCTTGGGCTTCCTCAGCTCCTTCTTCGTGAGCATGATGTTGACCGTGGTCATAAGCTGGTTCAGCTCCTGCTGGGACTCAACCCATCTCAGGTCCAGGGCGAGGCGTCTGAAATCGCGCTGGAGCGTCTTTGCACCAAGGTTATCCGGCTCGTACATGCATGTAATCCCCGGGAAATCTATCTTCTTGTCCCAGGCCACCTGCTTGTATCCCGACTTTATCAGGTCATTCAGGAGCGTCTCCTCTTCAGGTATCAAATCCCCGTTCTTGACCTTCTCCAGCCTCTCGGCTATCAGCTCCGGCCTCGGGGGGAAGAGGTTGTAATGGACCATGGTACCCTTTTCATCAAAGGCGAACACGCCGATTATGCTGGTGGCGACAAAGACTTTCATGAGATATCATTTTATCCATGTTTAATAAATACGCTTCTCCCGGTAGCTAATCCCATCGGCTTGCTGAATGCGGGAGACTCGATGATAAGATAGATAAATATTTATTATTAAGTAGTAAATAAAATATACATGATAATCATGGAAGGAACTCAGACAGCGAGTCTTGTTCAGAGTGAAGATGAGGAGGCACCGGATGCCATGCAAAATGGAGACCGGTACTTCTCCCTGGAAATACCAATGGGGTTTTTCTCAGTTTATCAAAGAGGACCAACAACGGACGCCCACTTCAGATTTTTGATGTCCGGGCAATTGGGGCATGACAGGATGACTTTGGAAGGTCCCAGGATATCCCACGAATCGGAATTTTATGGCGGATTGCATTGTGAAAGGGCATTCGTACTCAGGGCAAGCCTGCCTGATTTGCTTTCGCACCCAAAAATGCCAGAGGAGCTAAGATCAGCTCTGAGCGCATATGCGACTGCATGAAAACATTACTATCCGGGGATTTTAATTGTTATCAAGAAGCAGCGCTATCTGAACACGCTCATGTTGAAGGGCAGCATAGTGTTCGGGAACATGTCGTTGAAGTACTTCACTATGTCCATGGCCACGTAAAGGAACACGAAGATGAGGATCATGAGGATTATCAGGGCAAAGATGAGCTTCTTGTGGCCGCGCTTCTTCACCTTCGCATCGGCCGGGGCTGCCATGCCCTGCCTGGACGGAACTACGCCGGAAGCCTCCAGGATGCCTTCGTCGATGTCCCTCTCCGACCAGCCGTACATGGCCAGGAACTTCCTTATCTCCTCGAGGTTGTGCCCCTTCCCGAGGTTCTGCTTTATGTAGTCAACCAGCTGTTTGTTGGCCATTTTAATTTATTTGGCGGAGTTTCTATAAATATTCTTATAGGGGATAATCCCCTGAAGTGCCGCTGGACGGTGGGTGGTCCGATGAACAAGATGCTGCTAGGTTTGGGTTTCGTGATAATTTTGGCGCTATTCTCAGTTTTCTATGCCATCAGGGACTTCTTGGCGCCCGCCTTCAGCCTCTGGGTGCTCATAGTCCTAGGCAGCTTCGTGGTCGTTTTCGGCTTCATAGCGGCCATAAAGTTACTTAGCGAGCTATAGCATAAGCTTTTAGAAAAAGCTTAAGCAAAAAACAGGAGCAATGCACGTTTTCCGGTAGCGCTAAGCTTTTTACGGCAGCTGCCGCTTGCACAAAAACCTTAAGGAAATAAGCTCTTTAGGAAATAGCTTAAGCAGAAACATGAAAGGAAAATAGTTTTCCGCTAACGCTTTTGCCTGTCTCGGCCAGAAAAGGGTTAGGGTTGATCCTTTACCATCTTCAGCACGGAATCCGGATCCATGTAATAGGTGGAGATTATCCGGCCCACTTCGTTGATGTCGTTTATCCCCTTCTTGGTCATCCATTCGAGTATCTTCTTCTTTTCTGCCAGGTTCTTGCTCATCTCGTCGTCATCCATGCCCGTGAAGAGCCTTATGTCGTTCAGGGCGCGGTGAGACTTCCCCCACTGCATTATCTGGTCCTTTGATGGGATCCACCTGAAGATGGTGTTCAGCTCTATCCTTATCTCGTCCATGCCGCCTGAGGTGATGAGCTCGCTTATCTCAAGGACGCGCCTTATGTGCTTCCTCCTGTCCCTGTGCATGACGGCTATCATCTGAAGGGAAGCGAGCATGCTTGGCGGTATGTCTATCGGCGGGTTCACGAGCCTCCTGAATGTCTCCTCCCCGGTATTGGCGTGCATGGTCGAATATACGGAATGGCCCGTGTTTATGGCCTCGAAGAGCACCTGGGCCTCCCTGCCCCTCCTGATCTCTCCCACCAGCACCCTGTCGGGCCTCATCCTGAGGGAGTTCACCATGAGGTCAAGCATGCTTATCTCTCCCTTGCCCTCCGCATTGGGCGGCCTGGTGGTGAGGGGTACCCAGTGCATGAAGTCCGGCAGCTGGAGCTCCCTGGTCTCCTCTATTGATATGATCCTGTGGTTCGGGGGTATGAACGATGTGAGGACGTTCAGAAGGCTGGTCTTTCCGCTGGCTGTCCCGCCGGCGACGACTACGTTGAGCTCATATTGCACGGCCAGCCAAAGGAATGCTGCCACGTCGGAGTTCAGCGTCCCCTCCCTTATGAAATCCGTTATCGCCCAGGGCCTCCTGGCGAACTTCCTTATCGTAAGCGTGTTGCCTTTGGATGATATGGGGAACAGCGTCGCGTTGGCCCTGTCCCCGCTGGACATGTAGGCATCCATGAGCGGGTTCAGGTTCGTTATCTGCGTCCCGACCCTCCTGCCTATGAGCGCGGCGTAGTTGTAGGTTGCGGTCTCCGAAGGCAGGTATATGTTGGTCTTCAGCCAGCCCTGCTTTATGTGGTAGGCCCATATCGGTTCCTTGGACGAGTTTATCACGAGCTCCTCCAGGTTCCAGTCCTGAAGAAGCAGCTCTATTATCCCCAGCCCCAGGGAATTGTGCGTCAGCAGCCCGGCCAGCGTCCTCTGCTTCTTTATTGAAATGTCCGGCAGCCTGTCCTTTATGAGCGATAATGCCTTGCTTAAGAACTTCTCCTGCACGACCTTCATCTCCTCGGGGTTCAGCACCTCGCCGAAGGGTATGACGGTCTGCTCTATCAGCTTCTCCCTGACATCGTCAAGGATGGCCTTGGTCGCTGGCTCCACCTCGGGGCTCTTGATGATGTACATCGGCACGAACTCTTTCGGGTCCTTGGTTATCTCCACGGTGGCAGGGACGCCATCCACTTCGAAATCATAGGATGTGATGATGCTGGCTTTCGCCAGGGACTCGGCCTTCGGCTTCGCTTCCAGTTCCGGCCTCTTCTCCTCTTTCGGGGCTGGCTTCTTAGCCTCAGTCTTCGCGGTTTTGCTTTTTCTTCTCATGCCTCTTCTCCTTCAGAATTTTGAGCATCGGGGTGCCTATTGGAGGGTAGTGCAGCCTCACGAGCCCGTACTCCTCCAGGATGTTCCCCCATTCTTCTATTTTGCTTTCGGGTACATTAAACTTTTTCGCCGCCTCCGAGAACTTCACCGATTCCTTTTCCTTGACCAGGGCCAGCAGCGTGTCGATGTTGGTCTCAAGGGCGGGGTTCTCGGACTCATGCTCCTTCTTCTTCAGCATCGGATGCTCGCAGAGGTATTCGCAGACAACGCTGACCACGTCCGCCCTGGTCACTATGCCCCTTAGCTCGCCCTTCTCGATGACAGGCAGCCTGTTCACATCCTTCTCATTCATCATCCTTATGACCTCCCTGACCTCGTCGTCGGGCTTTACGGATATGATGTTCTTGGTCATCAGGTCCTTCACCTTCATGGACATCTTCTCCTTGACATCCTTGTTGTCCCCGTCTATCAGGGACATGATGTCCTTCTTGGATACCTGCTTCATTATGTCGGATTCGCTGACCATGCCCACCGGCTTCCTCCCTTCGACGACAGGGGCGCCGCTTATTTTCTTCTGGGAGAATGTCTCTATCACATCTGCAAAAGAATCCTCGGGCGCCACAGTTATGACATCCCTTATCATAATGTCTTTCACTTTCATGCAGAACATTTTATATTTTGGTTCCCTCATTTAAATTTAAGGTTCAAACGTGCCCGCTTTTCATTTCATTTATGCGTCCAGTCACAAATTTAACGGGATGCGGTCATAACTAAATATGATGGTCATAGGCTTCACAGGCAGGAGGGGCTGCGGCAAGGACACGGCCGCAAAACACCTGGAGGGCAACTTCGGCTTCCGGATGCTGGATTTCACCAGGGATGTCCTGGCGCCGATTCTTGAGGAGCAGGGGAAGCCCGTCACCAGGGACAACCTGATAGAGCTTGCCATGGACGGCCGGAAGAAAGCCCACAACGGCATATGGGCGGAGAAGCTTTCTGGAATAATCATGAAAGGAGGCGGCAAGAATTACGTCATTTCCGGCATAAGGTTCAGGGAGGAGGTCGAGACCTTCAGGAGCAATTTCAGGAAAGGCTTCAGGCTCGTTGCGATCGTCTGCGATGACATGGTCCGCTTCGAAAGGGTGAGGAAGAGGGGGACCAAGGGCGAGGCTGCCATGACCTTTGAGAAATTCATGGAGACCGAAAAGAAGCCGACGGAGATGGCCATCAGGGAAGCCGTGCGCATGGCGGATTTCGTCATAGACAACAACGGAACGCTGGACGAGCTTCACAGCGAGCTTAAGAACCTTATGAAAATATTAAAAAGATAGCGCAGGATAATTTATATCAGGCCTCGGTAGCTCAATGGCAGAGCACCCGACCAAGCTTTTTAGAAAAAGCTTGAGCAAAAAGTTCAAGCAAAAACGAAAAGGCTTAGGGGTTTGTACCGATCTTGCGAGGTTCGGGCTGATGTCCGAAACCCGTGAGCGCATGAGATCGGAAGGTTGAGGGTTCAACATAAGCTTTTTGCGCAGGATGAACGTGCAAAAACCTTAAGGAAAAGTACGCTGACGCAAAAAATGCTAAAGGCTTATGAGAATCCCTCCCGAGGCTTGCCTCTTTCTTTGAAGGAATGACCTCTAATTTATATATTGATAGTTGTCAATATGTTGTATGAAAGAGCACCTCTTATTACTGAAGGCATTATCTGATGAGACAAGATTAAACATTGTCGAGCTTCTGCTTGGCGGCGAAAAATGCGTCTGTGAAATCTTTCCCCATGTCAAAAGGACCCAGTCTACCGTATCAATACAACTCGGGAAGCTTGAAAATTGGGGGATTCTTGAATCAAGAAGGCAGGGAAAGTGGATTTTATATAGGATAAAGGATGAGCGGGTGTATTCGCTATTCAAGGCGTTGGGATTGAAAGGAGGAATGGAAGATGACAGAAACGCCAAAGCTTGATTTTTTCAGCAAGTATCTTTCGTTGTGGGTAGGAATCTGCATAGTCCTTGGTACGGTCATCGGATATCTTTTCCCTTCGCTTTCGAGGACCTTGGGTGGAATCGAGGTCGCCAATGTGTCAATACCAGTTGCGGCGGTCCTCTTAATCATGATGTACCCCATCATGCTCAAGATCAGCTTCAAGGAGATAGCAAAGGTGAAGAACAACAGCAAGCCGTTGTGGCTGACGCTTATCATCAATTGGGCTATCAAGCCTTTCACCATGGCTTTTTTAGCTTGGCTTTTCATGACCGTGATATTTTCCAGCCTGATTCCCCCGAGCCTGCAGGAAGAGTACATAGCAGGCATGATTCTTTTAGGGCTGGCACCATGCACGGCCATGGTGCTCGTCTGGACCTCGCTTGCGAAATCCAACCTGAACTATGCGCTGGTGCAGGTGGCAGTGAATGACCTAGTGATTCTGTTCCTGTTTGCACCCCTCGGAAAATTCCTTTTGGGAGTGACCACTGATTTTCCAGTTCCAATTGAGACTATTTTCTTTTCTGTGTTGTTCTATGTTGCAATCCCGCTTGCCTGTGCTGGCGTGACACGCTACTCGATGATTAAGAGAAAGGGAGAGGAGTGGTTTGAGAACACGTTCATAAAGAGAACCGAATGGATAACTCCCGCTGGTCTGTTAGTGACGCTTGTGCTGCTGTTCATCTTCCAAGGCGGCAGAATCATAAACTACCCCTTGCACATCTTCCTGATTGCGATTCCTCTTGTGCTACAAACTTACTTGATATTCTATATCGGATATTTTGGCGCTAAAAGACTCAGGATCCCTTACAGCGAGGCTGCCCCTTCTGCATTCATCGGGGCGAGCAACTTCTTCGAGCTTTCAGTCGCGGTGGCTTTGATCCTATTCGGCATGAACTCGGGTGCTACCCTCGCAACAGTCGTGGGAGTACTGACAGAGGTTCCGGTCATGCTTTCCCTTGTAAAGATAATGAAGATGAATAAGAAGAAGTTCGACTTCAAGTAGGCGGTGATTCGTATGAAAAAACAACATATTAAGAAGATTGTCAGGGATAACTACAGCAAGATAGCGGAATCCGGATGCGGATGCTCATGCGGCATCAGCAAACAAGGCAATGAAGAGCTGGCGAGGACATTGGGATACTCGGAGCATGATATTAAAGCAGCTCCCGATGCCAATCTTGGCCTTGGCTGCGGGAATCCTACTGCTCTGGGAGAGATAAAGGAAGGCATGACTGTCCTTGATTTGGGCTCAGGAGCAGGAATTGACTGCTTCATTGCTGCCAAGAAAGTAGGGAAGACAGGGAAGGTCATAGGCGTCGATATGACAGAGAAAATGGTCAATAAAGCCAGGGGAAACGCAAAGAAATACGGGTACGAGAACGTTGAATTCAGGCTTGGCGACATAGAGCGGCTTCCGGTTGATGATGACTCTGTCGATGTGATAATAAGCAACTGCGTCATAAATCTGGCCCCGGACAAAATGAAGGTATTCAGGGAGGCTTACAGGGTACTGAATAAAGGCGGCAGGATGCTGGTTTCTGACATAGTCCTGCTCAAGGAACTCTCCCAATGGCAGAAGGAGGACGAAAAACTCATTGCTGGCTGCGTCGGGGGTGCGGTGCTGAGGGACGAGTACCTCAGGATCGTCCAAGACGCAGGGTTCAAAGTCAGAATCGTATCCGAGGACAGGGACATAAGCAAAAGGCAATATGAAGGCATACCACTTGAAAGCCTCAGATTAGAGGCCACTAAATAGTTGGAAAATAATTGAAGGCTTGACCTCTTTCTTCGGAGGAAGGTCCCGTTTTCAGTCCAATCGTACTTCACCATGTAGCCGATTAAATGTAGTCACTTAATGAACATATTTATAAATATGTAGTCACATACAATATTAATGCACATTGAAGTCAGGAAAGTTGGTAGGAAGAAGCTCTATTATCTGGCCTATTCTTTCAGGGATGGCAGGAGAGTCAGAAAGGTAAGAAGGTATCTCGGGAAAGACCTGACTAATGAGGAAATAAGGATAAAGAGGGCCGGAGCAGAGAAGTCAATCCAAGAACAGCTTGAACATTACAGCAGGATAAGCGATCCTTTGCACACGGTATTATCGGAAAGGGAGAAGCAAAATATAAAGACGCTTATTGCAAAAGGTGACATCCTTGTCAGGCACCTGTCGGAAGCAGAGTGGAGAATTTTCACCCGGAGTTTCGTCTACGACACCAATGCAATAGAGGGCTCTACTGTCACAGCACCGGAAGTCAAGGATATCATTGAGAAAGACAAATGGCCGGAGAAACGCACCAAGGAGGAGATTTCCGAGACGTATGGAGTTGCTGAGGCCGTTGCTTTCATAAGGAGAACCAAGGAGCATTTATCATTGGAGCTGATAGAAAAGCTACACGATATTGTTTTCAGGAATTCGAAAGTCTTCGCAGGCAAATTCAGGGGGAGGGGGATTGAAGTCGCGGTTGTAGACAGCAGAGGTACGATCCTGCATCGCGGTGCGCCCCAGAACCAGGTAGCAATCCTGCTGAAGGAACTTGTCAAATGGTATGACAAGAACAAGGAGGATTACCACCCGATCGTACTGGCCTCAGTCGTTCATAACCAGTTCGAAAACATCCACCCATTCCAGGATGGTAACGGAAGGGTTGGGAGGTTACTATTGAACAATATTCTCCTGAAGCATGACATGCCTCCGGTCAACATCGAACTCGATGAAAGGGGTGAGTACTATCAAGCCCTGCGGGCATACCAGAATAACGGTGATATCAGGCCAACGATAGAACTGATTCTCAGGGAATATGCAAAGCTAAACAA
>Ga0315293_10005798_pt1 | contig 11614 bp, 7 predicted proteins | sample YL17G13_20_MG_FD_203071 | JGI IMG/M metagenome (GOLD analysis project Ga0315293, IMG submission 203071) | Sediment microbial communities from Yellowstone Lake, YNP, Wyoming, USA - YL17G13_20 | ecosystem: Environmental > Aquatic > Freshwater > Lake > Sediment | place: USA: Wyoming | collected... | reverse complement strand
GTTTATGAAGCAGGAAGCGGGCGTGTTCTTGAGGTGATAACCGATCAGCCGGGTATGCAGCTTTATATTGGTAATTTTCTGAATGGCAGCCAGAAAGGTCATGGCGGGATACAATATAATTTCAGGACAGGCTTCTGTCTGGAATCAGGTCATTATCCCGATAGTCCAAACCATCCCGATTTCCCATCAACGGTCCTTAATCCGGGAGATACTCTTAAGACAAGGACAATTTACAGGTTTTCAGTTCTTTAAATTGATTTAATATTTAATAATCCCAATATTATGACAACACGACGTAATTTTTTAAGAAACAGTGCAATTGCAGCTGCAGGTTTGACAATCGCACCCACTTTATCAGGGACAACTAAAGGAATTCAGACCAGCGACAGGATAAATGTCGGCCTTATCGGGTGCAACGGCCAGGGATTCAGCGATCTGAGTGAATTTCTCAAACATCCTGAAATTGAATGTCTTGCCCTGTGCGATATCGATGATTCCGTGCTTAACCGGCGGGCTTCGAATGTAGAAAAAGTACGGGGAAAAAAGCCTGCAAACCTTTATAAGGACTGGCGGAAAGTGATTGATAACAAAGATATTAACCTGGTAATTGTAGGTACTCCCGATCACTGGCACTGTATGCAGATGGTCGCTGCATGCGAAGCTGGGAAGGATGTCTACTGCGAAAAGCCGATAGGAAGGACTATTGAGGAATGTAACCTTATGGTCAAGGCTGCGGCAAAATATAAGAGAATTGTCCAGGTAGGACAGTGGCAAAGAAGCGATCCTCACTGGCAGGATGCAGTAAATTTCATAAATTCGGGTAAGCTTGGTAAAATAAGGCTTGTACGGGTCTTTTCATACCAGGGCTGGTGCCCGTCAATTCCTGTACTTGCTGATGAGCCTGTTCCTGCAGGAGTTGATTATGACATGTGGCTCGGGCCTGCAACCAAAAGGCCCTTTAACAGGAACCGCTTCCATTTTACTTTCAGGTGGTTCTGGGATTATGCAGGCGGTCTGATGACCGACTGGGGAGTGCACCTGCTGGATTATGCTCTTTTCGGGATGAATGTAACCGCTCCAAAGTCCATAATGGCTATGGGTGGGAAATATGGTTATCCGGATGATGCATGTGAAACCCCCGACAGTTTGCAGACAATTTATGAATTCGAAGGTTTCAATGTTCTGTGGGATCATGCCATTGGGATTGATGACGGCGCCTATGGACGTAACCATGGTTTGGGATTCGTAGGTGAAAATGGCACTCTTGTGGTTGACCGGGGAGGCTGGGAAGTAATACCTGAAAAGGTAAATAATAAGATCCGGATGGAAGCAGTCCCATTAAAAAAGGGTACCGGGGAAGGTATGAAAAACCATGTAACGAATCATCTTGAATGCATGAAGAGCCGTAACCCAAATACAAATGCCAGCATAGAGATCGGAGCACATATTGCCAAATTTTCAGCTCTTGGAAATATTGCCTATCGTACAGGCAAGAAGCTTGTATGGGACGGTACCAGGTTTACAAATGACGCTGAAGCTAATAAATATCTGGTTCCCAGCTACAGAGATCCCTGGAAACTGCCGAAGGTTTAGTTGGTACGGTACATTGTATTAATATTATTTAAGAAGGTTCATTCTTAACACTTTTCAGGCAATCACACTGAAAACTGTTTTTTCATTTTAATGGCCCGGGGATGAGATCTATATTAATACAAAAAGCCAAATAGCCATAATGGGATCTTATTTTGCTGAGCATATTCGATATTATCGGCAGCCACAAATGCATTTTCGACACCGGTGATTTGTTTTCTGTCCTTGTTTTTGCCGCCAATTTCAAAAGTGTATTTGTTGTCAACCAGAAAATCACTCTTATCCGACCAGTTTATTGAATGAAGAACCTGAAGCTGATTTAGAAAAAATGTTTCCCTTAATGTTCCATGATTCGATTGGTTATCAGACAATGAATTAACAATATTAGGATTGTTTAGATATATTTTTTCAGGTTTATTCATTTTGCTTATCCCATGGGTACCTGACTGTAAGAGTATTAACATATCAGCTCTCTCAAGCAGAGACAGATATCGAATAAGCGTTTCGCGACTGACACCGACCTGTTGACTTAGTTTTACGATATTTGGCTTATACGGAACAATTTCTGCCAATATGGATAGCAGTTTTCTTAAATAATGAACCGCGTTAAAATTAATATTTTCAACCGATGGTAAGTCGCTCTCCAATACTTGGTTTACAGTTTGTTTCAGCCTCTCCTGAAATTCGTCCTCCCCTTCCATAAAATAAGGAAAATAACCAAACCGCAGGTACTCTTCGAAAAGTTTTATTGGTTTTATCTTTTCCAGGATATCCGGGATTAGTTTTTGAGCGTTCTTCAGCAAGTCATCCAGCTTAGAAACAGGAAAATGGTAATCATATTTTAATGCGATAAACTCCCGGAACGACAAACCATGCATTTTATATACGACAGCCCGCCGGCTCAGATCGGCTTTCCCTTTATAAATATCCAACGCCGAAGAACCGATTACTATGATTCTTAAATCCGGAAAATAATCGTAAATATTTTTTATCTCCTGCGACCAGTTTTTATATTTGTGAATTTCATCCAGAAATAAAAATTTACCCCCTCTTTTTATAAACTCGTCTGCAAAATCAACGAGCGAATTTTTGGAGAAATAGAGATCATCAACACTAACGTAAATAACCTGATCCGGTTTGTCATTCAGATTTTCTCTGATGTATTGCAGAAGGAGAGTGGTTTTACCGACACCTCTTGCTCCCGTGATTGCAATTAACCTGTTGTTCCAGTTAATTTTATCCCATAAATAACGTTTAAAGGAGGTGTCAACCGAATTGATCCTGGAAGCAGAGTATTGAAATAAACTTTCCATTTTGTCATATGTGATTTACAAATATAGTAAATAATTGTCAGATATATCTTGCAAATATCTGAATAAATTGATTTGACAGTTTTCATCAGTTATTTCGCTGAAGAACTTAAAATATTCTTTTAATATCCGGACTATTTTTATATTTTGTCAATCCAATTTGCTCTGATTGAATTTCTGGTTTTTCTAAAACCATTTTTCAGATTAATAGTGCTCCGGATGTTATTTAATTCAGATTAACATATGGTGAAGCGTCAGATGCCAAGTATTTTTAACGATGTTATCGGTCCTGTGATGAGAGGTCCCTCAAGTTCTCATACAGCTGCCTCTCATCGTATCGGATCTATGATCAGACAAATCTGTTCTCCGGAAAATTCCAGAGTCCTGGTTGAGTTTGACCGCCATGGATCTCTTGCCACCACATATGAAGGACAGGGTTCAGCAATGGGTTTGATTTCAGGATTACTTGGCTTAAGTATTCTTGACCCAGGTATAGTAAGATATAAGGATCTGGCAGAAGAACGCGGATTGAATATAAAATTTGAAATTACTGACTTTGAAAATACTCATCCTAATACTTATAAAATTAGTATTGAAAATCGTGAGCAGGAAGGGTTTACATTCATGGCAGTATCTACTGGCGGGGGAATGGTAGAAATCAGAAATATAAACGGGTATGAAGTTTCCATCCGGGGAGATTATTTCGAAACCCTGATATGCTGCAGATCTGATTCACGTGATAATATTAAGATAATATTTCACAATCTGAAAAATCAGACAGATCATTCAAAAATAGATCTTTATCAGACTGACAACAATAATTACCTGATCAATATCAAATCAAGGGAACCCATATCTGAAAAACTAAAAGATTTAATTGATGACAATGAATATGTTTCCTGGATCCGGCAGATGGATCCGGTAATGCCAATTATTGCAGGAGTAAATAAGGACCTGCCTTTTTGTTCAATTGATGAGATGATGACCTTATCCGAACAGAAAGGTCTGGACCTTGCTGGCCTTGCTGTTATGTATGAAAGTACACGTGCAGGTATTGAACCGGAGAAGGTAATTTCAATGATGTATGATATATTTTTGCACATAAACAATTCTATAAAAGCAGGATTAACCGGAACCATTTATAAGGACAGGATTCTTGGGCATCAAAGTCATTTGATCCTTAATGCTGAAGAGAATAATAGGATTGTCAGGACTCCTATGAATAAGATCATTGCATATGTTACAGCTTTAATGGAAGTAAAGAGCTCGATGGGCATAATTGTTGCAGCTCCCACAGCAGGCTCTTCTGGAGTTCTCGGGGGAACCATAATAGGGGCTGCTGAAGGATTTTCAGAAGATAAAGATCTCATTACCAGGGCATTCTTAGCAGCAGGTCTGGTCGGGGTTTTTATTGCTGATAAATACACATTTGCTGCCGAAGAGGGCGGATGTCAGGTTGAATGTGGTGCTGCATCGGGTATGGCGGCGGCTGGTCTGGTTCAGCTTATGGGGGGGAGTGCCAGACAGGCAATAAATGCTTCTTCCATGGCACTCCAGAATATCCTTGGTTTGATATGTGATCCTGTTGCGGACAGGGTTGAAGTTCCATGCCTTGGAAAGAATATCCTCGGAGCCACAAATGCTTTGAATTGTGCTAATATGAGTATTGCCGGGTTCGATCCGGTAATCCCCCTTGATGAGGTTATTGATGCAATGAAATCAGTTGGCGATAATTTACCCTCTTCACTTTGCTGCACTGGGCTAGGAGGTTTATCCATTACCCCGACAGCATTAAAAATTCAGGAAGTCCTGAAACAGAATAACCAGAAGTAATTTATTTCTCTAATATGCATTTCTTTGATAGCAAGGCAATAATGAAGTCAGCGACCTTACCTGAATGGGTGACTGAAATGGAAACAGCAATGCTAAGGAGTGTCTCAGGGGAATATGTCATGCCAAAAAGGATGCATCTCGATTACGGCAGCGATACCTTTCTCCTGATGCCATGTATAACTGATGAGTACTGGTCTACTAAACTTGTTTCATTCAATACGGGGAACAAAGGATCAGGTCGTCCTTCAATATATGGCACGGTTGTTCTGACCAATACTAAAACAGGTGAGCCTCTTGCCATCATGGATGGAAGTACTATTACAGCAATGAGGACAGCAGCAGTTTCTGCTGCCGGAATTAAAATTTTATCCCCCCCGGGATGTCATTCACTTGGAGTTATTGGCACGGGCGTACAAGGAATTTTGCAGGCAATTTTTGCATGCTCGGTTCGTGAAATAAAGGTTATCCGGGCCTATGACCAGAATATAGACAATCTTAAGAGGTTCTCAGATGAACTAAAAGATAAATATCCGGAAGTCAGGGTATTTCAGGCTGAGGATTCAAGTGAGGTTGTTATCAATTCTGAAGTGATTATTTCAGCAACTAATTCCCAAAATCCGGTTTTTCGTAATGAAAAAGACCTTTTCACCGGAAGAACATTCGTTGGGATCGGATCATATAAACCGGATTTCAGAGAATTCCCTGAACAATTGTTCAGACAGGTTGATCAGATTTTTGTAGATACCCTTGATGGTAAAAATGAAAGCGGCGATTTAATAACTCCGGTTATAAATAACTGGATTACAGAAGATAAAATTCATATGATTGGACATTTGCTTACCGGGGATATGATCCCCTCTTCGAATAAAACCAGGTTATTTAAAACTGTTGGCAGTGCAATATTTGACCTGTTTGCTGCAAAACTTATTTATGAAACCCACCTGAAAAAGGCCCACTGAAATGAGACATGTTTCAATATTATTGCTGTTTTTCCTGATAAATTATCTTTTAAAAGGACAGGATACCAGGTTTGATCCATCTTTTACTCTATGGTATAAATCACCCGCCAAAGAGTGGGAGGAGGCATTGCCTGTTGGAAATGGAAGGCTTGGTGCAATGGTATTCGGAAAATATGGAGAAGAAAAACTCCAGATAAATGAAGAGACATACTGGTCGGGCGGTCCTTACTCAACAGTAGTAAAAGGAGGTGCAAAAATGTTGCCTGAAATTCAAAAGAATCTGTTTGAGGGGAATCCCCTGGAGGCTCATAAATTATTTGGAAGGTACCTGATGGGCTACCCCGTAGAGCAGCAAAAATACCAGTCAACTGCAAATCTCCATATCTTTTTTGAGAATGAAGAGAAGGTTTCAGGATATAAAAGGTGGCTTGACCTGGAAACAGGAATCGTTCATGTTGAGTATCAGGTTGGTGATATCACTTTCACCAGGGAAGTGTACTCTTCTGCCCCTGATCAGGTAATAGTTGTCAGGTTAATCTCAAACAAACCCGGAACAATTAGTTTCAGGGCAGAACTCAGGGGATGCAGAAACCAGGCTCATTCGAACTATGCTACTGATTATTTCAGAATAGATGGAATTGGAAATGACGGTTTGGTGATTAACGGAAAATCAGCCGATTATATGGGTGTTGAGGGTAAGTTGCGATACAGGGTTCAGCTAAAAGCAGACCCTGAAGGAGGCACTATGAATGTTGATGGGACAAATCTGAGTATTAATAATGCTGACGCTGTTACTTTATACATTGCCGCAGCAACTAACTTTGTAAATTATAAAGATGTAAGTGCAGATCAGAATAAAAGAGTTGTTGACTATCTTAAATATATTGAAGGGAAGTCATATGATCAATTGAAAGAATCTGCTGTAAGCGATTATAAGAGTCTTTTTAACAGAGTAAGGCTCGAACTGCCCAAAACTGAGAATTCATACCTGCCCACGAATGAAAGAATGGCCGCATCAGAAAAATCCCCTGACCCAAACCTTGCAACACTCTGCTATAATTTTGGCCGCTATGTACTGATCTCATCCTCAAGGCAGGGTACTGAAGCTGCTAATCTCCAGGGTATATGGAATGAGGATATGAACCCTTCCTGGGATTCGAAGTATACTACTAACATTAATCTTGAGATGAATTACTGGCCGGTTGAGTCCGGAAATCTTGCTGAATGTGCTGAACCTTTGATCAGACTTGTTAAGGAATTAACAGACCAGGGATCGGATGTAGCAAAGGAACATTATGGAGCCCGGGGATGGGTATTTCATCAGAATACTGATATCTGGCGTGTTGCTGCACCAATGGACGGTCCAACCTGGGGTACTTTTACCACAGGAGGTGCGTGGCTGACTAACCAGTTATATGAGCACTATTTGTATTCAATGGACAAAGAATATCTGAAAGAGATATACCCTGTGATCAAAGGTTCTGTGCAATTCTTTATGGACTTTCTTGTTGAACATCCTAATGGTAAATGGCTGGTGACTAGTCCTTCAAACTCACCGGAGAATCCGCCCAGAGGTCCCGGTTACAAATATTTCTTTGATGAGGTAACTGGATCATATTACTTTACAACTATCACTTACGGATCATCAATTGATATGCAGATTTTATATGATCTGTTTGGCTATTATTCTGAATCGGCAGAAACACTTGGATTAGATAAAGAATTTGCCGGACAGGTTGAAAAAGCCAGGAGCAGACTGGTCCCTCCGCAGATTGGGTCGGATGGTAAATTGCAGGAATGGTGTGAAGATTACGGGCAACTGGAAGACAAGCACCGTCACTCTTCCCATATGTATGGGCTTTATCCCGGTAATGTTCTTTCAGTTAAAAGAACCCCTGAATTCATTGATGCCTGTAAAGCAGTTCTGGAACAGCGCGGCGATGGTGGTGCAGGCTGGTCAAGGGCATGGAAAATGGCACTTTGGGCCCGTTTGTATAATGGAAACAGGGCAAATCAAATATTCAAAGGATATATTAAAGAGCAGGCTTATCCGCAGTTGTTTGCAAAGTGTTTTACCCCTTTACAGATTGACGGAACAATGGGTGTAGCCGCAGGGATAACGGAGATGCTGATACAATCACACGAAAAAGTTATAGACTTGTTACCAGCCCTTCCGGACGAATGGCAATCGGGCAGGTTTAGTGGTGTCTGCACCCGGGGGGCATTTGAGCTCTCCTTTGAATGGAATAAAGGAAAAGTTAAAAAGGTAGAGTTAATGTCAAAAGAAGGAGAAATATGCAGGATTGATGCAGGGTTGATATCGTCTGTAACCCAAATGGGTAAAAAAGTAAAAATTAAGAGGTTTAATGACGGGTCAGTTGAATTTCCAACCCGGAAAGGAGCCGTTTACACTATTGAGGCAATGAAAACAACAAAATAATTTGTTAAACCAATTCCCCGGATTAAACGAATTCTTAGAGGGAAAATAAAAAAACCAATCTATGAAAAGAAATGCGGTAAGCATGTTGATTATAATATCAGTACTTATTCTGGCTACATTTTCAATCAGAGCTCAGAATGAACAAATAAAACTGACGCTCGAAGATATTTATAAGAACCATAAGTTTGGTCAGCAAGGTTATGGATCAGTAAGATGGATGAAGGATAATAACGGTTATTCGACACTTGAGATGAACAGGGAGAAAGGTGCTCCGGAAATTGTAAGATATGATGCTAAAACCGGTGAAAGATCGGTACTGATATCGTCAGACAAGTTAATACCTGAGGGTAAAATAAAACCCCTGGCCATTGCCGATTACATCTGGTCGCCCGATAACTCTAAGCTTCTGATATTCACTAATACACAACGGGTATGGCGCTATAACACACGTGGAGATTACTGGGTGCTTGATCTTGTTTCCGGAAAGCTCAGGCAACTTGGAAGAAATCTCGAAAGCACCTCTTTGATGTTTGCGAAGTTTTCTCCCGATGCTTCAATGGTTGCTTTTGTCAGTAAATTAAACATCTATGTTGAAGATCTTTCAACAGAAGAAATAAAACAGCTTACTTTCGACGGAGGTGACAATATCATAAACGGGACTTTTGACTGGGTATATGAGGAAGAGCTTGACGACCGTGATGGTTTCAGGTGGAGCCCCGATGGTAAGTATATTGCATACTGGCAATCAGATACAAAGGGAACCGGCGTATTTTATTTGATAAATAATGTTGACTCTGTCTACTCGGTTCCGATACCTTTACCATATCCAAAGGCAGGTACAACCAATTCAGCTGTAAAGGTCGGAGTTATATCTGCCACAGGAGGTGAGACAAGATGGTTCGACATACCGGGCGACCCTCGTAATAATTATCTTGCAAGGATGGATTTCATCCCTAACTCAAATGAGGTAATGATTCAACAGCTTAACAGGAAGCAGAATACAAACAGAGTATGGGTTGGAGATGTTGCAACAATGCAACTTACAAATCCCCTCACCGATAAGGATGAAGCTTTTCTGGATATTCATGATAATATAATGTGGCTTGAAAATGAAAAGTATTTTACATGGACAAGTGAACGTGATGGATGGCTCCATCTGTATAAAGTTTCAAGGGATGGAAAGCTGATGGATCTTATCACAAAAGGAGAATTTGATGTAGTTAACATAACATGCATCGATCCTAAAGGAGGTTATGTATATTACGTTGCCTCCCCTGATAAGCCAACTGATAGGTACTTATACAGAAGTCGGATTGATGGAAAGGGGATTGCGGAAAGAATTAGTCCCGAGGGTATGGATGGACAGCATTCCTATCTGATGTCTGCCAATGCAAAATGGGCTATACACACATTTCAGAATGTTATAACACCTCCAAGGATATCCCTTATAAGTGTCCAGGGTCATAAGGAGATTCGCTTACTTGTTGGTAATGAGCCTGCTAAAAAATGGTTCGCTGATCTTGGCCTCATGCCTAAGGAGTTTTTTAGGGTGGATATCGGAGAGGTAGTGCTGGATGGATGGATGATTAAACCGAAGGATTTTGATCCGTCAAAAAAATACCCGGTAATATTTTATATCTATGGAGAGCCTGCCGGGGCAACAGTTCAGAACAGCTGGGATGGAGGAGATCTCTGGCATCAGTATATGGCACAAAAGGGTTATTTGGTAATGAGTATCGATCCGCGCGGGACAAAAGCACCAAGGGGCAGGGATTGGCGAAAGGTAATATACAGAAAAGTAGGTATTGTAGCCCCCAAGGACCATGCCGCTGCTGTTAAAAAGATTATTGCCGTGTATCCTTTTGTTGATGCAGCACGTATCGGAATACATGGATGGAGCGGCGGAGGACAGATGACACTGAATTGTATGTTCAGGTTTCCGGATTTATACAAAACGGGTATTGCAGTGGCATTTGTAGCAGATCAGAAAAACTATGACTCAATCTACCAGGAGAGGTATATGGATACGCCCCAGAACAATCCTGATGGTTATCGCGACGGATCACCAATTACACATGCTTATAATCTGCAGGGTAATTTGCTTATAATGCATGGAACTGGTGATGATAATGTTCATTATCAGAGTTTTGAAATGCTGACAAATGAACTTATTAAAAACAATAAGTTATTCAGTCAGATGTCGTATCCGATGAGATCACATGGGATAAGTGAAAGAGAAAATACTACTTATCATGTTCGTGAGACAATGGAGAAATTCTGGCTCAGTAATCTTCCGGCAGGAGGGAGGTAAAATGAAAAGTATTCTGCAAAGTATTCTTAGCTGGTTGTTTCTCGTAACTCTTTTTGGACCATTAATAAGGTTGAATGCCGAAGAGTTAAAAATACTTCGGATAGTGGATGATTCGGTGCTTGTGTGGTGGAGTTCTGAGCTATTACCAGGCTCAATACAATGGTATACGAATCCTCCCGGTCTGGAAGAAATTACCTACAAACTAACCAGGCAAAAGGACATTGGATGGGAACAATTCCATAATGATAAAGAACTTACATTTTACATCGATACAACAAAATCCTTCCAAAAAAGAGGAGGGTTAATACCGACTCTTTTCCTATTTCTTTGACGGAAAAAGCAAAGCGGGAACCGCAAATGTGCCTTTCAATGGAAAAAAGTGATAACAATCAATATAATCTATTATTCCTTTTTAATAGTACTTTCACATGAAACTTTTTAAACCCTTAATTTCAATGAGAGCTTGTTTAATAGCTTAATAATATTATAATTAACACAACAGAAATTGGAAGAATCAAAGAGAATTTGAAAGACTGAACTAAACGAATTCTGTTTGTATCTTTGTCCTGAAACTAATTCTTTAAAACAGATAAGTATTTATAAGACAATGAATAAGAATAATAGATTTGAAATTAATAAGTTAAAGGGGAAATTAAGCAAACTCAGAGACTGGATGAAAGCCCATCATTTTCCTCCAAAGTTATTATTCTTCCTTATGGGAATTATTTCAACTATCTGGTTTTTGATAAGAGTTATTCCCAAACCTTCCCGTGCAGGTTATCCTTGCATGAAGGTAGCAGCACCGTTTATGTCGGGCTTTGTTGTTTATCTGCTCTCAATAGGAGGGATTTCTCTTGCTTTTAAAAAAATCAAACAGAATCTTTACCAGGCCAGATATCTGGCAGCTGGTTCTTTCTTAATGGTTGCACTGGCAGGTATAGTTATTTCAATAATAAATACAACTCAGGAGACATATGCACGCACACTGCCCGCAGCCGGTCCCGAAGACGGACCAAATCAACCAATTGGAAAGTCATTAGGAGCAAATCCCGGTAGAGTGGTGTGGATATGGAATCCCGAGGCAACGAATGAAAATTGTAATACAGGATTTGACACTCAGGACTGGTACTGGAAACCGGAGAATACCAGTGGGAAGGTGGTGGGAGATATG
>Ga0315293_10005797_pt1 | contig 11615 bp, 11 predicted proteins | sample YL17G13_20_MG_FD_203071 | JGI IMG/M metagenome (GOLD analysis project Ga0315293, IMG submission 203071) | Sediment microbial communities from Yellowstone Lake, YNP, Wyoming, USA - YL17G13_20 | ecosystem: Environmental > Aquatic > Freshwater > Lake > Sediment | place: USA: Wyoming | collected... | reverse complement strand
CTCCCTGGCTTTTTCAGGGTCACTGACCACGATGGTGCCGAGGATGACGTAATCCACCCCGAGATCGTAGGCGCGCTGTGCGTCCTTACTACTGCGGATGCCCCCGCCGAGCTCGATCTCCACGTCGACGGCGCGGCAGATGGATTCGATGGCCGTGAGATTCACCCCTTTGCCCTTGAGCGAGCCGTCGAGGTCCACCACGTGGATGCGCTTGACTCCGGCCTCCTGGAAGGAAAGAGCGACCGCGCGCGGGTCTTTGTTGTACCAGGTGACGGCATCGAAGGCCCCCTGCCGGAGCCGTACCACCTGTCCCTTGTGGAGATCGATGGCGGGGATGACGATCACAGTTCGAACTCCTTGATCCACCAGCTGTTGAAAAGGGTGTTATACATGAGGATATATACCTTGCCGTCCGAGATCCTAACCTTGAAATACTCGTTCGGGTAGAAGCTCGGGTCCTTGTAAGCCGAGACCCACCGGTCAACCACTTCCTCCACCTCCACCATATTCCCGTTCACCTCTATCTTCTGCGGCCATCCAGGGTAGGCATTGGAATCGATGGTGAGGACCTTGGTGTGCGCAAACTTCATAGAACCTGTTTGGTGGAGGGTATGTCCTTTCCGGTGACGGTGAGAGCCTCCCTCAAAGCCCGGGCGAAGGCCTTGAAGCAGGCTTCTGCCAGGTGATGGGCGTTGCCGGAGGCAAAGACGCTCATGTGCAGGGTGATGCCGGCATTGCAGGCCAGCGATCGGAAGAACTCAGGCACGAGCTCAAGATCGATGTCGCCGGCCTGTCCGGCGAAGGCGGCGTCGCCGTGGATCATGAAGTAGGGCCTGCCGGATATGTCCAGGGCGACCTCGACGAGGCACTCGTCCATGGGGACCTTGGCGCAACCATAGCGGTTGATCCCCTGCTTATCGCCGAGGGCCTCCTTCAGGGCCTGTCCGAAGACGATCCCGATGTCCTCGACGGTATGGTGGAGACCCACATGGACGTCACCCTCGGCCTTGAGCGTGAGCCCGATACCGGCGTGTTTGGCAAGAGAGTCGAGCATGTGGGTCAAGAAGCCGGAGGGAATGCCGAGGTGGCACGCGCCCCCATCCAGATTGAGCGTTATTTCGATGTCGGTTTCTTTCGTCTTCCGGGAAATGCTTGCCTTCCTCATTATTTAGACCCCCGTCGATTGTTTAAATATGGCAATAGCTTTATCCATCATGGCGTTATCTGCCCCGCCTTGAGCGAAAAGGGCTTTGCCTCCTCCCCTTCCACCCGTGCCATCCATGATCTGCTTCATGATTTTGCCTGCGTCCCATGTACGAGAGGAATCTTGTGTCGTCATGATCATGAGTGTTAGTTTGTCATTTCCTGGCGATGTGAGTAACACAATCCCAGAACGAATCCGTTCTTTGATCCTGTCGCCCACCTCTCGCATCTGAGAGACATCTTCGGTTTCAACCCTCTTTATGACAACTTTCCCGGCAGTCCCATCGAGTACTTCTTCCCCGGAAGCTGCACTAACGCCGGTGGCGATCTTGATATTGAGTTCGCGGATCTTGTTTTCCTGCTCCTTGATGCGTGCCTGGAGGGCGGCAAGGCGGTCCATGATCTCGGTCGGGGCGCACTTCATGTGGTCGGCCATGCCCGCGACCATGCCGGAAAGCGCACGGTAGTGAGCCAGGGCTAGCCGGCCGGCATAGGCCTCGATCCGGCGGAGCCCGGCGGAAACGCTCGCTTCGGAAATGATCTTGACGCAGCCGATCTCGCCCGTGGACCTGCAGTGGGTCCCGCCGCAGAGCTCGACCGAGACGCGATCCCCCATGGTGACGACCCGCACCTCGTCCCCGTATTTCTCGCTGAAGAGCGCCATGGCGCCCAAGGCCATTGCCTTGTCCTTGGCCATGCTCTCGGTGGCGATAGTAAGATCAGCCAGGACGAGATGGTTCACGCCATCCTCGATCTGCTGGAGCTCCTCGGGAGAAAGCGCGGCGAAGTGGGTGAAATCGAACCGGAGCCGCTTGTCATCCACGAACGAACCGCTCTGGTGGGCATGGCTGCCGAGCACGTCCCGGATGGCCCGCTGGAGGAGATGGGTGGCACTGTGGTGTCGCATGATATCCCTGCGCCGCTCGTCGTGCACAGCGAGACGGACCGGCATACCTGGCTTGAGGCTGCCGCTTTCCACCTGCACCTTGTGCAGGATGACGCCCTCGTTCTTCAGGGTGTCGACGACCTGCGCCTTTCCACCGTCGAACGCGATGCTGCCGGTATCCCCGACCTGTCCGCCGGACTCGCCGTAGAAGGGGGTTGTATCGGCGATGAGAAAACCTTCCTTTCCCATACTTATTAAATCGATATCACTCATATCTGTGGTATAGAGTTTAATCACTTTACCTTGTGCTTCAAGGTTTTCATAACCAACAAACTGCGTGATCTCTGGTGTTTCAATCCTGGCTTCTGAGATGAGATCTGATGGATTTATGAATTTGCTGCTTTTACGCGCCTTCTCCCGCTGGAGCTCCATCTGCTCATCGAATCCGGCTTTGTCGATACCCAGACAGCTCTTACGGGCGATATCCTCGGTGAGGTCGACGGGAAAGCCGAAGGTGTCGTAGAGCTTGAACACGGCGTCTCCCGGGATCATTTCCCCGGGCCGCATCCCAAACATGGCATCAGCGAGCAGGGCGAGGCCCTTGTCGAGGGTGACGAGGAAACGCTCCTCCTCGTTGGCGATGACCTTGGCGATGAAATCGTGCCGCGACCTGAGCTCGGGGTAGGTGCCCCCCATCTCTTCGATCACCTGCTGGGCGACCCTATGGAGGAACGCGCCGGCAATCCCGAGCAGTTTGCCGTGCCGGGATGCCCTGCGGATGATGCGCCTCAGCACGTAGCCCCGGCCCTCGTTGGAGGGCAGCACGCCGTCGCAGATGAGGAAAGCGCTCGCGCGGGTGTGATCGGCGATGACCCGGATGGAAGTGTCCAGCTCAGGGTCCTGGCCATAGGGATGGCCTGACAATGCGGATGTGAAGCTGAGGAGAGGCAGGAAGAGGTCGGTCGCATAGTTGCTCGTCACCCCTTGCAGAACGGCAGTGATGCGTTCGAGCCCCATACCGGTGTCGATGCTCGGCTTCGGCAGCGGTATCAGGGTGCCGTCGGCGGATCGGTTATACTGCATGAAGACGAGGTTCCAGATCTCGAGAAACCGGTCGCAGTCACATTCCACGTTGCATTCCGGCCGGCCGCAACCCACGCTCGTCCCCTGGTCGAAGATGATCTCGGAACAGGGCCCGCAGGGACCGGTATCCCCCATGGCCCAGAAGTTGTCCTCGTCGCCGAGCCTGACGATGCGGTCAGCGCTGATCCCGATCTTGTCGGTCCACAACCGATGCGCTTCATCATCGTTGACATGCACGCTCACCCAGAGCCTGTCCGGGGAAAGGCGCATGACATTCGTCAGGAGATCCCAGGCGTAAACAATGGCCGTCTCTTTGAAGTAATCCCCGAAGGAGAAGTTCCCGAGCATCTCGAAGAAGGTGTGGTGCCGTGAAGTCACCCCCACGTTCTCGAGATCGTTGTGCTTGCCGCCCGCCCGCACGCACTTCTGGGAGGATGCCGCCCGCTTGTATGGCCTGGTTTCATTCCCCATGAATGCCTGTTTGAACTGGACCATGCCGGCATTGGTGAAGAGCAGGCTGGGGTCGTCTTCCGGTATGAGGGGAGAACTCTTCACCACCGCATGTCCCCTCTCCTGAAAATATGTGAGGAATATCGCCCTGATCTCAGATCCCTTCATCGCTCGTCACCGCCCAGGACCCTGTATATGGCATCGTAGGAGAAACCCCTGTTGGCAAGGAATTTCACCAAGTCTCGTTTTTTCCCTTGTTGCTTCTCCACGATCCTGGCTATTCTCATTGCCTCTTTCCATTCCTCCGGCAATGCCTTGAGCGCATGCTCGGCCATGTCCTCCGGGAGGCCCATCTGCGTCAGATGGTAGTGGATGTACGTATCCCCATATCCTCTGCTGGCCATGAGCTGGGCGCGGCGGAGGGCATACCCCGTATCGTCTAGATACCCGAGCTCGCCGACCCTGGCAAGGGCCGCATCAATGACGGAATCGGCTGCGCCTTGCCGTGCGAGTTTTTTTTTAGCTCGAAGGAGGATACGGGTCGCCTGGCTATCACAGCGAGACAGTAGCTCACCGCCTCATTCAGAGTCTTTGAACCTTTTACCATTCTTGGACATCTCCGACCGTACGAGTTCCGTCTCCGTCTCCGGCTCCGGCTCCTTGCCCTCGAACATATCCCACTTCCCGTCGCTGGTGCCCATGATGCCCTTCATCCTCAGGGCGAAGTCGCTCGGGTTGGTGGAATGCCGCAAGGCCTCGTGGTATTGGACGAGGTCGCTCTTCACCAGGGACATGAGCGACTGGTCAAAGGTCTGCATGCCGTAGTTCACCATACCCTGCGCGATGGCATCGGGGACCTCGTCTGTCCGGTGTTCATCGATGATGCACTCCCGTATGCGCGCCGTGGACACCAGGATCTCGCTGGCCGGGACCATGCCCTTGCCGTCCTTTTTCGGCAGGAGCCTCTGGGAGATGACCGCCTTGAGGACGCCGGCGAGCTGGAGCCGTACCTGGAGGTGCTGATGCGGCGGATATACAGTCACGATGCGCATGATGGTCTCGACTGCGTCGAGGGTATGCAGGGTGGAAAGCACGAGATGCCCTGTTTCCGCTGCGGTCAAGGCGATTTCGATGGTCTCTTTGTCCCGCATCTCGCCGACCAGGATGACATCGGGGTCCTGGCGCAACGCTGCCCGCAGGGCAAGGGCGAACGAGTTGGTGTCCGATCCCACCTCCCGCTGGTTGATGATGGATTTCCTGTCCCTGTGGAGGAACTCGATGGGGTCCTCGATGGTGAGGATATGGCAGTTCCGGTTCGTGTTGATATGGTTGCACATTCCCGCCAGCGTCGTGGATTTTCCGCTTCCGGTCGTTCCTGTAACGAGGACGAGCCCCTTCTGCTCAAGGCTGATATGCTTGACTATCTCGGGGAGATTCAGCTCATCCAGTTTCGGGGGATCGGTGGGCACGATCCGGAACACCATGCCATAGCTCCCCCGTTGCCGGAAACAGTTCACCCTGAATCTTCCAATCTGGGACAGGCTATAGGCGAAGTCGATCTCGTTGGTGGTCTCAAACTTGGCCTTCTGATACTGGTTCATGATGGAATCCGCGAAGGCGGCGATGTGTTCATTGTTGAGTTTCGGATAATCCCGCAAGGGGATGAGCGCCCCGTATCGGCGCACGATGGGCGGCAGCCCCACCTTGATGTGGATGTCCGAAGCCACAAGCTCGACAGCCTTCTTGAGTATTGAATCAATGTCCATGGTTTTTGTGGTCGCTTCCATATCATTCCTCTCCATAAACGGATGGACCCGGGGCAGCGCTCAAGAGCTTCTGCCGCAGGGCCTCATAGATCTCCCGGTGCAGCGTAGGGTTACCCTTGAGGTAGGCCTTGGCCATTTCCCGTCCCTGGCCGAGCCTCTGTTTGTTGTAGCTGTACCATGCCCCGCTCTTTTCAATGATCCCCATCTCAGGGTTCGATCCTACATCGAGGACTTCGCCATAGGAGGAGATCCCCTCGCCGAACATGATGTCGAATTCCACTTCCTTGAACGGCGGCGCCATCTTGTTCTTCACCACCTTCACGCGCGTTCGATTGCCGATGATCTGGTTGCCTTCTTTGATGGGTCCGGCATTCTTGATCTGGAGCCGCACCGAGGCGTAGAACTTCAGGGCGTTCCCGCCCGTCGTTGTCTCGGGGTTGCCGTAGAGGACGCCGATCTTCTGCCGGGTCTGGTTGATGAAGACCGCGCACGTATTGGTCTTCGAGATGGCTCCCGAGAGCTTGCGCAGTGCTTGGGACATGAGGCGCGCCTGGAGCCCCATGTGGGAGTCTCCCATGTCGCCCTCGATCTCCGCCCGCGGCACGAGTGCGGCCACGGAATCGATCACGACGATATCGATCGCATTGGAGCGCACCAGGGTCTCGATGATGTCGAGGGCCTGCTCCCCTGAGTCCGGCTGGGAGACGAGGAGGTCATCGATATTCACCCCGAGGTTCTTGGCATAGGCGATGTCGAGGGCGTGCTCGGCATCGATGAATGCCGCCGTCCCGCCGGAGTTCTGGGTGGAGGCTATGCAGTGCAGGGCCAGGGTGGTTTTCCCGGATGATTCGCCCCCGTAGATCTCCGTGACCCTACCCCGCGGCAACCCGCCGATGACCAGAGCCCGGTGGTCGAGCAACAGGGACCCGGTCGATATGACGGGGACATTCCTGCTGATGGACTCCGAGCCCATGCGCATGATCGTCCCTTTCCCGAAGGACCGTTCAATCCTCGTGATGGCATCTTCCAATGCCCTCTTTCTTCCCTCTTCCATACATCCTCCTTTACGGGCCGAGTCGGCTCACATGGAGTACGGTATACCGGGCGCCTTCCCGCAGCAGCTCGCTCCGGTAGAAATGGCCTTCCGTTACCGCAAAGCCAGCCTTCGCCATTTCCATATCAAGCTCTACCACAGATGGAAGCTTTAGTCTACCCAACGTGATATGCGCACTAAAGGGCCTGGTCTCCAAAGGGATGCCAAACCTGGAACACAGCCGGTCGACACGTAAGGCCACCTCTTTGAGCCTATCCGTATCCCCGCTGAGACCGGCCCAGATCACCCGTGCCTTCTTCTGCGAGGGAAAGGCACCCAACGTATCGAGCGCGAAATGCAGTAAAGGGAAACGGCCGAAGATCTCATCGAGTCCGTCAGCTATCGGTTTGACGAGGCGCTCCTCGATATTGCCGAGGAACTTCAAGGTGATGTGCATGCCCTCCGGCCTGATCCATTTCGCATCCGTGCGCTTTTGCAGGTACGCGATGGCATCCTGCATGCTGTGCTTGATGTCATCAGGCAAAGGCAGAGCGATGAAGGTCCTGATCATAGATCAACAACCTCAGCATATAGAGGGCGGCCTTGGCGCTGATGAGCTTGTTTCCCGCCCTGGTGAATGCAAATTGATGTTTCACAGCCAGGTGTTTCTCCCTTGACCCAACCGCGATCCAAACCATGCCGACGGGTTTTTCCGCCGTCCCCCCCGTAGGCCCGGCAATACCCGTGGTGGCGACCCCTACATCGGCGCCAGTGAGGTCGAGCGCGCCTCGGAGCATAGCCTGCGCGACCTCCTCGCTCACCGCGCCATGGGCCTTGATCAGGGCTTCCGGCACCCCGAGCACCTTGGTCTTGACATCATCACTGTATGCCACAATCGAACCCCGAAAGTAGTCCGAGCTCCCGGGGACTTGGGTGACGAGGTGCCCGATGAGCCCGCCCGTGCAGGACTCCGCACTGGCAAAGGCCAATCCCCTCTGCTTTAGGAGAGCCCCGAACGTGGTGCTGAGATCGAGTTCCTCCAGGCAATGCCGCCCAAGGATCTCCCGGATCTTTGGCTCGCTATTCACGGGGGCCACCAAGGTGATCTCCATATCCTTGGGCAGAAAGCCGCACTGCTCGGCAAGCGACCCGAGCCTCTGGGCGATCTCCACTTCCCGCAGGCCGAAGACGGGGACGTCCACCATTGCCTTCCCCTTGTCCGGAAACTCAGCGAGGAGATTGCTGAACATGGCCTGCGCCTCGGCAGGTACTCCCGGCAGAAATACAATCCGCTTGCCCCCGACCGTCAGATCGATCCCCGGCGCGGAGCCCACGGGATTGTCGATTGGAATTACCCTGCTTCCTCCTTGTAAGGAAGTGACGGCCATATGGGTCGTGTCATCCGGCGTCATTCCGAGCCCTCCCGTGATCACGATGATGTCCGCATCAAGGGCCGTGATGGCTTTTACGAGTCCTGAGGGCTCATCGGCTATCATGCGCACCTCTCGCACTGCTATGCCCTTGGCCCGGAGCATGGTCGCAAAAGGCTGCACGAGAGCGTCCTGGCGGAACCCTGAGAGCATCTCCGAGCCGGTGATCACGAGCGCGGCAATCATCGCACCATCCCCAGGACCTTCATGATCTTCAGTATGAGGGCGCTGAGCAGGCCTGCTGCCATGTCATCGGCCATAATCCCGATCCCGCCATGGAGACCCTTGTCTAGGGTCCCCACCGGCGGCGGTTTCACAATATCAAAGACCCGGAAAAGCACAAAGGCATACAAGATATCTTTCAGCCCTTTCGGTCTCCCGGCAAGCGCCAGAAGCATCCCTACCACCTCGTCGATGACCACCCTGGAAGGGTCCCGGCCCCACTCTTTCTCCATGGCCTCCGCCGCCTGCACGCCAAGCACGGCAAAAACACCCACAACGATGAGATACCAGGTCAAGGAGAGCCCCCTTATGATGAGAAAAAGGGGGATGGTCGCCATGCTCCCGACCGTCCCGGGGGCGACGGGGAAATTGCCAGCACCCAAAAAGGTCGCGATAGAGCGGTAGATCCCTGTCATGGCTTCCCAGCCTCAAGCCATATCTTGAAGCTACTATGCATGCGGTCAAGGATACCATGCGGATAGACAAGTTTCAAATAGTAATGCTTTTGTCACGCTTTGCAAAAAATTTGGGTCCCCCCGTCCCCCCTGAAAATTCAGGGAGGCTGATGATTTTGAGATTTAAACAGCCCCGTATAGCTGAAGGATTCGTATTGATCATATGCTACTTATGCGCTAAGAAAACTCGGAACAGGGAGATTGGGCCATGACAGAATGTACGATAAAGGATTTCCCAGGACATATCGGGGAGAAGGTCACCATCAAGGGCTGGGTCCCAAACCGGCGCTCGAGCGGTAAAGTCTCGTTCCTCATCCTGCGCGACGGCACCGGGATCTGCCAGGTCATCGCCGATCGAGAGACCTTCGGCGACTTCTATGAGGAGATCAAGAAGCTCCCGCTCGAGTCTTCCGTTATCGTCACCGGCAAGGTGGTCAAGGAGGACAGAGCGCCAGGCGGCTTCGAGCTCCATGCCAGCAGCCTCTCCATCGTCCAGGAATCCGAGGAATTCCCCATCGGCAAGAAGGAGCACGGTCCGGATTTCCTCCTGAGTCATCGGCACCTCTGGCTCCGCTCTCCCCGGCAGATCGCCATACTCCGGGTGCGCGACGCCCTCGTCCGTCACGTCCGTGAATACTTCTATAGGAACGGCTTCACCCTCGTGGACACTCCCATCTTCACCACCACGGTTGGAGAAGACTCCACCAACCTCTTCTCCGTGGACTACTTCGACCTCGGTAAGGCCTACCTGGCCCAGACTGGGCAGCTCTACCTCGAGGCTGCCATCGCCGGCCTCGGCAAGGTGTACTGCTTTGGCCCCACCTTCCGGGCCGAACGCTCCAAGACGAGACGCCATCTCACCGAGTTCTGGATGGTAGAAGGCGAGATGGCCTTTGCCGACCACAAGATGAACCTGGAAGTGCAGGAGGACTTCGTCTCCTCTATTGTCCAGCGCACCATCGTCGAGAGATCACAAGAGCTTGCTTTCCTGGAACGAGATATTGAACCCCTGAAAAAAGCAAGAACCCCCTTCTACCGCCTCAGCTACGACGAAGCCATCGAGATCCTCAACAAGGAGGGCTCAGACATCCAATGGGGCATGGACCTTGGCGGCGACGACGAGACGATCATCACCAAGCTCTTCGACAAGCCGGTCTTCATCGAATGCTACCCGAAGAAGGCCAAGGCCTTCTACATGAAACAGCACCCCGAACGGCCGGAGCTCGTCATGTGCGCCGACCTGCTCGCCCCGGAGGGCTACGGCGAGATCATCGGCGGCTCCCAAAGGGAGGAGGACATCGGCATCCTCCTCAAGTCCATCAAGGACCACGGCCTCGACCCCGAACGCTATGGCTGGTACCTCGACATCCGCAAGTACGGCAGTGTCCCGCACTCGGGCTTTGGCCTGGGTATAGAGAGGACGCTGGCCTGGATCTGCGGCCTCAAACACGTGCGCGAAACCATCCCCTTCCCGCGCATGCTGTATCGCGCCTATCCATAAAAAGTTCCTGGGGAAGCCCATTTTTGGAAAAAGGGGGTTTCCCAAGACTCCTTCCCCAAAAACTTTCAGACGCCCGAGGAAAGGGCCGCCATCTCGATGACCTTGATGAGGTCGGCCATCCTGGCATACTGCACCATATGGCCGGTATTCTCCAGAAGGATCAGTTTCGAGCTGGGGAGGATGGCATGGAGTTTCTTCGATTCCTCCACCGAAACCATCTGATCCTGCTCGCCATGGACGATGTAGAGCGTGTGCACGATGTCTTTATACCCTGGGCCGATCTCCTTGAGATCGGAGTTCACATGGATGTCTTCACGAGCCATGGTCACGAGATTCTTAGGCTGTGACCAGATTTTGCAGCGCATATCGAGAAAATCGGCGGGGATGCTTGTATCATTGGGCGTAAAGGCCTTGACGATGCCATCGCGCATCATATTGCAGCCGGCAGAGTGGGGAATGAGTGCGATAATTCCCCGGCCCAGAACGGGTATCCTCAAGAGATAAAACAGAGGATCCACTTTTTCCGTAGGGTAGGCGACCCCGCCCACGATCACAAACGCCTTGACGCGGCTCGGCTTTCTTACCGCCATAGCCAGGGCAGTACACCCGCCATAGGAATGACCGACCACGATGGGATTGCTCAATTGAAGCTGGTCGATGAGGGCCAGCGCGATATCTGCATTTTGCTTCAGGGAATACTCCAGATGCTCTGCGCTGCTGAATCCGTTGCCGGGCCGGTCATAGAACGTCAGCCGGTACTTGCCAGCGAGCTCGCCGATCACCGGCTGCCAATCCTCGATCGACCCCGGCAGTCCATGGATGAAGAGGATGTCAGGCCCGCTTCCGACTTGGTGATAGCGTATCTGTATGCCCTGAACATCAATGTACTTCCCGACAAAACCGGCCGGGATTTCTATCGAGTCACCTGCCAATAATCCTCCGGGCAAGATCAGAACCAAGAGCATCAAAAGGCAGAGACGAAAGACTTTCACGATAGATTTCATATTCCCTCCTTGCAATTTCATTTCCCAAACGGTTGTCTGTATTATTGCATTCTAGCGTAATGGCAGCAATGCGAAATCTGGCTTCTTTGCAAAGTACTATTTCCCGCCATCACTTGCAATCTAAGGCTGTTGCAACAGAGAATTCTCCACTTCACCATAGAGAAATACTCCCTGTAGCAAGGTAAGAAAATATTTCTTTATACGCAACAGCCTATTGATTGCAGGGAGGGCGGTGGCGAAGCCATTTAATTTGGCCGTCCCCAACCGTTCCAATTGGTAAACCCTTTCATAATAAAAAGGCCATACTATCTATGTAAGGTTGGGGCGACCAAATCAAATGGCATACAATCCCAGTCAGCGAAGCTCACAGATCGCCCGCTTCCAGGATATTATCAACGATTGGCCACAACCTTCTAGCCCCCTTGAGACCAAGGGGGGTCGGGGGGTCTAAACTTTTCAGCTTGAGTCTTTGCGGGCTGTTGCTCAAACGCCTTTCTCCAAAGATTTGATGCAAGAGACCCTTCGCTGCGCTCAGGGCGACATCTTAAGGCATTGTTTTTGGTTGTCATTCTGAACGAAGTG
>Ga0315293_10005796_pt1 | contig 11617 bp, 11 predicted proteins | sample YL17G13_20_MG_FD_203071 | JGI IMG/M metagenome (GOLD analysis project Ga0315293, IMG submission 203071) | Sediment microbial communities from Yellowstone Lake, YNP, Wyoming, USA - YL17G13_20 | ecosystem: Environmental > Aquatic > Freshwater > Lake > Sediment | place: USA: Wyoming | collected... | reverse complement strand
GTCGCCGTCGCCTCCTGTTCGCCCAGCAGCGAACGGGCGGCATCGGGATCACGCTGACGGCCGCGAAGACCGCCATCTACTACACAAGGAGTTGGAGCCTAGAGGAGTACCTACAGTCGCAGGACCGGCTGCACCGGATTGGGCAGACCGGGACCGTTTCGATCTTGCACCTGATCGCGAAGGGTTCGATTGACGAGGAGATCGCCAAGGCCCTGCGCGGTAAGCAGACACTTGCGGACCAACTGACCGGGGATGACGCCCGTCGGATCGCCCGCGACCTGCTGAAGTGAGGAAGACATGGACGACTACACGCAGGCTGTCATTGACGACGCCGAACTGTTCCGCGAAGCGGTCGCGGAAGGCGCACCCGTTGGCAAGGATCATCTGAGGCGGCTGGCCGACCTGCTGGCCGACGCCCGCATCGAGTTCGACCGGCTGCAAGCCGAAGCGGATGACGCCAAGAAGGCGTACGACGCGATCGAGGCCACGCTGTTCGACGCGCTGGAAGCGGCGGGCATGAGCGCCTTCCGCACGGATCGTGGGCTGTTCCGCCTCAACGATCTGGCGTGGGCCAAGATGGAGGATCCCGAGGCAGCGAAGGCATGGGCCGACGCCCACATGCCCGAGTTGCTGACCCTCAACAACGCTCGACTCTCCAAGGTCGTGCGCGACGCCCTGAAGGGCGACGTGCCGATCGAGGGCGCCGTGGCGGGCACCGGCCTCATGCCGGGTGTCGGCTACGTCACGTCGCGGAAAGTGACATGGAGGAGGTCGTGACAGCGCCGCGAGACGCGAATGGAAAGTGGCGTCGGCAGTGAGCAGCAAGAAGTACACCGGGGACCCGGAGTTCTGGGCCGAGTTGGAGCGCATCCGCGAGGAGAAGCGCATCAAGTTGACGGAGGAGGAGAAGGCGAAGATCAGCCAGCCGCTCTACGGCAAGACGAGCATCCCGCCCGAGATGGACGGGCAGACCAAGATCGAAGGAAGCAAGTCAAAGGGGTTCTCCAAGTGAAGGTCACCGAAGTCCCGATCACCGATCGCAGGAAGCCTCGCGCCGACTGGGACGCCGTGTTCAGCGCGCTTGCACTGGGCCAGACGCTTCTCCTGTCGGACATCAGCATCGCCTCCATCTACGGGGCCGCGAAGCGGGCCGGGGTCAAGATCCATACCAGCAAGCGCGAAGACGGCTTTGTCGTCTGGCTGTGGGAGAAGTAGTCACCATGAGCATGCAGAAGTACGAAACGCAGAACACTGGGGCCATGATCTCGTTCGGTCAGGAACACATGGACGCCAGCGACTTCATCCCGCCGAGGGTCAAGGTTCTTCAGGCGATGTCGCAGGAGACGACCGACGAGCGCGGCGTCGTGGGCGACTTCTACAACACCCTCACCGGGGAGAACTACGGCAAGGCGCTGCGGTTCATCCCGCTGACCACGTTCAAGAACCGCCTCCTGATCGTTCGCCCGGAGCGCCGGGACGAGATCAACAAGGTGCTGAAGGGATCCGGCGTCAAGAGCGTCATCGAGGGCGACGGTCTTCAGTGCCGCAGCCTCGATACGGTCGTCGGCGTCGGGGTTCCGGGGATGGAGTGCGCCGACTGTCCGCTGTCCCAGTGGAACGGCAGGATCCCGCCCCTGTGCAGCGAGTCCTACAACGTCACGGCCATGAACGAGTTGGGCGATCTCATCATCCTCTCGTTCAGCAAGAGCGCCGCGAAGACCGGCAAGAAGTTGATCTCCACGATGCGGATGCGCCGCGAGAAGCCGTGGACCTCGATCTTTGAGGCCACCACGCGCAAGGAGTCCAACGACAAGGGGACGTTCGCGGTGCCCGAGATCCGGGTCACCGGGGAGCGCACCGATGACACTCTCCTGCGGGTCGCCGCCGAGTGGATGAACGAGTTGTCCGGCCGGATCATCGACCTCTCGGCGGAGGAGTACGCTGAGGAGCCTGTCGGCGCTCCCGAGGAGGGCGAGGCGCCCTTCTGATCCAGTCGGGGACCAGCAGCGGGGCGGGGCAACCTGCCCCGCTGCTTCGTCTAAGAAAGGCCACGACGCAATGAACGAGTACCGCGACGAAGCCCTATCCAAGTTGGACGTGCTGTCCTTTTTCGGCCGCTACGTCGGCCAGTTGAAGCGCCTCAACGATCAGGAGTACAAGTTCCTTTGCCCGTTCCACGACGACAAGGACCCGTCCGCGAACGTGAACGTGCGGACCTCCGCGTGGTTCTGCCACGCCTGCGGAGCCAAGGGCAGCGCCGTCGATCTCGTCATGCTCTCTGACAAGAAGGTCTACAAGGAAGCGTTGGCCGTGGTGGGCGATGCCGCTGGTCTGCCGCCCCCGTCGCTGGGCAAGAAGACCAACGGGCAGGACGGGCCAGCCGCCCCGGCGAAGACCACCGCGAAGTTGACCGAGGAGATGGTCAAGGGCTGGCACGACGCCGCCCTGCGCAACGCCGACCTCATGCGCTGGTTCACCGACCACCGTGGATACACGGTGGAAACTGTGGACAAGTACCAGTTGGGCTGGGACAGCCAGCGGGTCACGATCCCCATCCGCGATGCCGCCGGGAAGTTGGTCAACGTCAGGCGCTACCTGCGCGACTCCAAGGGCAGCACTGGCAAGATGCTGGGGTTCGCCGCCGGGATGAACGAGGCTCGCCTGTTCCCCATCGACGCGCTGGCCGACGCAGAGGTCGTGCTGGTCGAGGGCGAGTGGGACGCGATCCTGCTGCGGCAGTACGGGTTCAACGCGATGAGCGTCACGTCCGGCGCGGGCGTGTTCAACAACGAGTGGGTCGAACTGTTCTCCGACAAGCAGGTCACGATCTGCTACGACAACGACAAGGCTGGGCAGGACGGCGCGATAAGCGTCGCCGCTAAACTCGCCACAAACTTGCTGGCGACGGTCCTGATCGCGACGATCCCCGGCCTCCCCGACAAGGGCGACGTGACCGACTTCTTCGTGGAGCAGGCACGCAGCGTCGAGGAACTGACGACGCTCCTCATGGACGCCGCCCCGTTCATCGTTGCCCCGGCGGCGGAGCAGACGACCCCGACCAAGGTCCCGCTCGCTGACGCGTCCAACGCGAAGTGGCGCGACACGCTTCTCGCGGTCGCCGTCCTGATGTCGGGCAAGGCCATGACGCCGTTCACGGTCCCCTTCGACTGGACGACGAAGTGCGACATGAGCAACAAGCGGCTGTGCGGCGGGTGCCCCCTGAAACTGAAGTCGGGCGTCTCGCGCACCACGCTCTCCGCGCGGGATCCTCGCGCTCTGGAACTCATCAACGTGACGACCGCCGCCCAGCAGGGCGCGATGCGCAAGATGGCCGGGGCCGTCGATCAGTGCAACCGGGGAGTGAACACGGTCCACGCCTCCGTCAACATCGAGGAGTTGCGGGTCATCCCCGAGATCGACACCGGCCAGAACGCCGCCGAAGCGGAGCATGTCAGCCGGACCGCCTACTTCATCGGCCACGGGCTGCGCTCCAACCGGGGCTACGAGATGCGGGGCTACACGCACCCGCTCCCGAAGACACAGGCGACCGTCCACGTGTTCAGCGACGCGATCCCCGCGCAGGACAACATCTCGTCGTTCGTGATGACGCCGGAAGTGCGCGAGCGGCTGCGCGTCTTCAACGACACGAAGGGCGACGTGGAAGGGCGGATGCGGGCGATCTACGACGACCTGCGGGTCAACCTGCACCGGATCCAAGGTCGGTTCGACATGCAGGTCGCCTACGATCTCGTCTGGCACTCCGTCATCGCGTTCACCTTCAACGGATCGTACGTGAGACGCGGCTGGGCCGAGTGCATGGTCATCGGGGACAGCGGTCAGGGCAAGACCGAGATGGCGATGGAACTCCTGCGCCACTACCGGATGGGCGAGCGGGTGCAGGGCGAACAGGCCAGTCTCGCCGGTCTGATCGGCGGGCTAGAGAAGATGGCCGACACGTGGATGCTGGGCTGGGGCAAGGTCCCGCAGAACGACAAGCGGCTGCTGGTCATCGATGAGACGCAGGGCCTTCAGGCAGGGCAGATCGAGGCCATGAGTGACGTGCGGGCCACGGGCGTCGCGGAGATCACGAAGATCAGGACCGAGCGCACCAACGCCCGCTGCCGCCTGATCTGGCTGGCCAACCCGGTGTCGGGGATGCCGCTCACCGCCCACAACCAAGGCGTGCTGGCGATCAAGGAACTGTTCAAGAAGCCCGAGGACATCCGGCGGCTCGACTTCGCGATCACCGTGGCGTCAGGCGACGTGGCCCTGTCCGAGATCAACGCGGCCCACGGCGCTCCCGGCGAGCCGGTGTACTCGTCGGATGCCTGTCGCGAACTGATCCTGTGGGCATGGAGCCGCCGCCCGGATCAAGTCATCTTCACCCCCGAGGCCACGGTCGCGATCCTGCAAGCCGCGATGAAGATGGGCAGCGACTACTCGTCCGCGATCCCTCTGGTGGAGCCAGCCGACCAGCGCATCAAGTTGGCCCGTCTCGCCGCCGCCTGCGCCGCCCGCGTGTTCTCCACCGACGACGGCGAGCGCGTGATCGTCAAGCCGGAACACGTCGCGTTCGTGGTCACCTACCTCAACCGCATCTTCTCCGCCCCGTCGATGGCCTACGACGAGTACAGCGGTCAGGCGAAGCAGGGCGAGGTTCTGACCGAGGCCGAGGAGTCCCGCGTGCGGGGGGCCATCGAAGCGTGGACGAACACGGCTGACGCCCAACTGTTCTTCCGTCAGGCGCGCATCTTCAAGAAGTCGGAACTGGTGGACACGCTGGGGTGGGACGAGCCGTACGCCAAGGCGCAGTTGCGGTTCCTGACCAGCAGCAGGCTCATCCGCTCCGTTCGCGACGGGCAAGCGAAGACCCCGGTGTTCATCCAGTTGCTCCGGGCGATGCACACCGGGGTCAAGTTGGCCGACATCCCCTCCGAGGAGGAGGCGCCGTTCTAGAGGACGGTCACCTTGTTGGGCTGGCCTTCAGGCGTGACGACCGTCACGACCGTGCCCTGCTTCAAGGTCGGGGCGCTCGCGGATGTGGTCTTGGACACCGTGACGGCGGTCAGGACGAGCGACAGGACCGCGAGGAACGCGCCGACGAACATGAGGATCGCGTCCTGCTGATCCTGTGAGACGTAGACCCCGAACGAGACGAGCAGGATGAGGACGGCCCGGACGAGGCCCACGATGAGCGCCGGGTCTTTCAGGATGTCTGCCATGACCTCTCCCTCTATCGCTTCTTGGCTGTCGTGGTGCGGCGACGAGCCGGGGTGAACGCCTTGGCCGACTGGACCCCCGCCGCCTTCTTCTGCGCTGCCGGGGTCGCCATCTTCATTGACGTGCGGGGCGGAGTGTACTTGGCGACCGGCGCAGGCTTGGCGACCGGCTGGTACGCAGCCTTGGCGTGTGGCGGGGACGGCACTTGACCTGTGTTCGCCTTTGCCTTCTGCTGGGCAGCCGCCTCCGCCTTGGCGTAGGACGACGCGCTTGGGACTTTCTGGTTCGTGACGGCCTCTGCCATCACCATCTGTCGCTTCATCACAGCAGGATCAGCCATGTCGCTCTCCCTTCACTCGATGCCGGTGAGGCGATATGCCTCAATCCAACGGTTGTAGTAGTCGTCCTTCAAGTAGAAGGTCCCGTTGGGTCCCCAGTGGAGGCCCCAACTGTTCACGTTGCACTCGACCTGTCCCGCCGTCGAGTAGTTGTCGTCGTAGACGAAGGCAGCGAAGGCGTGACCGCCGATGATCTGGCCGACCGGGGGACGCAGCACCTTGGTCGGCGGGCAGGACATCCAGTTGGCGTCCCACGACAAGGCGACGCCGACCGGATCGTTGTACTGGGCGATGGACCGCTTGATCTCGTCGTAGGTGTTGCCGACGAACTGGAAGCCAGTCGCGTGCGGGCCGCGCTTGCCGTCCGCAAGGGGGAAGCCAGAGCCACGCATGACCCGGAACGCCGTGGTCATGTAGATCCCCTGCATCCGCTCGGGGTCCGTGCGCCCTTCGACTTTCAGGCACAGGTCGTAGAACTTCAGGATCTCAGGCTCACCGATGGCCGGGAACCGCCCGTACTTCTCCTTGAACTTGTGCGAGTAGAGGACGTAGGCCATGTGGGCGACGCACGTCCCTCCCTCTTGGTTCATGCGGGGCGGGATCATGCCGACCACGACCCGTGAGGGCCACGCGACAAGATCGAGGGTTGCCCGCTCCTCCTCCGCGATCTGCGCCTCTGGCGACGGGACGACGTTGAGGATGCGCTGCGTCATTGCTGCCTCCCTACTGGCCGACGATGTGCGTTTCCAGCCCCGCCCAGCCGAGGATGCCCATGAGGGCGAAGATGGCGAGGGCGATCGACTTCCAGTTGGCGATGAGGGTCGTGGCGACCGTCCTGATCGGCTTGGTCCGAGCCTGACCGGCGATGTCCTCGTCGTGCTCCTTGTCGAAGTGCAGGTTGGCGACGACCAAGTGCGCGTTGAGGTCGGCGCGCACCAATCCGATCTCGGTGTGGATCGCGCTGAGTTGCTCCTTGGCGACGGCATCGTGCTTGCGCCACCGATCCTCCGCGCTGCTGGCATTGTCGGAGAGGCGTTCCATGATCCGCGCCTCCATCTCCCCGAGGAGGCCGGTGATGTGGGCGACGAGCGCGAGCATGTCAGCGCCCGAGAGGCCGTTGCCGTTGCCGTTGGGCGGCGGCTGGTCGGTCATCAGAAGGCTGCTGTCTGGCCGAACACGCGACCCTCCATGACTGCGGCGTAGATGCCGGTCTGTTTCGTCCACGTAGCCAGTGTGGCATCCAGCGCCGTTGGATCGGCGTTGGGATATACGAACACCGCTCCCGGCGTGGCAAACGCTGCGAAGTACACCTTGCCGTTTGCGATAACCGGGAACCCATTGGCATATCCTAATGGCCATTGGGCGCGCAATACAGTCGTCCAGTCGCTTAGGCGCACTAGGCTCATCACGTAACTGTTGTGGCCGACCCACAATAGGTCGTTTGTCGGGCTAACTACCATCTGCTGCCCAGCGGCGCAGACACCAGAGATTAGTTTCACAAACGACTGATCCGACACTCGGATCACGATGATATTGGCCGGGGAGGCAAAGGTGGTGGCGTAGAGGTACTTTCCGTCCGGCGAGATCACTATGTTTTGTGGCATCGACCAGCCACCGGGAAGGATGGTCTTGACCACCGTGTTGTCGCTCACTCTGACGACTGTTATCCCGTAGGGTGACTGATAACTTATGACAAACACGTAGGCGCTATCGAGGCTCGCAACGCAATCTTTTGGCTGATTACCAACGTTCGCGATAGTAGTCAACAACGTATGGTCGCTTCTTCTGACGACACTCATGGGAGCGGGGGACGACGTTGCTGAATGTGGAATGTAGATGTATGCGTCGTCTGGCGTAATGCAGAAGTTTGCTGCCGCGTTTCCTCCAAGCGTGATCGTAGCAACGACGGTGTTGTCGCTCGTCCTGATGACAGTCAGGTGGGAAGGCGAACTGTTACTGTCTATGCAGTAGATGTAGGCACCGTCCGCGCTGATGCGCATCTGAATATTTATATACGTAGTGTTGATCGTCGCGGTGACCGTGTTGGTCGCCACTGTGATACGCTGGACGGTAGTCGATGAGAAGTGGCAGACGTAGATGTAGGCACTATCGGGAGTGGCGACGCACCAAATAGGGCTGGTCCCCACTGCGATGTTTGCGATATTCGTATCGTCGCTCGTTCTAATGCAACTTACGGTGTAGGATGTTTGGTTGGGCACGTAAACGTAACTGCCATTTGGGGTAGCGCAGGCCATCTTAGTTGCGTTCTGAGCGGCTGGCGAAGCCAGAAGCAACCCCGACTGGACAGTTTTTGTCTGCGCTCTATTGGTGGCAAGGGTTCCAGCAGCCAAAGTTCCGACCCCAAAAGTATTCGACGCATGTAGGTTCTGAACCTGAAGCCAATAGATGCCGGGTTCCAGCGTGGTCGAATAATGGATCGTGATTACGTAGTAGAACGGCGTTATGCTGCCGTCACCAACGTAGGCGGTAAGGCTATTGGGCGTCAAGTACATAACTTGCGATTGGGATGTACCGCTACTAGCCGAAGTCAGTTCAACGTAATCGCTTGCTCGATAGATTATTACTGTTCCATTGTCCAACGCAACATAGACCAACTGACCGTCTGCTGTGATCCGTGAAAGTCGTGGCTGCGCGAACACAAACTTCGTAGCGACCATTGTGTCATCGCTAGTCCTGAGAACTTGGACGTTATTACTTCCTTGGCAGGTTATCCAGATGTATGCCTTGTCGGGAGTAAGGGAAAGGTGATTGGTCCCGGTCGCGGCGGTCGGATTAGCCACAATCGCATTGTCGCTCGTCCTGACTTTCACGATTTGGTTGGCGACTGAGGCGTTGAAGTAGAGGTATGAGTTGTCATAGGCTACGCCCATATGAACATAGCCAACCGAAATCGAAGCGTAGTTCGTCCAGTCGCTCTTACGAATGACGGCAATCGCCGGGGATGCGATGTAACTACTGACGTACGCTTTAGTGCTGTCAGGAGTAATAAGTATCGATGAAGGGCTGGTAAAAACATTGATTGACGTTACTATCGTGTTGTCGCTCGTTTGTATGACTGTGACATTAGCAGTAATGACGTTGACGGTGTAAACGTGATTGCCGTCAGGGGCTATGAAAACTTGGGCTGGGCTGATCGTCCCAAAGTCGATCGTAGTGACGAGGGTCATATCGCTTGTCGCTATAACTACGACAGTATGCGCGTAGTTATAAGTTGTGACGTAGAGATATGAACCGTTAGGAGTCAAGGCCATGTCGATAGCCGACGAACCAAGCAAGTAGGATGAAACGATGGTGTTGTTGTCAGTTCTGATCTTGGATACCTTGGAGGCTGTGCCCGTGCCCGTCCGCATGAAAACGTAGTTTCCATCTGAACTGCCAAGGATCGTGCGTACCGACGTGTCGCTGGAAACAGGCGTCGAAACGCCATTCACATAGGGGATGCTTCTCTTACTCGCCGCCCCCGCCGTGAACGCCTCTGGCTGATAGCCCTTCGCTAACTGCTTCAGTTTGTTTGACCCTGACGTGTTGAGCACCTGTTCCCACAAGTACCAGTTCCATGTCCGGGCAAGCGTCGTGTCCGTATTCCAGATGCTCACGCCGCTGAAGGACATCGGAGTCCGAACGACCATCGGCAACAAGACGCAACCGCCATTGGCCGGAAGGGAGCCAGCCGTGGTGTAGGCACCAGATGGCTCAAAGCCTTCCATGTACGCAGCGGGCTGCCAGCCATGCGTGGTCAGCGGTGCTTGACCAACGACAGCAGGGGAGGTCCCTGCGGGCGGTGGCCCAATAAGCCCCGACGATGACTGGTCGGGCCGGGCTGCACCAACCGAGAACAGGCCCGGATCGCCCATGCCCGCATTGAGCGTCTCAGAAGGGATCGGGTTGGGCAGGAGGGCAAGAAGTTGGCGAAGTTCGCTGAAATCAGACGGAACCGCCGGGATCTTCGCGGCGATGGCGGCGAGTTCCTCCTCGATCGTTTCTTTCGGCGGAAATGGGTCCTTGATCTCGGTCATCGCAGGTACAACTGGATCAACTCACCAGCCTCCGGGGTATAGGCCACCGACATGCCCACGCACTTCAGATAGGTGTCGAGTTCGTCGCCCACGCGATCCGGGTTCTGCAAGGTGACTCGGAACGAGTCACCTAGATCCCAACCGCTGAAGGGTTGGATCTCTCCCTGCCGGGGAAACGCGGTCAACAGTTTCGGAACCTGAATGGCCTGCGTGATGATCCGAGCCAGAGCCGCCTTCTGCTGGTCTGTCTCGGTTGTGCCTGTGGTCATCCCATACAGGGTCTTGATCGTGACCGCGCTCTGAAGGCGGCGGAAGGCCGCGATCGACACGCTGTCGGCCAGCGAATACTCGACCTGCTGTCCGGTAGTTGCGTCCGTGATCGGCGTGGCGATGTCGTTCACGATCTCATCATGGCCGGTATCGAGGCTGTAGTCGATCAGGTTGCCGGGATAAGTGAGTGCCCACGTTTCGCGCTGGGTAGAGCGGTTCTTCCAGAAGTTGAAGGTGTGCGGCTCGTCGCGCGTGATCTCAAAAACCACCGTGTTCGACGTGTTCGCCATCGCCATCTCGGCGAGGGCGTGGAAGGTGAACAGTCGGTCGAAGTCGATCACGCCGAACTGGCTGTTGACCATGATGGCAGTTACGCCATCAACCCCCACGGGATCTTCGATGGTTCCAGAGGCGACGAACGCAAACGGGCTGGTGTCAACCAATCGAGCCGTTTGCCATTCTGAAGCGATGATGTCCGTACCGATCCGCTTGTTGGGATAGAGCGTCTTGTAGCCCGTCCGACTGCGTTGCAGAAACGAGATGTAGTCCCAGCAGTAAATGATCGAGTCGCGTGGCCCTTTCGATGGCTTGATGATCTTGCCCGCGAAGACAACCTTGGTTCCAGCACCCGTCTCCCGGTAGATCTTGATGTGATCTTGCATGTACAGCAAGTTGGCCAACTTCGGGTTGAAGCGAGAAAGCGTGAACGCGGCCTGACCGGGGTAGTTGAGGCTGGCCTGCCACGTCACGTTGAGCATGTCGGCGTCCAGTTCCATCTTCGCTACCCCCGGCCCGCCGTCAGTGTTGGCGCTGAAGATGACCGCGTGGTACTGGATGTCGTGCGTGCGGTAGGGCATGAAGTGGCGAATGACAGGCGCTTGGACGCCTGTCGCGACCGCTACCGCGTCCGAGAAGTTCAGGCTGACAGTCGTCACGCGTACGCGCCCCTGAAGTAGAAGGTCACCGACGTGATGCCCGTGGCCGACGACCACGTGATCGTGTTGTTGCCGGGGACAAGGATCAGCGAGGAGAGGAAGCCCGACAGGCGCACGCTGTACTTGTCGGTCCCCGCCTGATTGACGATGGTGGAGCGCCCCACGTCCACGGTCAGGGTGTTCCCGTTGACGAACGTCGAGAGGTTCAGGCCGAGCGCCTGTCCGGTCGTGACGTTGGTCAGCGTGACGCTGGCAGCACCAGCCGCGCTGAAGACGATCGTGATCGTCGGCTTGGTGTACATGTTGCCGGGGTTGACGACCGTGTTGTTGCCCCCGGCGAGGTCGCCGAGCGCCGTGGTCGTCTGGCTCACGTCGTAGGCGAACGGGTCCATCGCGAGCAACTGGAAGATGAACGGGCGCACCAGACCCTCGCGCGCGCGCCCGACGACGACCGGACGGCCCGCGCCGGGGCGGCACCAGAAGCGCAGCGCCTTGGCGGATCCCGCGCTGTCGCGCTTGAAGTCGAAGGGAAGCACGCCCTTGGGGTTGGTGGCCTGCGAGGCAACGCGGCAGGCAGCAACGCTGAACGCCTCGTACATCGCCCACGTCTTGTCTTCCAGATCGGCAGGAGAGGCCGCGCTGATCCGCCCGTGGCCGGTGATCGCGCGCAGCCCCTCAAACGCCTCGTTTGGCTCGCTGCCTTCTAGGTACTGCCTGATCTCCCGGTAGTCCTGTGCGCTCACGCGCACGATGTCGAGGAGGTCGAGGTAGTAGTCGCTGTTGACGTAGGTGGCATCGAGGTTGGCCGGATCGTCCG
>Ga0315293_10005794_pt1 | contig 11620 bp, 12 predicted proteins | sample YL17G13_20_MG_FD_203071 | JGI IMG/M metagenome (GOLD analysis project Ga0315293, IMG submission 203071) | Sediment microbial communities from Yellowstone Lake, YNP, Wyoming, USA - YL17G13_20 | ecosystem: Environmental > Aquatic > Freshwater > Lake > Sediment | place: USA: Wyoming | collected... | reverse complement strand
TTATTCGTCGTTATTACCATTATTCAAATACTTTACATTTTCATCTACCTTTTTACACTATGCGCTGAAACTTGCCGGAATTATTGGACTCGTCTATATTGGAATGCTTTTATGGCAATTGGTGGCGATAAAAATGTCTAGACTCGACATGGCGATTTTATTATTGATAGGGTGTCTTTATTTTGTCCGAAATATTTATGTAATGTCATTATTTAATGCTCTAATTATTATGTATATCATGACTTCGATTCGCTAATATTTTTATCATTATGTAATACAATAATGGACAATGAAAACAGTAAAAACAATGAAAACAAAAATATTGTTTTAGGAACGATGAATATTGATTATCCGCATTCATCCTTATCCGAAAAAGAACGAAATTTAAATACGTATAGTAATATTATTGAAACGTATATTCAAAAATGTATTGTTTATGATATGGATCCAATATTAGATACTGCCTATTATTACGGGAATACAAAAACAGAACAATCATTAGGTCATATTTTTTCATTAGGCGATTTATCAATGATTCCAAAAATAGCGACAAAAGCAAATCCGTGGTTAAATAATGATTTTACAACGGGACAATTGGGGCAATTATCAGAGGAAGGAATTTATCGTCAATTAACCACCTCTTTGAAAAATCTACAATTGGAATCCGTTGACATTTTTTATTTACATTGTCCCGATAATGAAACACCGATTCGTGAAACTATTGAAGCATGTGATGCATTATGGCGAAATGAAAAATTTACTCAATTAGGTATTTCGAATTATTCAAAAATTCAATTAGAAGAAATAATGGATCTATGTTTTGAAAACGGATACGTAATGCCACACTATTATCAGGGAATGTATAATCTCATTTGTCGTCGCGTCGAAGAAATATTCCCATTACTCGATGAATACGATATTGAATTTTGGGGATATAATCCTTTAGCCGGCGGTCTATTGACCGGGAAATATCGTGATTGTATTGGTAACTGTATTGGTAACTGTATTGGTAGCTGTATTAGTGTTAATAACAGTATCAACGACAATCGATTTAAAAATAATGATATTTATAAAAATATTTTTTGGAAAGAACCGATTTTAACAGAACTTTCTAAATTGTATACAGATTTAACTATCCCTAAATGCACCGAATATTCGCTACAGTGGCTACATCACCAATCTAAATTAAGATATAATGATAAGATTATTATGGGTGTATCTTCTGTAAATCAATGTACTGAAAATTTATCGTATTTATTATCATATGATTCTTCTGATCCTGCTCGTATCCAAAAATTCAATAATGTATACGAATCTATTGCAGAATGGTCACCTGCCTATTTTTATTGATATAGTTGATTATTTACTGTATTTATTATATTCAACTAATATAATAAATAATATAGAATGTCTGCAAATAATTTAAGATCTCAATTTTGTTGTAATATTTCAAAAGGTGGTACTGGTCCTCAAGGGCCTGATGGAGTACAGGGTCCAATTGGTCCTGGTGGATTCGCTGGGCTCACTGGACCTACCGGATTAACGGGTCCTACTGGATGTCCAGGAGCGCCTGGGCCGACAGGATTTCAGGGATCGCCGGGCCCGGCAGGATTTCAAGGGGTAGAAGGACCGACGGGTGTGCCGGGGTTAGAAGGTGTTCAAGGTGTTCAGGGGTATATGGGGTTAGACGGTCCTCAAGGATTACCTGGGCCAGTAGGACCTCTGGGTTTAGAAGGAGATACAGGACTTCAGGGGTTTCAGGGGGCGGCGGGCAATACTGGAATACCCGGTTTAACTGGGGATACTGGACCTACTGGCGCTCAAGGACCTCTCGGTGTAGGCAATCAAGGACCTACTGGACCTCAAGGTACTGGAGACATTGGACTGCAAGGTACGACAGGGTCTCAAGGACCGCAAGGGCCGTCTACTACAGGCGACCAAGGACCAGAAGGGGTTCCAGGGCCTCAAGGTGATCAAGGAATACAAGGTGTTGCAGGTTCGGGACTTCCCGGCTACCAAGGGCCACAAGGAGTACAGGGGCCAACTGGCGATCCAGGAGTGGGGCCGACGGGTGCACAAGGCCCACAGGGACCGCAGGGACCACTTGGATCATATTCGCCGCCGGGATATGATGGACCACAAGGAGCAAGTGGATTTGGTGGCGATCCGGGTTCAATGGGGCCTCAAGGACCTATCGGTATCCCCGGGCCAACTGGTTCCACCGGGCCTACTGCAGCAGTAACAAGTGTATATTATATAACGGGTTCAACCGCAGCATATTCAGATGGTTTCACAGGTATAAGCACGTTTATTATTGATCCGGGTACAGGTATTACCGGAGCAGCATACGTGATTAATTGGACATTAAACGAAATTATTGCAGCCGGACCAATTGGATGTAGCGCAGTATATATTAATTTCTATGATGGTGTAACTACATATGAACCTATAAATATTAATAGCGGGGATTCTTTTTCGGCAAATGCATCGGTAATGTATTCTATACAAGGCGCGACATTAATTAATCAGACCACCAGCGTAAATGATTATGTTGACCTATCTACTTGGACTGGAGCTACTGGAATAAAGTGTAATATTTATCAAATAAATAATTCAACTGATGCCAATCCAGTTCAAATAAAGTCATATACAATGGCTTTACGAATGACTCAATAATAAATATTACAATAAAAATATATAATGCCAATATATTATAATGCCAATATATAATGCCAATCCAATGTTGTAAAAGTATAAATATAGGATCACAAGGACCCCCCGGTATTATAGGATTACCTGGACCAATTGGACGAGTTACGCTTGGTCCCACTGGACCTACTGGACCACAAGGACCTCAGGGAGCAACCGGGAAAAGTGGAGCTAGTGGCGTAACTGGAGTAACTGGAATAACTGGACAACAAGGCACCCAAGGCGCACAAGGTGTACAAGGACCAACTGGATTATTATATGGTCCTCAAGGACCCACTGGATCAACTGGAGTAGATGGACTGTCTGGCGCACAGGGTATCACTGGGCCTCAAGGTATTACTGGAATAATTGGAGATTTAGGAGATACTGGCTCGACTGGTCCGGCGATAGGTCCTCAGGGACCCACTGGAAATACTGGTGATATGGGACCACAAGGACCACAGGGGCCACAAGGAGATGTAGGAATAGGTCCTCAAGGAGTAGAAGGCGATACCGGAACACAAGGACCGGTGGGCGTACCGGGTCCAACCGGTCCTATTGGTGTAAACGGGTCGCAAGGACCTCAGGGGCCACAGGGACCACAGGGACCACAAGGATCTGGTCCACCGGGGCCACAGGGATATGCGGGACCCCAGGGTGATACATATACAGGTCAAGGCGTTCAAGGTCCCCAGGGACCAATTGGATATCAAGGATATACCGGACTGGGTCCAACAAGCGAAGGACCACAAGGAAATCAAGGGGCACAAGGACCTCAAGGCGATCCGGGACCGCAGGGGCCGCGGGGAGACACCGGGCCACAGGGACCACAGGGACCACAGGGGGCGCAGGGACCATCAATTCCATTATACGCATATAAAATATCGGGTTCTATGGGGGTTACAGCAGATAATACCGGATATACAGACATTAGTTATTTTGAAATACCAAATTTACCTTCTTTTGGTATATCGGATACTGGATACATGGCAATCAATTGGACCATAGAGGCAACGGAATACAGTGGAAACGGTAAATCACAAATATATATTGATTTTTATAGTAACGGGTTCACTTATACTCCAATTACAATTAATGCCGCAAATGGGGGTATAGTCCTAAATAGCCCAATGATAAATTCATCTGGTCAAAGCCCCGATAATATGGCCTCGGCTAGTGCAAATGATTATGTAAATTTGTTTGAATACACACATAATCCATCTTTTCCATTGTATTGTACATTACATCAAATGTCGGATATTGGAACAACTGTGCTTATAGAAAATTATAACATGTCTCTAACTTTTGTAGAAATTGGATTGGCTGGTCCAGCTGGACCCGTTTCCATTACAGGTGGTCCGTATAATCCATAAATGCAAATATGTAATTCAACTGATAGGTGTAAAAAATATATTATATTACTAATATAATATGTCATATTATTCCACGTATTCAAAATATTTAGCGACAATACACTGTTGTCCTTCAGGCGCACAAGGAGTACCGGGGATACAAGGAGTGGTCGGCGTAACGGGATCTACTGGCATTGGTATTATTGGACCTACTGGACCCACGTCAAACATAATAGGTCCAAGAGGTGTGACTGGATCTACCGGACAAAGCATTCGAGGCTCCCAAGGCTCCCAAGGCTCACAAGGAATAACTGGGTCACAGGGTGCCGATGGTTTCCAAGGACCGCGGGGGGATACTGGACCTCAAGGTCCGCAGGGTGTTCAAGGAATAACGGGTTTGTTGGGACCGCAAGGATTAGTTGGCCCCCAAGGAGATACTGGATCGCAGGGTCCTCAGGGCAGTCAAGGCATTCCTACTATTGGCGACACAGGACCACAAGGCGCGACCGGTGACTTGGGACCACAGGGCGACACTGGTGATACTGGACCTTATGGCGTTATTGGTCTGCAAGGGCCACAGGGACCCACTGGAGATACTGGTGGTATGGGACAAGGACCACAAGGACCACAAGGACTACCAGGAACTGTAAAAGGACCACCAGGAGATCAAGGAGATGAAGGACCACAAGGACCACAGGGTCCAACCGGCGACCCAGGTCCACAAGGTGTAATTGGAAACAATGGGCCTCCTGGAGATCCAGGCCTACAAGGCGATACGGGTGACACTGGACCCGAAGGTGTTGGGCCACAGGGACCACAAGGTTCAATTGGACCAGATGGCTACCAAGGACAACAGGGTCCAGGCGGCGACGCAGGGCCACAAGGTGACACAGGATCTACCGGACTCGATGGTCCTTATGGGCCGGGACTACCATTATATTGGATTTATTATAGTGCGTTCAATTATCCTCCAAACCCCCCCGGTTATTTAAGCACCTATAATTATAGTAGTTATACAGATGTAATAGCATATACAACTGTTACACCAAATTCGTTTCAACCAACATATATAGCCATCAATTGGACATTGATGGAAGAAATAGATGAAAGAACCTCATACATAAAAAGTTATAGTTCTATATACATTGATTTTATATCTTCAAATACGTCAATTGTTTATACCCCTGATACAATTAATCGTGTAAATGGTGGTGCTATTGGCGAATATATACAAACTGCTCGAAATGTTATTACACAAAGTGTATCCGTCAATGATTTTATAGATTTTACTGGTTACAACATTAATATAGACGGCGGATTAATATTAAGAATATGGCAACTCGGAGAAAGTGGTCCATTTAGTGCTATAGACATTTTTAAACTCACTTTTTATTCAGATTGGTCGGCGATTACAACGACATCAGATGTATCTCCATTTGCCATTGGATCTACTCCGATAAATGCTTCACAAGGGCCACATCCTTAGTCAATATGCGCCGTAAATTTATACAAAGGTTTTACAAATCCCGAAACTTTTCCTGTGCCACGGTGTAATCCCGTGTTCTTTAATCCCATCAATATGTTTTTTTGCGCCATATCCTTTGTTACTATCAATACTATAATGTTCCGACAAATTTGGATGTACTGCACATAATTCTTCAATATACGCATCTCTTGCAACTTTAGCCAGAATAGATGCAGCTGCAATCGCGGAATATTTATCATCGCCGCCTTCAATACAAACAAAATCTACCGGTTCTAACATTTTTTTGGTCGGATTATACCGGACTAATGGTTTGAAATAATTTCCGTCAATCAATAATTTGATGTGTTGTTGCTGCTGTTGCTGCTGTTGCTGCTGTTGCTGCTGTTGCCCCTTTATAAGTTGTGTTATGCATTTATGCATTGACTGTTGCGTTGCCTGCAGAATATTAATATCATCAATAACTTTTTCGTCTTCATAACTAACTTCCCACGCAATTGCATTGGCTTTAATATATTCTGCGGCTTCCACGATTTTTGTTTTCGAATGGAATTTTTTACTATCTTTCATTTTTGAATGATCAAATTCCGCATCATGATCTTTAGGTAAAATCACCGCGGCGGTATATACTCTACCAAATAACGGACCACGTCCAACTTCATCCACCCCAATCTCTATTATTTCCGCCGATGAATCATAATACGGAAATAATAACGGTTTTATTTTTTTTTCTTTTTTCTCCTTTTTTTCTTTTTTCTCCTTTTTCTCCTTTTTCTCCTTTTGGTTGACTTGATTCTGATTCTCCATTTTATTATTTATTTATAGTGTATCTGTAATTTGTATTTTGTAATTTGTATTGTATTTTCATTCAATTTTATTATTATATTTTATTTTTATTTTTATACAAATAATATAATAATATACTATATCAACTAAATCATTAAAAAATGCATAATAGATCACTAATAATTCTATTTACTATTTTACTATTAGGACTTGTAATTGGAACATTTTTAGGAGGTAGTTATTTGACTGAAGGTATGTCCAATGGATACGTCACCTTAAATACCGGCGTATCTACTACTCCATCATCATCCCCGTCATCTTCTTCTTCTTCATCGTCAACAAATTCCGGTAATACGGGAGGATCATATGATAATTATAATCATTATGATAATTCAGCGCCTTCGACATTTTACGGCCCTAATGGCGGAATTGCTACCGTCACAAGTGTCAACGGTGCCTATTTGATTTCTGTTACTGATGGTACCGGTACAACAACCGTATATAGCGTAAATGGATCTGGAAGTACCAATTCATGGCCATCGAATAGTGCGGGTGCTGGTGCTGGTGCTGGTGCTGGTGCTGGTGCTGGTGCTGGTGCTGGTGCTGCAGGGTCAAGCGTCATGTCGTCTGTTGCCAACACAATGTTTTATGGTCCCAATGGTGGATCTGCGCGTGTATTTGTCGGAACAAACGGTCAATATGCATTAGAAGTAACGCAACCTAATGGAACAACTACGATTTATACCGCCACAAATACATATACGTACACATATAATCAAGGAACTGATGTATCTGGAAATAATGCCGCTGCGCCATATGCCAGTAGTAGTAGTACTTCATCTTATTCCAATGGAAATAATTATAATTCGTACGGATATGATAGTGATAATGATGCTGGATCTGGTGCCGGTGCAGGATCAAATAGTACGGGATCAAACAGTACCGGGGCATACAATAGTACCATGCCACAAGGTATTCCACGAGCAATGATTCCTCAAGGCCAAGAAGATTTGTATATCTTGAAATCTGAAATTGTCCCTCCCGTTTGTCCCGCGTGCCCCACTGTCATATGTCCTCCCAATAAAAAGGAAAAATGTCCTGCTTGTCCACCATGCGGGCGATGCCCTGAACCCGAATATGATTGCAAATTAGTTCCCAATTATTCCGCAAGTAATCCGAATTTACCCAACCCCGTATTATCCGGTTACAGTACGTTTGGAATGTAGTTGATGGACAAATTCTTATATGCATAATATAATTTTATCAATAATACCAATGTATTCAATACTCCCGTAATTATGAAATTTATTATAACGGTATACTCCCGATTGATTGCACAATATACGATTCCGGCAACAGAACTTAATATCCAAATTACCCAAATTGGTAATGAATCAAATGTCGCGTTTTTATTTTTTATATTTTGTACTATTTCGGGAATATATCCGAATATTATTAGTGCCGATGATACATATATCAACCAATCATACATGTTTTATGTGTTATTTGTTTTTATTTCTTGTATAACATAATATTTTGTATTTATTATGTTATTATTTATGTTATTATTTTCTATTTACTATTTTCCAAACAGTACCATATACATTCAAACAAATATCTTGTAAATTCCCAAAATTCTTATCCTAAACAACTTAATGAATGAAATCGTAGAGAGAAAAAGTATTCAATTGGCTAGTTTATTATCTATTTATTAAATTGCGTTTGCTTTGCACTAGATCTAGTTTTTGTCTTGATACATTTTTTATCCACTTGAAAGGTCTTTACGCGTTCTTCTTGTGGTACGATTTTAATAATACATTTAGATTTCTTACCATAAAGCGGTTCAGTACATCCTTTTTTATGGCCCGATTTTACCGTCTTTGCAAACTTTGTCGTTTCTTTTGTCGCACCAATTAGTTTTGGAATATCATCTGTACACCGTGATCTAAAATGTTCATATGTTTCCCTCACATCACAAAATTTTAAATTGGAGTTCTTTTTCAACATTTTATTTACGAGTTCATGTAAATTATACACATATCTTGAAAATGTATCTCTACATTTCATTACTTCCGGCGTAATCGGTAACTGCTTCAAATTAGTTTTTAAATTAATTCTGCAATATTTACACGGCAATACATACTGTAAATTCGAAATGAATTCTTTGTACCGTTTTTTATCTTCTTGTGTCGGTTCAACTGGATAATTGAAACTCATTGTATGTAAATAATGCCACATACTTGGTCCCCACGTCGCAGTCACCATTCCATCCCCGCTATTATATTCTTTTTTTGTATATACCTTTTTTGTTTTGTTAGACATCTATGGTTATATTATCATTAGAAAATATTTTTTCAAATGATATCGATCTTGTTATTATCGTTTCGGTGGACAAAATAATGAATAACACCAAACTTCTTCATCTTTCTTACTTAGTATCATATTCATTTTCAATAAATCGATGGATCCGTCCACTACCTTCATAATAATTGATAATTCAATATCGGGTGACAGAAACAAATGTGAATCCAATATACTATTTATTGTAAACCGAATTATATTTATCATATCCACTTTTTCAATCAAAATTGAATTGTATACCATTGATATTGACGCGATTATTTGCGGAATATCATGAATATCCATTTTTTCATCTACTATGTTATCAAATACTTCCGGTGTTTCATTCAATATTTCTTTCAAAAATGTTATCTCGTCCACATTCAACTCTATCTCTAGATCGGGATTGGTTAGATTACTCAATAGTACTCTAGATAATGACATTGTTATTATTATTATATTTATATTTAGTATTACTAAAAATATATCTAAATTATTATTATATTATAGGTATAATAATAATGGATAGCGCAACCAGTCAAAATATATCTCAATACGCAGCTGGATCAAAACAAGTATGTATCTGCACAACTGTATCTATTTTTCTTATCCTACTTTTTATCGTGAGTCCACTAAACCGGGTTTTCATGGCATCGATTCTTGGAAAATGCGCGATTGTTTTTATTTTAGCATTTGCTCTGTATAAAAATTATACTATTACTAAATCATTTTCCAGTGAAACTAATACGACTGTTATGGGCACTGGGCCATGGACAAATACTAAAATGAATATTACGTGTAGCTATCTTTTTTCATTTTTTATTTTTGTTTTATTGATTTCTGTTTTGCGTAAATTTTTGTAATAATTGATCAATTGCTTGCCTGGAATACCCATTGATGCCTTTTTCTTCCTTATGTTCTTCCACAATATTATACATAATTTCTCCCAATTTTTTATAATATTGATAATCATTTGTATAATCACATTTATTTATTTCGACCATTGTCCCGTCATACTTTCTAACTAACATTACTGTTTTGACTGTACTGTGCTGTACTGTACTGTGCTGTACTATTTAATATAATATAAAAAATTATCTTTATTTTGTTTTCGTTTATAATTATACTAATTTATTCTTCTATAAATATATATAATGTTTTCTGCACGCGGGGGTAAATCTGTAAGTTTTTCATCTGATTCCGGATCATCTATAATGTCGCGTATGCGATCCGCAACATCTAGCGTCAATTGGTCCTATGTTCTTATTGTTCTATTTATTATTGTTATATCTGTTGCGGCATATCTAATGTTTAGCAAACAAATTAAGGCGATGTTTGCCCCTGGTTATAGAGCAAATAGCGAGCATATCCCTACTACTTCTAGTAACGGCAGTCCAGTCGAATTGATAATTTTTACTGCACAATGGTGTCCTATTTGCACGACCGCTAAACCCGAATGGAAACAGGTGGTCGATGAATATCAGGACAAGACTATTAATGGACGAACTGTTATTTTTACCGAGGTCGATTGTACTACCGAAACTCCTGATGTCGAGAAAATGATTAATCAATATAAGGTCGAGGGATTTCCTACGGTTATTTTGTTGAAAGACGGGCAAGTGATTAATTATGATGCTAAGGTGACTAAAGCCACTTTGGTACAATTCCTTAATACGGCGGTTTAGATTTGGGTATTTGGACGTGATTTATACACATTTACACCCTTGAAGATTTAAAATGGGACAACTTTAAGTTGTTTCAAAAAATGATTCAAGGTGTAAAATCAATAGTAGGAGTTTCACCTACGATGGTCTAACTTTTTCCACTTCTTTTTGTATATTAGATGTGGTGAAAGACGAAATTTGAAAACAGGCAGGGCGTTCTTGCTTTTCTATCCAGCATTTTGTTAAGTTCATTATGTTGATTGCTGAATTTGCGTCTCGTGTTCTAAATACGATTTGTTTGACTTGGGGTCTCACGCATCCAGAACATACTAAAAGACGAAACTGCTTATTTCCATCGCTATGTCTGTAATATGACAAATCATTATTACATTCACAGCATTTTTTACTTGTATTACACTCGTTGATTGTTATTGTATCATATTTCTTGTGGATTTGCTTTCGTAATCCTTTATTCATAGTAGGCATAAAGTGTTTCATTTGAGTGCTTCTGCTCCAATTTCCATAACCAATAAGGATATTGTCTCCAAAAGTTTCTTTGATTTTATTGAGGAATATATCTATTGACTTCTTACCATAACTATATTGCCTAAACTTCATTTTCCTCCAAACATCTCGTTGGTAGAAATCTAATGTTTCTTTATTCAGTTTATCTTTTTCTACTAAATACTTTTTGAACTTTTCATAATCAACCGATTTACTATTTTGAAAGGATAAATGAGTTTCTTTTTCTATGATGTTGTTTCGTTTCTTTTCCGCCAATAATATTCGCTGGTTTATTTTTGCTTTGCTTTCTCGTTTCCTTTGAGGTGCTGTATATTGGAGTTTCTTACCATTACTATCCATCATATATACTAAACTGCGTTTACCAGGGTCGCATCCAACAATATTACGAGGCGCAACTTCTTTGAGTTGTTCTATGGATAAATCTTCTATATTATGAAAATCTTGTTCTAACAAAGTAGGAACTCTGCTTCCCCATTTCTTATCTTTCAAATCCTTACGAATAAACAATAAGGAACAACTAATACCATCTGTTTGGAGTTGATGATGATATTGATAATGTTTGCATTTGAATGTTTTATGCTGTAAATTCAACAGATTATTCCATACATCATATTGATTTTCCTTCACGCTTTTCAAAAGTTCTCCCTTCTTTGCGTTTTCAGGACAGAATAAACTGATGATACACGCTGTATCCAGAATGATATGCTTGGGAATAATGTTATTGCGAAGTGGTAAAGGTTGAAATAATTTATGTTCTTCCTTTTCTAATACAGCATTCATAT
>Ga0315293_10005792_pt1 | contig 11621 bp, 18 predicted proteins | sample YL17G13_20_MG_FD_203071 | JGI IMG/M metagenome (GOLD analysis project Ga0315293, IMG submission 203071) | Sediment microbial communities from Yellowstone Lake, YNP, Wyoming, USA - YL17G13_20 | ecosystem: Environmental > Aquatic > Freshwater > Lake > Sediment | place: USA: Wyoming | collected... | reverse complement strand
ATTCTAGTAGGACTAGTAACCAAGGATGGCGAAAACATTTTCAAGACGAAATCCACCATCGGTGGAACAATCTCTGGAGATGACACGTTTACAGCATCTTCTACCAACAGTACCGTAGCCCAAGTAAAAGGTGTCGTAATTGTGGATGACAAAGCCTTGTTCCTAGCCTTTTCTGATACAGCATTAGTTGCAGCAGACAAAGGACTTTTCTTTAACGGTGCAGTAGCCGACGGTACATACGTCGACTCCCTAGCCGATTCAGGAAGTGGAGCATGGTCAGTCGCTACACAACAGTTCCAATGTATTGAGAGGGTTACTACTTTGTCAGACGGTTCAGCGTCAACAACGGCAGGACTTTTCAAGATTGTTAGAACTCAATTAGTTAATGACGTCACACAAAGTACTAGTTAAGGAATAATTATATGGCATTAAGAGCCAATTTTGGCGATTTATTAGAACCAGGCCTTAGGCAAATCTTCGACGACAAGTTCGTCGAAATGCCAGAGGTCTTTAGTTCTATTTTCCATGTAGATTCTTCAACAACTGATGTTGAAAGAGACTCAGCTATCACTGGATTCTCCTTATTGGAGGAAACAACTGAAGGCGGAGCAATTCAATATGAGGACCCAGTACAGATGTATGACGTTTCTTATGTTCATAAGAAATACACTAAAGGTTTTAAAGTATCTGAGGAATTGATGGAAGACGATAGATATTCTGTCATCAAAAAGAAACCAGCAGCTCTAGCCAGAGCCTGTAGAAGAACAGCAGAAAATATTGCTGCTACAGTGTTCAATAACGCTTTCTCATCTGGGACAGGTGGAGACGCCAAGTATTTGGCATCAGTTTCACATCCTAGAGCAGATGGAGGTACCGCCCAAAGCAATGCTTCGGGTTCTGGTATTACTCTAACAGAGGCGAATTTGAATACTGCACTTCTCGCTATGCGTGGACAGTTGGACGACAAAGGTATGAAGATTGGCATGAAAGCCGATACCATAATCGTTCCTCCCGCATTAGAGAAGACAGCTAATATAATTCTCAATTCAACACAACGTTCTGGAACAGCCGATAACGACGCCAACTATTTCAAAGGATTACTTAAAGTAATCTCTTGGGATTGGCTTTCAAGCTCAACAGCTTGGTTCTTATTGGACAGTTCTCAGCACGAATTGAATTGGTTCTGGAGAATTAAACCAGAGTTCAAACAGGATAACTCATTCGACACGGGTATGGCCTTGTTTAAAGCAAGGATGCGTAACTCGGTTGGATGGAGCGACTGGCGTGGAGTTTGGGGTTCAAAAGGTGATGGAACTAGCTACACTAGCTAAAATCTATCTAGCGAGCGAATGGGGTTCGGTGGAAACCTTATAAAAGAAGCACAATCTAATTAACCCAAGCCAAAACGTATTTAAAGTAGGAGCAAGTTAAAAGGACGCACCACCCCCGAAGAGGGGTATATTTGCAAGTTTATTAAGTAGTATTTACAATTAGAATAGAATTAAATGGGATTAACAAATTTTTCTGGCCAAGTAGGAGGATTAACTCACAAGATTAGGACTAGACAGGTCGAACCAACCGACCCTACTCCTATTGCTGGAGATTGGTATTACGACACTTCCGCTGGAAAAATGTATATTTACGATGGTACGGGATGGTGGGGTGCAACGCCAGGAACATCCACGTCCACGTCAACATCGTCAACATCTACCTCTACATCTATTTCTACATCTAGTACGTCTATTTCGACCACCAGTTCGTCCTCGACATCTAGTACTAGTAGTTCTACTTCAAGTACATCGTCAAGCACATCTAGCACAAGTTCAAGTAGCACAAGCACTAGCATAAGTTCAACTAGCACAAGTAGTTCGACCAGTAGCACAAGTACATCTAGCACAAGTTCCAGCTCGTCAAGCACTAGCACAACTTAAAAATGGGAATATCACATTTAGAAATACATACAGGAAAGACAAAACAGCTAAGGTATCAGACGGCAACCCCGACTGACCCAACAGTTGAGAGTGGGGATATTTATATTGACACCTCAGCAGGAAGTGAAGCTATTGGAATTTATCGAGTTACAGGTTGGGAGTATGTAAGTTTACAATCATAATATGTCAAGTAATTTTTCAGAATTAAGGTCACAATCAACGCAAGTAGACGTTCAGACTACGGCACCTACTGGAGTTGATTTATATGAAGGAAGAGTCTATTTTGATTCATCCACGGGCAGATTCTATGCCTATGTTAATGGTGCGTGGAGATATAATCAGATGACATCTACATCTACCAGTTCTACAAGTACTAGTACGTCATCAACCTCAACTTCGAGTACGTCAACAAGTTCCACGTCGACATCATCAACAAGTTCAAGTACAAGTACATCGAGTACTAGTACCTCTACCACCCTGTATTAAAAATGAAAGTTATAGTAAATAAAGAGCAAAAAGACCTTACTTTCTCATTTGAAGGAAACGACTATACTTTTGTGGCTGGAAAACCCGCCCAAGTAGAAGATGCTTTATTTATTCATTTACAGGAAATTGTACCCCTTGCGTTCGAGTTTAAACCCGACTTAAAGAAAATAACGAATGTTGTTGAAGTTAGTAAGGTTCCGACTAAAAATGTATTTCCAGGTGGCAAGTTTGGTGTACAAAGTTCCAACCTAACTAGGGTGAACTTTCCAAATATAAATCCAGTTGCAGATGAAACACCCGCTAGTGGAAATATTGACAAAGACGGTATAGAATGGACAGGAGAGGGTTTAACAGACGATAAAATATGATACCAGCAAAAAGTATACTTAACGAAGATATTGTTTTAGCAGGAGAGGCCATAATAGCCTATCCTTGCGTTGTTTATTCAATTACCCTCATAAACGATAGTGCGGCCGCAGCAATAGTTAATTTGTCCAATAGTACGACCTATTCTTCAGCTAGTAAAGTTCTCAAGGCTTCGGTTGCTGTTGCAGGAACTACTCATTTAACATTCCCTAAAGGATTGATTTTATCAGCAGGATTATCGGCAGCAGCAAATGCTGGTTCGATAGATATTGGTGTTACGTTCGATTAAGATATAGGCAGATTGCCTAAACAACCAGACCAGTTGTAATGAAAAAGAGCTGTCATAACCATTTTAAGAAAGGAGCCAACCTATGAGGACTGTGGCGATTTTTACAAATTTCTCTAGCTACTCGCCAGCCTATAGTTTGAATCGTGTTGTTCAAAACCAGATAAATATGTTAGTTTCGCATGGTTATAAACCAATTGTTATCGTTGGAGATAACTTTGTACCTCAAGAAGACTATGCAGACCCCAGAGTAATCCTTAAAAGAATACCTGATGTGCCAGTTTCCAATGAAGTTCAGATGGATTCAACCTTTGACCAAGACGTAACCTTACTAGAAAAGGTACTAGCGGAAGCATTAGACGGAGTGGATGTTGTGCTTACTCACGACATTATTTATCAGCCAGCTTGTGTAAAACACCTAGTAGCCGCTAAAAGGATTGCAGCACGTCGCCCAGACCTTCGGTGGCTTCACTGGATACACTCAGCAACGTCTCCATACACACTAAGTAACCTCCGACCACTTTTTGTTGATGAATACGCTAAAATCATCGGAGAGAAGTTCCCGAACTCGTTCTATATCTTCTTTAACCATTACTCAATTCCGAGGATTGCCCAGAACTTTAAGATAGATGATGGGGATGTAAAGATAGTGCATCACCCGACAGATATTAAGTCATTCTTTAAGATTGAAGACGACAGTTGGGACTTGATTATGAAGCACGACATTCTCTCCGCAGACGTGATTTGTACCTATCCTATCCGTTTAGACAGGGGGAAACAGGTTGAGAAGGTTATAAAGGTCATATCGGGGCTAAAACACCTCGGTAACACCGTCAGACTCATCATTGGGGACTTCCACTCGACGGGAGGAGATAAAGTAGATTACCGTAAGGAATGTCAGAAAACAGCCGAGGAATGGGGGTTAAAGGATGAAGTTATCTGGCTCTCCGAACAGAAGGCCGAATGGGAAGTAGAAGTTCCTTATAAGAATATCAGTGATTTTATGAGGATTTCCAACGTATTTGTAGCGGCCTCGGTTTCTGAAAGTTATTCACTTATTACGCAGGAAGCAGGACTTTCAGGAGTTGCGATGATTACTAATAGGGACTTTCCGCCTTTCAGAGATATATTTGGCTGGTCGCCCCACCAAGTTCCGTTTAGCAGTAATATTAACGCTTTAACAGGGCTTGACGGGGACACCACCACCAAAGTGGATGATGAGAAGACTTTCTACTTAGATGCAGCCCGAATGCTTCAGTATGAGTTGAAGAACGATAGGACACTCGTATTGAAGACCTTCCTGAGAAAAGAAAGAAATTTACACACAATTTTTGTCAACGAGTTAGAACCTTTGCTAAATTTCGAGCCTGTAGATAAACAAAATGAATGAAGATGCCGTCGTCATAGGAAAAGGGTTTGTAGGAAATGCGACCATGAAGTCGCTTAACCTGAAGTATTATTTTGACTTAAAGGAAAATAATATTAGCTTAGAAGAAGCAGCCAAAAAGCAGTTTATTATCTTCTGTACCCCTACCCCCACGAACACTAAAGATGCACAGGAGGGTGTAGATATAATTGACGGCTATATTCAACAGTTAAAAGAGTATGGTGGACGCAACATCTTCATAATCCGTTCAACCGTCTTACCAGGAACTTGTAAACACCTAGCTGAAAAGTATGACGTAATGGTTGCCAGTAATCCTGAATTTCTATCTGAGGATACTTGGGAATATGACTCTACTCACCCCAGTCAGATTGTGATAGGTGCAGATGATGTTCCTACGAGGATTGCCGTAACGAATCTCTGGAAGTCCTACAAGATTAAGAACTTCATAGTTACAGACACAGTTACCGCAGAGATGATTAAATACTCATTTAACTTGTTTATGATTACCAAGATTATCTGGGCTAATCAAATCTATGATATTTGTCAGATAAACGGGGCCAAATACAATACAATTAAAGAGATGCTCTACGCCCATTGGTGGGGGACTCATCATCACCTTAAACCGATTCACAAGGGTGGTCGTGGAGGAGGAGGAAAATGTTTTCCCAAAGACGTTAAAGCCTTTGCAAAGTATTCCAATCTCAAGTTATTCCAAGTAATCAATGAACTAAACGATGGGTATTTACAGGCGAGTAGAAAACAATGAAATTCTCAATATGTTCTCCAATTTGGCTTAATAAGGAGGCCCCTGAAAATAAGAGACAACCTCGTTACGAGATGTTCCTGAGAGCCGCCAATTCTATTTTTGGTCAGACATTCACCGATTATGAGTGGATTATTGCCGACGACCTCTCTAATCCACCCATTGAAGAGATACTTGAAAAACACGATAGTTGGTGGAAACCAAAAGGACTTCAGGTAAAGACCATACTTTTGCCTGAAAAGTCGGGAAGAATTATAGCCAGGAATGCAGCTATGAAAGTCTCTACTGGAGATTGGATACTCTGGTTTGACGGAGATGACGAACTTGCCTCTATTACTTTAGAGGGTCTGGATGCCGCTATTAGGACTTATCCAGAATACAAAGTATTTAACTGGAACCACCTGGTCTATCATTATGACTACAGTACCGAAGTTAGAAAGTTCATGGATATGTCTATTCAGAAGAAAGAACCATTTGGTTCGGGACATATCGGTGCGGGTTCATTCCTGTTTCACAGGAGTGTTTGGGAGGACATCGGACCAATGCCAGAGATGGGGTTGTGGGACTTTGCCGCAGAGTTCTTTAAAGAATTTCCAGAAACTAAACCCTTCTTTTGGAATGAACAAAATAAAGGATATAACAGTCTAGGAAATCCCTGGGGAGAGGATTATTATTACTGGTACAAAATGACCCGTAAATACGACGCAAAATATCTAAATACAGCCTTCTATCACGTTCATTCAAGATTTGGTCATCGTTGGCCCGATGAACCTGAAATAGAAGGTAATAAAGGAGACAAACCCGAATGGAACAATCAGAACAGATAGACATAGTTTTAACCACATTCGGCAGAGAATGGCAAACCGAACTCTGTCTTCGTGCCCTACGTAGAAATACTATTACTCCATTTAGACTAATTATTATAGATAACGGAAGTGTCAATCAATCTCAGAAACAATATTTGGACAATGCAGATATATATGTGAAATTGGATAGTAATCACGGACTTGAATATGCGAAGAATCTAGGAATGCAATTTGTTGAAAGTCCCATGTTTATCTCAACCGATAACGATATACTCCCCTACTATTATGAGAACCCTGATTGGATTAAGAGACTTATTGACCTAATGAATATGTATCCAGACTACGGAGCGATTGCTCTAAGACCTCAAGTACTTGTGGGAACAGGAAACATCTTTGACAAGGTGGTTGGTGACATAACACCATTCGGCCACGTACCTGGTTATTGCAGAATAATGAGAACTGACCTGACTAAAGAATGCGGTGCGTGGAATGATAAACGTCCACTTAGAGGACACGAGGAGTACTGGATAGGGGAGAAGATGGCTGAGAAGGGGTATAAGATGGGATTTTCAACTAATTTGAGATGCTACCACCTATTTGGCAAAGAGGAGACAGACCAATGGGGATATAGTAAAGGCATGAAGCCCCAGGAGCACGGACATAACGAAGTAGCGGGAATACCAGGAAACGATTGGGAAGAGATAAAGAAAGGGGTTGGAATAGATATTTAATGGGATATTCAATCAGAGCTGATTTTGATAGAGAAATGGACGGACAAATTAAACTTCATAGATTTAGGTATCATTTGGGTAAAGGATTTATTAGTGTTGGAGATAATGTTTTAGATTTGGGCTGTGGGCAAGCCTACGGAACCTTAATCCTGGCAGACACAGCCTTAAAAGTAATTGGTATTGATATAGATAAGGACCAAATACTTTGGAATAAAGAATACATGACTGGAGATAATGTGGATTATGTTCACGCTAACCTTGAGACATTTAATCTTCCCGAAGTTGATGTTGCTGTTTCGTTTGAAGTAATAGAACATCTTTATAAGCCATTTGACTTTATCCAAAGATTAAAAAAGAAGGTTAAGAAATTTATTGTGGTTTCGGTGCCGATAGGAGAAACTTTAGTTACCGTAAACGGGGATGTTCAAGCAAGCGGAGACTCTACCCACCACTCAAGTTTTCCAACTCCAGAATATTTAGATGATATGTTTATAGATGGTAATTGGGAACAGTTTTTTGCATTTAGGTCAGGAGTTACTTATGTGTCAATTTATTATAATAAAGAAATTATATGAAAAAAGACGAAATACATATTTTTATAGGCGACAACTCGGCCATTTATCCAGAAGATGCGGAGTTTATGTACGACACAATTTCCATACTTCCTGATGATGGAAACTTACTAGAGATTGGTACTGGTTATGGTCATTCGACTGTGTTTTTCAGCCAGTTAAAACCAGAGTGGACAATCTACACAATAGACGGTTATGGGGAATATGGGTCGATTCCTCAATTTTTTTCTCACGGACAATTTGATATAAAAGGATTACTCGATACAAAAAGATACCTTGATAGTCGTGGGTTGAAAAATATCGTGCCTATTATAGGCAACTCACAGGATATAAAATGGTCTTATCCAGTAGACACTCTTTTTATAGACGCTGACCACACTTATGAGGGAGTAAAAAACGACTTTGAACACTTTTCCCCCTTTGCTGAGATTGTCTTTCTACATGACTACGACTTTCCCAATATGGCTGGTAATGGAATAAACATATTTGTTGACGAACTTAGAAAAAGTGGAATCTGGAATATTGAGACTAAGTGTCACACGGCCAAGATTACTAGAAAATGATACCTAAAGACATAGTTTGCCTAATACCGACTTGGATTACCGCTAGACACGCCATAGGAGCAGCTAACAGTCTTCGCAAGTATTACCCCGATATTCCTATTTATTTTGTAGATGATGCTTTTACCCCAGACCAGGAAAGTCAGTGGAAACAAATTTACAATAAAGGTTGGGACAGTTATGACCCAGAGTGGCAGAAACTAACCACATATCCAAATTCTTGTTATATACAAAGGGAACACATTGGACTTGAAACCGATGGACATGGTAATGCAATAACTTATGCGATGAAATTTATTCACGCAAAGTGGATAGTTCATATAAGCACAGATACGAGAGTAAGTAGAGAAGGAATAATGGAATATGTTTTTAAAGATATAACAGATAAATATTGTGGTTCTGGAGATGATTGGACAAGAAAAGGACCACCAGCTTTAGGGAGTTGGTTCTTTGCTTTCAGAGGTGATTTATATCATAAATACAATTTAAACTTTAAAGCTAATAGGGATAAACTTGCAGACATAGGTTCTATCTACTACCAGACGTTGATAGATAAAGGATATAAGTTTAATAACAATTTAACCATTATGAATAACTACGTAGTTCATTTGGGAAGTCATCGTTCAGGTAATGAAGAGGCTTGGGACAAATATTATTGATATGAAATATTATTATAAAGGAAAACTTATAGGTATGAAAATAGGTCGGTTTGGCGGGGGTTCTCTTTCCCAGACACCAACAAACGCCCCTCTTCAAATATTAAGTTGGAATCATCCGAAGGGTTATAAATGTATTCCACATTTTCACAAACCAATGTGGAGAATCACCAGGAATCTAAACGAGTGTTTTGTGGTTCAAAAAGGAAAGGTCAGATTCAAACTTTATGGGGATGATGGGGTTCATTTTAAGACGATTATTCTCAAGGCTGGAGATGTTTATTTATATGTTTCAGGTGGACACGAAGCGGAGGCGTTAACTGAATGTATAATGTTTGAAGTTAAAAATGGCCCCTATAAAGAAGATAAGGTCAAAATATGAAATCTAAAATTACCGTAGTTATTCTTAATTGGATGCAGTCCAGGTTGACTTTGGGTGCAATCAAAAACTTCAGGAAGTATTACCCAGATATTCCGATGGTTGTTGTTGATAATGGTTCCAAAGATGTAGATATGGGACTTTTTAATACGCAATACAATCGAAACGACAAAGATAGATTATTTGATAATAATACAGAAGTATTAAGACTGGCAACTAAAGACTTTAATTTTAAGTTAATTGAACTTGAAGAGAACTTGGGACAAGGAATAGCCGTTGATACTGCGGTTTCCTCTGTTGAGACAGAATTTATGTTGATTATGGATAACGATGCCAGATTGATTAGTGGTGGACTGGTTGAGGAATATTTAGAAAAAATGGACGAAGATACTTTTTCAATAGGCATCCAATATCCCCGTAATTCTATGTATAAAATCTATGTAGGATTACAGTTTGGATTATTTAGACTTTCTCCTATTAAAAAATATCATCTAAGTTTCGGTTCCTTTAAGTTTGAGTTTAATGGCAAATTCTTTGAATTGGAACCTGGACATTTGGTACACGAGGCAATGTGTGGTAAACCCTTTACCGACAGAACAAGAAATAAGGAATGGAAGACTATTATTTATCCTATGATTGATGAGATGGGGGATAGAATATTACATTTGAAAATTTATGATTCTCACAAAGATGTACAGGAACAAATAGAAAGGTGGGACAAATGGATAGACGGATAGCCTACACTGGAGGCTCTTTCGAGATTTTACATTTTGGTCATATTAACTTTCTAAGACAATGTAAGGCAATCGTTGGTAAGAAAGGCAAAGTCGTTGTTTCTCTCAATACAGACGAGTTTATTGAATCTTATAAGGGGGTAAAACCAACATTTAATTATACGGAAAGAAAGACCCTTTTGGAACAGTCAGAATATGTGGATGAAGTTATACCTAATGTGGGTGGTGCAGATTCTAAACCCGCAATCTTACAGGTTAAACCCAATTTTCTGGTAATAGGAAGTGATTGGGCTTCTAAGGACTACTACACACAGATGCAATTTACTCAAGAATGGTTAGACAAACAGGGAATAGTTTTGATTTATGTTCCTTATACAACAATAATTTCAACAAGTGAAATCAAGAGGAGGTTAGTAAAATGAAACTTACAATCAGGCACGATGATTTGTGGTATAATAGGTTATCATGTCAAGTAGAGACCCAGAGAAAAGACGAGAATGGCAACGTAATTATTATGCCAAAAATAGAGAAAGAATAAGGGAAAGAGAACGAGAATATTATAAGAAATATGGAGTTATCAGGAATACTAGGAGAAGAGAACTCGGACAGTTGACAGGAAACAAGACTGGAAAACATCTAGAAAACAACGAAATTTTAGGTAGTAAAAATGGACGATGGAAGGGTGGCTGGACAGAAGAAAGATGGAAAAGAGAAGAACTAAGTTATAAGTATCTACATCTTTGGGTTTCTAAACTATTTGGACAACCCACTACTTGCGAGTTTTGTGGAAAAACTGGCCTAACTGGTAAGAAAATAGGATGGGCAAATAAAAGTCGTAAATATATATCGGAAAGAACAGATTGGTTAAGGTTATGTGGAAAATGTCACTATCAATATGATGAACAAAATAAAAGAAAGGACAAACTAGGAAGATGGCAAAGTTGGTAATACGTTCAGATGATTTCGATTTTCGTATGGACCCAGAAGATTATATTGCCAATCACGAAAAATTCATCAAAGCAGGTCTAACAGAAACCGCAGTTGTTCAATACACCCACGATGGTCGTGAGGGGACTTATGACCCCAAACTTATCAATTATATGAGGAACGCTCCAAATTGGGATATTCAACTTCACGGATGGGCACACGACGATTATGCGATTTTACCAAACTGGAGAATATATGATGACCTTCAGAAAGCAAAACTAAAATCAGTTGAACTATTTGGTAAGGAACCTACTATTTGGTTTCCTCCGTGGAATGGCTATTCAGAACATATGCAGGAGATGGCGGATTTAATGAGTTTAAAAATAGACCACGAAAGTAATGATATTTCCAAGTTTATCCGTGAGGCGAAAGCAGGAACCTTCATTGGCCACTCAGTCTATTTTCATCTTTGGAATCACGATGAGGCGTCCAAAGTTGACGAGATGCTTAAATATGCAAAAGAATATGAATATAGATTATAATGACATAACCACAGCGGGTAGACTTTTAATCCATAAAAAACTTTTACCCATTTTAATTGCTGAAACTCCAGAAAAGGGGAAGGTTCTTTTCATTGGGACGGAATCAAACTGGGATTACAAACCAGCCTTTTTTAACCCACTGAAACTTTTTGATTTTAGGACATTGGATATTGTTGACATCAATCACCCAGATTATATTTGTAATATAGAAGATTGTCCGATAATTCCAGACAATGAATTTGACTTGGTTCTCTTTATTGGAATGTACGAGTTTATGGGTACTCCCAGTAAGGCCTTTGGTGAAATACATAGGATACTTAAATTGGGAGGGTTGGCACTTCTTTCGCTTGCTGGTGTTGGATACGGTGGAGGCGGACACGGGGTTAAATCAACAGAACAGGCGTTAAAGGAGATGAAACCATTGGTTGCTAGAGAAATACATTACGTTCACGAAGCTAATGGAGAAATTTCGTCTATTAACATTATTGCCAAAAG
>Ga0315293_10005790_pt1 | contig 11623 bp, 4 predicted proteins | sample YL17G13_20_MG_FD_203071 | JGI IMG/M metagenome (GOLD analysis project Ga0315293, IMG submission 203071) | Sediment microbial communities from Yellowstone Lake, YNP, Wyoming, USA - YL17G13_20 | ecosystem: Environmental > Aquatic > Freshwater > Lake > Sediment | place: USA: Wyoming | collected... | reverse complement strand
GCGCGAGCGCGCGGCGAAGTGGGAGCAGTTGGTCCAGCAGTGGGCCGGGGGGGAAGGGGAGGACGCGTCGCTCGACGCCCTGCCCGAGTCCGAGGGAATCGAGGTGGTAGACATCATCGAGTCGCTCATCGAGAACCGCGGTGAGACCTTCGTGGTGAACGTGCCCAACCATGGCGCCATCCCAAACCTGCCGGATCACGCCATCGTGGAGGTCTCATCCACAGTCAACGCCTACGGCATCCACCCCATCCACGCCGGCCCCCTGCCCGAGCCCATCGCCGCCCACATGCGCCAGCACATCGCCGTGGAGGAGCTAACCGCCGAGGCCGCCCTCACCGGCAGCCGCGGGCTCGCCCTCGAAGCCTTCCTTGAGGACCTGCACGTCCAGGCTCACCTCCTTCCCGAGGAGGCCGAGAAGCTCATGGACGAAATGCTCGCCGCGCACGTGCGGTGGACGCCAGCGTTCACCTGATGAGATCCCGTAGTGTCCCGGAACTCATCCGGGGATGACTTCGGCAGGTTCAAGGGCGGACCGGCCCTCTCGCGTGGTTGGTTGATGAGGTTCGGGATGGCTCGCCCATCGCCGAAGCTGAGCCGACGACCCCGGGCCACCTCCCGCCTCCGGCTACCCCCTCGGCTGGGAGTTGGCGCCTGGGGTTTCGTCGCGTGTGGGATCGGTATCACAGAGCAGCCGCGCCACGGTGGCGATGAGCGGCAGGCCCGCCCAGCCCAGTCCTCTGTCGCTGCCCTTCTGTATCCGCTGTGCCTCCCATACCAGGGGTGTCGGCGAACGCACAGAGTAGCATGAGATAGGCTGTGTACGGGCCCTGGGGCCAGACAAGTTCCTGGGCAGCGCGGGCTGCCAACGCGGAAGGACCACGCTGTGTCAGGGAAGGCGGTCTGGTACCCGATCCTCGCCTGCTCGGGCCAGCGGGACCCAGAGGAGGAGAAGTCGAGGCCGACCGCACTCACAGCTACCATGGGGCCGCCCCCGCGTTCCTCCCGGCCTCCTGAGACCGGGTTCCGCCCCTCGCCCGCGCGGCACGACGCGCGAGGCGGACTTCCGCGGCGCGCCTCACCGCCCTACCAGCGGAACGATCGGTATGGGTCGTCCCACTCGACCGGCGTCTCCAGGTACATCCCCTCCAGCCACCGCTTCTCGCCGGCGGTCACCGGCTTGCTGACGCGCTCCAGGAGGGGCGTGGCCCCGGCCACCCCCAGGTTCGCCAGCAGGCGGGCCAGCAGGAAGCTGGACCGGCGGTAGGTGCGCTTCAGGTTCACCTGCTTCTGCCAGTCGAACTCCCAAGGCACGAGCTGGCAGAACACGACGGTCGCATGCTGGGCAGTGGCGAGCACGCCATTGCCCACCACGGAGGCGCCGCCCGTGATGAGAAACAGCTCCCGCGGGTCGCGGTTCATCGTGTCCGCCGGGCTCACTCCCACCAGCGGGGAGGCCGCACCCGAAGCCTCGAAGGAGGCGCAGATGTGCTCCTCTCGCTTGGTGCTGACCTGGAATGGCAGGAAGGCATTCGCATTCTCTTGGTCCAGACCCACGGCCAGCAGGTTCCCGCCCGCGGTCAGCCAGGAACCGATGGGCGCGGCGCTCTCCGTCAACTGCCGCCCTCCGCCCGGCCCCACGATCAGCACCTGCTGTGTGGAGAGCTCGCCTCCGGCGTACCTGCCCAGGGCAAGGCCGGCGGCCTCGAGGTAGCTGCGCCCGGCGGGATCGCCCACATACACCGCCTGTCGGAGGGGACTGGCCTTCCAGTCCTGTACGTACTGGAGGAGGTTCCGGACCAGCGTCTCGGCGGCGGGATCGCTCTCGGTACGGCCCGTCACATCGAGCTGGCAGAAGAGCACCATTCCTCTGCCTTCGCGATACTCCAGGAGGGGGCTGTACTGTAGACTGAAGCCTCCGTCCACGAGTGGCAGGAAGTTGCCCCGCGCGGGCTTCTCGATGATCACCGAGGCGACGCTGCCCTGGCACCCGCAGCGCCAGACCCGCGTCACGTCGATGCCGCACCACTTCACCGCGGGGGCGCCGGCGAACAGGCTGGGGTCTGTCGTGTACTTCAGTCGGGGCGGCAGCAGCGTCGCCTCTCCGCGCCAGTCGCGCAGATGCTCTTCCGCAAGGCCGGCCAGCAACGGGTGATCCGGGACCCGCGGGAAGACCTGCCTGAGCCCGTACTCCTCCACCCGGAAGCCCAGCCGTTGTTCGAGCGTCTGTGAGGTCTGCTCGAAGGCGATGACCTTCAGCCCCTCGCGGACGCGGCTCAGGTCCGGTCCAGGGCCGTCCACGGTGAGCGCCGCCTTGCCGATCACGAGCACCTCGTAGCCCGAGAGGTCGGCGCCGGCCTCGACCGGCTGATATCGGAGTCGCATCGCCTCCAGCAGCTTCGTCGTCTCTCCCTTGGGATCGAACAGCGCCGCCGTGGCCTGCAGCCGGACCGCGGCCGGGCGCGGCAGCACCTGGAGGGGGATCGCATCCTCCTGGGTCGCGCCCGTGCTGAGATGGAAGACCGCGGCGAGCTGACGCGTGCCGCGGGCGAGGTCAGCGGGCAACTGGACGCGCACCGGGATTCGCTCCTGCTGCCCGGTGGGCACCGTCACCTCCCCGCGGCCGGAGACGGGGTGGGGCAGGTCCACCGACCATTCCCAGCTACAAGTGACGGTCTCTCGCGAGTTGTTAATGATGATGAGCTGCTTCTCAACCATCTCGCCCGAATGGAAGTTGTGGTCCTTGCTCGTGAAGCGGGCCGGCTTGCCAGCGAGATAGGCCAGCACGGGCTGGTAGCTCCGCAGGACCGCCTCTCCCGGGGGCGTGATCATCCAGTCCGAGGGGGAGAAGTCCAGGTCCATCCGCTCGAAGGTGATCTCCGTATCGGGCTGCGTCCATCGTGGTCCGCTCTCCGGGCGTCCCGAGGCCGCATCCATCGTCTGGTACCGTTCGTAGCGCTGCTCCACGAAGTCCGGACTGAACCCCGGTCGCTGCAGGTTCTCCCAGTCTACCGCGAACGCGCGCCGGGTGCGAGGCACCCCCGGCCGCAGCCGGTACAGCTCTGAGTGCTCCCAGGGCGAGGTTCCCGAGAGCCCCCACGTTCGGAAGGCGCGCAGCGCGCCCGTGAGGTACTGGGCCTTCACCCGCTGCCTGTCTTCGAACACCCGCGATCCCACCTCATAGGGGTAGTCCCAGTGGTGCCAGAGCTTGCCCTCCCGAAGCTGCTTGGCCTCCCAGCGCAGGTTCGTCTTCTCCATCTCGCTCATCCGGAAAGCGCGGTCTCCGGCGAACTGCGACAGCCACTCGGCGATGCAGAACTCCCAGGGCACCGCTGCGCTCCCGAACTCTCTCCGGCCGTCATACCAGCCGCGGTAAAGGGTCCAGTCCCAGATGAACGGCGAGCCATATTCGCACGTGAACGCTGGCTTCACCCCGACCGTCGCCCAGTGCTCGAACCACTCCTCCAGCTCCTGGAGGGGGACGAAGTTCGGGTAGAAGTTGCTGGTGTGCATCGAGCCCAAGTTGCCTGAGGCGTGGTGATAGACGACGCGGGTCGGATCCAGCCGCTTCACGATCGCCTCCGCGCGCAGCGCGAGCGCGGCATTGTTCCGTTCCTGCTCGTCCCGGGGATCGGCGATGCCGTCGATCAGATCCGGGTTCATATCCTCGTGGTACCCGACTGCGTTGTGACTGGTGGCGTAGGCCACCGCCGAGGGGTGGTTCTGCGCCATGCGGACGTAGAACTCAGCGTGACGCGCATAGCCATTGCTCTGCTCCGCGTCGGGGGCCTTCCAATCGTACTGGCGGAAGTGCGGCTGAGAGACGGATATCAACATCCCGACATCATCTGCGGCCCGCAGCGCCTCGGAGAAGCTGAGGTGAGTGCCCGGCTGGCAGCTGTAGACGTGGGTGTAGACGAAGTTGATGCCGAAGCTCTTGAGGCGCAGTAAGCTCTCCTTCGCCCCTGCGTAGCTCGCCCAGGCGGCGCCGAGCTGGGTATTGTCGAGCGGGACGGAGGAGAGGAAGACGCGCGTGCCGTTCAGGTGGAAGTCGCGGCCCTCGATCCGGAACTCGCGGAACCCGAAGCGCACCGGATGAGCGGTGTCCGCGGTCTTGTTGAGACTCTCCAGAAGCGTGAGGCTGAGGTCGTACATATTCTGAGGCGTGTGCAGATCCCACAGCTTGTCCGGCTTCCAGCCCTCGCGGAAGGCGAAGCGCCTGTCCGTCAGGTCGGCCGCGTGGAACTCCGCGCTGGTGAACTCTCGCACGCGTCGGCCGTTTTCCGTGATCTCGGCGCGGAGGAGATACGTCTTTTCCGGAGCAAGATCGCGTAGCCCGGCCTCGACCGCGATCTCCCAGTCGCGCACCGAGGTATCCACCTTCACATCGGTGATGCGCGCTGCCACGGGCGCGCCGACCAGGTAGACGTCCCCGCACAGGCCGCGCCGGGCGACCCGACCCCTCATCATCCGGGGCGCGGCGGTATCGTTGAACGAGAGCATTACCGCGCGCAGCGGCAGGGCGACCAGGAGGAGGCTGAGTACGTGCCTCTCGCCCGGGCGGCACGCCTCGGTGAGGTCCACCTCACCCCACGGGAACCGGATCTCGCCCACCTTCCGGCCGTCGATGTATACCCCGGCGTAGGAGTTCACATACTCCGCATACAGCGTGATCCGGCGCCCCGTCCAGTCGTCGGGAATGGCGATCTCGCGCTGATACCAGGTCGCACGCGTGCCGCGCAGGTCGGTCTGCTGCCAGTCCGGGTGCACGTAGGCTGTCTGGGAGTCCCGCTGGTCGAACGGGTCGCTGGCGCCCGGCCAACAGCCGGGCACCTTGAAGTAGCCCCACCCGGCGTCGGGCACGGCCTGCTGCGTGATCTCCTGCAGGCTGAAGCGCGGCTGGTCGGCCCCCTCGGCCGGACGAGGCGACCCTGCCGCGCCGGCACCGCCTCCAGACGTGCGCGGCGGTCCGCCCGGCGGGAGCAGCCGGCCCAGGACGGTCTCCACCGCGGCGGCGGGCTGCCACTGCCAGAGGCCGTTGATACACACCCGCCCGCGGGTGGGAGTGGCCTCCTGGTGGGCCTTCGCTAGGTCCCACACCGCCTTCACGCCGGGCGGAAGCTGCACCGCGGCCCCGGCTTCCGACCCGGCCGCGCCCTCGGCTGCCGGCGCCCGGTCGGCTCCCCAGCCCACCGTCGAGGCCGTCGCGCTGGCGGCTACTGCCCCGGCCGCCATCCTGCGCAGGAACTCACGCCGCGATATGCCCTTCTCTACGTCGCTCTGCATTTCGTGCCTCCGAGCCTCGCGTCGTGGGGGCGGTCGCACAACCGCGCACGAGGCCTCCCCGTGGGAGTGTGATTCGGCTGCGGGTCGCTCTGCCCTGCAGTTGAGTACGGCAGCGGGGGGCCGCTCCGGAGCCGTACCTCGTGACACTCCCGCTCGGGTCACCGCTGCTCCGACCCTCGGGAGGGAGTCCCCCGCCGCCTGCTGACAGTGCGGGCGGCCGCGAGTGGTACTACACCCCTACCGCCTCGCGCATTGGCTCCAGGGGACGGCCCGGCTCGGCAGTTCAGCCCGTTCCCCGATTCAGTCCCTGTCCCGCCGAATGCCACGAGATTCGCGTGCAGAGTCGGCGGTATCCATTCCGGCCCCGGTGCTCATGACGCTTTGCTTGGTCGACGCGCAGCGCACGTCCAGCAGGAGATGGCCCCGCGCATCCCCGACTCCGGCTACCCCCTCGGCTGGGGTCAGGGGCCGGGGTTGCGTCGCGCATGGCGTCGCGGTTTGCGCGGGACGGTCCGACACGGCAGCCGCGCCACGGTGGCGATCACGGGCAGGTGGACCCAGTCCACTCCCCGCTCAGCATCCCTTTCCATCCTCGGTAGCCTCCGGCAATAGGGGTATCAGCGAGTGCCGAGAATACCACGAGAGAGGCTGCACGAGCATCCTGGAAGCCAGATGAGTTTTTGGACAACACGGGGAGCGTCGCTTCGGACGAGAGATGAGTTTCTGGACACCACGGCCTCGCGCGGATCGATCTCCGCGGCGCGCGGCAAGGGTGAAGAACAGGAGTGAGTGTCTCTGTTCGGGTAGCTCCGGTCGGAGGCAGGCGCTTCCGCCACAGGCCGGCACTTCTGCAGGTCGAGGGCGCCCCCAAACCATACTTATCAGATAGCAAATGGCAAATCAAGAGAGCGTGCGCCGGCGGGACCGGCGTCTGCTATCTGCTGTTTGCCATTCACCATCTGCTATTCTGTATCTGCTATTCACCAGCGGCGTGCACCACCAGCGTCTCGGGCAGGAAGCTGGCGTGCTTGTCAAGGCGAGGATCGCCCAGGCCGGGCTTCTCCGCGACCGATGCGCTGAGGGTGACCCGATGGCAGCGCTTTGGCGCCGGGCCGGTGAGCGAAGCGCTCATGGAGCCGAGCGGGTGCCCGTCGGCGTCGATTCCGAACGCGTCTGCCAGGTTGATGTACCCGGGGGCGAGTTCTTTCGGCTCGGAGGCATCCACTGAAATCCGAATCCGTGGAAAGGCGCCGGCCGCGGGCGGCCGCATGAGCTTCTCCGAGAGAGCCAGGGCCAGCAACTTGCCCTGATCGGGCGTCACCTCCTCGGGCCAGCGCAGCGCGCCGGCGCGGGCGAGCCGCCACTGGGCGGAGTCCAGACCCCCGAGGAACCGGAGGAGCGAGAGGCCGACCTGCGCGTACTCCGAGGCCTGCGTCCACGCCGCGTGCCGGGCCGCCTCGGCCGGGTCGCTCGGGTCGCCGTGCAGAACGCGCGCGCCATAGAGGAGCTGGAGATCGCTCAGCCCCGCGAACTGCCGCGTCCAGGCTTCGGGATCGATGCTCAGGGAGAAGTCGAACGCCTTCCCGCGATCCTCGGGCTTCGGCAGGAACGGGCGGGTCTGGGCGTCCAGCCACTCCGTCGTCGCCGCGGGCAGGTGCGCCGCGCGCCAGATGTCGCGGTTGGCGGTCCGGAAGTGCAGGAAGGTCCCGGCGTCGCCCCATTCCCACTCCGGGCTGCGCATGAAACCGCGCGCCGGCTGCGAGCAGAGCGCCTCCAGCGTGGCCAGCGCGCGCGGCTGCCCCTCCGGCACCGCGGCCGCGGAGGCGTAGAGCAATCCGTCCGAGACGACGTGGCTGCCCGTGGCCCGCGCCACCGCCTCCTCGATCCGCCACACCGGGTAGGTCTTCCCGGCCTGCAGGTCCAGCCCCGCGGCGGCCAGCGCGTCGTGTGCGTGGGGGGTGAGCGTCGCTCCCGAGGCCTTCACGCTCGCGGCCTTCGCCTCCTCCGCCAGCTCCTGCTCGCGCCGGGCCAGAAACGCCTTCGCCTCCGCGTCGGAGATCCTCTCCCCCAGCGCGCGCCGCAGTGCGAGCTGGTCTTCAGGCTTCAGCGAGGCCCCCGGGCTCAGGTCGAGGACGTCGTAGCGGTCGGTGAGATACGATCCCGGGTACACGACCTTCCCGGCTGAGTCCAGCTTCCAGGGACAGGGTAGGCTCACCTGGCCGGACGAACTCGCGTCGTACGTGAAGAAGACCTTCGCGTTATTCGGGAACGGCACCCCGTTGGGGGGGTCACCTCCGAACTTGAACTCCATCCCGTTGGGGTCGATTCCGAAGGCCGTCGCCCAGGCCTGCTTGTCGTCCTCTCCATAGACACTGCCCCCGGCCCTGTAGGACACACCCGGCTCCATCTCGAGGGTCTTCAGCCAAGGCAGGGCATTGGCGACGGCGAGTTGCGTGGCCGCCCGGTGCGGCTCGTCCAGCAAGTCGAGCAGCATCCGGTCATCCTGGTAGCGGCGGATCGCCTCCTCGCGCGGGAGCTTCAGCGCGTCTCCCAGTTCCGTGAGCTTGGCGATCAGCGTGCGCGACATCTCGGCCGTTTCCTGGTGCTTCTGCCGATCGCGCGCCTGCAGCGCCTCCGCCGCGCCGCGGCCGATGCTGGTGCCCATCAGGTAATAGACGCGCCTCCCCTCCTCCTCCGCGGTGGAGAAGCTGCAGTCCAGCACCCACGAAAGCTGCACCAGCAGATTCCGCAGCGCGGGGGGCTGCTTCTCGTTGAGGAACAGGTGGACGCGCACGCCCCGGTTCCCGTCATCCGCCGGGAAGAAACGTACCTGAACGCCGGTCTGCCGGGCGACCTCCGCGAACACCTCCTCCAGCGTGATCGCCGCTTGCCAGAAGTGCACCGGCTTCTCCAGGCGCGCGTCGGCCTGCCGGCCGCCCTCGTACGACTCCGCGGGCAGCCAGGGATCCAGCTTGGGGGCCTCGACCTCGGCCGCCAAGAGCACCTGCGACACCAACAGCGCGGCCAGCAGCAGCACTACCCGTATGAGTCGCATTGTGATCCGCTCCTTTCGCTCGGGCCTTCAGCCGCGAGAATTCCTCTCTGGACACCTGTCCCCCCGGAAAATGCTATCCAGGTGCTTGACGGAGCGAAGATAGTCCGGTTGCGACCCGGCAAGGCTGTTCATCGGCTGGGCGGTTCTTCCTCTTCCTCTTCCTCTTCCCCTTCGGCATCCTCCGGGTACTCGTCCCACCACGGAGGAAGGGCCGGCGGTCGCATGGCTTCGGCGCAGGCCATTAGCACCCAGCCAAACACACCCGCGATCAGGCACACGATCCCCCAGCGCCACAGCACCAGATTCGCCATGGCAGTGGAGGAAGGATGCAGGAAGCCGCCGGCCGCGCGGGCATCGATCTGGTACAGAATCACTCCTACCACAACCAGACCGAAGCAGGCCAGGGGTGCGATCCCTATCATATCCGCCTCCGGGGTTTCCAGGAAATGCTAGTGGCTCAATCCCCAGCGCCACATGATAGCAGACCGACGGGCGGCGGGGGAAGTCGGGAAAGACCGCGATCAGGCGGCCGCGCGATAGTAGCGGTGATGGAGTCCGCCCACCACCGGCACGGAGATGAGTTCGCCCGTGCCTGGAGGCGCCTGGGGCATCGGCGAGCTCCACCCGCTTCGCCATCAGGTGCGGTACAGGCCGCGCTATTGTAGCCGCCCTGTCGAGCTGCCGCTCTAGGGCCGCCGCCCCCGTAGGGGCGTGATTCATCACACCCACGGCCCGCCCGTCGCCAACGGGCGCCATGAATGACGCCCCTACGGTATACGTTCGTCCGGCCCCGGGCCGACCCGCAGTGGGGCCGTTGGATACGGAACGGCCCCACCCCTGCGAACGGCCGCAGGGGTGGGCCACCGGCCTGGGATTCGCTTGCTTGTTATACTACAAAGCGCTGATCTATTGACAGGTATGCTATAATGCATGCGTCAAGCCAGGAGAACAGCGAGTGGTGACCCGACGCGGGCCGCATGCCGATGTCGGGGTTCGTTTTTTTTCTCAGGGTCCATAGCAGAACTCGGCAGGCGACTGGCAGCACTGCCGCAGCGGCGGTGATGCGGCGAGTTCTGTTCGGGGTTTTTTTGAGGGCTGTGCAGGGCGCGCGGGGCCCCAGTATGGCTCTGACGCAGCCCTCGCCAGCCTTCGGAGTGTGCAGGCAGCAGGGGCAAGCCCGCCCTCGGCGGGCAGAAGGAGGGGTGTCGATGCCGCACGGGTTCGCTGGTCTACGTCTACCATCGCACCGACTTCTCATCACGGCCGTCGCCCTCGCCGCGCTCGTGTCGCTGGCGGCCGCCAGCGCCTTCGCCGCCAGCTTCCCTCTGCCCAAGGCGAGCGAGTGGACCGTATGGCAGGCGGAGACGGCCGACCGGGCCGGCGCCTGGGAGGTGGGCGGCCCGAACGGCGCGGGCGAGCGCTACATGCAGCCCGCGGCGGGGCCGGCGGGCGAGCCGGCGCCGGTTCGCGCCGCGCTGGCCTTCCAGTTCGAGACCGACCGGCCCACGACGCTGCGCGTGCGGCCGGTCTGGTGGCCCACGGGCGAGCAGAAGCTCGCGAAGCGCTTCCCCTACCCGCTGGTCCGCCAGCCTGGTCCGGAGGCGCTCGACTACGTGGGCACGACCGTGTTCGCCACCGCGCCGGCCGCGGGGCGCGTGATCGCGCTGGATGCCGCGAGCGAGCGGGTTCTGGGCGCGATTGACATCGGCGGGTATCTCTCCGACATCGTCGCCGACCGCGGCAAGGGCCGGGTGTACGTGGCCGACGCGCTGGGTGACCGGGTGGTTGTGATCGACGCCGAGAGACGCGCGGCGGTGGGGGTGATGAGCGTCCCCGGCGCCCCCTGGTCGCTCGCGCTGCACAAGGACGTTCTGTACGTCGCCTGCCGCGACAGCAAGCGGCTGATAGCTTACGACATCGAGCAGGGGAAGGCGGTCCGCGAGGTGGACTTGCCGGCCCAGCCGATCAGCCTCGAACTCGTCGGGAGCCCGCCCACAGCGCTCGTGGTGCGCTTCCAGCAGCAGGCGTTCGATGTGCTGACGCTGGAGCCGGCAGCCGCAGACCAGACGCAGTTCACGGCCTGGGATAACACCGGCAAGCCGCCACTGGGATGCGGCGGGCCAGACTGCAACTGCCAATGGTACGAGCCGGCCGGCCCGCACCAGCTTGCGGCGGTGAGCAACAAGGGGCGCGAGATCATCAACGTCGGCAGCGTTACTGTCGCCCCCCCTGACATGCCTACCGCCGATCCAGGGCCCACGATGCCGATCTCGCGGCGAATCGGCGATTCGCCTACGCCGACGGTCTTCTTCCTCGCGCCGGGTCTCGGCCGGATCGGCGTTCTGGACGTGAAGACCAAAGCTGTGAGCGCCATCGATATAGGCGGGCATCTCTCCGGCCTCGCCGAGGGCGGCGGCAAGCTGTACGTTGCCGATAGCGCGGGCAACCGAGTGGTCGTCGTGGACATCGGGACGCGGAAGTTGGAGTCCGAGATCAGCGTGCCGGGTCAGCCGCAGACCATGATAGTCGTGGGCGAGGTCGCCATACAGCGCACAGGTCCTTGGCGGCCGAAGACGGTGAATCGCCTTTATATCACGTGTCAGGGAAGCAGGGACCTGGCGGTCGTGGACCTCACCACCAAGCAGATCGTCAAGCGCCTGCCACTCGACGCGGAGCCGCGCGCGGTGAAGTTCGTGTCCATGCCGGATCCCGGCTGGTGGCCGGTGATGGCGGACGAGCGGATTCCGTTCTCGCTTCAGGCGCGGGTCGCGGTCGAGTACCGACCGGTGGCGCTCAACCTGGCGACTCAGCAACTGGCGCCCGCGCCGGCGGACACGGTCGAGGCGGCCCCGACGCGAGCCGAAGTGGCGCTGAAGGTCGAGGCAACCACGAAGCGCCTCACGGCCGGCAACGACTTGCTCGTGGGCGTTGACGGCAGGCGCTGGATAGACGTCAGCGCGTTCGCCGATCCGCAGCTTCTGCCGGACCGCCCGCTCACCGCGAAAGACACTCCAGGGAGCCTGACGGTGTCTGTGGACGACGGCCCGGAGCACAACTGGGCCGCGGCGAGGTGGATCGCGCCGGACAGCGAGATGTTTCTGGTCAACGACAGCGAGGAGTTCTGGCGCTACAACGCCCCTGCGCTGACCGTCGGGCCTGGTAGGCATGTGATCCGGGTGAAGGCGAACAGCGCGTTCGCGCGGCTGGACGCGGTGGGGGTGCGCCGGTCGCCGGAGCCGATGCTCGAAATGGGGCTCTATCCGGCGCCGCGAGAGGTTCACGGGC
>Ga0315293_10005786_pt1 | contig 11630 bp, 11 predicted proteins | sample YL17G13_20_MG_FD_203071 | JGI IMG/M metagenome (GOLD analysis project Ga0315293, IMG submission 203071) | Sediment microbial communities from Yellowstone Lake, YNP, Wyoming, USA - YL17G13_20 | ecosystem: Environmental > Aquatic > Freshwater > Lake > Sediment | place: USA: Wyoming | collected... | reverse complement strand
CCTGGCCAGGGATCCGGTCATCTTCCTGTTCGACGAGCCGCTGAGCAACCTGGACGCCAAGCTGCGCGTGGAAATGCGCACGGAAATCAAGCTGCTGCACCAGCGCATCAAGACCACGATCGTCTACGTCACCCATGACCAGATCGAGGCTTTGACCCTGGCGGATCGCATCGCCGTCATGAAGGACGGGGTGATCCATCAATTCGACACTCCGCAGCAGGTGTACGACAACCCGGCCAGCCTGTTCGTCGCCGGGTTCATCGGTTCCCCTTCGATGAACTTCATCCCCTGCCGGCTCGTCGAGCAGAACGGGCGCAACGGGGCGGTCCTGGACACGGGGGGCGGGAAGTCTTCCTTCCTCCCCGTGGAACGGCCGGGGGGGAGCCTCCAGCCGTGGCTCGGACGCGAGGTCATCCTGGGCATACGGCCCGAGCAGATCGCCGGAGGTTTCCACGAACAGGAAGGCAACCCGCAGATCCACGAGATCGAGTGCCAGGTTCGGGTCCTGGAGCCCACGGGTCCGGACACCCTGGTGTTCGTCAGCATCAACGGGCGAGAGGTGACCTGCCGCGTGAACCCCAAAGCCGTCAAGGCGCCGGGGCAGAATATGAAGCTGATGGTCGACATGTCCAAGGCACTGCTGTTCGACCCTCAGAGCGAGCAGCGCATCGAGGCCTGATGAGGCGTTGATCGGTAGAAGCGACGCAGCGCAGGCTCTGCGGATTCGGGAGCGAATAGCTGGGGCAGGTCGTGTTTGGATTGGGCTTAATACACAAACCGCTGCACGGGGGGAAAACTTAAAAAACCACTGGCCGTCTTTATGGCGGGATTGAATTCTCACGCGATTCTTGCGATTGCAGCAGGCCGCCGAACTCTTCGGGTTCAGCCCCAGTTCCCAGGCCATCTGGAGCTGGTAGCGTGTCCGCGCGTCGATCCAAGGTTTGTACTTTTTGCAGTATCTTTTTCTTCGCCATGTATCGTATATCCATTGAAAAACTGCTCGATGTCATGGCAGGGAGCCAATTCGTTCTACAAGCTGTCACTGGGAGAAGGCCGTTGGGAGGCCAGGCTTACTTGATCGCGCCCACGACAAGGCCGCGGCTGATGTAGCGCTCTACAAAGACGGCGACGATCGCCATCGGCACTACGGCCATCAGAGACAGCGCCGAGAGATACCACCATTGCGGGCCATATGACTGAGTGCCCTCGCCGGCGATGTACATCGGCAAGGTGGACGCACGGCTGAAGGTCAGCATCAACGCAAACAGGTAATCATTCCAGGCAAACATCATGCAGAACAAGAACGTTGCCACGAGCCCTGGGGTGGCAAGAGGCAGCACAATCAGTCGGAAAGCCTTTAAACGCGACGCCCCCTCAATGAGCGCGCTCTCTTCCAGCTCTACCGGAAGGCTTGCGAAGAAATCCCGCATGATCCAGACGGCGAAGGGGAGGTTGAAAACAGTGTAGGCCAGGATCATTCCGAGATAGGTATCCACCAACCCTACGAAGCGATACATGATCAGGAATGGCAAGACCACCACCACGGGCGGGAGCATGCGTTGCGAGATGATCCAGAAGGAGATGTCCGGGTTCCGCCACTTAAGTACGGGCACCCGGTATGAGAAGCGAGTCAGGCCGTAACCGGCCAGGGAGCCGATGGCCACCGCCAACGCCGCGCTGGTGAGCGCTTCGATAGCGCTGTTTCGCCAATCGCGCAGTACCGCTTCGTGGCCTAGGCCAGTCAGCAGGAACTTCCAGGCATTGAGCGTTGGCTTGAAATCGACCCAGGGAATGAACTTCGGCCCCTGGAAGACCGCAATGGGTTGCTTGAACGAAGTGATCAGCAGCCAGTAGAGGGGGAACAGGGCGATGAATGCCCAAGTGAAGAGCAAGATATAGGTGATCGGGCGCCATTTATGCCGTCTTCGGCTCTGCTTTGATTGCACGGGGAACCTCGCTATTGGGCGGCCGCAATGCGGCGGCGCATGCTCCTCAGGAATACCAAGGAGAAAATGGTGACCATAATGAGCAGGCAGTAGGCGATGGCCGAAGCGTAGCCCAACCGACCGAACGTCAGCGCCGTCAAGTAGGTGTACCAGCTCACCGACTCGGTGGCATTACCGGGCCCGCCTCCGGTCATAACGGCGACGATGTCAAAGAGCTTGAAGGCTTCCAGGCCCCTGATCAGAATCACGGTCACCGAGGTCGGGAGGATCATCGGGAATGTGATGTGGCGAAAAACCTGGAAGCTGCTGGCGCCATCGGCTACGGCGGCCTCGAACACCTCAGGTGGCAGGGATTGCAGTCCCGCCAGGAGCACGATGATCATGAAGGGCACCCATTCCCAGGTGTCGACCAGGATCAGCGTAGGCAGCGCCACCACCACATTGCTCATCCAGGGAACGATAGGTCCACCCAAATGCCTTATCAGGTAATTCACCGGCCCCTGGGCCTCGTTAAACAGCATGCGTCCCACATAACCGACCGCGGCGGGAGTCAGCATCATGGGCATGAGGAAAACCACGCGGAAGAAACGCCTGAACCGAATGTCCTGGTTCAAGAGCAGCGCGATGCTCAGACCAACAACATACTGCAGCGCAACGCCACCAAGCACGAAAATGAGCGTGACTCGCGCCGTATTCCAAAAGCGATGATCCGAGAATAGCTCGATGAAGTTGTCCAGCCCGACGAACTTGATCCCACCCTCCAGCCTGCTGAGATCCCAACTGACAAAGCTGAGAGCCAGCGAGAACAGGAGCGGGAAGATTGAAAAGACCAGGATCATGATCGTGGCGGGCAGGATGAACGCGTACCTGCTGCGGTCCTGGATCGGACGAAAACCCCTGCCACGAGCTTGTGTCCGTCCGGCGACGTTCCTCTCAGGCCCTCCTACTTCGCGTGCAGACATTTCATCCAACCTGCCATAGGAGAGTCATGTAGGGCTACTCGCACTGATTCTAAGCTTATGGCTGCGGTGAGTGCCCTGTGGGGACACTCACCGGCAGCACAACCGTTATGCGGGAGGCTTACCGCGGGGCCAAGCCCAGCATCTGCCGATACAGCTTCTTTTGCTGGTCGCGCCCGAGGCGGTTGGTGATCTGATTCCACTGCTGAGCAACGGCGTCCAGCGCCGCTTTCGCGCTGATCTGGCCGGCGACGGCCTGGGCGAGCCCCGTGTCCAGAGCGTCGAAGTACTCGGCGGCGCCCGGAATGCGCAGGTCAACGACATTGTTCGAGCTGCCAATGATATTGCCAATGGCGTCAAGGTATTCATTTGCCTGCGACGCTGTCATTCCCAATTTCGTCCACGGCGCCACGTCGCCCAGGTCACTAGTGAAGTGAGGGTTGACGCCAGTGCCCGGCTCCACACAGAGCTTGAGGCTCATGGTCGCATTGCCCATGAAGGCGGCAAAATCCAACGCCGCATCCTTGTTCTTCGAGGTGCTGGTGACCCCTTGGATCCAGCCGCCGAAGGCCAGGTAGGGCGCCTGATTGTACCGGTTGATCATGGCATTCTTCTGGTTGTCCCAATACTGGTCGACCCCGGGTTCCAGCCATGAGCCCCACTTGCCTACCACGACCGACGAATTCGGGTCTGAGGACAGCGGCCCGACATCACCCCAGTCAATGCCCAGAGCGAGCTTGCCGGCCGGGAAGTTGGATCTGATGTCACCCACATCCCAGTTTACAACGCCCGGCGGGCCCACACGGACGAGCGATGTGTAAAACTCGAGTGCCTTCACGAATCCCGGGTTGTTGATGTAGGGATTCATGCTGTCAGGATCGAAGAAGTAGGCCGGATTGCCCGGCGCCTTGGCGAATGATGCCGCTATGCCCAGGAAGGTCCAGTAAGATTGGGCGTGGGGCTTGAAGGCGGTGCCCGCACCGTAGATGGTCTGCCCGTCGATAGTCATGCCGTTGAAGAACTCGGCAATGTCGTAGTACTGTTGCCATGTTTTGGGCGGCGCCGACATGGCGTAGCCATACTTCGCCTTGAAAGCCGTCTGATACTCGGGATCGGTGAGCAGATCGCTGCGATAGTACATCATGTGGGCGTCGCCGTCATAGGGCAGGCCATAGGTTTTGCCGCCCCAGGCCAGGATTCGCTCGCGATACGCGGGGATCAGAGCCTTGTAGCTCATCTGGTCCTGGATTTTCTGCGGCACTTCGACGGTGTAACCCGACCCCATGATGTCACCGGCCCAGTCCGAGGCGTAGACGAGAATGTCGAACGGATTGGCGCCCGATAGAAAAGCCGTGCGGATCTTCTGGAACAGGTCGCCGAAGGGGAACGTCTGGACTTCCACGCTGGCACCGGTCTTCTGTTCCCACAGCGCCTTGTATTTCTGCAAGGGCCCCGCGACCTGCGGTCCGGTCTGGGTGACAACGACGAGCTTGACACCCTTGTAAGATTTCTGGCCGATTCCGTTGGGGAAAAGATTTTCTGTCTGTGCGAAAGCGAATGCAGACAGAATAAGGTTGAGGGACATCAAGGCGGCAAGCATCTTAAATCTTCTTTCCATAGCTTAGGTTCCTCCTCTATGAAAATATTGTGTCCGATTTCATTATGAAACAATTCCTCCATTTGTCAAGAGAAATTTCATCCTAGTCAAAGATTCGCGCTTATGGGTTCATGTCATTCCTTCCATGGCGTCTTGTCACCTTGGGGCGCCTTCATAGAGTCCTACGTTGATGAGGGCATCTCCGCCAAGCCCACCAACCGGCCTGCCTTCCACCGGCTGATGCAGGACATCAAGCTGGGTCGCATCGACACGGTGACGTTCACCGAGTCGAGCCGGCTCTCCCGCTGCCTAAAAGACTTCCTGAACATCTTTGAGCTCTCCCAGCGGCGCGCCGGCGACCTGGTTTGCCTGAAAACCGAGATCGACACCATCTCTGCCTACCAGAGGCTTGTGACCAAGATTCTGGTCGTGTTCTCCGAGTTCGAGCGGGAGATGACCTCCCCTCGGACCGCCATCACCGCCTACGAGCGCAGCAAGCGAGGCCTGGCCAACGGCGGGCAGACCCTTCTGGGCTACTGGAGGGATAAGAAGCACAAGGGCCGCCTGCTCATCGATGAAACCGAGGCCGAGGTTGTGCGGGCAATCCTCCAGACATACGCGCGGGCTTCTACAACCGGATCAAGGCCCGCTACGAGGGTAAGAGCCTCCGGTTGAGACGGATCACCCGTAGCAAGGTCTACGGCGTGCTGACCAATAGGGCGTATCTCGGCATCCTTGCGATTCACAAGAGGGACAAAGCCGGATACGAAGAAGTACCGGCCGCCTGGGAGCCGATCATCATGGACGCAGAGATTGCCCAGGAGATGATGTTGACTTGGCTGCGCAATGTCGCGTCCAATGGCGAGAAGTTCCGGGAGCTGGCGACTCAGGGCAAGGAGCGGATCAGGCGCCAGATCAACGAGCTGCCGGCGGAGGCCGAAAAGCGCGAGGCCGAGGTATCAGGGCTGAGGAAACAGATCGAGGCCCGCATCCAAGAGCTGACCCGGGCCAGGGCAGCAGTGGTTCGGGAGTCCATTGAAAAGAGCATCGTTGGCTTGGAAGAAGAGAGGAAAGAGGCGGAGGGAAGACGAGCTCTTGTTGGCCCGACCATCGCGGAGCTGGAAGGCCTCCGTTCCCGAGACAAGATTCTGTTCGCCGCCCACCAGTCCCGGATCCAGGAAGTGCTTTGCAAGCATGAAGACGAGAGGAAGACGGCTCTGGCGGGCCTGATCACCTCCCTCCTCCTGGAGGAGGGAGGGATAAAAATAGCGCTTTCCGGTGTGAACCAGAAAGCGCTCCGTTCGAGTGTGTTGGTCTTTGCTCCCCCTCTTGGACGAGCTTAGAACTTTCTGCTACGAGCACAAGATCGAGGAGGTACCTGCTCTCCTTGCCATTTGATGATCTTGTTCGAACCTGTTTCGGCTCCCCCGGAAGGAGGCGAACATCCAGCCGGTTGGTTAACACCAGCCGCCCAATCGTTGATTAAGGATACCTTGCGACTACCGCCTGACAGAGGTTGCAAGTTAGATACTCGAATGGTGGCGCAGCCGTGTGCCCCGCAGCGAACGATTGTCTTGCTGACTCTTACTCAAGCCCGTGAAATCTTCCGAAGGAAATCTGCAATGGTGCATTTACCTGCTGTGCCCTTCGCAACTTCGAATACCAATTCCTCCAGCTGAGTCTCATCCGCTTCAAGCTCAATGCCGTTCAACGACAGGAACACGATCGCTGCGACCGTACCGGTTCGTTTGTTTCCGTCGATAAACGGGTGGTTCTGCACAATGTGGAAAAGGTACGCCGCAGACATCTCGATCAGATCACTGTGAAGATATCGTCCACCGAACCCTGCCGCCGGCATGGCTAACGCAGACTGCAGCAGACCAAGATCGCGGATGCCTGTGTGGCCTCCATACCGTTGGATCTGATCGCGATGAATCTCGAGTACTTCAGCAAGACTGAGGAATACCGGAGTCACGGCTACTCAGCCAGTCGCTTGAGAACCCGTCCATACTTCTGATTTGTCGCTTCGAGTGCTTGCTTGAATTTTCTCTGATGGGCTTCATCGCGGACTGGGGCAATGACCAATACCTGGCCATCTGTAGATACGTCTAGTGGCGTCTCAGTGCTGATCTTTAATAAATCAAGGACAGCTCTATCGATGACAAGAGCAAGGCTGTTTCCGTGTTTGGTAAGCTTCTTGACCATCTCAACCTCCGCTCAGATTGACCATTGTATATCCAATGTATAATCAACCTAGTGATGGGTCAAGGGGACAAGTAGAGTAAACTTTTTGGATAGGAACATGCAAAGATACGACGATTTTTCCCAGAGGCTTCAGGCAAGAGGCGCCGTTCGACTCTTTTTGATCTCCCCCGGAAGGACTCGAACCTCCGTCCGTGTGGTCAACGCCAAGCTCGAGGTGCCTGATTGAAGATGCTCTGCGATGTATTTGCGCATAGCCGGCAACATTGCTGCGCCGTTAGGCCGGGAGAGGAGCCTTAGCGAATCACCAGCAGGATGCGGATCGGTTCAGTTCAAGAAGCAATTATCCGCTTCTGGGCCCGGGCGATGATAGCGGCCAGACGGTCTGTCACCTCAGCAGGCAAAGGCGTCGGCACGTGCGTTTCCAGCAGTTCCCTGGCGCGGGTCTCGGCCCGGGCGCCCAGGGTCAGCTTGCCGTTCTCACACCAGGCGGAATAGTTGGAGCGATCCAGCAAGGTAGGAAACCAGTTCCTGCGGAAATGTTTCAGGGTGTGCTCCTCGCTGAGGTATTGCCCGCCCGGGCCCACCTGATCAATGACCTCCAGGGCCATGGTTTCTTCGCTTACCTCGATGCCTTCCATGAAGCGGGCCACCAGGCCCACCACCTCATCCATGACCACCAATTGCTGATAGCTGGTCGTCAGGCCGTTGTCAATGTAGCCCATGTCGTGGACTAGGTTGCCGCCATTCAAGGCGGCCAGCATCACCCACAGCGCCCCTTCCATGCTGGCCTGCTGGTCGAAGGTCTTGGCGTCCGAGCAGCCTGCGAAGTGGAACATCGGTAGCCGGTAATAGCGCGCCATGTCCTTCAAGGCGCACGCTCCCATCATGAACTCCGGCGAGGCATAGGACATGAGGGTGGTGCGCATGTCAATGGGCAGCACCCCACCCCCGTAGATCAGAGGAGTGCCTTCGCGGACGAGCTGGGCCAGGACAAAACCGGCCAGCATCTCGGCGTTGCCCTGCACCAGTCCGCCGGCGATCGTCACCGGCCCGCTGGCGCCTGTCAGGAGGCCCGGAGTGAAGACGGTGGGCAGGCCCTTTGCGGCCATGTACATCAGCTTCTGGGTAGCTTCGGGACCAAGCTTCAGCGGCGAAATCGGCTCGGTGTACAGTGCGCAGAAGGGATCGCGCTGCAGCTTCTCGGCGCCGCCGGTGATGAGCTCGGCCATTTCGATGATGACCTTCAGGTTGTCCAGGCTCCAGGCGGTGAAGACAATCGGTTTGACCGTGTTGGCGGCCATGGCCTCGAAGTGGTGGATATCTGAATTGGCGGCAGGCACATCGGAGGCGATTCCGGAACACATCATGAATGACAGGTGGGGCAGCGCGTCCACCAGGCGGCTGGTTCTCGCCACGTCCTCTCTTTTCACAGGCCGCCGCTCCCCGGTATAGGGATCGACGATGTTCGGCGTGTCGGAGCCGGTGCCGAAATAGGCCCGCTCGCCCTGCAGGGCTACGGCCGGCCGACCCAGGCGGTCGCAAAGCATCACCCGGCTTGGGGCGACGCGTATGGCCCACTCCACCCGGTGGGCCGGAAAGCGCACCCTGCGCCCGTCTATCCAGCATCCGGCTCGGGCGAATACCTCTATCGCCGCCGGCTCCTCGACCTGCACCCCGGTGCGGCGCATCAGCTCTAGAGTCGCCTGGTGCAGCTCGGCGATCTGGTCATCGCTCAACATGCGGAATCGCGGGGTGACGTTCACGGTATGGTTGCTGCGTGTGTACATATCTTTAGTCTCCGATCTGTATCCCGTGGCGGAGGTTGGCCCGCCGGACAATAGCCTGCACAGCAGCCTGCAACCCTTCAGGCAGCGGCTCGGGTCGATGGCCTTCGAGGATCTCGCGCACCCTGGCACTCGCCACCCCGCCGTAGGTCAGACTACCCGCCTGCTGCCAGCCGGCATAGCTCGCGCGGCTGAGCAGAGTCGGATACCAGTTTTCACGGAAGTGGCGAAGGGTATGATCCTGCTCCAGGAAGTTGCCGTCCGGTCCCACTTGATCGATCAGCTCCAGGGCCATCGTCTCCTCGCTGACTTCGATGCCGCCCAAAATGCGGCGCACCAGTCCGATGAGCTCGTCGTTCATGACCGTCATTTCCATCGAGGCCGTGAGCCCATACTCGATATAGCCCGCATCGTGGGACAGGCTGCCGCCGGCCAGAGCGGTGGTCAGTATCCATAGAGCGCCTTCCAGGCTGGCCTGCTCATCGAAGGACTTGGCATCCGAACAGCCGCCGAAGCTGAAGACGGGCAGCCGGTAGTGGCGGGCCAGGTCGCACAGGGCGGCCATGTTGATCATGAACTCAGGCGCGGCATAGGAAACGTTCATGTGCCGCATGTCCATGATGGACACCCCGCCGCCGTAGACGAAAGGCATCCCTTCCCCGGCCAACTGGGCGATGACCAGGCCGCTGAGCAACTCGGCATTCGCCACCAGCAATCCGCCGGCGCTGGTCACCGGCGCCACCGCCCCGAAGGTCATGCCCGGCGTGTAAACCACCGGCAGGCCCTTCCGCGCCATGTACAGCAGCTTGGAGGTGCCCTCGACGATATGCTGCAGCGGCGAGACCGGCTCCGTGTACAGGATCGAAAAGGGGCTGCGGCGAAACGCTTGCGCCCCGCCGGCCACCACCTCGCCCATCTCCACGATGTCTTTCAAGTTTTCCAGGTTCCAGGCCGTGAAGCAGACCGGCTTGGTGGTGTTGTTGATCATGGCCTCGAAGTGGCGGATATCGGCGGTGGCCTGCCCCAGGTCCTGGGCAATGGCCATGCACATGTGGAAATCAATGTTGGGCAAGCCGTCCACCAGCCGGGCGAAGTTGACCACATCCGCGAAACGGGATTGCCGCCGCTCTCCGGTGTAGGGGTCGATCACGAAAGGACAATCCGAGCCCGTGCCGAAGTAGGTCTTGTACCCCGCCAACTCCAGCGCGGGGCGGCCTCGGCGATCACAGAGCGCTATCTGTGAGGGAGCGGCGCGGAGGGCCCACTCCACCAGGTGGGGCGGGAAACGCACGATCTCCCCGTCCAGCCAGCATCCGGCCTTCTGCAGCAACTCCCGCGCTTCGGCCAGCAGGACTTTCACGCCGGTGCGCCGCAAGACCTCCAGGGTGCCGAAGTGCATCTCCTGGACCTGGTCCTGCGACAAGACCTGGAAGCGAGGACCGGCGTTCACCGTGTAGTTGCTTCTGATCATGAGTCCGTCTCCTCGCACTCCCCTCCCAGGTAGGCGCGCTGCACCTGCGGGTCGCCGAGCAGTTCCTGGCCGCCGCCATGGTAGCGGATCTTCCCCAACTCCAGCACATAAGCCCGGTCGGCGATCGACAGCGCCCTGCGGGCGTTTTGTTCGACCAGGAAAATGGTAGTTCCGCTTTCGTGTATTAGCTGAATCTGTTCGAAAACGGCTTCCACGATTTTGGGCGCCAGCCCCAGCGATGGTTCGTCCAGCATCAACAGCTCGGGATCGGTCATCAGCCCGCGGCCAATGGCCAACATCTGGCGCTCGCCCCCGGAAAGAGTGCCCGCTTTCTGCCGGAAGCGCTCTTTCAAGCGAGGAAAGCGGGTGAAGACCTTCTCGATGTGCACGCGCACATCCTCGCCGCGCAGGGTAAAGCCGCCCATCTCCAGGTTCTCGTAGACCGTCAGCGAGGGGAAGATGCTGCGCTCCTGCGGAACGAGGGCCAGGCCGAAGGCGACCAGGTGGTGTGACCGCAAACCGGTGATGTCCTGGCCCCTGAAGCGGACCGTCCCCTCGCGGATGTCGGTCAAGCCGAAGACGCTGCGCAGGGAAGTGGACTTTCCGGCTCCATTGGCTCCCACCATGGTCACGATCTCGCCGGCCCCTACCTCCATGCTCACCCCATGCAGGACCTCGCTTTGGCCGTAGCCTGCCGTCAGGTCGCGGATTTCCAGAATCCTGTCAGGCATCCTTCAAACCCCCAGGTAGGCGTCTATGACTTGGGAATCGGCGCAGATTTCGGCCGGCGTCCCTTCGGCGATTTTCTGGCCGTGATCCAACACCGCTATCCGATCGCAGAGGTTCATGATGACCCGCATGTCGTGCTCCACCACCAGGAAGGTCTTGCCCTGCTCGGCGCGCAGCCTGCGGATGTAATCGAGGATCTGATTGACCAGGGTGGGATTGATGCCCGAAGCCGGCTCATCTAAAAGGATGAGCTGCGGATCGGTCATGAGGGCGCGGGTGATCTCGACCATCTTCTGCTCGGCATACGAAAGGTTACCGCAGTACTCGTCGGCCACCTTCTCCAGCCCCACCACGGCCAACAGGTCCCTGGCCCGCTCGATCGCCTCCTGCTCCTGCCGCCTGACTTTCGCGGTCCGCAGGACACCCAGCAAGCAGTTCTCCCCGGCCTGGTTCTTGGGGGCCAGGAGCAGGTTTTCCATGACTGTCATGCGGTTGAAGGCGCGCACCAGCTGAAAAGTCCGGACGATGCCGAGTTGCCCGATCTGGTGAGGGCGCAGGCCGGTGATTTCCCGGTCTTGGAAATAGATCCGCCCAGCCGTAGGTTCGAGGAAACCGGTCACCAGGTTGAAAACAGTGGTCTTGCCGGAACCGTTGGGGCCGATAAGTCCGAATATCAGCCCCTGGGACACCTCGAAGGAGCAATGATCGACCGCCCGCAGATTATCGAAGTCTTTGGTCAGTTGGTCGACTTTTAGCACGGCTATTGGCCCTCTTGTAAGTGACCTTCCGTTCGGGGATCAGGCCACGCGGCACAAAAATCGTGGCAATGATCAGCAATACGCCAAATATGAGCTGCTGCAAGGCAGCCGGGTTCAGCCAGCCGGGCAGTTTGACGAACCGCAATCCTTCGCGCAAGGCGACGAACCCCACCGTCACCAC
>Ga0315293_10005785_pt1 | contig 11631 bp, 5 predicted proteins | sample YL17G13_20_MG_FD_203071 | JGI IMG/M metagenome (GOLD analysis project Ga0315293, IMG submission 203071) | Sediment microbial communities from Yellowstone Lake, YNP, Wyoming, USA - YL17G13_20 | ecosystem: Environmental > Aquatic > Freshwater > Lake > Sediment | place: USA: Wyoming | collected... | reverse complement strand
GACGATGTACATCGTGAATCCGAATGGGTCTACGGCTCCGCTGATCATCCTCATATCGGCAGTGAGGATGACCCTCGCCGTCTCGTCCGGGATGCTCCCGCTCTCCGCATAGGGGTCGAGCCACTGCCTCCCATAGGAGTCGTATGATGCCATCATGGCGATCCTGGACTGCTCGCTCCTCGCCATGTCGAACTCGTCCATCTCGTAGAAGAGGTACTTGATCTGCGTGCTCGCAGGCGTGTAGGCGAGCCGCCGCCTGTTGGCGAGTGTGCTGTCCGTCCTCATCGTGACGAGCAGCGGATTCTTCCCCGAGATGAACGTCTCTCCGACCCTGACGGAGAAGTCCGGAACGGCATGGTCCGTGTCCATCACGCCACTGAACTTGGTGATCTTCAGGAAGTTGGATGCCGCAAGGGCCCCCGACACCTCCTGCCCAGCCCTTGCGACGAACGCATCTCCTCCCCACTGCATGTTGTCCCTCGTTCCCGAGAGACTCTGTGCTGATATCGTGTCGATGGCCGTCCTCACCCTCATCAGGCGCTGGGCTCTCTCTGGCAGCTGGAACCCAGATGCCTGATTCTGACTCGCCAACGTCAGACCGGCCCAGTCCCCGATCTCGAAGATGCTGTTCACGGGCATATCGATGAACCACAACGGCGAGAACATCCAGCCGGCGAGGTGCCATTCCCCATAGGGACTCGCTGCGGCCGTGACGGAGGGGCCCCCCCGCACGGAATCCTCATCTGGCACGAAGTAGTACTCGTTGGGACCGAATGTCCTGGATGTCGTCACCGGGAGGTTCATCTCCCAGTTGTTGGTTCCCCGACTGTACTGCTCGTCGGTGACCGCCGGGAAGCCGGGAGGATACGGGCCCACGGCCGTGCATGCGATCTTGAAATCGAAGATGTCCAGACACGAGAATCCCCTGTCGATGCCCTCTCCGGATGGGACCGTCGACAACATGACTGCGTTCTGGTTGGCGAATATCCACAGCTTGAACCTGACCATCAGGTAGCTCGTCAGTCCTGCGATCGAGAGGGAGGTCGGAATCTGAATCGACGAAGCCTCCGTGAATGGAGGGGGTTCCGAGAATGCGGGATTGCCAGCCGTCGAGAAGAACATCTTGGGGGACTCTCCGATGAGGGCACATGCCAACCCACCAGAGTCGACGGCATAGAGCGTGACAGAGATCGCCCCGTCGAATGTGGAGTTGTTGGTCAGCATTCCGAAGCTGATGTTCAGGTCCTGTGGGAGGATGGCTGCCCCTCCGAACAGTGCCGTGCTTCCTCCCTGAACCGAGATCAGCGTGTCGACGATCTGGGCCTGACTCTCGCTTCCATCGTATCTCGTCGACGACGTGAAACCGGTTATCGAGAATCCGCTCGGTGTCGTCGCCGCATCTGCGAGCTGCAGGGCGCTTTGAAGATGGTTGATGCCAGACCCGTCGGTGGACGGGACGAACTTGTCCCTCTGAGGAGAGAGGGATGTCCCGTACTTCGTCCATGTCCTGAACCCGAACTTGATCTCCTGTTCAATGGCGGTCTCGTTCTTGTAGGAGGAGATGAACTCCTTCAGCTCGGAGTTGACCTGTGACACGAACGAATCTCGCTGGGCGAAGATGGCGTTGCTCTTCACATTGACGATCATCGTCTGAACCATCGCCTCGGTGTCGCCGGACCAGCTGAACTCGACGGCAGGACAGAAGATGTCGGAGTACGGATTCTTGGGGTTGTTGCCGGGAGCCGAGATGGGGAAGCTCACGGCCCAGGCCTGCACGACCATCCTCGCACCCGAGAATGGGACATCCATATACACGGACCTGTTGATATAATCGTCCTCATGAGTGTTCGAAGCAAGCGGGTCTCCTCCTACCGCCCCAATGCATATCCACGATATTGGGTATGCTTGGGTCGCCGTCGTGATGACCGTCGACACGACGCTTCCCTCATCTGGTGGACCCGAGGCCAACCTGAAACCACCGAGGGAAGGCCTGAAGTGAAACTCCTGCATCTGGTCGGCAGGCAGGCTCCACAGGTTACTCCCATTGATGGTCGCCTCGTCGATGTCCGGATGAACGAATGCGAAGCGGAAGAGGATGTATACCTCATCCCTGATCGTGTCACCCACGGAGGCCACGAACCTGACACGCCAGTCCCCCGTCATCATCTCGACCGAGCTGGGATACCCACCGACTCCATTGTGGGATCCACCCGTCTGGAACACATCCGAGACGAAAGTGCCGAGATGCGAGTTCATATTGGCCGAGGAACAGAAGCCGCTGATCTCGAACGATCTCCTCAGGGATCCGGACGGCTTGGCATATGTCGTGATCTTCTCCGACCCTGCGAATGAGTCGCTGTAGGTGGTCGACATCGAGAAGGCTCCCCCTTCCTGCAGATCGACCCTTGGTGCGCCCCTCGTCGCAACGGAGAATCCCCCGGCATAGGATGCCGCCGTTTCCGATCCGAACGTGGCGAACGTGTTCTGGTTGAGGGAGAGGAAGGTGTACCAGCTCTGGGGGCCACCGAGGTCGTCGAACCACATGGCCCTGGTGCCATTGGCATCCAACGATGGCAGAATCGAAAGGCCGACATCGATCCATAATGATGAGATCGGAGCTCCGATGGAGGGTGGTCCGGATGCGCCAGCTCCCTGTGCCCTGAAGCATTTCATTGCGATGGTCTGTCTGGAATAGGCGAATTGTCCGGCATAGATGGTCCTCCCGAGGCTCACGCCATTATCGTACTGTGAGTTCGTCGGGATGAATGTCATCGTCTGCCTGCCGGGCTGGATCCCGGCGAACTGCACGAACATCAGATTCGTATCGTTTGTCATCGATTCCAGCAAGGCAACGACGGAGGATGTGCCCAAGAAGGGGGATGTCCCAGGTATGGCCATGGCATAGAGTAGGTAGTAGAACTTGACCCCATGCGCCACCCCGAGTCCCTCCGTGTCGGGATCGTACAGCCTGAACCTGAAGGTGGAGGGAGGCCTGCCACTTGTCGCCAATGGGGGCTGGGTTGCGCTCGTGGTGAAGCCAGACAGGTGAACCGCATGCATGATCCTCCATGCGAACCCGAAGATCTTGCAGGGGAACTGTGCCTTGACGATCTTCGTGGTCCCATCCGCCTGCGTTTCCTCGTGCTCAGGGACGGCATTGACCTGGAGGGCATCGTAGATCCTGATCCCTCCGACCTTGATGTTCCATGACTTGACTCCGAGCTCCGGATCGGAACCGTGCCACGCAGCGTCGCTCGTGGGAACGATGGCAACTGCTTTCAATGCAGGGAAGTAGTCCGTTGAGGTCCAGTAGTGATTGCTCGTCTTGATGATGGATGTCTGGGTGACCGTCTTGCTCCAGTCCTGGTTGGTTCCCTGGTAGGCACCCGGATCGCTCACCACCAGCTCCGGGACCGAGATCTCGACTGGATTCCCACTCTGATTCGTGGACATCACGGCCTGGGGAAGCAATATCCCCATGAGATTTCCGCCCAGGATGCTCGATGCGAGATCGGTGAAGGAGTTGTTGAAGCTGAACTCGGCAGGCGGTCCCCACATACCCCCACCGGTCGATCTCGCCGTCGTCCACCATGTGTCGGTCACATCGTTGCGGTCGAACAGGCCGACGACCCTGAACGGAGTCCCACTCACTCCGAGGCAAGCCGTCGAGGTCATCAGGAGGTACTCGAAGACGACACTGGTGATCTTGGCTTTCCCACCCATGTCCGTGGTGAACATGTAGAATGGGTAGTCGCTCGTGGTGTAGTCGAGCGAGCTCATCCCGAATCCCTCATCGATGGTCGGGACGGGGATGAGCTCGAGGTTGAGGGATATCGCCCTCATCAACTTGGCGACGAATGGGTTCCATGCACCAGCCGATGTCGGAGGCATTGCTGCATCCGTGTCGACAGGCCCCGTGAGAAGCCATGAATACTTTGGTTTCTCCTCCGTCCCGGTATTGAACCTCATCCTGAGCTTGTTCCCGATGATCCTCGTCTCCCTGGCGAGGCCGCTCTTGCCGTTGTACGTGTAGTTCGGTGGGAGCACGTTTTGTGGTCGCCCGATGTCGATGACGGCATTGTCGAACGCCCTCGTGACACCGAAGTCCGCCCCGGATGTTGCTGCGTACTCGTCTGGGATCCACTGGTAGGCTCCCTTGTTCTGCCAAGGGTACATTGTCATAGTCCCTCGGTGAAGTCGTCGAGGATCTTCTCGGTGTTGCCCTTCGACACCTCTCCAGAGATATCATAGAGTGCTCCATATATCTCCTCGGTCCTCGTATCGAGCATGTCCATGAAGATACGCTGGAGATTGTCGTTCACCACTCCCTCCCTGCCAACTCCGGGGACGACATCCCTGATCTCATCGGACAGGACGCCGGTGACGACATCTCCGAATGCTGGGGTGTCGGCCCCGACCGTCTTGGGAGGAGGGAGCTCCACGGCGAAGGACGACGCCGAGGCCGTCTCGGATGACTCGTTTCCTCCGGAACCCGCCGGGATCTCCTCTCGGACGATCCTCTCGATCTCCCTCGTCATCCCGCCACCATCGATCTCGTTCTCGAGCGACATCCGTCCCATCTCGGAAGGCTTCTCGGAGGGTCTCCCCGGCTCGCCTCCTTCGGAATATGTGTAGATGGGCGTCGGACCCTCTCCCTCCATCCATCCGACACCTGCGACACCGCTCACCTCGCCCTCGCCTCGTGGGGGAGCCTCGGTCTCGACCGTCCCCCTGAATGGAGGGGGTGGAGACATCGTCGCCTCGATCCTGGTCGGTCTGGCGGATGGCGTCTCCAACCTCTCGGTCTCCCTGCGTATGGGAGCCACCGGAGAGGGAGAGGAGGGGGCGGCGAAAGCCGCCCGTGCCTCCCCTGGGACGACGGTTCGTGGTGCCTCTTGTTCCGTCTCGAACCCCACCGGGGCGGCACCCTCGATCAGAGGAGGCTCCGCCTCGATGGTCGGCACCGGCGGTGGTGGAGCGACCTCCCGTGGAAGAGATTCGACAGGAGGGGCCTCGTCGAGACCACCGGGCGGAGCGACCGGAGGAGCGGGAGGCGTGACATCTGCCATCGGAGCATTGGCGAATGATGCCACAGGCGTTTCCCCGACCGTCTGTTCGATGATGTTGGTGATGTTCGTGGGTACGGGAGGCACGGCCACCCGATCCTGAGGGGGGCGATTCGCCACGTCTCGTTCGACCGGAGGGGCAGCGGGTGCGGCGGGCTGATTCGGAACGAACCTGTAGTTCAGGTCCTCGTCATCGGGCATCGCAGTGAGGCCCTCTCCCTCGAGCAGCGGGGCCATCGATTCGATGCTCTCCATCGATGGCATCACTGCGGGCATCGAGAGGATTGCCTCGGGGGCATCGACGACGGGGATGTCCGACGTGTCTCCTCCCGTCTGTCCATAGAGGAATGTCGAGAGTGGCTTGAGTGGGAATTCGCTCTTCGGAAGCGAGAAGAAGTCATCCGTCAGCTTGCCGACATTGAACTCCGTCCCTCCTCCGGATTCACCACGACCAGAGGCGACGACGCTCCCGTCCGCCAGTGGTGCGGCAAGCGTCTCTGCGAAGCTCAGCATCGGAACCGAAAGGTCGTCTCTGGTGAGGTCCACATCGCCCTCCGTCATCGTGTTTCATCATGGCAAATCAGATTCCCATGACGGTAGGACTCGTGGCGGCCGGACCCGCTCCCGTCTCGGAGGGACCTCCCATCAATGCCTTGACGGCCGCCGTGTCAGCCTCGAGCCTCTGTTTCCTCAGGTGTCCACGCTTGGCGGCCGAGAGGTCGCCCATCTCCTCCAGCTGCTTCTCGGCCCTCCCGAGCTGATCTGCGACCTGGAGATGTGCTGCGCCGAGGGCCGCACTCGCTCCGAAATCTCCTCCGAAAGCCGTCGTGAGGGCCTGCACGGCCTCCTGCAGTGGGGCGACGCTCGTCACCTGGATCATCTGGGCCCTCATCTTGAACACGTCTGCGATCTTGGACCACCACCTGTTCCTCTCGAGAAGGTGGGCATCCATCTTCGTCTTCAGATTTCTGATCGCTATTGCGTCGGTCATCGCCTTGTCGCTGTTGGGCCCCGCATTGGCGGAGAAGAACTCGTAGTCCTTCTGAAGGAGCTCCATCATCTGGGCGTAGACGGACAGAAGAGAGTCATATGTCGCCATCATATCCCTGCTGGTGGCCTTCATCGACTCTGCGAACTTCGGATCTGCGAGACCGGTGCCGGATTGGATGTCCTCATCCCACTGCTTGATGAAGATCTGATACTGAGAGATCTTGGCCTCCAGCAACGTCTCCTGCTGGACCAACATGGGGTTTATTCTGCCTATCGCCTGTTTGAGATCCCCCCCGAAGAGTCTGGACATTATCTCGTTCTGTCTCACCTGAGAATCCATCTGCTGAGCCACTTCTGATCCCTGCATCTCGACACCGGACTGAGCGAGCCTTCTGAATTTCCGTCTCGCACCGGCGGACTTCGGGATCCCTCCGACATTCTCGAATGGTTGCATGATTCCAGACGGACTGGTGGCAGATGTCCCTCCCGTCACCCCCGGATACATGTTCATCTTGGGCCCGAGCAGAGGGCCCATCGCTCCAAATGGGGCGGCATATGGGGCAGGCAATGTGCCAACCGTCGTCAAGGTATTTGCAGCCCAGTTGATCTCTGGCTGAAGCCCCCGTTGAATCCATCCCCCGGGATATCCCTCGGCAAGAGCCATCGAATGCTGGAGGCCCTGTCCGACTGGGCCCATGAGCTCCTTGATATAGAATTTGGACAAATCGAAAATGGATTGCTTGTGAGCATTGTAGAGCTGAGCCATCTCCCCAGATGCGAGCTGTTCTGCGTCCGGCCTGGCGGCCAGACCAGTCAGCAACATCATGAAGCCACTCTTCATCTTCTCCGTCTTCCATCCCTTGCCACCCGTCTTCCCGATTCCCATCGATCCGAGGACATCACTGGGGTCTGTCGTCGCAGCCGTCAAGAACGACCATGCCCTCACGGCCTTCTGAGCAGGATCTCCACCTGGGGACTGATAGTCGTTCAGGACCTGGAGCATCTCGGTGGGATCGAATGCCGGATTGTCCTTGGCCTGCTTGTAGAAGTCGGACAACAGATTCATCCCGGCACCTGCGAATGCAGGGCCTCCGTTCTTCAGGAGGGTGTCCATCGTCCCGAAGATCGCCTTCTGGTTGTTCTCGTCTCCCCAGTCGATGATGAACGTGTTGGCCAACCTGGAAATGGCCTCGTCCACCTCCGGGGTGATGCCGAGTCCTCGTTCGACGAAGTGCTTGACGAGCTCGTTCCTGGCGGTCTCCGACATCCCCACTGCGGAGTCGAGGGTCTGTCTCATCTGCTTCTGGTGCTCGTACTGGGTCAGCTCTCCGACCTGTTGGTATGGAGTCGTGATGAACTTGCCGACATCGAAGTTGATCGGCCTCATCTCTCCAGTGTCCAAGGCACCAGTTGTGGCAGGCATGGGAGCGCCGCCATCTCCGGTGGGAGCTGGGGGTGCGGCGGGTGCGGCGGAAGGACCATTCACAGATTGAGCTTCTCCGGCTGCAAACCTCTTGAACTTCGGCATATCATCACCTCGCCAAGATCTATGTCTCTTCTTTCGAGAGAGGACCGGAAAATACCTCTCAGGGGTTGCTCGCCGCAGCCTGAAACATATCCGACATCATCCTCACCTGCTCGGGCGAGAGGTTCGGATCGCCGAGGATGTCGGAATGGATCAGTCCAGGAGGCATCCCGCTCCCCTTCTCGGCCTGCATCGGACCCGGGGTAATCCCCATGATCTTGCCCGCCATCAGGTTCCCGACGATCTGGAACTTGTGCATCTCCACATAGCTCATCGATCTGATGTCCTGCCTGGATAGCCCGCCGATCCTCTTCATCATCAGGTACTCGATGACCTCCGGTGGAGCCACGAAGGTGCCCTCCGGTCGCTTGTCGGGAGACAGGAACATCTCGACCTCATCCTTGAAGTTCAACATCTCCTCGGAGCACATCTTCTCGTACGCATCGTTGAGAGGCTTGATGATGTTGTGCTTCAGCCTGCGACTCCACGATCTCTCTGACTCCTTCACCCGGGAGTTGCCATTCACCTCCACGGACTCGAGGAACAGATCGACCAATCTCCTGTGGAGGTTCGCTCGATCCATGTACATCTGTCCAGACTCCCTGTCCCTGATGATGGATCTCCGCTTGCACTCCTGCTCCTCCCACCAGTAGGGAACCGATATGGTGCATCTGACGATGCCTCCGCTCGGCATCCTGAGATCCACGATGATGTCCTGCTTCGCCGTCATCATATCATTTCTCTATTCCCGTATGGATCGATGGTCCTCGCTATAAACTGCACCGTATAGATCGTCGACCCGGACGATAGATCGTGGCTGGATGGCTGCCAGTACGCAGCCGGCATCGAGAAGGTGAGTGGTCCGAACCCCATCGTTATGGGTGATGACCACTGGTTCTGGGCGAGGGTCGCCCCCTTCGTGACGGAGAAGGGCGAGAATCTCGAGTTCTGGAAGCCCGTCGTCGGATCGACGGCACTGCTCGCAAGGAAGGAAAAAGACCCCTGAACGATCCTTCTAGACATGTAGATGTGGTCATCGGTCACGAATGGCTCTCCTGTATTCCAGATCGGTCTCGGGGCATAACCAGCCGTGGACCTGAGATCGAGGGATTGACTGACATCCAGCTCCATATTGACAACCTGGACCTGGTTGTCCAGTCCTCCGAGCGAGACCCAGCAATCCTTGATGTTGGCTGTCCTTGCCGTGCCGACCTCGGCCATCGTCAGGGTCGTGGGTGACGGAGCAGACCTGTCCCTCGAGTAGGATGTCGCCAAGCTGAGAGGGTTCCTGCTGGGAAATTGCCACATCGTTCCATCAGAGAGCATCCCTCCGAACACGATGCTGCCGATGCCCTTCAGCCCGAGCGAGCACTGGACGGGAGAGGCCTGTCCGACCCCACTGACATTGATGCTGAATTTCTCCATCACATACGGGAGGGAGCTTCCCTGATAAGAATCCCGGACACACACCATGTTGATCCCGATGTCCGGACTGTACACCCCTTCCGCCGTGTTGGGCTGCGACCTCGAGTTCTTCACGAATCCCTCGATGATGGGATAGACCCACGAGAGCGGATTGTTGACCCGATCCGTCACGAGGAGTGGGAATGTCAGGTTCTGCTCGTATGCCCCCATCCTCTGCATCTTCATCCTGACTATGCCCGGTGGAGCGTCACCGGCCGAGGTGTATCCTTCCGTGCTTCCGAACTTGAACTTGGAGCTCATGCAGGCCAGTGGATACGCAACGAGGCTGGATGACTGGAAGTAGATGGAATCGAAGTTCTGGGCGTTCCCCCACGGCCTCCCCGTCTTGTCGATGCCGGTCAGGCTGCACAGTGGGCGGCCGACATCGGACATCCAGACCATCAGTCTGGTTCCGGGGATGCTGTTCAGGATGTCCAAGGGCATTCCAGCCATTATCTATTCCTCATTCTGTCTCGACCGTTTCGGCGGAGAAGGTCGTCGGAAATCCCTGTGGGACGGGGATCGATTCCATGTCCTCCGGAAGATTGCGGCCCTTCATCATGTCGCCGAAGTCCGGGACCGGGATGTTCGAATCTCCCATCAGCTGCTGCCTGGCCCTCAGCCTGAGCGTCTCCTCATCCCTGAGGGCCGCCTTCAGCTCGGCGGAGAGCCCCGTCCTGTTCATGTACTCCATGAACAGGGATTGCGACAGATCGTAGTGCAGCTCGGAGATCATCCTCTGAGAGATCGGGACGAAAATGGGGTTCCCGGCCTCGTCGATGTGGCCCGTCTTCACATCCCACGATTTCATGAATCTCAACAGCACGCCATCCCTCAGGTCCCACGTCCTCAGGAGGGGCCTGAAGTCCATGTGATTGATGATCGTCGCATGCTCCAACACATCCCCGAACGCCTGCGAGCTGGGTTGCGAGAACTCGCCGGTGATGCTCCTCCAGCCATCGTCCTCCTTCCTGCCGGTGGAGACCTCCACCTTCACCTTGTTCCCATCATCATCTCTGACGACACGATAGTGGATGGTGATCGGGAACAGCTCATCCTCGTCCACGAAGATGTCGAGATCGCTATCGTTCATCATTTCAAGCCTCCCATGGATACTTCTGCTCGTATAGGTCGGAATCGGGCGGATCCTCTATGTAGACGGGCCTCGCATCGAGGATGTCCCTCGTCCAATCCTCCGTCGGGAGGAGGATGAGATCGCCATCGCTCGCACCCACGAACCTCGCCGTGAGGCTGAACATCTTGTCCGGTCTGATCTCTGGTTTCGGCACGCTCCACACCGGATTCGTGATCCTGATCCAGAGCGGACCGAATGCCATCAGGATCGTCTGCCCGAGCTGCGTCCCTTCGATGGGAGCGAATATCTGGTTATCCGGGATCCCGACGACACGGGAGAATATCTCCATAGGGAAGGTGTCGGTGATCCAGACGAGCCCCCCGGATATGAGTCTCGGTTTGGAGTTGTACCACGACCTCGGCCACATGTTCTCCCTGAACCGTTCGTACGCATGTTCATCCCTCTCCTCTGCAGTCGACCATCTCTGATGGCTCTGCATCGTGAAGATTGGCTCCATGAAGTTCTCGATCTTCAGGGTCATCCTGGCCAACCTCTCATTCGGCGGAGTCGTCGGCATGTTGTATCCACCGAGGAGAACATTGCTGCCGGAGCTCGGAAGATCGAAGGCGGATCTGACTGGATCCCCATCGTTTCCGGCAGCGGTTATACCGCAGTCATGAGAGAAGACCTGGCGCATGAGTCCGTACCTTCCAGCATCCAGTGCGACGGTCGAGAACAGGTCCCTGACATCCCTCGCATCCTCGGGCCACAGCTTCTGTGCGACGATGTCGTAGTTGATCACGACCTGCTCGTTCGGCTCCGCCACCATCTCGATGCTGTCGATCTGACAGTTCGAGAACACGCCATGGACATCAGAGAAGATCGAGAACTGGGGGATGTAGACACTCGGGTCTATCCCCTGCACTCCCCCTCCGTAATCGGCAGGAAAGGCATACTGGTATCCCGCCCAGGCGTGCCTGCAGTGCTCGTAGAGCTTCGCCATGACATAATCCGGGCTGCCATCATTCATGGCGAGCATCTTCTGTGACATTCTGCCCTTGATCTCTATCCCGCTTGGAGACCAGGCGAGTCTGTCGGGATGCCCATCTATCAGGCCATCCCCCGTATCCGCCTCCTGCGCTGGGTACAGATCGAATTCGGTGCAGTAGACGCAGTTGGCAACGATCCCATCCGTCACCTCGACCGAGGGATGATCATCCGCCTTGGGGCTGTAGAGGACCAGCATCGAGTTGCCCCAGAATCCCCCAGGGAACAGGAGCGGTCCAGCGGGATATGATGCAATGTCGGGTGGATCGATGGTCACCTCGATGTTCGACATCGTCGGGGCATCGGTGTTCGTCGCCGTGGTATCATCCGGCGTGAAGACGATCTTGATCAGGGGAGCCTTCACATCGACGGGAGCGTCCACGGTGAGGCCGGTGATGGTGATGGGGCTCGATGAGTATGGGCCGGTACCTATCGGCGTTCCGTTTGCGTAGAGGGTCACGGTC
>Ga0315293_10005784_pt1 | contig 11631 bp, 9 predicted proteins | sample YL17G13_20_MG_FD_203071 | JGI IMG/M metagenome (GOLD analysis project Ga0315293, IMG submission 203071) | Sediment microbial communities from Yellowstone Lake, YNP, Wyoming, USA - YL17G13_20 | ecosystem: Environmental > Aquatic > Freshwater > Lake > Sediment | place: USA: Wyoming | collected... | reverse complement strand
TGGCGCTATCGTAGCTGTTGCACCAGTAACTAATGTGGCTGTTATAGCAGCCCCTGCCGGTTCAACCGCTTACTACCGCGTCAGAATCGCTACTCCGCTTATCGGCCCCTGGTCTCAGGTTTATACGGCACAGGTCCAGTTAGCCCTCGTCGGACCCCCTGGCCCGCTTGTCGTTGTCGGCGCTGCTGGCACTACTGGCCCCGGCGGTTGGAATGTACAATTGAAACCGACCTTCAACTGGGGTAATGTAGTCGGCGCTTCCGGCTACGAATTCCAGCTGGCCTCCGATATCGGCATGACTGCCTTCGTCGTCAACCTCTCGGGCGCTACTGCCCTGGGCCCTGTCCAGACTTACACGGTGGGAGCTGCCCTCAAAAACAGCACCACCTACTACTGGAGGGTGAGAGGCATCAGCGCGACCTCGAACACTGCCTGGACCAACGTCATGTCCTTCACCACCCTGGATGTACCTGTGGCGGTAGCTCCTCCGGTCATCATCACGCAGATGCCCGCACCAACCATCAACATCCCGGCGGCGCCTCAGGCGACACAGATTGTGATACCTGCTCAGCCCCCGGCTAAGGAAATTAGTCCTACCTACATTTGGGCGATTATCATAATCGGCGCTGTCCTGGTGATTGCCGTGATTGTCCTGATTGTCAGAACCAGACGAGCCGTCTAACACTGACTTTACGGACAGCCTTCTAAAGGAAGGACGAGAGCCCCGACAAAAGTCGGGGCTCTCTTTTTTCTCCGAATCTATAAAATTGTCATTGCGAGGAGCACATTCGCTTCGCTCAGTATAAACTAAGCGACGAAGCAATCTCTATCTATTTCTTAAGCCATCAGGGAGATTGCCGCGCCCCGATTTCATCGGGGCTCGCAATGACAACTGTTTTATACGTCATCCAGCCGGGGCGCCAGAATCTGGACATTCACAATTTCGCCGCTTTTCAACGAATCAGCGCCCTCCGGAATACAGATAAGGCTATCGGCGCTGGCAATCGCCTGTAAACGGCTCCTGTTTTTATACAGCCGGACGCTATGGCTCCCGGAAGAATCGCGGGTAAGCACGGCATCTTTAAATTCCGTCCAGGCCGGGTGGCGTCCCTTTATGTTTTCCGTAAGCCTGGCGGACACCGTCCGGAGAGGGTGGCTGTTATCCCCGCCCATGCGCAGTATTCCGGGCAGGGCAAGCTGGAGGAAAGCCATCTCATTGCTCGCCGGACCGCCGGGCAGGCAAAAAACGGGCGTACCTTCCCAAAGACCGAAGGCGATACCCTTGCCCGGCCCCATACGCACGTGATGAAACAACTCCTGCCAGCCGAGCCGGTCAAGCGACCCGATAACAAGGTCGCGTTCGCTTCCCCAGGCCCCGCCGCTGGTAAGAATAACGTCAAAATCGTGTAAATACTTCAACAGCTCCCGCTTGATAGCCTCCTCATTATCTTTGACGACGGAGGCAACGCAGGATATGCCGAAAGAAGCCAGCCAGGCTTCCATGGTGACCAGGTTGCTGGCATAAAGCTGGCCGGGATGAAGATACTCTCCGGGGGCGACCACCTCATCACCGACACCGACGATAGCGATTTTAGGTCGGGTATAGACACTGACACGGTTGATACCCGCCGCGGCGGCCAGTCCCAGGGACCCGGGTAAAAGCCTCTCCCCTTTCCTGACGATAGTTTCCCCGGCATTTACCTCTCCCCCCGCCTTAAGTACATTGCGTCCTTTGCCAGCATCAGCTTTGATTAACACCGCGTCCGGGGTTGCCTCTTCACAAAACTCACCGGATACAACCGCATCCGCCCCAACGGGTATCGGCGCGCCGGAGCATACCTTGACGGCGTTACCCCGCTCCACCTTCCCCTCATATTTCAGCCCGGCGTATATGGAGCCGGTCACCTTCAGGCGGACGGGATGCCGCGCCGAGGCTTTCTCTACATCCGCAGATATAACGGCGAAACCGTCCTTAAGCGTTACATCGACGGAGGGATAGCTCACCTCCGCCACGATATCCTCGGCCGCTATCCTCCCCACACTCAAAACCAGGGGCAGCTTTTCAAGCTTACCCGGCCTGACATTCGAGTTGATGATATCAAAGGCTTCCCGGTAGCCGACGTAATCCGTGCCTTCATCAATCTCGTTAATGTCTCTTTCCATGATTACCTTCTATCCCTATTTTCTCAATTCCAGTATATACTCCAGAGATAAGCATATTCAAATCAAATAATTTTCTATAAAGCTATTGACTTTACCGCTGTTCAAGAGTAAGATTCGCCATGTGTCAAATGTACAAAATGAACGGATTGCACACCCGATTATAACCCCCGTCCTTATTTTAATTCTTCTCCTGCTAAGTCTGAACGTTATTTTACCAGCCCCGGCAGTATCATCCTCTACCGATGCGGCGAAGTGGGCAAGAGTAAATATTCCCACCGGGGGTGCGGCGGGGGGCTGGGTACTGGCCGATAGCTCCGATATCCAGCACCTTACCGCGGCGGCCGACGGCACTCTTTATGCCTACGGTAGAGGACTCCCCTATACCCTTTACAAGTCAACCGATGGCGGTTTGAAATGGTCGAATATCGGCCAGGTACAGGACGTCATAAAAAGTATCGCGGCATCTCCCCACGACCCCGGCACAATTTATTACGCCACTTCATCGGCGGTATACCGGTCCACCAACGGCGGCCGGACCTTCGTTCAAATGCCGCCGGTTCCCGGCGGGGCCGGCTCCGGAAACATAGAAATAACGTCACTCAGCGTTACCTGGCTGAATTACAATATTATCGCCGTAGGTACCAGAGATACAAATAGCTCCGAGCATGGCGGTGTATATACTCTGGAGGAAGCCGATAATTTCCCCGGCTGGACGGATACCGACATCGGCAGCTATGACGTTTATGCCGTAGCTTTCTCACCCAACTACACCTCCGACCGGGAAATAGTGGCCGTAGCGACCAATGAGACGGATACATTCATCATCAGTAAAATCGCCAATGCCGACTGGAGCGCCTTTATCGGTTCTGCCAGATTAGACCGGGATAATTCGGGCGTTCCGACGGCCATCGCGGTGGCGCACTCGGCGGTAATTGTATTCCCCCGCAACTATAATGCCGATCCAATTTCACTTAACCGCATTTTCTTCGTCGGTATCGATACCGGCGCCGGTGCAGGAGACGTCTATAAAATCAGATGCATCGATACACCCGGAATATCGGTGGCTGCCGATTTAAACGTCGGCAGCGTTTACGGCGAAAGTAATATCGATATCACCGGCCTGGCGGTTTACAGTAATAACAGCGCCGTCATCCTGGTGGCCGGTTCCGCCAATAGTGCCCGGACCTACATCAGTATGGACGGCGGTATAAGCTGGACGAGAAGCAGTAAGGTGCCAACCGGCGGTTCCGATGCCTGCGTCCTCATGGCCGCGGATTTCGCGACCACCGGCAAAATGTATGCCGCCACCAGCGGTAACGGCAGCGCTCTCTCCATCAGCCGGGATATAGGCGCAAGCTGGAATCAGGTCAGCTTTATTGACACCACCATCACCAACATCGTCGACCTGGCACCCTCTCCCAACTATAGCCAGGATAATACCCTTTTCATGATTACCTCCGGCGAGGCGGACAACCTCTGGCGCAGTCAGGACAGCGGCAATACCTGGGAAAGGGTTTTTTCCAGCGATTATGCCGGTGTAGACAGCCTTAATCTCGTCCTCCTCCCGCCCCAATATGGCAGAGACAGCCAGAAAGTGTTGAGCGCCGGGGCGAGCGGCGGCAACCCGGCTATCTGGGAATCCAACGATAACGGACAGAGCTACTTGTGCCGCGTTACCCACGACCCCGCTACCGGCACAACTTTCCCGGTTGATACCTGGGCTATGGCCGGCAGCAATACACTGCACGTCGGCAGTTATAATGGTACACAGGGACTAATCTACCAAACACGCAACGGCGGCTTTTTCTTCTCCGAAGGGAAACCAGCCGGGAACTCCCCTCTATACTCGATGGCGCTTTCACCCGACTACGAAAATGATGGAAACATCCTGACAGGGAACAACGGCGGATGGATATACTTTTCCAGCGACAACGGCACTTCATTTCAACCATTACCCATTGATGCTACCTTACCGCCTCTCACCGGCAAGGTGGCCGTTGCTTTCGACCCCAAATTCAGCACCAACCACATCGTTTACGCCACCGGCGATGCTGCCGATAAAGGCATTTACCGTTTTACCATCGGTCAAAGCACCGCCTGGGAAAGAATTGACAATACCCTGCCCGCCGGAGCTATTGTCAACCGGTTGTCAGTCTCCGGTGAAGGTATCTTATACGCCATCAACACCCATCTTAACGGCGGCATGGAACGCTGCCTTAACCCGAAATCCGCCTCCGGCCCGACATTTGAGACCATCACCAACGGCCTGAGCACCGGCTTCGTTCTTTCCGGACTCTGGCAACGCGACCGCCGCTTATGGGCGATAGATACGACCAGCGATAAATTAATGACCTTTTGCGACACTCTAGCATCTCCGCCTGTACAGGTTTCTCCCGAAAACAATACATTGAGCATCGGCAGCCTGATAGACCATGCCGTTAAGAATATCACCATCGACTGGGAAACGATAGACGGCGCCACGAGCTACGAATGGCAATGCAGTCATGACACCGATTTCTCATCTATCCCCAGCGGTCTCGAGGACACCACTTCCTCCAGCTACGTCCTGCTGCCGGCTCTCGAACCGGCTACCACTTACTACTGGCGCGTGCGGGCCAGCGCTCCGATATTCAGTCCGTGGTCGCCGAAGTGGTCGTTTACCACCAGTCTGGATACGGAAATTGTCGCCCTTAAGCCGGAAATCCCGGCAGCCGGCGCCGCAGGAGTACCCATCAAACCCGTTTTCCAGTGGACCGCCGTAGTCGGGGCGGAAGCCTACGAATTGCTGGTAGCCACCGATGTCGATTTTAGCCGTCCCGCCATCGTGAAGATAAATGACTATTCCCTGCCGGCCAACGCCTGGCAGTGCGATGTCAGCCTGGACTATGGCACGACCTATTACTGGAAAGTAAGGGCAACCGCCTCCGGCACGCACAGCGCCTGGAGCTCCGTCGGCGTCTTTACCACGAGGACGCCGCCGGTTACGGACATTGTTCCGACGGCAACAACGCCGGTAAAAATCCAGGACCCGATAACGGCACTAACTCCATCGAAAAATATATTTTCGCTACCAACCACGCCCGCTCCGGAGCAGATATTCCCGCCCTCTCCGTCCACACCACCATCATCCGTTCAAGTCCCGGTCCTTAACCAACTGCCGGATTTGCCCGCCTGGTTAATCTACCTCATCGGTGGGCTGCTATTGATAGTCGTTCTGGCGTTAATCATCGTGCTGGCGGTTGTCCTTAAAATAAGGCGCATAACGTAAAGACATTAAGACAGTTATCCGCTCCAACTTTCCATCAAAATCACCAGAATCATCCGTCCGTTTTCTTGACACCGCCTGGTTACTGTTATATTCTAAATTCAAGTAAATCACCGGAGGGAAATCGATATGACTGATACATCAACGGGGCTAAAAGACAACGTTGCCGGGCTTTTATGCTATGTGCTGGGATGGATTAGCGGTATAGTATTCCTTATTCTTGAACCCAATAACAAAATCATCAAATTTCACGCGATTCAATCAATCATCGTATTCGGTGCGCTTACAATTGTCACTATGATTTTCTTCTGGATACCATTTATCGGGTGGGTAATCAGTTGGTTAATCTGGATATTCGGACTCATACTCTGGATATTGCTGATGTACCGGGCATACCAGGGAAAGAAATATAAGCTGCCCGTGGCTGGAGACCTCGCGGAAAAGATGGCCGGATAATCGAGCGCGGTTAACTCACACTCATTCAGGCCAGCACTTTAGAGAACCATGGTTTTGACTCTCCATTAATTAAGCATGACACTTTTTAGTTGAAGTCAACCGGGAAGGAGAAATTCAGATGCCGCTGGTAACTATAAAAATTATTGAAGGCAGGACCGTGGAGCAGAAGCGGGGCATGGCTAAAGACGTCACCGAAGCCATTGTGAAAAACATGGGGTGCCCAGCTGCCGCGGTGCATATTGACATCCTGGAATTAAAACAGGAAAACTACGCGCAGGGCGGTAAGTTATTTAGCGACGGACGGTAACGGAGTTTATTTTGAAAGTACTGGGTATCATGGGCAGCCCGCGCATCAAAGGTAATACCGACCTTCTGCTTGATGAAGCCCTCAAGGGGGCGCAAAGCCAGGGGGCGGAGACCGAAAAAATAACTACGTCTAATCTCAAAATAAGCCCCTGCCGCGAAATCTACGCCTGCCTGAAGGACGGCAACTGCGCTATCCGGGACGATATGGATGACCTGTATACCAGAATACTCGCCGCCGATGCCGTCATCATCGCTTCACCCATCTTTTTCTATACCGTCAGCGCCCAGCTCATGCCGCTCATCAGTCGCTGCCAGGCGCTCTGGTCGAGGAAATACGTGCTGAAGAACATGAATATCCCGTTGAAAAAGGGCGCATTTATTGCGGTGGGGGCGACGCGGGGCGCCAAACTGTTCGACGGACCGAAATTAACGATAAAATATTTCTTCCAGGCCATCAATGCCGAATATAAAGAGGAACTCTTAATAAGAGGCGTCGATAAGAAAGGCGAGATTAAAGAGCATCCCGACTATCTGGTCGACGCCTATGAACTCGGCAAAAGGCTGGCCTCCGCCTAGCCGGACTTCCGCTCTCCCCGTATACCGATAGTGATATCTCTAAAGGGGACGACGTTGCCGCTGGCGAGAATTGCCTGCTTGGCCATGTGCACCAGCCCGGAACAGCAGGGCACTTCCATGTGCAGGACGGTAAGGCTTTTTATCCCGGACTGCTTCAATATTTCATTCAATTTTGCCTGGTGCGCCGGGAAATTATCCAGCTTGGGACAGGCAACCAGCAGAGCGGTATTTTCCTCGAGAAAGTCCTGGTGAAAACCGGCATAGGTAAAAGGCACGCAGTCCGCCGCCAGCACCACGTCCGCGCCTTTCAGGAAGGGGGCAGCGGGCGGGACGAGCGTTAACTGCACCGGCCAGTGACCCAGCCTCGACATGGCAACCGACTTCGGCTTTTCTACGACCGGAGCCGCCGCGCCGGCCGGTTTTTCAAACTGTCTGACATTTGCGGAGGGACAGCCGCGAGGCTGCTTATCTTCCGCCTCTTCAGTCTGCAAATGCTCCTCCACCGCCGCTTCGTCGAAATCTTCCGCCTCCCTCTCCTCGATGGTGATGGCGCCCTGGGGGCAGTCCAGGCAGTTGCCCAGGCCGTCACAATATTTCTCGCTGATAAGCTTCGCCTTGCCGTCGATTATTTTCAGCGCCCCCTCGGCACAGGAGATAATACAGGCGCCGCAGCCGTTACACTTATCTTCGTCAATTTTGACTAACTTTCTCAGAGTCCGGGTCGTCATCTCACACCTCCAGTAATTTTCAGTCAGGATTCACCCTTCATCGCCTTCCATCTTTCCTCCCCCAGGCACTGTCTGGCCGATGGGCACCACTCGATACAGGAAGGCGTTTGCTCTTTATACACATACTCGCCGCATTTTTTGCATTTCATCCTGAGTTCATCAGAGAACATTTCCACTTCCGCGCCGCACTTCGGGCATTTATACAGGGCTGCCCGCAGGTTTCTGATATCCTGGCCGGGACATTTTGTATTCATAACGCTCACCTCCTCCGCTTCCTTGCGCTGAAATTAGTATACCTGCTGAACTATATCCCCTACAATGACTTAAGTCACAAGAGAATCGATAAGAAAAGAAAATAACGCCTGTCTTGATATGTTCAGAAGGGTTTAAGAGAAATAAACAGCTTAATCGTAGAATTTACGCAGTACGGGACGCAATGAAGCGTCTTCAAGCATATCGTTGTTATCGCTGAACATGTCCACGCTGCCAATCGGGCTCCGCTTTGTGAGCGGTACAATCTGCGGGTCCTTAATTTGTTTGAGAATAGCCGGGGTAAATCTCTCTCCCCTGATGACCTTGAAGGGACGACTCCAGAATTGAGACACTTGAGAGGAAAGCGGCTCGGTAATGCCGAGGGCATTGTGTATTTCCGCCAGAATAGTGTAAGCAGGCGAGAGAAATTTTTCTCGTTCTTTCCATGAACCTGCGTGTAGTATTTCCGTTAAAACAGGCTCCAATTTTACGGCGGATTTCAGCCCGGAAAAAGCCGTGCCGAACCACTTGGCATAAGGAGGATACTCTTTCTCCATTAAAAAAGCCAAACGCATAATATCTCGAACGAGCCTTGAAGCGATAATGCTAGAACCATTTTCATCGCCTTCAATCCCTGCCCGACCCATCAAATGTTCTTCCTGTCCTATTCTTGCCCAGACTGAAGCAAGTATATAAAGCCAGACATCGTGCGGATACCATGAAAGGCGTTGCCGTACAGCATCCAACCCCAACCCGTCATGGAAAACCCTTCCGGCACTAATCGAACGCAGCTTTTGCTGCGGCAGCGTCAACCAGTCGATTGGCTCCAACTCCTTATCAATGTCAATACCCGTGTAATCGGCAAAGAAACCGGTAAGCGTGAAAGTCTCAACGCGATGATTTACTGGGCCTGAAGTAACGGGGCGCAGGATTTGAGTCCCGTTGTCCTCCGGGTCCGGCTCCGAGAAATTGGTCGGGTATCCTTTGTATGATATAGGGAGTTTACAGCCGAGGACTGATCTGATATCATCTTTTTTAAATTTGTAATCATCCGGGTTCAGGAACAACATCACGCGCGGACCCCAATGATGGTCGGTGGACATTTCCGTATCGAATCCCAGCACTTCGGAACCGCCGCCAATTAGAGCGGCAGAATATTTTAAACCCGTAAAGCTTGCTTCTAGAATATGTTTTACTTCTTCGTGATAAAATCCTTCCGCCAGCATCAAGCCCGGCACAAAGGGAGGTCGTTTTCGTTCGTTTTTCATAAATTATCAATACGGCTTACTTACGGAACTTCATGATTATAACATATTCGGTTCTGTTTGCTTTTAGTTGGTATGTGATAACCTCACCCCTGTCCCCTCTCCAGCTCCAAACATTGGCAGGAATTCATAAATATTGATAGCTGGAGAGGGGTGTGTAAGAGAGAGGGGGCTTCGCCCCCTCTCAAAGTCTCTCCCCCTCTCAAACAGACTTACTTTCTATCTCGTGCTATCCTGCTGTTTGAGAGGGGGACCAAGGGGGTGAGTTTAGATGATGAGACAACCAAAACCGAATAATACCACATATTCCGCAGTTTGACTTACGGCAGCGTAAAGTGTTAAATAAAAACAAAACCCCCAATAATCGCTATCAATTATCATCTGGAGGAAATCTTATGAAAATCACCAAAATCGAATGTATCCCGGTCTCCCTGCGCTTCGCCAAACCGGTGGTAATGTCCGGCGGGGCGGAAGCCGCCTCCAACTGCGTCATCGTGAAAATACACACGGATGAAGGTATTACGGGCGTTTCTGAGTCCGGCGGCACCTCTCTATGGTACATGGGCGAAAGCCAGGACTCTATAATGTCCAACATCAATAATATCTTCGGGCCTCAAATACTGCTCGGGGAAGACCCTTTTAACATCGAAAGAATCGTGGCCAGGATGGACAAGTCCGCCCGGGCTAACAACCAGTCCAAGGCGGTTATCGATTACGCCCTGCACGATATCATGGGCAAGGCGCTGGGAGTCCCCGTTTACAAGCTACTCGGCGGTCTTTCCAACGAAAAGATAGCGCTGGCTTTCGTGATGTCCTCGGGCTCTGCCGCGGAAGTGGGGGCCGAAGGGAAAGCCCTGGTAAAAGCCGGTTTTAAAGGCTTGAAGCTGAAAGTGGGCGCTCGGACGCCCGACGAGGACATCGAGATGGTTGGCGCGCTAAGAGAAGCGGTGGGCAATAAAATCAAGGTAATGATTGACGCTAACGGCGGCTGGCTTTATCACCAGGCGCTGTATGTTCTTAAAAGAGTAGCGAAGTATGATATCTTCGTCGCCGAACAGCCCGTCCCGTGGTGGGATATCGATGGTCTGGCGCGCCTCCGCCGCAAGGTGGACGTGCCGATATTCCCCGATGAGTCCGCCGCCGAGCTTAACGACCTTATTAAAATAATCGAGAAAGACGCCGCGGACGGATTTTTCCTCAAGGTGCCCAAAGCCGGCGGCATATTGAAATCGCGGAAATGGGTCGCCATCGCCCAGTCCGCCAACCTGCCGGTAATGTGCGGCTGCATGATAGACTCCGGACTGGGCGCGGCCGCGGAAGCGCATTTCCTGGCCGCCACCGAGTGGATGGGAAAAATCGAGCAGGAAGCCATCGGCCCGCTGAACCTCTATAACATCCACGATACGGTCAGCACGCCTCTGAAGGATGACCTCGCGGTTAAGGTCCCGAGGTACGAAAACGGCTTTCTCTATCCGCCGGACGGGCCCGGCCTGGGCGTGGAACTGAACGAGGCAGCCGTGAAGAAGCTCGCCACGCCCGGCAAAAGCCCGACCGTGATAGGTAAATAACGGCTGACGGAGGTAGCAGATGAATAGAACCGCGGAAACTACAGCTATTGAAAGACTGGTCGCCAACACGCTGGATACCCGCTTTGAAAACTTCGATAAAGATGCGCTGGAGAACACTAAATACCGTATTATAGATACTCTGGGCTGCCTGATAGGCGGCTCCACCGATACCGGCAACCCCGAGCTTGCCAGGTTGTTGCAAGAAAACGGCGGCAAGAAGGAAGCCACGATTCTCGTCCATGGGAGCAAGGTGCCGGTCGGCGAAGCGGCCTTAATCAACTGCGCCATGGCGCGCTCCTTCGACTTCGAGCCGGTGAGTCCCCTGGTAGACGGTATTAGCTGTCCGGGGCATATCAGCGGCACCACCGTACCGACGGCGCTTTCCCTGGCCGAAGCAACCAATGCCAGCGGACGGGAGATGATTACCGCCCTGCTTGTCGGGGATGATATCGCGGCGCGCACGCTGGCCGCTTCCGGCTTCGGATTCACTTTAGGCTGGGACGGCACCGGCACGGTCAACGCCTTCGGGGCGGCGGCTATCGCCGGACGGCTGTTCGGTTTGAACAAGCTGCAATTGAGGAACGCTTTAGGCATCGTGCTCAACCAGATAGGCAGTACATTCCAGTTAATCTGGGACGGCACGGTTGCCTTCAAGCTGCCGCAGGGACTTTCCGCCCGGGCGGGCATCCTATCCGCGAAGTTGGCAAAGGCCGGCTGGACGGGACCGGAGGACGCGTTACTAAGCAAATTCGGGTATTACAAGATGTTCACCAAGGGCTGCCAGAAGCCGCAGGTGCTTACCCTGGACCTGGGTAAGGTTTATTATGCCGACGGCACGATAAAGCCCTACCCCTGCTGCCGTATCCCCCACGCCGCCATCGACTGCGCCCTGGCGCTGGTGCGGAAGAACGGCATCAAAGCCGATGATATAGAGTCGGTCAACCTCGACCTCGCCCAGGGAGGGATAGACCACATCTGCGGGCATCCTTTCAAAATCGGGCCTTTCCCGCACGGCAACGCCGCTTTCAGCTACGAATACGTGGTGGCGACGG
>Ga0315293_10005783_pt1 | contig 11632 bp, 8 predicted proteins | sample YL17G13_20_MG_FD_203071 | JGI IMG/M metagenome (GOLD analysis project Ga0315293, IMG submission 203071) | Sediment microbial communities from Yellowstone Lake, YNP, Wyoming, USA - YL17G13_20 | ecosystem: Environmental > Aquatic > Freshwater > Lake > Sediment | place: USA: Wyoming | collected... | reverse complement strand
TCCCCCCGCTCATCCGATTCAACGGCATCATTTTCAACTTTGCGATACCGGACCTCAGCACAGGATTCGATACCAATCCGATCGCGGCCATGCCGTCCCTCCACGCGGCTTTCCCCCTCCTCTCCAGCCTTCTCCTCTGGCGCGTCTACCGCTGGAAGGCACTGGCCTTCTACATTTACGCGGCCATCGTGTTATTCACGATTGTTTACACCGGCGATCACTACATCACCGACATTCTGGCGGGCTCCCTTCTGGCCGTCGCGTGCTATTTTCTGGCCATCCGGTACATGAAGTCCCGACCGAGCATCGGATCGGAAGCAACAACAACCGGCGTAAAGGGGCCTAAGTTCGATCCCGGGGGCTTGGCTAAGCCCCTCCTCAAGGGATTAGCCGTCCTCCTGCTGGGTGTCTGCATAGGCGCCGTAAACAAAGTCCAGTTCACCCTCAACGCAAGCTCATACGGGCTCAACGCGCCCAGATACGCCGATTTCTTCAAGCATGAAGAGACTTACCGGACAAACTACAAGGTTCAAGACTATCTGGGGAACCATTTTCTTCTAAAAAGAGATTACGCCAAGGCCCTTCCCTATTTCGAGCGATGCCTGTCCCTTGCGGCGGACTCGTCGGAAAAGTCCCAGGCCCAATACAATCTGAGCTATTGCCGGGGTCTTCTCGACAGGAATAACTGAGTCACCGGCTCACGACCCGGTAAAGGCGCAGGCTCGTTCGAACATAAACTCCTGTTAGGATCTTTCGGGCCGAAAAGACCGATCTCTCAACGCCCCACTTTATACAGCCGCCACCGGCCCGAATTGGCCATGGGCGAGAGCTCACGAAAAGGAGAAAGCGACGCGTGGCCCTTCTCCTCGCCGTTGGCGAGGACATAATCGAAAAAGGCGAAATCTGTACTCTTGACCTTCGCCGCAAACCACTCCAGCCCGGGCGTCCAGGAGGCTTCCCTTTTAGCCTTGTACGCAACCAGGCCCGAAAAATGCTCGGCGAAAGAGAAGTTCAATTCGCAGCCCTTGAAGACCTGGGCATAGGCGAAAAGCTGGAGGAAAGGGCGCCCCTTGATGATCTCACTGCTCTTGACAAGGTCCAGCCCCAGGACCCTGGACGACGGGGGAATATTTTCCAGAGATCTCCGGAATCCCGACAGGTCCTCGGTTGCGTACCTGTGCCAGGCGATGGCCGTAATCAAAAAGAAAGCGGCGGCGATCGTTAAGACGACTGTTTTTGCCGGAAGCCGCCGGATGGAAGGGACCGGTAAAGACAACAGCAAGAAGATCAGGGCGATGGGCAGCCATCGAGAGCCGAAAAAGATCGTGTTCATGAACTTGTCAGGGGCGATGATGACGATCGCCAGGAAGAAGCCGCCAGCGGCCAGCATGTCCTTGTCGACGAGGCTCCCGCGCCGCCTCCTGTTCTGCCATACGGAAAGTCCGCACCAAGCGTAAAGGAAGACGAAGACCATGATCTCCACGGGGCCCCGGATTCCCCCGAAGGCCGCGTCCACGAACGAGGACAAGCGGTCGAAGAGCGGCGACCAATGCGGCGCGACGTCGAAGCCCGAAGCGGCCCGGGCCAAGGATAACCGAGGATACCACAAGAGCGCGACCAGGCCGCATGGGATGAAGGTCGCCAGTCTCAAAAATAATTCCTTCACCTTGATTCTCTTGACCAGCCCGCTGAGGACGAGCCAAGCGCCGCCAGCCGCCAGCCAAAGCGCATGGCTTCCATAGAGCAGAAAGGAGGTCCCGACGAGCCCGGCATAGAGCTTCCAGGAGCGGTGCCCCGGATCCCTCGTCGTCAGGGAGAACCAGAGGATGAAGACGGGAAAGCCCGTCATAAAATTGAGGAACCCCCAGTAAAAGGACTGGTTGAAGACGAGTAGGGAGGCCAGGATCGCCGCCTCGGTCGATCGGCCTTTTCCGGCCGCAAGGAGAAAGATGGCCGCGATCCAGAGGAAAACAATAAGAACGAGAACGGCCGGCCCGACATAGGAAACGGGCAGAACGAACCAGAAGATGAGGATCCATGAATAGACGAGATTGTTCGGGCCAAGCCATTGTATGACGTAGGGGCCGCCGGGAGATTTAAGCGTATCGAGGAAGAGCCTGACCTGGGCGACATGCTGGGGGAGATCGGCCGAAGGCGGGAACTCGGTCAGGACGATGGGCAGGATGGCCAGGACGAAGAGTCCGGCCGCAATGATAACCCTCTTTTTTCGGCCAAATCTTGCCGTTGACGACACTTCGTTCCCGGCTCTCGCTACGAACCTGCCCACGGCCATACCTTTCAGCGGCCCTCTCTCTGCCATCGGAGTTTTCCCAAGTATATGAAACCGCCGGGGAAAAATCAAAATTTGAGAAAATGTCCGTTTTTTGATAGAAATTGTATTCATGATTCCAGGTCGAAACAGGGCCGGCCATATTTCGAAGAAGGATCTTTTTTTCTTTGCCCTCTTCATTGTCTTTTTTCTTCTCGTCTTCAGGGAGTTCTTCTTCACGAACCGCGTCTTTTTCGAACGGGATTCGACTGTTGTCGAGGTTCCGGTCAAGAAACTCACCGTTCAATTGCTAAAAGAAGGGAACTTCGCCCTGTGGACGGACGCCCACGGCAACGGCCAGCCGTTCATGGCTAATCCGAAGAACGCGGTCTTCTACCCAACGACATGGCTCTATCTCTTCCTCCCCCTCTTCACCGCCTTCAAGCTTCATTATCTCATCCACGCACTTCTCGGATGGCTCGGCCTCTACGTCCTCTGCGGGTCCTATTCCCTTTCAAAAAAAGCCTCGTTCCTGGGGGCGTCGCTTTTCGCCTTCAGTGGTATGTATTTCTCGTCTTTCGAGTTCTACAACCATATCGCGGCCCTGGCCTGGATGCCCTGGGTTCTTTGGCTCCTCCACCGCGAGGCTCGCCCCGGCCGAGCACGAATCGTCCCGCTCGCATTCCTCTGGGCCCTGATGATCCTGGCGGGCGCCCCGGAGTTTATCCTGATGACGCTTTTTCTTGCCGCCGGTCAGGCCTTTTTTACGGCCGGCGCATGGAAAAAGAAGATCACCTTAGCGGTCCTTTCCCTGCTCCTGGCAACGATCCTATCGGCGGTCCAGGTCCTTCCCTCAATGGAACTTCTGGGCCGGACCGAAAGAGCCGCCCAATCCGCCCTGTGGCCCCTCGAGCTCATCCAGCTCTTCAACCTGCCGTTCCCCCATTTCCTGGGAAACGACAGGGAGCCGGGGCACAATGATTTCTGGGGGTGGCACCTCTTCGACAAGAAATTCCCCCTTTATTACAGCCTTTATATGGGCGTTGGAACGCTTCTTCTCTTTCTCTTCGGACTGAGGAAGCCTTGGGACAGACGGCGAAAGATAATCCTGCTCATGTTCTTCGTTTTCTTCCTTCTCTCGTGCGGCCGCTATTCGCCCTTCTTCTTCCTCTACAGGTTCGTTCCCCTGCTTTCTTCGATCAGGTACCCGGTCAAGTTTTTCTTGGGTTCCGTGTTCTGTCTGTCGATCCTGGCCGCCTTTGGATTCGACGAAGTCGCACACGCCCGGAAGCCGGGCCGGAGGGCCGTCTTTGCCCTGGCCGTCTGCTCCGGCATGGGTCTTTCGATCTTCCTGCTTTTCAAGAGGCCCATGATCGGTATCCTGAACAAGCTGTTCATCATCGACCAAGACGCTTCGTTCCGTGAGTTCGGCCGGTCCGTCGGGACGGGCTTCGTCCTTCTAGCCGTTTACGCCCTGATCTTCTTCTTGCTTTTCCGGTCGAAGGGAAGAGGCCGGGTCCTGGGCTGGGCGCTTATCGCCCTTGCCGTCCTGGATCCCGCCTATCATAACAGGTACGTCAACCCGACGGTTCCAGCCTCGTTCTACGACAAGCCGCCGCTCCCGGGCGGTCTCACGGCTCCGCTCGCCATTTACCGGGACGAGCTCTATTCCCCGTTCCTTAAAGAGACGACGGGAGATAACCTCAAACTGCTCGGCTTTTTCCGGAAGAGCCTTTATCCCTTCACCTGGATGGGCGACGGCGTTCGATATGTCTTCAATTGGGACTTCTACGGGACCTATTCGCGCCGCTATCTGGATCTGAGAGAAGCCATGAAAGGGCTTCCTCCTAATGGTCGGTTCAAGGTATTGAAATATCTAGGCTGCACCGCGCATATCGGATACGAACCGTTATTCTCCAGGGAAAGCGCCCAAAGGCTTCAGATCGAAGGCATCGACGTCTGGCTCGAGCGGATCTCCGAAAAGGACGCCTCTCCGTTCGTCGCCTTCCGGGCCGTCCAGGCGGCGGAGGTCAAAGACAAGCTCGGGATCTTCGCCGGCAGTGAGTTCGATCCGCTTAAGGAAGTCATTACGGAAAAGGACCTGAATCTTCCCGGATTATTCGGGAACATGGAAACCAAACCCGCCCAGATCGTCGTCCGGAAGGAGGTCCAGGGCCGGGGCTGGTACTCCGCCAGTCTCCCCCGAGAGGGGCTCGCCGTTTTTCCCGGTAACTATGCCCCTGGATGGCAGGCCCGGATCGACGGCCGGAGGGCCGATGTCTTCGAGGCCAATATCTTCTCTAAAGGAGTAGTGGTTCCGTCCGGGCACCACGAGATCGTCTTGCAATATCTTCCGCTGAGCTTTTTGTGGGGAGCGGCCGTAAGTGTGATTTCTTTGGGTCTCAGCCTCATCGGCCTGGCCGTCTTTTCGATCGGATCTAGAAGAAAGGCCCGCCCCGCATCTTTTTGAATTCTTCCGGGCAATCGAACTGCGCCGCGAATCTGGCGGGCCGTTCCCCCCGGATGACGACGTCCTGCAGTCTCAGCCCTTGCAGGAACCGGCCGGCCTGGGCAAGATAAAAGATCTTTTGCGGGTCGAACCCCATCATGCGGGCGGCCGTCGAGTCGGCGGCCAGGGGAAAGGGGCTCAGGACCAGGGCGCCGACAGGCTTTGCCTTTCCCATGATCGGACCGTCTCCCTCCATGCCGACGACTCCGTCGATGATGCCGTAGTGGACCTTGACCGTCCGGGCCAGGTCCAGAATGGACCTTTCAATCCCCCTGAAGTGGAGCAGGTTCTTGGGCCAGCCGTAGTAGATTCCCGGCAGAACGCCAAAGAGGTTCTTCAGGCACAGAGTGACCCCGACCCAATGATGGGTTTTCATCTTGGGCAGGCTGATCAGGACATCGGCTTCGGCCACAGGCTTGGCCAGATAAAAATGCGGAAGGCCGGTCAGGCCGCCCTTGTTCGGCACGGCCACGGCATCGCCGTGGTTGAGGTCCACGCATCTGACCTTCTTATCCAGGATGGACCTGAGCGCTGGGTTGAGGACAGAAAACCAGGGGTCCCGCCGGTGCCCCGAAGCCTCGCCGACGATCACTTGAGCAGCCCCCAGACGCAAACAGGCATGAGCCACGCCGGCGATAACGGACGGATTCGTGTTGATCGGACGTTCCGGATGAGCTTCTACGAAATTCGGCTTCAGGAGGACCTTTTTCCCTTTGAGCGCGAGCCCGTCGCCGGCCATGATGGCCGCGATCTCCTTTTCCATATCCCTGCCGTAATCGGGCACGGGGAGCAGCGTCACCGGGCATGGGACCGAGGCCTGCTGAGCGCCACAGGTCAGTCCTCCGAAAGCCGCGGCGTTCGCCAAGACAGCGGTGTTTTTCAGGAATTCACGCCTTTTCATGCGGTGAAAACCCTTTTTTGCGAGAGCGCAATGAGGCCCAGGGCGAAATTTCCCACGTGGAGATCTTCCTCGGCCAGAGATCCCATGAGGCTCCGAAGCCGCGTTCTCAGCCGGCTAGCATCCCTTTCATACGCTTGAAGGGAGATGACGGCCCAGGCGAGTCCACAAAGGGATTCGATCTTGTCCTGCCTTTTCTCCACCAAGTCGAGGCTCGGGCGAAGCCGATCGACGTCTGCCTGCTCGCAGAGGGCGGCAAGGGCGAGCCCGGTCGTGTCCCAAAAAGGGAGCAGTTCCTTATCGTCCAGATTCGGGTTGCCGTAATTCCAGCCCCCCGAGGGAATCCGGCGGTCCAGCAGGAGCTTCCGGCCTTCGACGGCCCGGGGATGCCCGGCCTGGCCGGAGAGATGGAGGGCGATAAGCGACCAGGCCGTCGGCTCCACCCAGCCGAATGTGCCCGGAACCCAGGGCCAGCCGGCCAGGGTGTTGTCCTGCCTGAACCGGGGGTCGTTGGGAATCGTTGTGGATCTCGAGGACAGCAGAAAATCCTGGGCCCGCTTCAGATTCTCCTTGAATCCATAATAAAGGAAAACGATGGCCGCTTGGGCCGTAATCCAGAGTCCCTGGCCGCGGTGTCCGGGATTTACGCTAACCGACCCGTCCATGTTTTGAAGAGTTTGAGCCCAGGAGAGAAGAGGTTTCGCACGCTCGGCCGGGACGCCGGACGCGAAGAGGGCGAGCGCGGTAAGGAATGTCGGCTCGGCGGAAGAATCGCCGCCCTTGTAATAGGGGCATCCGCCGTCAGGGAGGAAAAAGGAGGTCAAGCGGTTAATGAGATTGGCCAAGTCGGTGTTTGGCTTCGGGGGGGCGGCGGGTTGTTGCGTGAGACTGTTCAAAGCAGGGGTATTATAACGCAACTATCATGAGGGCCAAAGCCCGAAGAAAGGAACCCGGGTACAAGGGCAAAAAAAAGGGGCGGCGAAGCCGCCGCCCCTTGAAAAATACATTAGGATCGGATCCTAAGATCAGCTGCCTCCGACAAGTACCGTCGAAGGCCCGACGATCCAGCTGCCGTTCCAATTCACGAGGTCCTCGTTGAAATCGGCCATCTTGCTGACGTTGTACCTTCCGGCTTCAGGGGCACCGGAAGAATACGTAGACGCTTGATAAGTTGGCCCCGCGCCCTTGTCCCTTCCCCAGGACTGGATAACAAAATCGTCGTCACCGACCTCAAGTGGATCTGCGCCAGAAACGACGCTCGCGACGGCGGTGCCCAGATCAACCTGGTAAGGCCAGTTCCAGGGGTCGTTAACGGGTATGACTTTGACGTAGAAACTGGCTAAGGCCAACATGAAAGCGGAGCCTTGTGCAATTGACCCCGTCTGCGGGACGAGGGTAAAATCGCCGTGGTCCGTCATGTAATCCGCGCACGCGGTGGCGACGGTCATGATCTCCTTCATGGCAGATTTCTGCTTGGCCTTCTGAATGGCCTCGAGGGCGTTCGGGATCAGAAGGGCCGCCAGGATGCCGATGATCGCGACGACGATCAGCAGCTCGATGAGGGTGAATCCTCTCATCTTTTTCATCATTGTAAACCTCCTTAAGATTCCCTGGCTGATCTTCTCAGCTGGGTTGTTTTGCCATTCTTAGTTGGCACCCATTCTTTAGCAATATCTGTGCCAACTTTAATTAATATTTAAGTTATTGATATACAATTAAATACAAATATTGTCCTGAGTCGGGCATAAAAAATGACGCCAATTATTGTCACTTTCGACATTATTTGTCGCTCAGGCGGGATTCCGGTCCCCGTTGCCGTTTCTCTTTTCGGCCTTGCGGACCTGGTTGAGGTCGAACTTGCCGATGAGATAGCGGATGGTCCGGTAGCTCAAGCCCAGGAGGGGGGCCGCTTTCTGCAGGCTGCCGCCCGTGGCGGCCAGGGCCTCGTGGATGTATTTCTTGGTGATCTCGTCGAGATGGCCGGTCAGGCTGAACCCCGGGGTGAAGAGCGCCCGGGTCTCGAGCTTCTGCTTCTGAGGCGAAACGATCTCCTGGGGCAGGCAGTTCACGGTGACCGTCTCGCGCTCCTCGATGGCGACAATGCGCTCGATGACGTTCTCGAGCTCGCGGATGTTGCCCGGCCAGGAGTAGCTTTCGAGAAGCCCGACCACTTCGGGCGTGAACCTCTTGGGCTTCTTGCCCATCTTGTCACAGTATTTCTGGAGAAAATGGGCGATGAGGAGGGGGATGTCCTCGACCCGTTTCCGGAGAGGCGGCATGTCGCAGGAGATGACGTTGAGGCGGTAGTAGAGCTCCTCGCGGAACTTCCCCTCCTGGATACGCTTCTTCAGGTCCAGGTTGGTCGCGGCGATGATGCGGACGTCCACGGCGATCTCGTCCGTTCCGCCAACCCTGCGGACCTTCCTCTCCTGGAGAGCGCGGAGGAGCTTGACCTGGGTCCAGGGCGACATCTCCCCGACCTCGTCGAGGAAGAGCGTGCCCCGCTGGGCCATCTCGAACATGCCCTTCTTGTCGGAGACGGCCCCGGTGAACGAGCCGCGGACGTGGCCGAAAAGCTCGCTCTCGAGGAGGTTCTCCGGGAGCGCGGCGCAGTTGATCGATACGAAGGCGTGGTCGCGCCGGGCGCCCTGGAGATGGACGGCCCGGGCGGCCATCTCTTTTCCCGTCCCGCTTTCCCCGGTGACGAGGACTGTCGAATCCGTCGAAGCGACCTTCTCGATGAGGATGTAGATCTCCTGCATGGCCCGGCTCTTGCCGATCATCTGCTCGAAGCTGTAGCGGTCCTTCAGGTCCCGCTTGAGGAGGATGTTTTCCTGCTTGAGTCGCTTCGAGGCCAACCCGCGGCCGACGATGATCTTCAGCTCCTCGACGTCGAAGGGCTTGACGACGTAGTCGAGCGCCCCGGCCTTGAGGGCCTCGACGGCCTGGGCGATGCTGCCGTAAGCCGTGATCAGGATGACCGGCAGGTCGGGCCGGTTCTCCCGGGCATAGCGGAGGACGTCCATCCCGTCGGCCCCGGGCATCTTGATGTCGGTCACGACCAGGTCGACCTCTTCCTTCTCCAGGATCTCGAAGGCCCGGGCGGCCGAGAGCGTGGCCTTGACACCGTAGCCTTCCTTCTTGAAGACGACCGTGAGTAGGTCGAGGAGGCTTTTCTCGTCGTCGATGATCAGGATTGTTTCCATGCTTTCGACCTTACGCCCCGCCGGGTCTGACGACCGGGAGGGTGATCAGGACCTCGGTCCCCTTGTGGAGCTCGGAGCGGACGTCGATCCGACCGTCGTAGTCGTCGACGATCCTGCGGACGATGGACATCCCCAGGCCGCGGCCGTTCTCGAAGCCCGAGTAGAAGGGCTCGAAGAGGTGTTTTTTGTCCTCCTCGGTCATGCCCCGGCCGCTGTCGGCGACGACGATCCCAATTTCTTTCCTCTGGGGGCCGAGGAAATCGAGCCTCAGCCGCCCGCCCTCAGGCATGGCCTTGACGGCGTTCTTGATGAGGTTCCAGAAGACCTGCTTGAACTGGCCCGCGTTGCCGTAATAATGGAGGTCCGACGACCGGAAGTTGCCCGTGACCTCGACCTTGCCGCTGAGCTCGCCGCCCCCTTGCAGAATCTTGAGCATCTCGTCCAGGATGTCGGTCAGGCTGATCACGGAGAAGACCTTTTTCGATGGCAGGGCGAAATCCAAGAACTGCTCCAGGCTGTGGGAGACCCGCTCCGACTCTTTGAGGACGATGTCCATGAGGTCGCGCTGTTCGGCGCTAAGGGCGAGCTCTTTTTTGAGGACCTGGACGGAGCCCGAGATGGCGGCCAGCGGGTTGCGGATCTCGTGGGCCAGACTGGCCGAGACGCGGCCCGCCTCGGACAGGCGCTCCCGGACGATGAGCTCTTTTTCGGCAACGCGGAGCGCCGCGCGGGTCCTGCGCAGGCTCCCCGCGAGATAGCTCATCATCGCGGCGATGACGAAGAAGACACCCCAGGCGACGAAGATGGTCACGAGCAAGGAGCCGAGGGGCGTCTTGACGGCGTGCTCGGGCTGGAAGGCGGGGATGAACCCGAAGTAGACGCCGTCGGCGAGGAGGCCGAACAGGATGGCCGACAGGGACGCCGCCAGGAAACCCGCCCGCCCGGAAACGACCAGGCCCGCGGCGATGATGGGGAAAAGGTAGAGGAAATACATCGACGAGGCGATGCCGCCGGAGATGTAGACGAAGGCGGTGATGAGGAGCAGGTCGAAGACGACCTGGACGTAGGCCTGGACGACGAGCCGCCGGCCCCAGGCGTAGAGGCCGAAGAAGATGGCCGAAAAACCGTAGGCGCCGAAGATGAGGTAATAGAAGGGCAGGTTGGGCTGGGCGTCGGACGAGGACAGCTGGATGATGAAGGCCGAGACGAGAAGGGAGGTGAGGACGGCCAGCCGGTACAGGTTGTACAGGAGGACGTGTTTCTTCTCGATTGACCGTTCTATCTTCATTCCCCGCCTCTTGTCGTGGTCACCTAGAACTTCGACATGAGTTCGAAGATCGGCAGGTACATGGAGATGACCAGGCCGCCGACGATAACGCCGACGAAGATGAGCAGGATGGGCTCGAGGATCGATAGCAGGGCGGATACGGCCACGTCGACTTCCTCGTCGTAGAATTCGGCCAGCTTCGACAGCATCTCGTCGAGCGTCCCCGTCGCCTCGCCGACGTTGATCATCTGGAGCATCATCGTCGGGAACTTCCCGGACTGCTTGAACGATTCGCTCATCGTCTTGCCCTCGGAGACGAGTTTTCGGGCATCGAGGACCTCCTTCTCGATGAGGACATTGCCGGCCGTCGTCGAGGTGATCTTCAGGGCCTCGAGCATGGGCACGCCGCCGGAGATGAGCGTCGCCAGCGTCCGCGTCACCCGGGTCATGGCCACCTTGTAGAGGAGCGGGCCGAAGAGGGGCATCTTCAGGATGAGGCGGTCGGTCGTCCAGTGTCCCTGCTTTGTGCTCCGGTAGAAGCGGAAGAGGAAGAGGAGGGCGACCAGGCCGATGGCGATCAAGGTGATGTACTTCTCGACGAAGCCGCTCAGGCCGACGATGAAGGCCGTCAGGGCGGGCAGTTCGGCGCCGAGGTCGCGGAAGATCGTGGCGAAGATGGGAATGACCTTCCAGAGCAGAAAAATGGAGACGACGATGGCGAAGAGGACAATGGCCACCGGGTAGATCAGCGCCTGCTTGATCTTGGCCCTCAGCCGGACGGTCTTCTCGATGAACTCGGACAGGCGGCGGAGCATGATGTCGAGGGAGCCCGACTGCTCGCCCGAGGCGATGAGGTTGCAGTAGAGGTCGTCGAAGGCCTTAGGGTGCTTCCGTTTCGCCTGGTTCAGGGTCGAGCCGGCCTCGACGTCGTCCTTGACGGTCTTGATGACGTTCTTGAAATAGGTGTTCTTCTGCTGTTCCTCGAGGATGCCCAGGCTCTGGATGAGCGGCAGCTCGGCGTCGATAAGGACGGACAGCTGGCGGCTGTAGACGGCCAGGTCCTTGAGCCTGACCTTCTCCCGCTTGAGGAAGGGGATGGCGATCCCCCTCTTGGCCGGGGCGACGCTGAGGACCGTAATCTGGTCCTTCTGGAGGAGGCGCCCCACCTCTTCCTTGGAGGCGGCGACACGCTCGCCCCCGACCGTGTCTCCGTAGCGGTTTTTCCCTTTCCATACATATGTCGGCATCGTTTACCTCGTCTTTCGGGGACTCGCCCCTATTTTCTGGACAACCCCGCGGACCCGCCGGGGGCGATCACGCCGTCGCGGCGCTGGATGATGTCGGTTAGCTCTTCGGGGTAGGAACTCACGCTCATGATCATGTCGAGGCTGACCAGCTTGCGGTAGTACAGGCTGGCCAGGGACTGGTTGAACGTCTGCATCCCGAACTTCTCCTGGCCCATCTGCATGGTCGAGTAGATCTG
>Ga0315293_10005779_pt1 | contig 11640 bp, 12 predicted proteins | sample YL17G13_20_MG_FD_203071 | JGI IMG/M metagenome (GOLD analysis project Ga0315293, IMG submission 203071) | Sediment microbial communities from Yellowstone Lake, YNP, Wyoming, USA - YL17G13_20 | ecosystem: Environmental > Aquatic > Freshwater > Lake > Sediment | place: USA: Wyoming | collected... | reverse complement strand
CAAGGTCGGTGACAAGTACGTCCACGAAGAGATGGTCGCGCGGGGGGCGAACCTGGGCGGCGAACAGTCGGGCCACACGATCTTCCTCGACGATTTTCCGACGGGCGACGGCATCCTGACCTCCTTGCGGATGCTCGAGGTCATGGTCAAGCGGAGTGCGACCCTCGCCTCTCTCGTCGAGGACATGGCCGAGTTTCCCCAGACACTCGTCAACGTCCGGGTCACGCGTAAACCGGATTTCGCGGAATTCCCGGAGATCACGGCGGCCGTGGAGGAAACCCGGGCCCGCCTCGGGCGGGAAGGGCGCCTGGACTTCCGCTATTCGGGAACGGAGCCCCTGGCCCGGGTTATGGTCGAAGCGCGCGACCGCGCTCTCGTCGAGGCCTGCGCGAAAAGGGTCGCCGACGCCATCCGCAAACACCTGGGGGAGAAATAGGCGAGAGAGGAGAGAGCCATGAGACTCGCCGTCAACATCGACCACTTCGCGACGCTCCGGGAAGCTCGAAAAGCGACGGAGCCGGAGCCCGTTTTCGTCGCCCTGCTCGCCGAGCAGGCCGGCGCCCACGGCATCGTCTGCCACATCCGCACCGATAGGCGGCACATCAAGGAACGCGACCTGCGCCTCCTCCGGGACGCCGTCAAGACCAAGCTCAACGTGGAAATGGCCGCGACGGAAGAGATGAAAAAGATCGCCCTCGAGATCGGGCCCGACGTCGTTTCGCTCGTCCCCGAGCGTCCCGAGGAGCTGACGACCGAGGGCGGGCTGAAGGTCGCATCGAACAAGCGAGCCCTTGGCCCCCACGTCAAGGCCCTCGGAAAGGCGGGCATCCGCACGAGTATCTTCATCGACACGAACCTCGACGAGATCGCGGCAGCGCGGGAGCTCGGCGTCGACCTCATCGAGATCAACACCGGAAAGTACGCCGAGCTCAAGGAAGGGCGGGCCCGGGACAAGGCCCTCGAAGCCGTCCGGAAGGCGGCCGAGTTCGGACACAAGATCGGGCTCGAGGTCCACGGCGGGCACGGCCTCGACTACCGGAACGTCGGCCCCATCGTGGCCATCCCGGAGATCGGCGAGCTCAGCATCGGCTTTTCCATCGTCGCCCGGGCGGCTGTCGTCGGCATCGAGCGGGCGGTCTGGGAGATGCTCGACCTGCTCTAGAGGGACTGTCCCCGAGGGGATTGTCCCGAGGGGACTGTCCCTCTAGTTGATTGAGAGGCTGTCATGGACATGCGGATCAGCATCGAACGGCTCAGGAAATACCTCGAGGAGCTCGGCCGGATCGGGAGGGACGAGCATGGCGGCGTCAGCCGGCCCTCGTTCAGCCCGGCCGACTTCGAAGCCCGGGCCTGGCTCAAGAAAAAGATTGAGGAGGTCGGCCTCTGCTACCGCCAGGACGGCGCGGGCAACCAGTTCGGCCGGGTCGAAGGCCAGGGCAAGACCGTCATGGCCGGCTCCCACATCGATACGGTCCCTAACGGCGGCATGTTCGACGGAGCGGTGGGCGTCGTCGCGGCGCTCGAGGCCGTGCACCGTATCCTGGAAGAAAAAATCCCCCTCGCGCGGACGCTCGAAGTCGCCTCCTTCACGGACGAAGAGGGCAACCTCGTCGGCGATTTCCTTGGCAGCCGGGCCTTCATGGGCCTTCTCGACGAGAACGAGGTCCGGAACGGCAAGACGTCCTTCGGGATGCCCTTCCGCGATGTCCTGAAGAGGACGGAGTTCACGGCCGAAGGAATCCTGGCCGCGCACAAACAGCGGCCCGAGCTCGAGGCCTACCTCGAGCTTCACATCGAACAGGGCCCGGTCCTTGAGGACGAGGGCTTGCCCATCGGCATCATCGAGAAGATCGCGGGAAAACACTACCGGCAGTGCGCCTTCATCGGCGAGTCCGGACACGCCGGGACGACGCCACTCGAGCTCAGGCGGGACGCCTTCCTGGGGCTGGCCGATTTCGCCCTCAAGGCGACCCAGTACGTTGCCGTCAAGCATTACGGAAGCATGCTGACCATCGGCAAGGCCGCTCTCCATCCCGGTTCCTTCAGCGTCATCCCCGGCCGGGCCGATTTCACCCTGGAGTTCCGAAGCGCTTTGCCCGAGCCCCTGGCCGCGATCGAAAAAGAAGTCTTCGCCCTGGCCGAGGACATCTCATCGACGCGGGGGCTGACCTTCGTTTCGCGTCTCGTCGACAAGACCGCGCCGGTGACGATCGCCCCCCGAATAGTGAGCTTGATTGAAGAGGAAAGCCGGACGCTCGGCTATCCTTCGATGCGGCTGACGAGCGGCGCCGGCCATGACGCCCAGATCCTCGCCGGCGCCTGCGACGTGGGCATGATTTTTATCCCATCTCCCGACGGCATCAGCCACGCGCCGGGAGAACGGGTGGATTGGGACGACTTGGAGAAGGGTGCCAACCTTCTTCTGCGAACCCTCGTCCGCCTCGCCTCCTAAGAGGGGGTCAAACCTACCTTTTGCAGCAAAAGGTAGGTTTGACCCCCTCTTGTCCCTTCCTCTATACTGGCTCCTGTGACCAACGCCATCAAACCGCTCCGGATCGGCGCAATTCCCGTCGATTTCCCGGTCGGCCTCGGGGCCCTGGCCGGATACAGCGACCTCCCCTACCGTCTTGTCTGCCGCTCGCTAGGCGTCCCCTACTGCGTCACCGAGGCCATGCTCGACCGCCAGGTGCTCCTCGAAGGCAAGCTCCGCAAGCGCCTCATCCGGCTCGACCCGGTCGACCACCCCGTGGCCGGGCAGATCATGGGGACGGAGCCCGAGGTCATGGCTCAAGCGGCCCGTTCACTCGACAAGATGGGCTTCGACGTCGTCGACCTCAACTTCGCCTGCCCGGTAAGGAAAGTCGTTTCCCACAAGCGCGGCGGCGCGCTGATGAACGATCCCGATCGGGCACTGGCCATCGTCCGGGCCGTCGTCGACGCCGTCCCCGGCCGCCCCGTGACGATCAAGATGCGGCGGTCGTTCCGGGACGCCGACAATACCCACGAGGACTTTTGGAAAATCGCCCGCGGCGCCTTCGAGGCGGGCGTCGCGGCGATCGCCATCCACGCCCGGAGCGTCGAGCAGAAATACACCGGCCGGGCCGACTGGAGTTTCCTCACCGCCATCAAGTGCGAGTTCCCGGACCGGACGATCCTCGGCTCGGGGGACGTCATGTCTCCCGCCGACGCCCTGCGCATGATCGCCGAAACCGGCGTCGACGGCGTCCTGGCCGCGCGCGGGGCCATCGGCAACCCCTGGTTCTTCGAACAGGCCCGCGACCTGGCCGCCGGACGGCCGCCCCGCAAGCCGGGCCTCGACGAACAGCGCGAAGTCATCTATCGCCATTTCCGGCTCGCCTGCGAGGCCTACGACCCGACACGCGGCCTCAAGATCCTCCGCCATTTCAGCCTCCAGTACGCCAAGATGCATCCGCGCCGGACCGAATTGCGCAACGCCCTCGTCACCGTTCGGACCGAAGACGAGTGGCGCTCCGTCGTCGACGCGTTCTATCCGGCCTGAGCTCTTTACAGGCAAGCCGCATTATGCTATCTAAGACGGTGCTCCGAGTCGAAGGAGCTACAGCCGGGACGGCCAGGCCTTTCGACCGACAGGGAGGAGCGGGAAACGGCTCCTCCTTCCGTTATTGAAAAGGAGACATCGTGCGCCGCCTCTCTCTCCCGAGTCGTCAACGCCTTTTCCCTTTGGCCATCGCTATCGCCCTGATTTTATGTTCCGCAATCTGGGCCTATGGGACAGGAGCGGGGAGCCCCGCTAAGAACGAACCGTCCAAGACGGGGGACACGTACCGGAGGTACATGTCCCCTTCAGAAGGCTTCTCTGCATCACGTTCCGACCGCGTTCTCATGCTGGCTACGACGACGAGCGTCGACGCCACGGGCCTTCTCAACGTCCTCGCCGATGAATTCAAGAAGGACACGGGGATCACCCTCAAGTGGATCGCGGTCGGGACCGGCGCCGCGCTCAAACAAGCCCGGGACGGGAACGCCGACGTCGTCATCGTCCACGCCAAAAAGCTTGAGGACGCGTTTATTCGGGACGGTTTCGGCGTTAACCGCCGCGTCATCGCCCGGAACTATTTCATGATCGTCGGGCCCGAGGACGACCCCGCCCACGCCGTCGGCTCCACCTCCGCGGCGGAATCGCTCGGCCGCATCAAGTCGAGCGGGGCCCCGTTCGTCAGCCGCGGCGATAAGTCCGGCACGCACACGCGCGAACTTGACCTCTGGGCCTTGGCCGGCGGCAAACCGGAGACCGCTTACCTCGAAACGGGCCAGGGCATGGCCGAAACCTTGCGCGTGGCCGCCGAAAGACGCGGCTACACGCTGACCGATACCGCAACGTTTTACGGGCTCCCGGGGCTCTCCGGGCTCAAGCCCGTCTATGAAAACGCGCCCGAGCTCGAGAACATCTATTCCGTTATTGCCGTCGACCCGGTCCGCGTCCCCTCGGCCCGCTACGGCGAAGCCATGGCCTTCATCGCCTTCCTCACTTCGCCGCGCGGCCAAAAGCTTATCGGGGAGTTCAAGGGCAAGGGCAGACGGCCGCTCTTCGAACCGATGGCCGCGACACCCGGCGTTGATGTGATCAAATGATCTTCCGCGAACTCGCCCTGGCCATCTGGGTTTCGCTCAAAACGAGCGGGCTGGCGGCCCTCATCGCCAGCGCCGTCGCCGTCCCAGCCGCGCTTTTCCTCGCGGGACGGGACTTCCGCGGCAAGCGGTTCATCCTTCTCGTCAACCAGACCTGGATGGCCGCCCCAACCGTCGTCATCGGCCTCCTCTTCTATTCGCTCCTCAGCCGGAGCGGCCCTTTCGGGCGCCTCGGCCTCCTTTACACCCAGACGGCCATGACCGTCGGCCAGGTCTTCCTCATCCTGCCGCTCATCGTCGGTTTCTCCTACACCGCGCTCCGCCAGGTCGACAAGCGGGCGCGCCTGACCGCGCTGACCCTCGGCGCCAGCCGGCGCCAGGCCGGTTGGGTCGTCCTCCGCGAAGCGAAGTATGCCCTGCTCATCGCCGTCCTGGCCGGCTTCGCCCGGGCCATCTCGGAAGTCGGCATCGCCATGATGCTCGGCGGGAACATCCGGAACGCCACCCGGAACATCACGACGTCGATCGCCCTAGAGACGGCCAAAGGGGAATTCCGGAACGGCGTCGTCCTGGGCGCGGTCCTTCTCGTCATCACTCTCGGCATCAACCTCCTCGTCCAGACGGGGCTCCGGGGCAGGGACAAGGACTGAGATGAGCGATTCCGTTTATCGGCTCGATGACATGGGCTACGCCTATTTAAGCGCGGCCTCATCCTTCTCTCTCGAGCTCGAATCCCTCCGCGTCGGCCCCGGCGAGATCTTGGCCCTCGTCGGGCCGAACGGCGCCGGAAAGACGACCCTCCTCATGCTTCTTGCCTTTCTCGCCCGGCCCGGCCGGGGCCGGTTGGAATTCCTGGGCGGCGACCCCTGGGCGAGCGAGGACAGCGTCGTCAGAGCCCGCCGGGATGCGGTCCTGGTGACCCATCATCCCTACCTTTTCAAGGGGACGGTCGCCGACAACTTGTCGTTCGGGCTCAAGCTCAGAAAGATCCCCGAAGCCGAGCGTCCGGAACGGCTCCGCTCCGCCCTGGCCCTCGTCGAACTCGAGGGCTTCGAGACGAAATCCATTTCGGGACTGAGCGCGGGTCAGGCCCAGCGCGTGGCCCTGGCCCGGGCCCTGGCTCTCAGGCCCCGGGTCCTCCTTCTCGACGAACCGACGGCCAACATCGATGCCGGCCTCGGCCTGCGGATGGAGGCGGTCCTCCGCGAGGTCAGCCGCGAGTCGGGGACGACGGTCGTCTTTTCGACGCATAATTTCTCCCAGGCCTCGCGCCTGGCCGACGACATCCTCTATCTCTCGGACGGCCGGCGCGTCGAGTTCAGCCACGAAAACTGCTTCAGTGGCACGGCCACGACCGACGGCCGGCGAAGCTGGATCGAGCCGCGACCCGGCGTAAGGATCGTCTTTCCCGGCGAAACGCGCGGCCACGTGACCTGCGTCATCAACCCCGCCGATATCCGCCTTTTCGCAGCCGACGACGCCGCGGCGCCGCCGCCCGGCCAGAACGTCTTCGGCGGCCGGGTCACCCGGCTGGAGACGACGGACGCGGCGACGGCCCTCGTCCGGGCGAGCGGCAGCTTGACATTCCGCATCGCCCTGCCCGTCGCCGAACTCGAGGCCAAGGGAATTTCCCTTTCCCGGAACGTTCTGCTAAGATTTGAACCTGGATCCGTCGGGATCGTCGGACCAAGAACGCCTGGAAACTCCCATGATTAACTATGAAGAGGCCCGAGCGCTTGCCCTGTCCGCCCTGAAAACGCGCCCGCCCGAGTCCGTCCTCCTGGCTGAAGCGCTGGGCAGGACCCTGGCCAGGGACATCAAGGCCCGTGAAAACATCCCGCCTTTCAACAAGGCGACTATGGACGGGTACGCCCTCAGGGCGGAGGATATCCGGGCGGCGGGAAAGGACGCGGCGGTCGAGCTCGAGGTCTTGGAAGACCTGCCCGCAGGCCGTGTCTCCCGGAAATCCGTCGGCCGGGGACAAGCCGTCCGCATCATGACCGGGGCTCCCCTGCCGAAAGGCGCCGACGCCGTGGTCATGGTCGAGGATACGGAGAAATCCGGCGGCCGCGTCAAAGTCCGCCGCGAGGTCAAGCCCGGCATCAACATCGGTCAGGCAGGCGAGGATCTCAAGAAAAGCGAACTCGTCCTCGAGCGGGGCGCGGTCATCGGGCCGGCCGAGACCGGCCTGTTGGCCGCTGCGGGGCTCGCGCTCATCCCGGTCGTCAGGCGCCCGAAGCTGGCCGTCATCGCCACGGGCGACGAGATCGTCGAGCCCGGCGAGAGAAAAGCCGCCGGCCAGATCCGGAACTCCAACGGCCCCGCCCTCCTGGCCCTAGCCCTTCGGACGGGAGCTGATGCGAAATACCTCGGCATCGCCCGGGACAGAAGCTCCTCGCTTCGCGCCAAGCTCGCCCGGGCGAAAGGCGCGGACATCCTGGTCCTCACCGGGGGAGTTTCGGTCGGCGACTACGATCTGGTCAGGGACGAACTCCGGACAGCCGGGGTCAAGCCTGTTTTTTGGCAGGTCCGGATCAAGCCAGGCAAACCCGTCTACTTCGGCCGGCGCGGAAGCCAGCTCGTCTTCGGACTGCCGGGCAACCCGGCGAGCGCCATGGTCACGTTCCTTCTCTTCGTCCAGCCGGCCATTGAGCGCCTGCTCGGCCGGACAAACCCCGGCCCGCGGGGCGGCCGGGCGGTCCTCACGGAGGATGTCGTCCTCAAGCCGGGGCGGACGCAGTTCCTGCGCGGGGTCCTCGACGCCGAAGGTCCCGTCCTCACGGTCGCCCCTTATCCCGACCAGAAAAGCGGCGTCCTGAGGTCCATGGTCCGGAGCCAGGTCCTCATCGTCGTCCCGGCCGACGTAAAGCGTCTCGAAAAAGGCCGGGACGTCGAGATCCTCTTCATGGACGGAAAATAGCGCATGGCCAAGCTCAGCCACGTCGACCGCGAGGGCAAGGCCCGGATGGTGGATATCGGGGCCAAGCCCGTCACCCGGCGCGAGGCGGCCGCCTCCGCGTTCATCAAGCTCAACCCGCAAACGCTCCGGCTCGTCAAGGCCAACAAGATCGCCAAGGGCGACGTCCTGAACACGGCCCGGCTGGCCGGCATCCAGGCGGCGAAGAGGACCCACGAACTCATCCCCCTGGCCCATCCCATCCCGCTGGAGAACGTCGCCGTCGAGCTCGTGGTCATGAAAACAGGCATCAAGGTCCGCTGCCGCGTCGCCGCCGAAGCGAAAACGGGCGCCGAGATGGAGGCCCTGACCGGCGCCGCGCTCGCAGCGCTCACGGTCTACGACATGGTCAAGGCGGTGGAGCGGTCGGCCGAGGTCGTCCGCCTGCGCCTCGACTTCAAGAGCGGCGGGAAAAGCGGGGTCTTCCGGAGACGGGCATGACGGCGTCCGCCGCGGCGGGGGCCGGCACCATCGTCTCCGTCAACACGAGCCGCAAAAAAGGGCAGGTCAAGACCCCCGTCGCATCCGCCGAACTCGTGGCCGGAAAGGGGATCGCCGACGACGCCCACCTGGGATTCGCCCATCGGCAGGTTTCCCTCCTGATGAGCGAAGACATCGAGGAGCAGAGATCCCGTCTCGCGGCCGAGTCCTCTGTCCCGCTCGGGCCCGGGGCCTTCGCCGAAAACCTGACCACGCGGGGGATCGACCTCGGCGCTCTCGGCATCGGCGACGAGCTTTGGCTCGGCGGCGGGCGAGTCCAGATCAGGGTCACGCAGATAGGAAAAGAGTGCCATACGAAGTGCGCCGTCTTTCATCTCACCGGCGACTGCATCATGCCCGTCCGGGGGATCTTCTGCGAGGTCCTTGCGGGCGGGACGGTCCGCGCCGGAGACGCCATTGAAAAACGGTAAGGTCCTGCGCATCTCGGTCACCGACCGCTGCGACCTCCGCTGCGTCTACTGCATGCCCGAAACGGGGGTGCCCCTGGTGCCGATGGCGGACATGCTGACCTACGAAGAGATCGTCGCTGTGGCCCGCGCGGCCATGGCCCTGGGGGTCCGGCGCTTCCGGCTGACGGGCGGCGAGCCCTTGGCGCGGCGGGGCGTCCTCTCGCTCGTGGATCTGCTCGCCCGGCTCGGAGCCGAGGACCTGGCCATAACGACCAACGGCCTGCGCCTGGCCGAATTCGCGGCCGGCCTTAAAGCGGCCGGGCTCACGCGAGTGACGGTCAGCCTAGACACGCTTCGCCGGGACCGCTTCGAAACGATCACCCGAAGGACGGGTTTCGACCGCATCTTCAAGGGCCTCGACGCCGCCCGGGCGGCGGGACTCGTCCCGATCAAGGTCAACACTGTCGTCATCCGGGGCGTCAACGACGACGAGGTCCTTGATTTCGTCCGCTTCGCCGAGAAGGAGAGCGTCGAGGTTCGCTTCATCGAGCTCATGCCGACGAGCGGACTCAGCCCGGAGTGCAAGGAGCTGGGGAGCTGGCGGCCCGCGCTCTTCGTTAAGGGCGAGGAGGTCAGGGCCCGCGTCGCCGAGGCCTTCGGGCCCCTCGAGCGCGTCCCGGACGCCGACGGCGTCGCGGATATCTATCTCGTCAAAGGGAAAATACGCCTGGGATTCATCACGCCCGTCTCGGAACCCTTCTGCCGGGGCTGTAAGCGGCTGCGGCTCGGCCCCGACGGGAGGTTGAAGATCTGCCTCTTCGACCGGGGTGGAGTCGACGTCCGGAAAGCCCTGCGCGAGGACAAAGCCGGTCCCGTGGAGCTCGAGGCCATCCTGAGGGCGGCTTTCGAAACGAAGACGACCTGGGAGCGCGGCGACTTGGAATCCCTGTCGAGCGACATGTTCAGGATCGGAGGGTGACCATGAAGGTCGGTATTCTCACGGTCAGCGACAAAGGGGCGAGGGGCGAGCGCGAAGACAGGAGCGGTCCGGCCATCCGGGAGATGATGGAGGCGGCCGGAGGGGAAATCGTCCGCACGAGGATCGTCCCCGACGAACAGGACGAGATCCGGGCCGCGCTCATCGACTGGTCGGACGAAGGGCTCGACCTCATCCTGACGACCGGCGGGACGGGCTTCAGCCCCCGCGATTGGACCCCGGAGGCGACCAAGGCTGTGATCGACCGCGAAACGCCGGGCATCCCCGAGGCCATGCGCCGCGCCGGCATGGAGAAGACGCCGATGGCCATGCTCAGCCGGGCCACCGCCGGGATCCGGAAACGCACCCTGATCGTCAACCTGCCGGGGAGCGAGAAGGCCGTGCACGAATGCCTCGAGGCGATCCTGCCAGCGCTTCCCCACGGCGTCGAGATCCTCAAGGGCACGGCGTCGGAGTGCGCCAAGCCCCATCGCGGCTGAGCGGATCGACAGCGGCCGGGGATCCACTTCCGCCGTACTCGCCCGTGGATACAGTCCCTTGACGCGTCCGGAAGTCGGGGGGAAGCCGATGCCGAGCGTGGTATAATATCAGCTCGCGGGCACGCGTTCATGTCAACTCGATCAAGGGCCGCTTCAATGAAAAAAACGACGAGACACACTTGCCTGTTGGTTCTGGCCGCTTGTTTTTCCGCGGCCCTTCCCGCCCAGGACATCCAGCACGAGACGAGGACCATCAACATCGAGGTCCCCGTTCGCGTCTTCAAGGGCGATACGTTCGTCGACAACCTGACAATCGCCGATTTCGAGCTGTACGAGAACGGCCGGCTCCAAACCCTCGACGCGGTCTACCTCGTCAAGAAGACTATCATCCAGCGGAAGGAAGAGACCAGACCCTTCCTCCCTAACACAGGGCGTCATTTCTACCTGTTTTTCGAGCTGAATGAATACGACCCCAAGATCCGTGAGGCCCTGGAGTATTTCGTCAGGGAGGTTCTCGTTCCCGGCGACGAGTTCGTCATCGTCACCCCGATGAAAACCTACCGGATGAAGAGCGAAACGCTCTATAACGCCGGCCGGGAGAGCGTGTTCGAAAAGCTCCTGGGCATCTTGCGTCGCGACATCCTGATCGGGAGCGCAGAATACAACGACGTCCTCGAGGAGATGAAAGCCCTGGCCCTGACCATGGTCGGGTCCATCGGAATGAGCGGCTCCGACCCGCAATCGCAGACGGTCGGGGACCCTTTCGCCTGGTCGGATTCCGTATTCGAGGTCAGCACGTCCATCGAGGAACAGCTCCAGATGTACGCCGCATGCCTGAGCCGGCTCGAAAATCTGAGGCACGTGGACCGGGCACGGATCGCCGGCCTGGCCGACCACCTCCGCGGCCAGCCCGGTCAGAAGGAGATCTTCCTCTTCTATCAGCGGGAGTTCATCCCCAAGCTGGACCCGACGGTGCTCAACATCTTCATGAGCCGCTACAACGAACACCCCGACATCGTCCAGACGGTCACCGGCATCTTCGAGTTCTTCCGCAGGAATGCCCTTTTCGACCTCGAGTCGATCAAGAAGGCTTACTCGGATTCCGGGGCGGCGGTCCATTTTCTCTTCCTGACCCGCCCGGCGCCCAAGGTGCACGGGGTGACCATGGAAGAGCAATCGGAAGACGTCTTCGCGCTCTTCCGGGAGATGAGCCGGGCCACGGGAGGATACAACGCGTCGACGGCCAACATCAGCGCCGCCATGAGATCCGCCGTCGCCGCCGCCGAGAACTACTACCTGCTCTACTACACGCCGAAGGATTATCAGAGCGACGGGCAGTTCCGAAGCCTGCGGGTCAGGTTGAAAAGCGGCAGCTACCGGCTCAGCCACCGCCTCGGCTATATCGCCGACTGACGCGGCTGGTTTTTCCACCCGGAATTCTGCCTCGGCCCTCCGGCGGCCCCGGGCGCGCCGGCTTACTCGTCCCGAGGGTCCGGCTTGAAGGTGCGTCCCTGTTTTTTCTCGGAGACGCGGCGCTTGTCGGCGAGCATCTTCTCCTTGGCCCTTTTCGAGCGCTTCCGCTTCTGGCGCCGGATCTTGGCGATCCTCTGCTCCTCCGCACTTTGCTTCCCCAGGATCGCCGTCTCGATCTTGTCGACCAGGATGCGACGGGCCAGGAACCGGTTGAGAGACTGGAAACGCTCCTGC
>Ga0315293_10005776_pt1 | contig 11644 bp, 11 predicted proteins | sample YL17G13_20_MG_FD_203071 | JGI IMG/M metagenome (GOLD analysis project Ga0315293, IMG submission 203071) | Sediment microbial communities from Yellowstone Lake, YNP, Wyoming, USA - YL17G13_20 | ecosystem: Environmental > Aquatic > Freshwater > Lake > Sediment | place: USA: Wyoming | collected... | reverse complement strand
ACCCGGCTCGCTCCCACGATGTAGTTGGAGATTTCATAGCGGGAGCGAGCCGGGTCGGTCACTTGGGCGTATATGATGGCATCCACCTCGACATTGACGTTATCTTTCGTGATCACCAGTTGCGGCGGTACCTCGATCACCACCTCGCGCATGTCGACCTTTTGCACGGTGTCGAAGAACGGCATGATCAGATTAAGCCCCGGACCGAGCGTGCGCTGGTACTTGCCAAGCCGTTCCACCAGGCCGCGTTCAAAAGGACGGACGATCCGGACCGACAACAAAACCAGGATTACGGCCGCGACGCAGGCCACAATCAAGAAGACAACTACCGGATTGACACTGCTTTCCATCACATCACCCTCGCAAAACAGGTTTACGACATCTTCTGAACATGAACGCGGGTCCCCTCGACTCGCGCAATCGTGACTTTGGATGGCGGCTCAATCCGCTCATCGGCGGAGGCCTGCCAGACCTCACCCTCGAATTTGACTTTTCCCGGCTGATGCGGCTCGATTTCTTGGGTCACAACCGCGAGCTTGCCGATCATGGCATCGACGTTCGACTCGCGCGGCTGCGGCTTAGTGATCCGTTTGGCGAACTTACGCGACAAGGGGAACACAACTACGGTCACCATGATAAATATGCCTATCTGCCAGTAGAATTCTTCAGGTTTGAATTGCGCATAGATGCCTGAGACCGCGGCCGCTACCGCAAAGGAAAGGAACACCAGCGTCGGCGCGAATTGCTCGACAATCACAAATACCGCGGCCGCAGCCATCCAAATCCAGAACATCGTCTCCACACGGACTCCTTTCGTCGCGACTCAGTGAGTGTACGATTCCGGGGAAGATTCGGTTGCTTAGCTCTACCCGGAATTGAGGGGAATTAATGCCGAAGGGAGAGTAAGATGTCAAGGGAAATCGGAATGGAAACGCCCCCCGGACGGGTACTTAACGCGTTGTGTGCGATATAATTGGAGACAATCGGATGGTGTGCATGTGGTGCCGGACCAATGGCGCGGATAGACGATGACGTCTGCCGCGCACGGCGCAAAACAAAAAACCGGCGCGCATCGACGCGTCGCCGGTCTCAACTCCCCGTAGGTACTGTCTAACTTCGGGCCGCCTTGTCCATTTCCTCTTCGAATTTGCTGACCACTTTGTCAAGCACGTCCGCCAGATCGTCGTCCGTCTTACCGGACTGATCATCGGCCTTCTTCGCCTTTGCGTCAATCTTGACTTTGTCAGCCGACTCATCGGTAAGAGACTCGCCGTTCTTGGTCACGTAGGCGCTGGAAGCGTGTGGTGTCGGAACGGTTTTGATCTTGCCGGTCGATTCATGCGACGGCGCCGCGGCCAGCTTGCGATAATTTTCCAGAGCATGCGCCAATTCCGGATCAATCGGCTGCCGACCGGGTTCATCTTGAATGGCTGCTTTAAGCGATTCCACTAAGGGCTGGGAAGGAGCTTCGGCTGGGGCGGCGGCAATGATCTTTCCGGCCGCATTGGCTTCTTCCAGAACCACGTCAGGCTGCTTCGAGGGCGCAGTCGCGACCGTCTCCCGCTTGTTGGTAATCAACTCCGAAGTCTCGGTCACATCCAGCCGACTGTCTTCCTCGATAAGACTTTGTCGGCCTTCGGCAACGGAGAACTCCTCAAGCCACTCCAGATGAGAACTGATAAGCTGGCGGAGCCTTCCCATGTACGATTTCTTTGTCAGGTCGAGTTTAGTAATGGCGCTCTCAAGTTCGGCGTGCCGTTGCGAGCGCGCAGTGAGCACCTGTTCGGCCTCGGAAGTCGCTCGCGATAGAATAAGCTCGGCCTCTTTTTTGGCATTGGCTATCGTCTGATCGGCATTTCGGCGGGCATCTATGGCGGCGTTCTTGATGGCGTCCTCGAACTGCTTCAGTCCGGCCAGTTGAATTTTCGTCGACTCAACCTCCATCGTCAGCTTGAGATTCTCCTGCTTGAGAGTTTCTAAAGTGAGCGCCACCTGCTCCTTGAAATTGTCCACCGCTTCCCTGTCGTAACCGCGAAGCGAATTGGAGAACTCGAAGTTCCGGATATCGTTCGGAGTGAGCTCCATAATCCCATCCTTATGCTGAGGGTCCTGCTCGTCTGACAGCGGCCGGGGCTGCCAAACCATTGCCGGGCCGTCGTCCTGTTTCACAACGGCACGCTTACATATATGTATCGTAATTTTTGCCCGAAAATTGAGGGGCGCGACCGGTCAAAATTGGCGACCCGCCGCCGGCGCCGCGGCCGGTATTGGGTCCCGGCCAGCCGGTTGCACCGGGCCGGGCAGGACCGCCCGCCGCTTGACAACGCCGATTGTAACCGTCCATATTGCAGTCGATGACCGCTAAATCTGAAAAGGAATAGTCTGCAAAGAGGCCGCTGATGAAATTCGATCTGCAGAAATCAATCGAGATTCTTGAACGAACACCGCTCGCGCTAACGTCGATGCTGACAGGACTCTCCGACGATTGGATCTGCGCCCACGAAGGTCCGGGAACCTGGAGCCCGTACGACGTAGTCGGCCATCTGATTCATGGTGAGAAAACCGATTGGATCGCCCGGCTCAACGTGATCATGTCGGACGGCGCGCCCGGGACGTTTGAGCCGTTCGACCGGTTTGCGCAGTTCAAGGTCAGCAAAGGGAAGTCGTTGGGACAGCTCCTGGAGGAGTTCAGTACTCTCCGCCGTGAGAACATAGCGATTCTGAAAGCAAGAAAGCTCGTTCCTTCCGACCTGTTGAAAACGGCGATTCATCCGGCGCTGGGTGAAGTGACGCTTGGCCAATTGCTGTCAACCTGGGTGGTTCATGATCTCGATCATCTGTTTCAAACTGCCCGCGTGATGGCCGGGCAATACCGGGATGAAGTTGGACCATGGTCAGCGTATTTGCGGATACTGAAATCGAGAGAGTTGTTGTAGTATCGGTCGTTTCGTGACGATCCGCCTGAGGAGCTACTCTCGCTCGCCGAGCAGGGCGGTTCCAATCCGAATCATCGTGGAGCCTTCCTCGATCGCTATCCCGAAATCGCCGGACATCCCCATCGACAGAACCGTTATCTGAGGGCCGAGTTTTGTGCGCGTTAGCTCGAATTGCTCCCGGCATTGTCTAAAAGCGCGCCGTATCCGGTCCGAATCATCAGTCAATGGTCCAACCGTCATCAGCCCGGTAAGCCGGATATTGGGCAAATGTACTAATTGCTCCGCCAACGCGACCGTCTCTGCGGGCTGAACCCCGAACTTCTGCACCTCCCCCGAGGTGTTGACTTCGATCAGGCATTCCATCGTCTTGCCGGTCTCCCCTGCCCGCTTACTTATCTCCTGCGCAATGCCGAGCGAGTCGACCGATTGAATGACATCGAACAACTGCACCGCTTTCTTCGCTTTATTGGATTGCAGATGCCCTATCAGATGATAGCGCGCGATATGTCCGATCTGCGCGAATTTGGCTTCGGCCTCTTGGACCCGGTTCTCGCCTATTTCGTTCAGCCCGACACTTACGGCATCCTGGATTGTCTGTGGCGGGTGTGTCTTGGTCACCGCAAGAATTGCGATCTGGTCCGGTCTGCGTCCACACCCGGCACAGGCCTGAGCAAGCTCAACCTTAAGCTGGACAAAACGTTCGGCTATGGCGAATGAAGGCGGCATATAAGTACATTATAGAAGAATAAGGCGATCGGCAAGCGGTTATCTTGTACCGATTTTTCTGCTGCTCTCAGAAGGTTCTTTACAAAATTGGCGACGCGGCGTAAGTTGAAGAAGACCATCCACTCGACGCCAACCGACAGAGCCGCACAGGAGAGTGCATGCGCTGTTTGGCAATTTTACCAAAGGAGGGTCAATGCCAAATTCGATAATGTTAATGCTGGCGCTGGCGGCGCTGTTGCTGCCGGCAGGGATCTTCGCTCAGTATTCCGACGATCCCGGAATTCGTGACACGGTTCGGCTGTCCGGTGGCCCATTAGTGGTCGGCCAGTCAGTGCCGATCGATGTTTTCATCTACAACGATGAGCCGGTCAACCTGATGGCCGTTGTGCTGGCGATTACGTCACTCGAAGGGGGTGTCGCCACATTCGACTCGGTGACGTATTGTGGGCGGATGAGTGATCCGTCGGTGTTGCGCTGGAGAACTTTGGCCGGGGAACGGGATGGATTGTTGCCTGATACAGTGCTCCTGTTCAATAGTGAATTGAACGGTAACGAATTTGGCGCCGGGTCCAGTGTTGAAATGAAAATCTATTTCACGGGCACGGCGACGGGTTCAGTCAAGCTCGATAGTTGCAGTAATTCGGTAGGAACCGGACTAGGCTTTGTCGTGAGGAGCAACAACGACTTCATTCTCCTCCGTCCCTATTTCGAGAGCTTTAGGACCCCGGTCGTATCGATTCCTTATCCGCCGGAACTGGCGATTATGGGGACAGATCAGACAAGTACTATTGGAACTCCAATCGCGATTGAAGTGACCGGTCGTAGCTCTGTAGGAGGCGCGACAACCATCTCTCTGGTTTCGTTCACGTCGGAAGATGATGATTCGAAACTCCCAACCGGCGTTCCAACGCTCTCCGGCATCAATCCAGTCACGCTCAACTGGACGCCCGCTACAGGTGACATAGGTATATGGAAGGTTACTTTTCAGGCCGTGGATACGAGCGGACGGCAAGCCACCGCCTCGGTGAGGATACAGATTGTCGCGGACGGCCGATATATTCTCTCGTTCAGCGCTGTGGAGACGGACAGCACACCGCTCTCCTCAGGGATGGTTGTAGGGGATCTGGACAATGACAATGCCCCCGAATTATTTATGACCGCATCACCAGTATACAAGCGGATCGGCTTCGCTGCTTTTGATATCACAGCTGATGGAGAGTGTATCGAGACCTACCACCCCGATGAGGGATTTTATTGCTACGGCCCGCAACTCGGCTATTTCGATAATGACAATGTTCTTGACGCGATCGCCACACGGACATTTCAAATGGTCGTATTTCACGGGACGGGTGACGGCAGTTTCCAGATGTATGATTCCCTGGATATGAATTCATACTCGTGGACCTCTGGAACACTTACCGATTTCAACGGCGATGCTTTTCTTGATTACGCGACGGCGAGCGGCAACAGGGTGTTGATTCTCACTGCCAAGGCCAATTCCCTGTTCAGACCGGCCGATTCAATACCGCTGGCTGACCAGGCCCGTTCCGTCAACAGTGCCGATTTTAATGGCGATGGTTGGGAGGATTTGGCCATCGGCACTGTCGCCGGGCTTGAAATCCATCTGAATAACCAAGGGACGGGTTATACCAAGGCGCATACGTATGCGCAGGCGTACGGCTCGCAGGATATCCAGGTTACTAATCAGGGATCCGATTTCAATGGCGACAACATCTATGATCTCTGTCTGGCGACTCCTTCGGTGGGTGGAACCGACAGTGAACTGATGGTCTATCTCGGACACGGCAACGGCTCGTTTGACCAACGGATTGTCCGGACTGTCAAAGGTCAGATCTTTGCCACCAGCGCCGGTGATTTCAACGGCGACAATCTACTGGACATTGCCTTTATCAACGGTAGCCGACATTATCTATCCATTCTATTCGGTGACGGTACGGGAAGCTTCTTGAACGAAATCAGATTCGTGATCCCGAAATATGATCCCGCGCATATGGTCAGCTTGGATTTCGACATCGACGGTGACCTGGATGTAGTTGTGAGTTCGTATCGGATTAGCGAGGGATCGGCGCTGTTTCTGTTCAAGAACGAACTGAATCCGATGGCCATGGCCGCGAAGTCGCTGGAGGTTTTCACCGAGGACAATGCGAAGACGGAATTGGTTTCGCCTTCCGGCAAGATCATCAATGCGGTGCGGCAATCCCTGTCAAGCGGCGCGTTCCACCGCCGGAATCTCAACGGCAACGACCGTATCGATCAGTTCGTGCGCTGTGCTGCAAATGAACTTGGCGCCTATTATCTGAATATGACGCCGAGAGAGAATCTGCCCGCTGGGTCTGTCTTCTCTTTGCGGTATTCCATCAACGGCAAGGCCTATCGGATCGCCCAGAATGTTCCCATGCCGGCCGCGGGATACAACTTCGCGATCTATCCGCACGATTCCTCGCCTATCAGTCCGGCCCTTGGAGAGTACACATCCGACTTACAGCCGAGTTTCTCCTGGTCCGGACAGGGTCCCTTCCGATTTGAGTTGGCGGCCGATCCGTCCTTCAACAGTCTTCTCGCATCGGTTGAGGTGACCGAGGCGACGTACACTCCGACCGCATCGCTTCCCAACGATGACTCGGCAATCTACTACTGGCGCGTGCGGCCCTCGACCGCATCTAATTGGGGTGGGTTCTACAGCTTCAATGTGGTCGCGTCCACAACGGATGTCACACCTTCGGGCACAGACACCAAACTGCCGAAGGCCTTCGCCCTCGGTCGGAACTATCCTAATCCGTTCAATCCGGGGACGACTATCAGCTATGACCTTCCTCGCCAGGCTCAGGTCACGCTTGAAGTCTTCAACGTAGTTGGACGGAAAGTGGCTACACTTGTGAACGGTCGGCAGGAGGCCGGACACAGGACAGTTCAGTGGGACGGCCGTGACGATAGCGGTGCGGCCACAGCTTCCGGTGTCTACTTCTATCGTCTGTCAGCAGGTGAGTTCGTGGCTACTGCTAAGATGGTACTGTTAAAGTGATCTGAACGGAAAGATACGACCGGATGATAAGCCCGACGGCCAACTCCCGTCGGGTTTTCCTTACTCGTTCCCCTTGACACCGCATGTTATCCCGCTAAATTGGCGGCATTTGTCGGAACCAAGGTTAACGCTCCAACGAGGACCAAACAAGGCAGGCAGGCATGGCACCAGTGAACCCGCAGATACTGTCAGCGCTGTCCACCGGCATACAGTCGGAGATAGCGGCATACGCATTCTATATCGAGGCAGCCAAGAAGAGTCAGGCCAGGGAATTCCGCGATGTTCTCGAGAAGCTGGCGGCCGAAGAGAAGATGCATTTTCAGATTCTGGAAGGACAGCACGCTTCGCTGGTCCGGAGCGAACAGTGGATCAGCACGGCGGATATTCTCAAGCTTGACGGTCTGCCGGAGATCGGCGAGGAGATGAGCAACGCCCATCACGACTTGATCGACGAAATCCGCTCGGCCGACTCCATCGGCGAAATCCTCGAAATCGCCTTCCACCTTGAAGAGGAAGCGTATGAGTTGTTCGACCGCGAGGCCCGACGGTCGCCGTCACCGGAAGCCAAGAAGATATTTATTGATCTCGCCAAGTTCGAGCAAGGGCATATGACCATCATCTCAGAGATGATGAAGAAATGCGGTGTCTAAGATCGATAATGTGGCGTCACGCGACTCTGCGTGACGCCCTGAGAGGTAGGCCTGCTCGATCCGGCAAACCGAGGCCGCTTCGTCTTCGTACGGGAGGCCGGATTTTCCATAGCGACCTATGCGGTTTTCTCAACACGTTTCAAACACTTGACCAGGGAACCTCGTCACAACCCTTACGAATCACTTGATAGGGGGCTGTCTAACTTTCGGACAGACAACAACTAAGGGAATAACATGATGTGGACAAACGGCCATCACATTATCCCCTTACCACATATTAACAGCTTGTGACACAATGCGATACGCAAATATCCACAGATAATGACGGATATCCACAGACCGGTCGATAGAACATGCTGACAGGAATCCTCAAGATCGGCTAACTCTTCTTTTCTCCGAAGAAAATCCCTTCTTTCTTCTCTTCCTTTTCTTTCCGCTCAGGAGGCAGGAAGCCCAGGTCCGGCCGGTTGCCGCCCTTCATGCTGCAGGCGCCGCAGAAGACGGCTCCCTGCTCGATCACCAGAGACTTGGTCTTGATGTCACCTTCGAGCTCGCACTTGGCCTGAAGCTCGACTTTGTCGGTGGTCGCCACATTGCCGACCATGTGGCCGGCGACGATGGCGGTGTTGGATTCGATGTCGGCCTCGACCATGCCGGTCGCGCCGACGGTGACACAGTCAGAGCAGATAATCTTCCCCTTGATGGTGCCATCAACCCGAAGCGCGCCTTTAACATCGATCGTTCCGGTGATGAGCGTGTCTTTGCCGATAATGGTGTCCATTGAGCTATCCACCTCATTGCTGAAGGGTTTCTTTATCATATGTATTTTCCAGTGGGTTTATGGGTTTGTTGTCTACCCGCAGTTCATAGTGTACATGGGGCGCGGTCGAGATACCGGTATTGCCGGAGAGAGCAATTCGGCTTCCCACCGCCACCTGTTCACCCATGCGCACCAACAGGGAATCGTTGTGTCCGTAAAGCGTGCAGACGCTGTCATTATGTTCTATCACTACCATCTTGCCGTAAGTGGAGTCGATACCTGCGAATAACACGCGACCTGACCCGGTCGCCAGGACCGGTGTGCCGACCTTGCACGGTATATCCACGCCCGGATGATAGTGCGACTTGTCCTGCAATTCAAACTCTTTTGAGATGAAGCCGGTGACAGGAAGTCCCGACGGCATCGAGGGATCAACGGACAACCCGCGCTCCAGAATCGCCGGAGTCCGGGTTGTGTCGCCACCCAACAGGTTCGAATCGGACGGCAATTCCGGAAACTGATAGTCGATGCCGGCGAGCTTGGTCAGGCGTCGCACCATGTCGCGAGTCTGCAGCAAATTCGCTTCGAGTATTTTCACTTTATACCGGTACCGTTTCAGTTCCTCATTCTCCGCCTTCAGTCGCTCGGCCAGAGCGGTGCGCGCGACCATTGTGCCGTAAAACACAAAGAAAAGAACAATGCCGATTATGACCAGCGCCAGCGCCACGCCGATCAGCTTGAGCACAAATAGCGGCGTGCGCCACTGATATTGGTGTTCCGCCGCGCCGTCGGGGACAATCATGATCGTCACATATTTCGTGGTCGAACCGGTCATACCGAAATCTTCCGAAACAGATCAAGCAGTCGACCGAGATCCTCGTCGCCGTAGTATTCAATCTCGATTCGGCCGCGTTTGAGACCGGGGACGATCTTCACCGAGGTGCCCAGTGTTTGCTTGAGATAATTCTCCATCTCACTCAGCGCCGGTAGTTTTCTTTTGGGTATTAGGCGACGTCTCCTGGTGTGTCCGGCTTCGCGCTCGGTGTCACGCACCGACAACATGCCGCCGACAATTCGCTGCGCCATCTCCAGCATCCGGGCTTCGTTTCCCATCCCCAACAAGGCGCGCGCGTGTCCCTCGGAAAGATCGCCGCGACGAACCATTTGCTGTATCGAATCGGGAAGCGCCAGTAAGCGAAGCGTGTTCGCCACCGCCGTGCGACTCTTGCCGACCCGCATCGCTACATCGTTTTGCGTCAACTGACAATCGTCCATTAAGCGCTTATACGCTTTGGCCAACTCGAGCGCGTTGAGATCTTCGCGCTGCACGTTTTCGATGAGCGCGAGTTCCAGCTTCCGGCGGTCATCCTCCGCCTCGACCACCACCACCGGAACCTCGGTCAATCCCGCCATGTTCGCGGCGCGAAACCGCCGTTCGCCGGCGACGAGCACATAGCTCCCATCGTTCTTGCTCACGACCAGCGGTTGCATAAGACCGTTTTCCTTCAGTGAGAGAGCGAGTTCATTCAGCTTCTCCGCGTCAAAATCCTGGCGCGGCTGAACGGGATTCGGCCTGATGTCAGCGAGTGCGACCGTACGGTAATTCGATTCAACTAATTCGGCTGCGGCTCCTGATGGTGTTTGTTCTTCGGTCGGGATGAGGGCGCTCAGCCCTTTTCCCAGGACAAGTTTGCTCATCGCGCCATTACCTCTTTCGTGAGCGCCATATAGTTTTCCGCTCCGGTGGAGAGAATATCATAGAGAATGATCGGTTTGCCGAATGACGGCGCCTCGGAAAGCCGCACGTTGCGAGCGATCACCGTCTCGTACACTTTCTTGTCGAAATGTTTGCGCACTTCCTCGGACACCTGCTTGGAGAGATTGAGCCGGCCATCGAACATCGTCAACAGTACACCTTCAATTGCCAGCGACGGGTTCAAATGCTGCTGGACGAGCTTGACGGTATTCATCAACTGACTCAATCCTTCCAGCGCGTAGTATTCGCATTGAATGGGAATCAGCACCGATGTGGCCGCGGTCAGCGTGTTGATGGTCAGCAGCCCCAGTGATGGCGGGCAGTCTATTATAATGTAGGCGTATTCATCGGCAATCGGCCGCAGCGCGCTCTTGAGACGCGTCTCGCGCGATATCATATTGACCAGTTCGACTTCGGCGCCGACCAAAGATATAGAAGATGGAACCACGTTTAGATATTGCAGTTCGGTGGGCCGGACCACATCGGCGATTGTCTTATTGCCGATCAGGACGTCGTATATCGAGACCCGGACGGCATTCTTGTCGAATCCGACGCCGCTCGTGGAATTGGCCTGCGGATCCATATCGATCAGCAGGGTGCGCTGTTCGGCGGCAGCCAAACAGGAACTAAGATTAACTGCGGTAGTGGTTTTGCCGACTCCACCCTTTTGATTGGTGATCGCAATGATTTTTCCCACGCAGCACTCCTTTGCGCCAGTCACTATCCGTAAGTGCCTAATAGTATGCGACCTGCGCCTGAGGCGCAACAAAAAAGTACGACTGACAACTACTTTGTACGGAAAACGGTGAAATACTTGAGAATGCCTTGCTCAGAACCGGTGAACGCGTACGTGTCGGCGTTCAGATCCTTGGCCGTCAGATCATTGCCTGAGTAGTAAACGAATCGGCCGTGCCTGGAAAGCAGTGGGGTGATCTTGCGAAGAAGCGAGCGGTCGAGCTTTACATAGCGGAGGGTGATCAAATCAAAACGGTCCTTGAGCGGCAACTCCTCGAATGTCCGCGCAACGACCCGGCATGGAATCTTGAGCGAAGCCGTGATCCGTTCGAGTGCGGTCGCCTTCTTCATGGTTCGCTCAGCAAGGACGCTCTGTCCCGAGATACGTCCGGTCAGAATCAGAGGAACGGCCGGTATCCCGCCGCCGGCACCAATGTCCAAGTAATTGGTGCTCTGCTTGGGGAGGACATCGAGGGGAAGCAATGACTCGGCGCAGAGGCGGTCGAAGTCGGATCGCGAAGTTTCACGTGAAACAAGATTAACGACCGCGTTCTCCTTCATCAACTCAACGTAGTATCGATCAAGAGCTTCCCTGTCTACATGCCGGGAGAGAATCGCATTAACTTCGAACTCGATTCGGTTTCCGCTCATCCCGTCGTTTCCTTGCGGCGTTTTAGGTGGACAGAGAGCACGGCGATGTCCCCCGGCGTGATTCCCTCGATTCGCCCGGCCTGTCCCAACGAACTAGGCTGAAAGCGGGAGAACTTGTCGCGAGCTTCATTGCGAAGACTGGTGATTGAGCGGTAGTCGAACTGATCGGGAATTACCGCTCCCTCCTGCTTTCTGTGGCGCAGAATCTCTCGGTCCTGCTTATCGATATACCCGGCATACCGGATCTGTATGGCTGCCCTTTCCAGAACCTCGCGGCTGCCGTTGATCTGGTTGCCGACCCGGTCAAGAAGCGGCAAGACCTCAGGGATACCTACTCCCGGCTGCTTTAGAAGGTTTTCGAGTGTGATTGAATCGAACCGCTTGAAC
>Ga0315293_10005773_pt1 | contig 11646 bp, 14 predicted proteins | sample YL17G13_20_MG_FD_203071 | JGI IMG/M metagenome (GOLD analysis project Ga0315293, IMG submission 203071) | Sediment microbial communities from Yellowstone Lake, YNP, Wyoming, USA - YL17G13_20 | ecosystem: Environmental > Aquatic > Freshwater > Lake > Sediment | place: USA: Wyoming | collected... | reverse complement strand
GCAAAAGCGTTACGTGTCAGGATGTCGGAATGGCAGGTTGGGCACTTGTTGGCCAAGCGAGTTCCCCTTCTCTAGCTTGGCCTCAGATTAACAGAGGTGTGGGCGGGAAGTCAAACGTGGCGTGCCCGAGACACGGACTATATAACCATTCTTAAAAGCCCTGAAACCGAATATATCGTATCACGGGTCCAAGAAATTCTCAAGGCGGCGGTCTATGCCGAGATGGCAGAGGCGCGGCCATAGGAGGAAACCGAGAAATGAACCCATCACCCAAAAATGATTTCACTGGCTACAACGAAGCCCATGCGCTGGTGGAAGCCGGTATCGAAAATTGTAATTCCAGCTCCGGCAATCCGAAAGAGGAAAGGGCGGGCTGGCTGATACCCTATCTTCGAAGAGCTGAAACTATCCTCACGCGCTACGGCCTTGACGACGGCTGGTGCTCTAGGCGCAATAAGCCAAAGCTGCGAGAGGTCGCCAGGTCGTATATCCTGGGCGAGCTCAAGATGGATGAAGCAGCTTTGAGAAAAATGGCACCGCAGCTCTGGGAGCCTTTCTTGCTCGAAGCGGTATCGACAAAAACAGAGGAGCCGACCCCAGCACCCGAAGCGCTCGTACCTTCGCGGACGTATCTCGTACGAAGTGAAAAGGGACTTGCGATGGCCGGTCTAGTGGACTGTAAAATCGAGCTCCCAGGAGGAGCTCCCATGACCGCCAAAGACTGGACAATGGTCGACGTCATGACGGAGGCGGCGCTGAAGTGGATCAAGAACGTGAAGCCGGACTCTATCAGCTTCTCGGATGACGACGTGTGGCGGCTGACAGGACTGAAGGACTGGCACGTGAACCAGATAAAAGAGGTATTTCTCCGCGTGCTCGACCTAAAGATCGTCGCCCCGTGCAAAACCGAATACGATGAAGAAAAAAGGACCTGGACGCAGACCACCTATTACGGCCATGTGTTCAATGCGGACAAGGTCGTCGCATACGGCAAACTGTTAGGTCGCAAAGGTCGGGTCGTTGACAATCGAAGCGTCAAGCATATGTACCACTTTTTCCCTGACGAGCGATATGCGCACCTGCTGGTCAATCTGGCTTTAGGCAAAGCCCTGCGTCTGGACAAAAAGCTATATCGTCTATCCGATGAGGCTCAAATAATTTACCGCCGATTTTCACTCTTTAAGTACGACCCAAAAGGTAGCTTTTTCACCTATGAGCAAATGGCAGCCCTATTAGGCTGGGACGTTGAAGGGACCAAGCAGCTATGCGCCTATCGGCTGAAACGGATGAAGACGTTTCTGGAGGAGCTGAAGACGGCGGGCCTTATCCTCTGGCTGGTGAAGAATCTTAAGAAGCGCGGTCGTGAAACAGTCTTCCATCTGAGGGAGCCTGAGAAAAGGCTAAAAGCCTGAAGGAAAGCATTATTGAAAACCCTTTACTCTATTATCAGAATCCCTTTACTCTATTAGTGAAAACCCTTTACTTTAACAGGCTATTAATAGAGTAACTAATAAAGAAAAGAATATTCCGGAAAAAATCTCTTTCAGATCCTTTCAGAACTGAGGAAAGAGAGTCCTCTCCCAGTCGCCTTTTGCCTCGCCGACCGCTGCAGAAGGAGCGGTCCGCTCTCAGGGCCGCAGACGCGCCGCTGGCGACAGAATAATGATTGCTATATCGGGGGCATTGAGATAGAATCCTCCTAAGGTCGGCTTGGGAGATATTCGATGGACGAAAACACCCTCTATTACGGCGACAACCTAGACATCCTTCGGCGTTACATCAAGGACGAAACTATTGACCTGGTCTATCTCGATCCGCCGTTCAAGAGCAGCCAGAACTACAACATCCTTTTCAAAGAGAAGAATGGAAGCCAGGCGGCCTCACAAATTCGCGCTTTCGAGGATACCTGGACCTGGAGCCAAGATGATGAAGCCGTCTATGCCGATCTGGTAACGAAGGGCGGGAAGGTTGCGGATTGCCTTCAGGCTTTTCGAACATTCCTCGGCCCATGCGATATGCTGGCCTACTTAGTCATGATGGCCCCACGGCTGGCAGAGCTGCGCCGGGTAATGAAGCCGACCGCGAGTATATACCTTCACTGCGACCCCGCCGCTAGTCATTATTTGAAAATGCTGATGGACGGCATCTTCAAGCCAACTAACTTTAAGAATGAGGTCTACTGGAAGCGGAGTACGCCGCATGGGACAGCAAAGCGAAAGTATGGCGTATCCTGTGATATCCTTTTGTTTTACACAAAAACAGACACCTACACTTGGAATACACCAACGATTGGACTCAAGCCAGGGTACATTTCCAAATATTACTCATGCTTAGACCAGAAAGGGCATCGTTTTCAACCGACGAGCCTGCTTGGACATCGTGGAGTTAATCCGGAATATGAATGGCATGGTATCGTGAAGCCTTGGAGATATCCTCCACACAGATTGGATGAACTCGAAAAGAATGGAATGATCTATTGGCCGTCCAAAGGCGGAGTGCCAAGATTTAGGCGTTACCTTGATGAAAATGCTGGCCAGCCTGTTCTCTCGCTATGGGATGACATTCCTCCTGTTAACTCTCAAGCCAAAGAACGTCTCGGCTATCCTACGCAAAAGCCCGAAGCGCTTCTTGAAAGGATCATCAAGGCTAGTAGCAAAGAAGGGGACCTGGTCCTTGATCCGTTCTGCGGTTGCGGGACGACGATTGCGACCGCGCAAAAACTGAAACGGCGCTGGATCGGAATTGACATCACACACCTGGCCATAACGCTAATGAAAAAACGTTTGCTGGACGCCTTCGGAACCGAAGCAAAATTCAACGTTATGGGCGAACCGACAAGCCTTCCAGACGCGGCGGCCCTTGCCGAATCCGACCCCTATCAATTCCAATGGTGGGCGCTGGGACTTGTCGGAGCGCGGCCCGTCGAGCAGAAAAAAGGGGCGGATAAGGGCATTGACGGCAAAATCGTTTTTCAAGGTGACGAAACTGGAAAATTTGAGCAGGTGATTTTATCTGTCAAGGCGGGCCATACTGGGCGGGATCACGTTCATTCTCTACGGGGCGTCATGGATGGACAAAAGGCAGCAATCGGAGTCTTAATTTCGATGCAGAATCCTACCGGGCCAATGAAAGAAGAGGCTGTAACCGCTGGCTTTTTCGAGTCGAAGACTTGGGGGAAGAAATACCCGAAGATCCAGCTGCTGACGATTGCCGAGCTCCTGGCCGGGAAGAAGATTGACATGCCCCCGATCAAGCAGGTCGGCGCGACGTTCAAGAAGGCGGAGCGGTTCAAGGGAGATAAGTCGGAACAGTTGGCGTTGTCGGACAAGGAGAAGTGAGAACATGAAGTTCATCGAAAAAAAGCAGTCAGTTATCGACACTGACAACTATGTAAGGAACTTCAATTACCGAGGCATCACAAAGGAAGAGGCCCGGTTGGCGCTCCATTATGCCAAGGGGAAGTATGAGCTCTTGGTTCACGATATGGAATACCTTGATAACAAAGCTGACCTGCTGATCAAGTATTTAGGATTGGTGGTGGGTGGTCTTGGGGCCATCAGCGGCTACTTAGGGCTATCCACAGGAGCACATTTCTCGTGGATGACAATTGCGGGCATTTCGGTCGGGGTGGTAGTCGTGAGCTTGGCGCTTTGGGTTAGAAAGCCAGCAGATATGCCATATACGATGACCACGCAGACTCTGTTCAAAATAATCAGGGAGAAAAAAGGAGATCAGATTCCTGAAACGGCGCTCGCGCTGGCGTATGAGAAAATTCTCGTCCGTTTAAAGGAGCGCGGAATATTCAAAGGGAAAATGTTGGTAATCGGCTATATACTAATTCTTATAGTAATAGGTTTACTTTTTCTCGGCCTTGTTGTCCGGTGTGGCTGAGTCCGGCGGCGGCTGTCCTTTCTTGCGCCAGTCTATTTCAATTTCCGTCTCGATGGTTATTGGCTCCTCGCCGCCATTCTGGTTATTATCCGTTCGTCCGCTATTGTTCTCTTCATCCTTTAGTTGATAGGACATGATGCTGACCTCCCATTACAACATCTAATATTTAGCAGAAACCGGGAGAAAGGTCAATAAAAAAGAGGCGCTGAGGGAAGCCAGAGGCTACGGGGCATAGCTTCCCTCGAAATTAGCGGGACGCTCTTCAGCGTTTTATCGCCTCGTAGATAAAGACGTAGGTGATGGGGAAATATTCTCACTCGAAATCCCTTGCACGACCTGCTACGAAGTGTCATACTTAAATTGTACGAGAGATGAGCGATATTGTAGTCAGAGCGGCCAGTACCTGAGTCCAAACGGCGGTGCCCAAAAGCATCAGCCCCGGCCAGCCCCCGGAAAAAATCCATCTATCGAAGGGTGTCGAGGTCTGTATTGTGTTTATCACAGCAGCCTCTGGAAGTAAGGAGATTTTCGTGGAAAAATCAAAGGGTTTGGGTTTGGTCGGGATGGAGGACAGGGACGAGGAGCCGCAGGAGGAGATGGTATGGTGCGGACACTTCATCATCGTCGCCGACAGCAGCCAGGTCGCGCCGGGAGAGGAAAGATTGCTGCCAGCCCCGCCAGAGCACCACTCACCACCTACCAGCGAAACGATAAAAAAAGTTCAGGAGCGGATCGAGGCCATCAAGGCCAGGGCAGCGGGAGAAAAAATATGAGCGATGAGAAGACGATGACCGAGAGGGAGAGTCACGGGCGGAAGGTCGTGAGAGCGGTCGAGACGTTTTTCTCCGAGGGCATTGCTAGACTCACTCAGGCGAAAAAAATATTGGACCAGATCGGAGCGGAGTATCAGCCTGAAGGTGACCCAATGGAAAACGCATTGGCGCATATGAGCGACCTTATCAATGACTTTTTGGAACGGGCGGACCGGCTGCCCGGCATGATCGTCAAGGAGGAAAGCGAAGACGATGAGATCATCTCTACTCCTCTCGATGCCAATGACAAGCGCTATGCCAAGGAGCTGCTTGATTTCCTGGACGGGATGCGCTGGGTGGGACCTAATAGTCCTCAAGCTAGGAAGGAAATATTACAGCGCACACCCGAGAGACGAGCCGTCTGGGACCACCTATGCGCTCCCCTGGCGGACGTGATGGAGGAGCTGCTGACCGCCTGTGGCGAAACGAGAAATGGAGAGAAAATTAATTGACCGCCACGACGGGCGGTGAATGAAAAAGGATGCGAGAGAAGAAGTTGATAATTGTCATTTTACAGAATCTTTAATGACCCTTTTACCAGGTAAAATTATCTGACACTATCAGCCCCTTTGCTAGAAATAGCGATGTCATTGTGATGAAAAACGTCTATATGCGCACGCGCGATATGAGGTGCAGTGGCGAATCCTCGCTACCCAGCAGAACTAGCTGAAGCACCGCTAACCCCCACCTCCGCCACCTGCCCAAGCGCCGCCCTGCGACGGCAGCGCTGGCAGCGGGCTTTTTCCCTCCTTTTTATTATTTCAGGCGAAAATGCGGCTGGCATAAATCTTTGGCTCCCGCCTTGTAAGTTCTAGAAAACAATTTACTTAGATATTCTTTTACATTATAATAATACTTAATCGATAGGAACAGGAGACGAAGATGAACGATGAACAAACTGTCGTCGCGCCGGTGGCGGCGGCTGAGCGGCGCAAGCGGGGTCGTCCCGAAGGGACGAAGATTCGGAGGAGCCGCTTCCTGACCGAGGAAGAGCTGGTCCGATTTATGAAAGCGGCTCATCACGAGGCGGCGGAGGACTGGCTCCTTATGTCACTCACCTACGCATTTGCACTTCGGGTGACGGAGGCGGTGACGCTGCGATGGGAAGACGTGAACGTGTCGTCTCGACAGTTGACCGTCCGCGGATTGAAGCGCGGCGCTGTCCGGGCCTATGACGTCCTGGACGAGTTGTGGGTTCCGCTGATGCGTCTCAGCAAGCTGAACGCTCGACGACCTGTACCTTCAGCATGGGTGTTCGCGGCGCGACAGCGCGGAAGCGCCGATCACCTCTCTGCTCAGGCTGCCAAGAGCCTGTTTAAGCGCATATGTCGCAAGGCTGGCATCGCGGGCAAAAGTATTCACGACTTGCGTCACTCGTCAGCTATGGCGATGGCGCGGGCGGGCGACAACCTGCCTAAGATTGCCGGATGGTTGCGCCATACGCGCCTTCAAAGTTCTATGCAGTACCTGATACCTGTCGTCGACAAGGCGCATGAGCGGCAAATGGCGCAGCGCCTTGCCAAATACCTGTGAGCAAAATGAGCGCGACGATTGAAACGGCCCTCCATACGGAGAACGGCGAGCTTTATGCAGGCGAGCACGAAGTCTTGAAAGGATGGGAGTCCTTCAGCGGCTGGTACTGGTTCGCCGTGGAGAAGGTTGAGGAGCGCAGGGTTGCCGATGGCTCCGGGAGCGTCCTGGGCGATGGCTCAGTCGTGGACGATGTGATTTGGTTCGGGTTGGTTCAGGGACTTGAGGAGGAGTGGGGCGATTTCAGCGAAGCCGAGATTCGGTCGCTGAGAAACATGGCTTGGCCGATTAAGCGGCAAGACCTACCTTATGCCGGGAGGAGAGGATGAAAACATCTAAGGTGGCCAAAACGAAGCCAAACGAACCCCTTCCCGCTCATCCTCCTGAGAAAACACCGCCTTGGGCTCCTAAACAGGGAGAAAAGCCTACTAAGGGAGCGGCGGCTGGCCGGAAAACGGTGGCTGACCTGTTCCGGGCCTTTGCTCGCAATGAGAATGTTTCAGACGCAATGACGGCAGTCAAGTGGCTGTTGCGTCTCCGGGGATTCGAAAAGGATGAGGCTGACTGCTGGATTTTCATACATAAACGCCTCTTTGGCCATGCCGAATTATTCGTCAACTGTGATGACCGGCAAGTCTTTTTCCTCGTGGAGAAAGAGTTCAGGGCCCATTTGAAGGTTGAGCGTCGCAAAGCGACCAGGCGCCAGAAGCTGCTCCCTGTCACCAGTATTGAGGATGAATATAAAGAAGGTCTGCTGTTTGATTGGTTGAAACCGCAAGAATTATCAAAGGCTGAATTGGAGCTGGCAGCGGAGTGGCAGACGGAGATGGCATCAATAAAAAAAGCAGCCGACTACTTGAAGGGATTAACGAAGTTTCCCGAACTGCTCGAACAAATGCGCGCTGCCCTTCTCAAAAAATAGTTTCATTTATTTTCAACCAAAATCCCCAAAAAGCGCTATCTCACGACCCCTAAGTAGTTAGAGGACAAAAAACATGGATGAACAGATCTTCAAAACGGTGTTGAAAAATGAGCGCAAGAAAGGCGTCATCCTTTGGGATGGCAACGGCGGCGGTCTCGGCATCCTTGGTTCTGGGCTGTCGCGGACGATTGAGGGCTGGAACCCAGAAGGCTTGTACTCGCCATTCTCCGAAGTCCTCTACAAGGAGAATGACACGATTGTCACTCAACCAAATCCCGAGTATCCCGCTCCCAAAACTAAATGGCTCATTACAGTACTGAACAAATCGGGCGGTGAAATGGAGCGGCGGATTATCGGGCATCGTGAAGTGGCTTTGCCGAAAGGTCTTGAACGGACGTTCTGGCTTGAGCCAGAAGATGAACACGCTGTTCATTCAAGGATGGAAATCGTCCGCGTCATGGAGCGCAGTGATGAAGAGAATTCAGAGTTCCCGGAATACTGTCGCTTCGTGTCGGTTGTGAAAGATGAGTTCACTGACCGTTCGGCCGAAGAACTGCTTGAGCTTGAACAGACGCTGGTGGCCTTGAATGTGTTTGAAAATGATTAAGTCACTCCTTACGGGCACGCAGCAATGCTACGATGCTCTCTTTTGTTCTTCATTTTTTTCTTCTTTTGTTTTATGCCGAGGCGGGTGGGCAGCGATGTCCCGTGTCTTCTCCATTGCACGGCTCATGCTTTCCACTGCCCACCCTGCTGAGGTCGGACGCCTTTGCCGACGAATAGATCGTCAAAGGCTGAGTTAGATTTTGAGGAGTTCTGATAATGGGCATACTAATTGAACAAATAAGCTGGGTTCCAGCTCTCGTCGAAGGTGCGGACAAGACGACGCGACTGAGATTTAAATTCATGGAGTCTGAAAAAGTCAACGTCAACAAACGTCGATATCCGGCAGCAGTTCTCAGCCACGCCGTGAGCGAGGCTCAAAAAAAACTCGACCAGGGTCAAAGCATTTATGGCTCACTGGGCCATCTCAAGGAGCTCAACGTCAGCGATATTTCGCACAGGCTTTTATCACTCAGTATGAATGGCCATGACGCCGTGGCCGAGGCTGCTGTTTTGCAAACGAGCAAAGGCAAAGACCTGCTCGCGGTCATTTCTGCTGGTGGCCAGATCGGCGTGAGCGCCAGAGGAACAGGAAACGTAATCGCAGAAGGCGGCGTTGACATCGTTCAAAATGACTATTCGCTACATGGGATTGACATCGTGGTGAATCCTTCATTCGACGCCCATATCAGCGCTGCGAACATTTTCGAGTCCGCTGACTTCAGTGGCGTTAAGGATTCTCGGCCGTTGTTTGAAATCTATCGGGAGGCCCAGGCGGCGGGGTTTAAAGGCAGCTTGACTGAGTGGGAGAAAAGAGCAAACCCAGCGGCGATGAATGATAAAGAGCTGCTACGGAGTTACCACGAGGCGCGGGCGGCTGGCTTCGTTGGCAGTTACCGGGAATATCTAGAGAAGCGTGGAGGCGACAAATGAGCGATTTTGAAACAGTCGATGAGGTCATGCTTCAGAAGCTCTATGACGAATGCACCGATCCTGATAAAGGCACACTTGACGAGTTTCGGGTGATTTATTTGGCAAACAGAATCAATAAGGTGAAGTTGGGGATTTACCAACATTTTTCTCCTGTCAGCCAGGCGAAGGGCGGCGGGCGAAATTCATTTCCAAAGTGAGGAGGACGAGGATGCAATATTTTCGCACCACTTTTGAAAACAAAAGTAAGGGCACAATTTTCGTCAATGAGGACGGCAAAGAGCTGCTCCGCCTTGAGCCAGGCCAAAAAAAATTCGTCGAAAGCAAGTCAGCTGTGACGAGCTATTCGCCATTTGAGAGGATCGTGTACGAAAAAGATGGCACAATGAAGCTCACCGAAAATCCTGACTGGAAATGGCCAGGTCCTCCGGACCAGCTCATGTTGACAATTCTAAACACCGATGGCGCGGGTAGCGAACTGTTTCACGTCGCGGCTGGTGAGCCAGTGATCTGCTATCGGGGCGTCCCGCGCTATGTCGCCATTCCGTACTGGGACGCAGAGTGGCGCTACGTCGAAAAGTTGGAAATAAAATTCATCGAGCACATTGAAAAAACTGGCGACTACATTAAACGCAAGAATGTCTTGGAGTTCGTCAAAACCATGCGCTCAAAAAAGGAAATTGCCAGCATAGAAAAGCGCCTCATTGACGAGGCGACTGCGCAAGCGAAGGAAAATTTAGCCCAGCAAAGAGCCGCAAGCGAATGGCGGCTAAGGTCAGCCGGACTGCCATGAACGTCGCGGGGAAGGCTCTAGGAAGGCTCAGGGAGGGCTGCAGGGAGCCCGCTAAACAAAAACGATTGGCTCCCCCGCCCCTTTTACTGGTCCCCATTTTATCAAAAACGTTGAAATGTGTGTTAAGAACTGATTCTCTTGGGGGGAATGAGATTTGAAGTGCCAAGCAACGAATCGCGCGGGCCGTCCGTGCGGCGTTCCGTCGTTGCGCAACGAGAGCTACTGTCTTTTTCATTCCCAGTCGGAGACAGCCGTTGGCTATCGTCGACGGGCGTATGAAGCCGGAGGATTCGTCAGCCGAAGAGAACTGCTACGGATTGTCACTAAAGATTTTCGCGACCTTGCTTCCAAAAATGATGCCGAAAGCCAAAGGCAAAGATTGAGGCTCATTCCGCTCCTCTCGCAATTAATCAATGAGACGACACAGCTCTCGAAACTGAAACGACTGGCCAAAGAAAAAGGTCTCATTTGAAGTTAATCACAGTGTTGAATCAACCGGCGAAGCCAGAGGAACAAAAGCCTCTGGAAGATTTCTCAGCGCTGGGATTATCAATCATTGACGTCATTGAGAATGAGGACTTATTCGGTCCCCTGTTCAAGCATCAGGAAACTTGGAAAAGCTGGAAGGTCTTCCTAAAATCTTTGTTCGCTCTCAGTATGGATGAGGAGGAGCGAAAGTTTTTCGCCGAGCATACGGGAAGGAAGATCGCTCCATCTGAGCAAAGCTCCGAAGCCTTCGCTATCGTCGGCAGGCGCGGCGGGAAGTCCTTCATCAGCGCCGTCATCGCTGCATATTTGGCAATCTTCCGACCATGGCAGTTGAGCAAAGGCGATATCGGCTACATCTTTGTCATTAGCCCCGACCGCCAGCAGGCGCGAGTGGTTCTCAGCTATATCAAAAGCATTTTTGCGCTCCCGGCCTTTGAGCATCTTGTCGCAGCGGAGCTGAAGACAGAACTCCGCTTGAAAAACAGCATTGCTATCGAAGTGCGGACCGCGTCCTTCCGAACGATCAGAGGCTACACGGTCCTTGCGGCCATTTGCGAAGAATTATCTTTCTGGCGGGATGAGAACAGCGCGAATCCCGCACAGGAAATTATGACAGCCCTCTTGCCGGCATTGTCAACGGTGCCGGGAAGTTTACTGCTCGGAATCTCGACGCCGTATGCAAAATCGGGCGTCCTTTACGAGGCCTTTCGCGCGTTTTATGGCAAGGACGAGGCGGACATCCCTCTCATTTGGAAAGCTCCAACCAGCGCAATGAATCCATGCTTCCGCGAGTCGGCTATTCGTAGATTTTTTGAGCGGGACAAAGTCGCTGCTCGCAGCGAATACGACGCAGAGTTCAGAGAGGATCTGGAAACATATATGCCCATAGAGCTGATTGAAAGTCTCACATTGAAAGGGAGACTGCTGATTTCGCCAGTCTTCGCAGAGCGGTACTCAGCTTTCGTGGATGTCAGCGGCGGGCGGCAGGACAGTTTCACGCTGGGCGTCTGCCATAAGGAAGGCGAGCTGATTATCATTGACCGGCTAGAGGAAGTGAGAGCGCCGGTCCCTAATCCCCAGGACGTTATCAGAACGTTTTGCGAAATCCTCCGCGCCTACCGAGTCACACAAATCGTTGGCGACCGGTATGGCGGCAACTGGAGTTCCAGTGAATTCAGAAAGGGTGGCGTCCAATATGTTGACAGCAAGATTGATAAAAATGAAATCTATCTTCAGTTCCAAGCCATCTGCGCCATGCACCAAATAAGGTTCATTGATTCAGAAAGGCTACGCCTTCAGCTTCAGGCTCTTGAGCGCCGCACGCGCGCTGGCGGCAAGGACACCATCGACCACCCCGAAGGTCTCCACGATGACGTGGCAAACGCCTGCGCCGGAGCAGCCGTGTTCGCTTTTCAGCAAAGGCTTTGGAGTCCTGAAGAGATGGAAGCCATGATGCCAGTTCGCGGCAAGCACGCCGCCGAACGCTACATGAGTCCTGCACTCGTCGAGGCGCGCAGACAGGCGGAAAAAAAGTATTCTGCTCAGAAAGAGATGGATGAGTTCATGCGCGGTCATGGCGGGTCGAGGATTATCAAAAGGTGAAAAGATGAACGAAACTATTTACGTCGGCAACCTTCCATACGAATCCACAGAAGCGGAATTGCGAGAGTTATGCG
>Ga0315293_10005768_pt1 | contig 11648 bp, 5 predicted proteins | sample YL17G13_20_MG_FD_203071 | JGI IMG/M metagenome (GOLD analysis project Ga0315293, IMG submission 203071) | Sediment microbial communities from Yellowstone Lake, YNP, Wyoming, USA - YL17G13_20 | ecosystem: Environmental > Aquatic > Freshwater > Lake > Sediment | place: USA: Wyoming | collected... | reverse complement strand
GCTAAATGCGACGACGGTGCAAGCGTCGTTCGGCGTTGGCTACGTGGTTGGTTTCAGCGCTCCCGGCAATGGCGAGTTTGGCAACCTGATGAACGCCTCAGTAGGAGGGGCGATCCGGTTCCACGGCGCTAACACTAACTGGACCGGCATTGCCGCGAACACCGGCGGCACTGGTACGTTCTCGGGTGGTTCGTGTGTCGGCGGCACCGTGTCGAACACGGGCGGCGACGCCATCGTGGTGCCGGGTATCGCGACCGGAACGGGACCGGTGCAAGGCACGGTGCGGTTGCAGGATGGCGCGGCGGCGGATCAAGCGACGGTGACGGCGGGTGCGTTCAACGTCACGAATAGCCTCATACTGGCCACGGGTTTCGCGCGGTTTGGTCTCGCGGCGGGCAGCGGCGCCGGTGTTGCTAGCGCGGCGGGCACGGGGTTGATTCGCATTCCACGCGGAACGCAAAATGTGATCATGGCGCGCAACGAATCGGACACGGCCGATATCGAAGTGTTGCGCAACGCGACGAACGCGCATTTCGTCACGCTCGGAAACAGCACTACATCAACCACGAATATAATCGGCGCGACGGTCGTCAACATCGGCGTTGGCGCAAACACTCAGATTGCGCGAATCTTGCCTAACGAACTGCGCTGTGAAGTGCAGGCGATTACGTCGCACGTAACACTCTCGTCCATCTTCTCCCCGCAGGTTAACGGCAACCCGAATATCACTGGTCCGGTAGTTACGTTTGGCGGGCAATCCCTAACCGGCGCGAGCGGCGGCAATCTAACCGCCGGGCTTGCGACCTTTCGCGGCGGCAACGTCATTAGCACGACGACATGCACCAACGCGGTGGCGGGCGCCGCGATTTTGCAAGGCGGCGACGCGAGCACCGGAACCGCCACGAACATCGGCGGCAACGTCACGATTCGTCCCGGACACGGAACCGGCACGGGCGCGGCGGACGGTACGTTAACGATCCAAGACGGCGCGAGCACTAGCCAAGCGTCCGTCACTAGCGCGGGGTTCAACGTCACGAGCGTCTTGACGATGAATGTCGCCGCGTCCGGCGCAATCGCGCGGTTCGGCCTTGTCCCCGGTAGCGGCACCGGATCGGCGGCGGCGACGGGCGTGCTGCGAATGCCCATGAATACGGCCGGTGAAGTAATCCTGATGGCGACTCGTATCAACGCAGACAGCAGCGACGCACAGGTGCTTACGTGGAACGCGCCGACAGCGAGGCTAACGCTAGGTGAAACTGCGATAAATCAGATCGACGTCGGTGGCGCTTCGTCGATCGTGAACCTGCTAGGGAACACGCAAGTAAACCTGACAACATCAGGCGGACAGGTTTTGAGCGCGCTCGCTGCACAAATACTGGTGCGTGTGCCTCTGATCGGCGTGAATCAGTCGTTTGATTTCGGCATACAAGCAGGCGCTAGCACGGGCGCTGGCATGAAGCTGCGCGGGCTACAAATCACAACGACAAGCGGGACGAACGCGACCACGGGTCTTGTCAGCCTTGTGGGCGGCGAGTGTACTGGCGTTGGAGCTACTAGCAACACGGGCGGGCCGGTAGATGTTCGCGGCGGCGCGGCAAGCGGCGCGGCGACGAACGTAGGAAACACGCTCACGCTGGCGGGCGGCGGCGCGACCACAGGATCGACGGCCAACACCGGCGGCGACGTCATCGTCAAGGGTGGTCTCGCGAGCGGCGGCGCGGGTACGCAGACGCAAGGGATAGGGCGGCTGCAATCGAGCGCGGGAACGGACGTAGCGACGTGGAACGCCACGGGTCTGACGCTCCCGACGTTGCCTCTGATAATGGGCGCAACGCCAAGCGCGACCGGCACGATCCGTCTAGCGTCGAACAACACGATCAAGGCACGCAACGCCGCGAACAGCGCGGATCGCAACCTACTCTCGTGGAACGCTTCGGACGTTCTACAGATCGGCGACGGCAGCGCGGCGGGCGTCATCATCGACGCGGGCGGCGGCAACACGGTTGATTTGCAAGTAGGGAACTCAAGCAAGGTCCTAATCGCCCCCACAACGATCACATTCAATTCTGGTAGCACGATGGCGTTGAATTGGGCCGCGACGGTGACGGCAGTAAGCATCGGTCAACTAGGTAACGCGGCGGCGGGCGCGGCGATCGACATGAAGATTACCGCGCAAGGATCGCAAGGCGGCACGAGCACGGACGGCGGCATGTTACAGCTTTCAGGCGGGCGTAACGCCGGCGCTCCCAACCTCGGCGGCGGCGTCATGCTGAACATGACGGACGCGACCCTAACCCCACCGACGAACACGATGTTCGAGGTAGGTTCAGTGAAGACCGCGACGCGATATGCCGCGCTGTTCAGCGTGAATCGCTTGACCAACACACAGATGCCCGCGAACACCGGGGATCTAGTCTTGTGGGTTGGTGACGCCGCGACGGTGCCTACCGCCGACCCCGCAAGCGGACACATCTACTACAGCGACGCCGGCAAACCGGCTTGGCGGTGGGCGACCACACACACGGTTCGCTTCGACGACACAACGGCCACTACGACATTAACAGGGGCTATTACATTAGCACCAGTGCTTCCATTAGCACATCTGACGCTCAAGATTGATGGCGTTACGACGTATGTGCCATTCTATACAGATATAACACCATCAATGCAGCGAACGGTGCAGACAACAAATGCTACTCCTACTACAATAATTACCTACTCTGGATTAAGTGTTAATGACGTGGCCGTACAAGTCTTCGTTAAGATAACAGGCTTAAAGAATAATTTTACTGAAGCTGCTGGTTACTATCTCACAGGTACCTTCCGTAGAACTGGTGGAACAATCACTCAGGTTGGTAGTACGTTGATGATATCTCAAAATGAGGATACTGCATCATGGGATGCCACACTTGCTGTGAGCGGTACTGACATATTAGTTCAGGTCACTGGCGTTGCTGCAACAACAATTAACTGGCAAGCATCTATAGAAGTTGCAAAGAACATTTAAGGATAATAAATGACTAACAAATATGCTACTTACGGCTCTGATTCTACACAAGCTGATACTGGGGTCGCAAATGGCCTGAGAGAAACGCTGGGTCCAACAAACTTAATTGTTGGAACAATCACAGACGGTGAATTCTTAAAGAGATCAGGTAATACAATTATCAGTGCCGCTGCTGGTGCAGGAGCAACAGGCCCTACAGGACCGCAAGGCGCAACAGGCCCTAGTTCTTCTTCTAGTTGGACAACCGCGTACAGCGTGGACTTTACGGCGCTCGGAGCTACAGCCGACCAGAATCTAAAGACAGGAGGAAACGGTTCAAAAACGATCAATGGCCAAACCTATACTTGGGCCAATGATGCGAACGCTACCTCAGCCGATCTCACAAATGGCACAGGAATTATGATCGTACTGAACACAACCAACTCTAACTATGGAGGTGCTACCCGAACGACCCCAATTCTTACAATTCCTTTTCAATCAGTATTCACTGGTTATTCGATACTGAATCACATTGTCAGGATACGAGCAAGGGTGCTGCTAACGAACTGCGACGCTAATACTGAGGGAGTACGACTGGTCATAGAAGACGTGTCGGCGCCAACAAATCAGAACGTGAACTACTTTAAGGGATTCTCAACCATCACTAACCAACACGGTTTTACATCAACCATAAGTGGGGTAAGCACTACACAAACACTCATCACTAGTACCGATGATGTAATTGGCCTCGTGTGGGAGGGTCCGAAAAATGCGGAGTGGTGGTCCGGTACATTCAGCTCCGGTATCCTGAATTGTGGGAACCTCCAATGGTCTGAATCCCAGAACATGGCAAACCCGCTTATGTTCAAGCCGGCTCAGCCTCGTTTCGGCATTGGCGCCGGAACCGCGAACGTTGCAGGTTCATTCACTGCGATCTTTACGCACCTGATAGTGGATTACTGTTCAAAGCATCCTGCGCCATGATTTAGCTTTACAATTATTTCAAAACAAATCAATAAACTTACATAAAAAAGAGGATATTCTAATGGCTACAAAAACTCGACCTACAGGACAAGTATTAACCGCAGATGGCGATGTTGATTCGCCTTCATTTCATTTTTATCGTTCAGATGCGAGTAGCGGCAGCGTTCCACGAGTTATAATTAATATTATTTCACCTACCGGAGATATAGTGGAATCTATGGATATCAAGGTGTCAGATTTAACATCATTAAATGGGGCAAGAAAATTAGCGCTTCGTGATGCTCTCAGAGATATATATACAGAAGCATTGACGTTAAAAGGTTACGCTTAATGCAATGAATACATTTGTATATATGCGAAGCTTAATTACCTAATAAAATTGCATAAATACAAAGCATTTCACTTTTAGGCGATTTTATGGGACTACATAAAAATAGTACTGGCAATGATATTCACGTAATTTATGCATTTACGTATGTTAGTTCTGTAGCTAGAAATGCGGCAACGGGATTAATAGCCGCTGATATTGGTAAAGTTGCTCGTCAATTAAGTGATGAAACTTTTTGGATATTAGTTGATAACTCACCGCTAACTTGGTCTCAAATATCAGTATCAAGTGGTGCCGGAACAGTATCAAATAATGATTTATTGCTTGAAACAGATATTCCAACCCCTAATAATACATATTCGAATATTCTAAGTGGTGGGAAAGTAACTAATGAAATATGGGTTAGAACATCAGATAATTCAAATATCAAAACTATAGATTACACTTATAGCGGATCAAAAGTAATTAATGAAGTAAGAAAGGTTTATTTCACAGACGGAATAACAATAACAGCTCAACTTACAATCAGTTATATATATAACGGCAGTGTTGTAAGTAGTATAATAGTAACAAGGGATATTTAATGCCAGGAGTGTTTTTATTATCGCCAGGTCCTGTATTTGCAGATCCTAATAAACAGGCGATTCATGCAGCGGACATAATTTCATCTGATGGATATGTTGTATTGTCTGGATATGGAGTTACAGAAGTTACATTATTTATTAATGTGCTAGCGGTGCCTACTGGGTCAACGCCTACTCTTCAATATATAATGCAAGAAGTGGACCCAGGTGACGAAACCACTGTTATTGGGACAACAGTTAGTAGCACAGTTATTTCAGGTATTAGTATTCAAAAGATTTCTATTGTATATGCATTTGGCGGCACTATTAAAATTTCTTGGGCAGTAACTGGCGCAGGAGCAAATTTTACTAATGTCTTTTCTACATTGGTTGGAAAGTCCGGAACAATAGCTCTTGTTGATGAATCCGGAAGTGCTGTTAATTCATCAAACCCACTTAGCATAAAAGTTCCGGCTGCATCAAGTGCTGTTGTAACAAGCGTTACTTCTAGTGCTACTAATTCTACTTTATTAGCGGCTAACTCAAATAGAAAAGGAGTTTTATTATATAACAATTCAACTTCTATTTTATATATAAAATATGGAGCGGTTGCAAGTTTGAGTGATCATTCGTTAGCAATTGGTCCTGGTGGTTATTTTGAATTTCCGCCTCCTATTTACATTGGCATTGTTGATTGCATTTGGTCTGTTGCCAACGGTTCTGCCAAAATTACGGAGATAAGTTAATGCCTTTATTTAACCCTCCTGGTGTAACTGGAGCAACTGGACCTCAAGGAGCGCAAGGATCTCCTGGATTTCAAGGTTCTCCTGGCGTAACAGGTTTACAAGGTTCAACTGGGGCTCAAGGAGCAACTGGGCCACAAGGCGGACAAGGATCTCCAGGTCCGCAAGGAGCTACAGGCGCAATAGGTTTACAAGGCCCAACTGGCGCTCAAGGAGCTACAGGGCCGTTTGGTAATCCTGCTAATTTTGGACAGCTTAGCATATTAGCATCAAACACTGTAACACTTACTACTGCGTCAACATATTATTTAATTGATATTTGGGACACAGACGGAGCTAATATTGATGGAGGATCATCAACAGCTAATGATGGCGTAACACCAAGTATTGCCAATAGCAATATGGTTATAGATGTTGCAGGTTGGTATAAACTGGTATTTGCTGCCTCAACATTAGTAAATTCGGGGAATCCAAGATTAACATTTTCATTGTTTCTTAATGGCGTACAGCATGTAAATGCACAAGGTATTATTGACGTTGGATCATCAAGTGTTGTTGAAGTCACAATTGCTGATTTGAATTTTTTCAATGCTGGAGATGTAATAGACATTAGGGTATCATCTGATGCAAGCTCTAAAGTTTTAACAATTTTAAGATCTACATTTACAGTTTTTACAATAGGAGCAACTGCAACTGGAGCAACCGGGCCTCGTGGAGCAACAGGATCGCAAGGAGCTACAGGAGCACAAGGACAACAAGGATCTCCTGGTGTAACTGGTAATACTGGACCACAAGGTAATCAAGGAAGCCCTGGCGTAACTGGCAGTATTGGACCACAGGGTTCTCAAGGGGCTACAGGGCCGCAAGGTCAACAAGGCTCTCCTGGTGTGACTGGTAATACAGGACCACAAGGTTCTCAAGGTGTGACTGGTCCACAAGGTGCTCAGGGTAGCCCTGGTGTAACTGGTAATACAGGACCACAAGGAAGTCAAGGTACAACAGGCCCTCAAGGTCCAACAGGATCTATAGGACCAACAGGTAATATTGGGCCACAAGGATCACAAGGGGCTACAGGACCACAAGGCGCAACTGGATCTGCTGGACCTACAGGTAATACTGGACCACAAGGATCTCAAGGACCAACAGGACCACAGGGCCAACAAGGATCTCCTGGTGTAACTGGTAATACTGGACCACAAGGTTCTCAGGGACCAACAGGACCTCAAGGTCAACAGGGATCTCCTGGTGTAACTGGTAATACAGGACCACAGGGTTCTCAAGGTGCAACAGGTCCTCAAGGTCAACAAGGATCTCCTGGTGTAACAGGCAATACGGGACCACAGGGTTCTCAAGGACCAACAGGTCCACAAGGCCCAACAGGATCTATCGGACCAACAGGAAATACGGGACCTCAGGGTTCTCAGGGACCAACAGGACCACAGGGTAATCAAGGAAGTCCAGGTGTAACTGGTAATACAGGACCTCAGGGTTCTCAGGGACCAACAGGACCACAGGGACAACAAGGAAGTCCAGGCGTAACAGGAAATACTGGACCTCAGGGTTCTCAGGGACCAACAGGACCACAGGGGCAACAGGGAAGCCCAGGTGTAACCGGCAATACAGGTCCGCAAGGAAGCCAAGGAGCTACAGGACCTCAAGGTCAACAGGGAAGTCCAGGTGTAACTGGTAATACAGGCCCACAAGGAAGCCAGGGTGTAACAGGTCCACAAGGTGCTCAAGGTTCTCCTGGCGTAACCGGTAATACAGGGCCGCAAGGAAGCCAGGGAGCTACGGGACCTCAAGGCCCGACCGGCTCTATTGGACCAACTGGTAATACTGGTCCACAAGGCTCTCAAGGTGCAACAGGTCCTCAAGGTCAACAAGGATCTCCTGGTGTAACCGGAAATACAGGCCCTCAAGGATCTCAAGGTGCAACAGGTCCACAAGGTCCAACTGGTTCTATTGGGCCAACTGGAAATACTGGACCACAAGGCTCTCAAGGACCAACTGGACCACAAGGTCAACAAGGAAGTCCAGGTGTAACTGGTAATACAGGGCCGCAAGGTTCTCAAGGACCAACAGGTCCGCAAGGTCCAACAGGTTCTATTGGGCCTACTGGAAATACTGGACCACAAGGATCTCAGGGACCAACAGGACCTCAAGGTCAACAGGGATCTCCTGGTGTAACTGGAAATACAGGCCCTCAAGGAAGCCAGGGTGTGACAGGTCCGCAAGGTCAACAAGGATCCCCAGGCGTAACTGGTAATACGGGACCACAAGGCTCCCAGGGTGCAACAGGTCCACAAGGACCAACAGGCTCTATTGGACCAACAGGCAATACGGGACCACAAGGATCTCAAGGACCAACAGGACCTCAGGGTCCAACTGGTTCTATTGGGCCTACTGGAAATACTGGACCGCAAGGCTCACAGGGACCAACAGGGCCTCAGGGTCAACAGGGTTCTCCTGGTGTAACAGGTAATACAGGACCTCAAGGATCTCAAGGACCAACAGGACCTCAAGGCCAACAGGGTTCTCCTGGTGTAACCGGAAATACTGGACCGCAAGGATCCCAGGGTGCTACAGGACCACAAGGCCAACAAGGAAGTCCCGGAGTAACAGGTAATACAGGACCTCAGGGAAGTCAAGGTGTGACAGGTCCGGAAGGTGCTCAAGGAAGTCCAGGCGTAACAGGTAATACAGGGCCTCAAGGCTCTCAAGGCGCCACTGGTCCACAAGGTCCAACCGGATCTATTGGACCTACAGGTAATACGGGACCGCAGGGATCTCAGGGACCAACTGGACCACAGGGCATTCAAGGAAGCCCTGGCGTAACCGGAAATACAGGACCGCAAGGAAGTCAGGGAGCAACGGGTCCACAAGGCCCAACAGGTTCTATTGGGCCGACAGGTACAATTGGGCCGACAGGACCGCAGGGACCGGCAGGGGGAGGAGGAGCAGGATTAACTGGCCCATTTATATTAGTTAATGCTAGTGGTTATGGAGTCTCCGGCCCAGATCTTACAATGGGTTATTTGGGTGATAAAATTATTGGAGTGACAGGCGTTGGAATATGGGCTTATGTCAATAACATCACTCCGCTTGTTCAATATTTAGTTAATGAAGCGGCCACAGGAATTACGCCTACCGGAGTTTTTGATCAAGTTGTATCTCCTGCAAACTTGACTATCAGTTATGGAGGCACTGGAGTTGCGAGTGGAATTAACCCAGCATATACTAATCCTGCAACTGGTAGAGGGTTAACATGGGTTCAAACATCAACTGGTGGAGCAAAGACAGTAGATATAATTAATACTAAAATATATAATGCTATAAATCAAACGAAAAAAATATCATTAGAGGTGGTTTGTGATATAACTGATCTTCCTAGCATCGTTATTAATTATGCTTTTATATTTGGTATTATGCAAACTGGTTCTTTTGTCGATTGTGGTTTATTTTTAGAAGCTCAGGGAAAGCTTATATTTGAAGTAGGTGACGGAACCGCAACAAGTGTAGCCGTCTCATCATTTTTTCCAAGCGGTGGCAGAAAGCATATAATAGTTGCTTATGATACTACTGAGTCTGTACAAGAAGATCGTGTAAGATTATATGTTAATGGTGAATTTGTAGCATGGAATTCAGATCTATTTGGTACCAAAGTGTATCCAGCATTAAATTCACAAATAACATTCTCAATTAATGACGCTGTTGTTATGGGTTGTAATTATAATTACGGCGAATCAATTAATGGCTCTGTTTATTATGCGGCTCTTCATGATCATGCAGTAGATATTCAATTTGCTAGAAATAATTATAAAATACTTATTGAAAATGATGATATTATTCCTCCAGTAGATGCAATAATTGAATTAAAAGGAATTCTCGCATCGGCAACAGCTCCTGGAATGATGTCGGTTGGTGATAAAAATAAATTAGACGGTCTTCCGTCAACAGTGCCATCAGCAGGAGTTACTGGACCACAAGGACCACAGGGCTCTCCTGGTGTTACTGGCCCAACTGGACCAATAGGAGCAACTGGACCAACAGGGCCAATAGGACCAACTGGTAACACTGGGCCTCAAGGTAGTCAGGGAGCTACAGGCCCTCAAGGACCAACAGGTACTCAAGGACCAACAGGAGCACGAGGAGTTACTGGAGCAACGGGACCGCAAGGATCTCCTGGTGTATATTTCAGATTAACAGGGCCGTATCCTATTGTTGAATATGTTTTTAATGAAGCACCAACAGGGCATGCAATTTCATCAGTTTTAGATCAACAATTATTACCACTTAACCTTACTATTAATTATGATATTGGTGGACTTGATTATGTTGTTGGCACTAATAATCAACGTGGGTTACAATGGGATAGCACATTAGGAAATGCCAGAGCTTCAGTGGGTATGACTGGAACTAAAGTAAAAACAGCTATAGACGGAGTGAAAAAAGCAACTCTTGAAATGGTGATAGTTGCTCCGGCAATAGGAATTGTTGTTATTGGTGTAGGAACTCAAATTACCGCAGATTTTGCTCTTCTTTCTAATGATACATGGGTAATCTCTCTTGATGCACAAGCCAGCCCGGCACAGATGACGATTCCGGTTCAATCAGGTACCGGAGTATTATGTGTTGTATATGATTCAACGCAAGCAACGGCAGCCAATAGATTAGTAGCATATTGGAACGGAGTGTTATTAACTCCTACATCTCCTACATACCCTGCAATAAACTCTACTCTATTAATTGACAGTGCCAAAACATTTTATGTAGGATCTGATCTTGTTACTACAGCTCATGATTCAACTGTATATTATGTTGCCATGTATGCTGATGCATTAACGGCAGAAGATGCATTAGTCCATGCTAACCTTTTAATTTCGCATAACGATACTCCTGTTAACGTACCTCAAGGTCCACAAGGATCTCCTGGTGTTACTGGTCCTACAGGTCCAATAGGAACAACTGGACCAACTGGACCGAGAGGAGCGACCGGTGTACAGGGACCAACTGGTAATACAGGACCGCAAGGTTCGCAAGGTCCAACTGGTCCACAAGGACCAACAGGAGCTATTGGACCTACAGGTAATACAGGACCTCAAGGTTCTCCTGGTGTAACTGGAAATACTGGACCACAAGGTTCTCAGGGACCAACAGGACCTCAAGGTCAACAGGGATCTCCTGGTGTAACTGGAAATACTGGACCACAAGGTTCTCAGGGACCAACTGGTCCACAAGGACCAACAGGCACTATTGGTCCAACAGGCAATACGGGGCCGCAAGGTTCTCAGGGACCAACTGGTCCACAAGGACCAACAGGCACTATTGGTCCAACAGGCAATACGGGGCCGCAAGGATCTCAGGGAGCTACAGGGCCTGCCGGAGCCGCAGGAGCAAGTGCTGTATTTATATTTAATGATGGCGTTAGTTTAGGAATGTTTCCATCAATCAATTTAATGGGAGCGCTTGTTGGCACTACCGGTCCAAACAATGCCGTAAATATTGGGCAATTAAATGATTATTTATCTGTTGGAATTACTGGATTTGGAGCAGGGGCAAGCTCAACGATACAGTTATCTTCTGGTGCGATGATTCAGTGGACTACCGAACAAACCAAAATTGGAAATTTTGGTCATACAAATATTGGAACTGCTGCCGGATTTATTACGATTAACGAATCCGGTTATTATCAGGTAAACAGAGGCGTTAATTTCACCGGATTGCCATCAGGTTGCGTTGTTCAAGTTGAAGAGTTTCTTGGAGCAACCGGAGGAAATGGTCGTTTTGGTTTCGGATCCGGAACGCCAATCACAAAATCTGTATCTTATAGCAACTCATATATTTCAAATGCTGGTGCCGTTCATTTTGCTAATTCTGTTTCTAAATCATATACTGTATATATTCCATCTGGAACTAGTATTGAAACATATGTGAGTTTGGCTCGTAGAAGTACGGGACTTGGAGGCGGAAGTGCCATATGTTTGAGTGCTACCGGTACGTTTTTTGACATAAAATTAATCGGATAAATTTTATAAACAGCAGAT
>Ga0315293_10005766_pt1 | contig 11650 bp, 7 predicted proteins | sample YL17G13_20_MG_FD_203071 | JGI IMG/M metagenome (GOLD analysis project Ga0315293, IMG submission 203071) | Sediment microbial communities from Yellowstone Lake, YNP, Wyoming, USA - YL17G13_20 | ecosystem: Environmental > Aquatic > Freshwater > Lake > Sediment | place: USA: Wyoming | collected... | reverse complement strand
AGCCGCTGCCAGCTCCTGTAACGACCGCGATTCGGTTTTGCAACTCCCTGCTGACCCCTGACCCCTGACCCCCGACCCCTGACACTAATTTCTTGCGAAACGCCTCTGACTCCCAGTTATTGATAAATTTCTGCTGGCGCTTGGTTAGAGCAAGTATGCCTCCGAATTTGGCCGCATTCATACGGATAATAAGCGAGCCGGTGGTAATTTCGGCGATAACCGGAGCCGTTTTTTTCTCCGCCGCGACAAAAAGCCCCAGGCCCTTGACTACAAATGCCGCAGATGGTTTTTGACCTTTGCCGACCTGTGTCTTTATTTTGCGAGTGATTGTTTCAGCTTCGCATTTTTCTACCCACATCGCCGAGCCATTTGCATAGACCAGCTCATCCGGATTTAACGCTGGTGTCGCCAGTAGCCTTGCTGCATCCTTGCGCGCCATAAACGCAGCGACCGCTTTGTCGTCGCCAAAATATGTTACCGGCACATATTGGCCGGTGGCATCGAAGACCCCTTTGCGTATCGCTAATTTCGCAGTAGTGATTTTCTGCTGATTTTCCACAGTTTTGAGCTTTGCGCTTTTAGTTTTCGGTTTTTTTAATTTGCTGCTGCATAGCCGAATAACCTTGCGCACCAGCCTTAACGCAGAATCAGCAGTTTGGGCTGTAACGAAAAGGCCGTGCTTTTCCAGAAATAGAATCGCCGGCGTCTTGCCGAATTGGTTTTTGTAATCGTCCGCCAGCTTTGCAATCTTTTTTGCGAGCATAAAACCCGGGTCTGTGTATGGCACCCACAGAGGAGGCAGAGGAATTGCGGATTTCGGATTTTGGATTTCGGATTTTTTGAAGAGATTCTCAATCTCTGCTTTGCCGTTTTTTGCATTTACGTATGCCGCCACAACGATGGGGTGAAGATGAATCACGAATTTATCCAAAAAAGCGTGCAGATGTGCTTCAACGGAAGGCCGAGCATCGGTTTTTATATTGTCGTCACAGGCAAGAAGCAGCCGATTTACCACCTCCGGCTCACGCGTCCTTGCATCAAGCCGGGCCAATGACTTGTCGTCTATAATTGATAGCACCGCATCCAGCCGAATTCTCCGCCAGCCCTGTTTTTCGTTCATATCCTTCAAAGCTGTGCCGCTAGCCTTGATGAACATATATTTGCCGTCTGCCGTTTTCACAGATGTATTGCCGCCGCCGCCCTGAACGAGGGTGGAGTCTTTGCCGGTAACGTTCGATATTCTTATTAAATCCGCTAAGGCTCTATCCATTTCGGTAAATTCCTTCTATATGATTTTACTTTTCTTTCTTGACTGCCCAGGCCACTGCGCTGACAAAGTGAATCAAGGTAGGCCAGAGCAGCACGCTTTTAAATGTCACTAAGTTCTTTTGGTAAGCATCAGGCGGCGAGAAATAAAGCCAGATTGAAAGTGCCAGGCAGACAAATAAAGATGCAATAGCCATAATTCCCCACAACCAAACTACTGTATTCGTTTTTTTCACGGCTGATTTTTGTTCGGTAGGTTCCTGTGCGGTTTTAGTTACAGGATGTAGGACCAGTTCCGGCAGCTTTTCTCTTGCGCCCGCCATTGAGGCAAATAGCGTGTATAAAATTGCCGTTATGAACCAGGTCGGCAGGAATACGAAAAATTCGTGCATCATTCCGGTTACCCTTAGTATCATCGCAACTGCGATGGCGATGCCCCAACTCAGTAGAGCAGGCCAGCTAAATACAAGGTTTTTGCGAGCGACCCAGTATCGGGTCAGCCCTATTTTGGGGAATATCCAATGCTCCACAAACACTATTGCGCCGACCGGCATAAGTAGAAGGCCGTATAGAGCGACAAAGTTCAGAAGATAGGTGAAGACGAAAGGAAAACAGGCCATAACTGTAGTAACAATTCCTGCAACCAGTGTTACCAGCCATCTTGGCCAGCCGGGTGTTACTGCCTGGAATGCCAGACCCGCCCTGTAGAGTGTTGGGTTTGACGTGGTCCAGCCGGCTAATATCACCGCGATGATTCCGGATACGCCAAGCGCCTGCCAGGCGACCCCGCCGGCATCCATCTGTGATATTGTCTTGCTGACAACAATCGCCGCCGCAGCCCCCATTATGCCCGCACATACCCAGGCCAGATAATGGCCTAAAAACATCCCGAATGCAGAATATAATCCGTAAGAGGCCCTTTTGGCATACCGCAACAAAGCCATGTCCGACAGCCCCCCATGCATTGCGAGATTGCATATCCACGCAAATGCTGCCACGTGCCAGAAGCCGATAGGCTTACTCCCGTCGGGCCTGACGCCAGTCCATATAGATTTGTTTGCAATCTCCCAGAAATCCTGCAAACTGGTTATCGGATGCTCAAGAACCTTTTGAGCCAGTCCCGGCAGCATCGCTATCGCACCGGCTATAAACATCAAAAACATCCACGGCACACACACTTCCGCGAATTGTGCTAATCGTTTGAATCCGAGAATAGCAAGCGTTACCACCACCGCACCAACAAGTATGGCTATCACAACGAACCGGATGTCCTGCGGATACCATTTGGTCTGTTCGGGAATGCCGAACGGTATGCGAACCGCAGAGGCGGAAACCGTAATCATACATCCTGCCAGAATGCAGAATAGCACAGCGTTCAGGACATTGTATATGGTCGTCGTAACAGGCCCGGCAATCCTGCGGAGATACCAGTAAAGTGTCAGCCGTGTCTGGACCGAAATCGGAGCGCAGACGAACGTCCACGTCAGCACCGCCATTAGATTCCCGACCAAAAGACCCAGGAAAATGTTTGATGCCGTTGCCCCCCAAGCCACAAAAAGCGCACCAATTACAAACTCCGTTCCCGCGACATGTTCGCCGCCGTAAGAGGCCGCAAAATATCTGCCCGGCTGAAGCTTGTCTTCCGACACCGGCTCCTGCTCAAATTCATACAGTTTGTCGAGCGCTTCTATGGCTTTGTTCTGGCGTAAGCCATCTTGACGATTGTGTGCGCTATCCATAATAGATTCCTTTCCGTCCTCTTAAAAAATTCAAATATCAAAAAGCAAAATGCGAAATTAAGGTAGTCGTTGTTGCAAAGCAACAACTCCACAATTTTGATTTTTTATTTTAAATTTTTGCATTTTAGTTTCTTAAACTCGTTACTTTGGCCTCGTAATCCTTTACTTCTTTTAGCCAATCCTGCCCTGCCGGGACATCTTGCCTTTGGCAGTAGTCCTCCCATACCGCACCAAAGGGTAAAGTCTTTATCTCTTCCAGCATTGCCAGTCGCGATGTCCAGTCGCCGGAATTTTCCATCTGCCGCAGCTTTTTCGTTGGCTCCAACAAAGCAATCAAAAGCGCCTTCAGCATACACCGTGTCCCTGTCACCCACGCTGCCACGCGGTTGATGCTGGCGTCAAAAAAGTCGAGTGCAATATATACCCTTTCGAGATAATCACCCCGCACTATCTCTTCGGCAATCGCCCGCAGTTCATCCGACAGAATAACCACGTGGTCGCTGTCCCATCGAACACCCCTGCTTACGTGCAGCAGTATCCGGTCGAGAAAAGTCAGCACGGACGATATTTTATCAGAAACAGTTTCGGTTGGATGAAAGTGACCCGTGTCTAAGCAGAGCAGCAAATTGTTCTTGATGGCATAGCCCATATAAAACTCGTGTGAGCCGACAACATAGCTTTCTGAGCCGATGCCAAACAGCTTACTTTCTACGGAGTCAAGAAGATATTTGCGGCTTATTTTTCCCTCAAAAATTTCATCGAGCGATTTTTTAAGTCGCTCTCGCGGGCCTTTGCGGTCAACAGGAATGTCCTTGAAACCATCCGGAATCCACAGATTTGTTATGCAGGGTGTGCCCAGTTTCTTTCCAATGTCCGAACCTATCTTTCGGCATACAATCCCGTGCTCGACCCAGAATTTACGTCCTTTCTCGTCGGCACTTGATAGAGTCCAGCCGCTTTGGGCTTTCGGATGTGAGAAGAACGTCCCATTGAAGTCCATCCCCAATCTGTTTGCTTTTGCCCAATCAATCCAGCGGGCAAAATGCCGGGGTCCAAGCTCATTGCGGTCTACCTTTTTTCCTCCGGTCTCGGCATACATTGCGTGGATATTGACCCGGTGCTTGCCAGGTATCAAACTCATCGCCTTTTGCAAATCTGCTCTCAGTTCGTCTGCTGTCCTCGCCTTGCCCGGATAAGCGCCGGTAGCTAATATCCCTCCCCCCGAATTCAAATTGCAAAAATCAAAATTGTGGAACTTCCTTATTTTTGATGTTTGATTTTTAATCTTTAATAGACGTTCAAAGCCTCCCACATCATCTCCCTGCCAGCAGTGCAGAGATATCGCAATTTTGCCAAGTTGTTCCATCGCCTTGTTGGTGTTCACGCCCAGCTCGGCATAGCGCTCCTGCGCAATTTTGTATGCCTTCTCTATCCTTCTAAAATTGCTCATACTGTTAATGTCTCTTCATCAAAATGCAAAATGTAAAAATCAAAATTGAGGAACTTCCTTATTTCTGATATTTAATTTTTAATCTTTGATTTTTCCAGAGAGTTCTTATCCGGCAATTTCGGGAAGGACTCGTGAGGTTCTGTCTGATACCAGAATGCAACCGAAGAAAGGTCGTCCTGCAAAGGCAGGTATCTTCCTTCGCTCTGCCACCCAAGCGCCTGTATTGTTACCTTCAGGTCCTTTTCAAACCGGACCGGGTCCATAATGTGCCAGCGATATAGACTAAACCTCGGCTGCTTTTCAGATTTTATCACCTGCGGCATACCCGTGTAAGGTGTGCAAAATTCCTGATACTGGTCGGTCCCGGGTTTGGAAAAGCCATAAGAACCGCAGAAATAATCTTCCGTCCCTGTCCCGCAGATTGTCGGAAACTCCTTGTCGCCATCCATATAGAATTTAATCTCACCTTCGCCCCACCAGCCGGGACTATTCGAACCCCACGTCATATATGTGCCGACATATTGTCCCTTTCCCTGCACACCTTCCAAAATGGTGTAATCATCTTTATAGGTGAGAGGATTTACCCTGCGAAATTGTGCGTGAAAATAAGCTGCATCCCTCGGAACCCGCGTCAGCGTATAGTCAATCTGGTAATACAGCACCATCGCCTTTTCGTCCATATTGGTCATCGTGATTTTGCTGCCCTTGCGGAAAGGCATCGGCCAGTAGCAATTAAACCCGCTCATAGGATTGACACAAACCGCCAGCGATGTAATCTGCGTATATTCACCCATTCCGCACGCGAAAAAATCTCCCGCCGGGCATTCGACCGATGCTTCTACCTCGCCGTCCCAATAAATCCGCAGTATGTTCAGGCGATTGTTACCTGTCGGCGTCATCCAGATATGCTGGATGGCGCCGCTTCCCTCGATGTCGGCCATTACAAATGTTTGCCCTGCTTCGATAACAATCGAAGGAGAAATCTTCCATCCCTGGCCCAGTTCCCTCGCTGCATTAGCACCTGTGCCCTTTGTCGCCATTCCGCCCTTGCCTTTTTCGCCGGTAAAACTCTCCGGACTAATCGAGCGTGTCTTGGCATCCGACAGCCGGGCCAGATTCGTCATACCTGTCTGGATGCCGTTAAACCTCGCCTTGTGTCCGGCACAGCCAACCATAAAACAACAAACCGCCAGAATACCACAAATCAACCCGATTGTTCGCTTTGCTACTCGTTCCATAATTTTTCCCTTTCCTTGCCGTTGGGCATCCCTTACGGGAGACCGATTAGTTTCGTTTTCTGAACCCAAATGCAAAATTCAAAATGCAAAATGTAAAATTAAGGATTCCACATTTTTAATATTTTATCTTTAATTTTTGATTTCTCTTTCTAACGGAGTTTACCACATCGCCGAAACTATCTCAAAATGCAAAATGTAAAAATCAAAATTGAGGAACTTCCTTATTTTTGATATTTAATTTTTAATCTTTGATTTTTTCAGCGCGATACGTTTCCAACCTGCTGCGGCGAGCGCAGCACGACGAGCAATTTCTCTTCTGCTTCTTTTGTCCACAGCCCATCGTTCAAATGTTTGGCAACCTCCGGCATTTTTTCATCCAGCTCTTGTAGCGGCACAAGGCCGAGATTTTTGCAGGCCGGATAAACAATAATCTTACCTGCAATCGAGCGTTTCTCAACCGCTCGAATCCCTTCGGTAGCGCCTTCAAGCCCACAGACAGCCGCCACCGAAACATTGGTATCAAGTCTGCCCGATTCTGCCTTTTCTAACATTCGTTTCATATCATCGAGAGTCGAGCCGCTTGTTGCAATAAAATACAACTGTTTCTGGATGTAAGAGTTGAGGTCAATCTCGCCTGTCCCCGCTGCCGGAATACCTGCAAATATGTTCACCAGTCCCCGTCTGGCTGCACTTTGCACCGAAGCAGCCACCAGCTCCGGCACCGGCGCCATCAAAGCAATATAGTCAAAGACCTCTGCCCCGTTAGAAAAAGACTCCTTTCTAACGGGGTCTGCGTTTTTTTCTGCCGTCAGGCATCCCATAGCGGATTTGGCCAGCCGTGCCAGAGACGGCACGTCTCGGCAGATCGGATTGTCCGCTGTGTATCGAACGCCGTTTTTTTCTGCCAAGGGCCTGGCCACCTTCGTCAGTGCAGCTAACCGTCTATCATCCACGTCACTTGCAAAGACGCTGACGCCTTCGATGCCCTGGCAGATGTTGCGGATTACGTGCATCATACCCATCGGCCCGCCTGCCCCGATGACATTGACCCTGTCGCCTCGCCGAATCTCATTCGTTTCGGGTATTATCTGCATTGATTGGGCGGGGTCGCAGTCGCTTGTCCCTATTATCCGTATGCCTCCATAGTGTATCCGCCCAATAGCAGTGGAAACAATCCTCCTGAATTTATCGCCGCAAAGAACTATATTTAATAACCCGTGAGCAGCAACTTTTGAAAACAAGGCTTCAACAGTCCTGGCTTCGGCTCCGAAATAAAGGACATCATCGTATCCGGCATCAGCAAGCTCTTGTTTATCTGCTGCCTTTTTTATAGGGACATTTAGGGTTGGTGCCGGAAAATGCGAAACCCAGGTTATCTGAGCCGGCTTACCGTAATGACTAAACAAATTCCGCAAAACGTCTTCAGAGACCTCTCGGTCCGCAACAATAAGCATCTGACCATTAGTTTTTATGTTCGTCCGTTCTTTTGACGCATACGCATCTTCAACACACGCCCACGGCTCCACTAAAGCCACAGCAGAACTTGACAGCTTCTCAGTAACCGGCAAAAGCATTGAGTCCCCTTGTGGCGAAGTGATGACCCTTTCATCCATCAGCACATATTCCTGCAACGCTCCTTCAAAGTTGTATCCGAATGCACCGTTGGAGCTTGTGGTCAGAAGCCAGCGATAATCCGCCTGAACAAGATAGCGCTGGCCAACCTTAAAGTCTTTTACGCCTGGTCCCACCGCCTCGATTCTAACTGACGCTTCGTGACCGGGGACAGTTGCTGCCTCGCCGGGGACATAGCTCGGTATTTCTTTAAGGATTTTGAGATCTATGCCCGAAACAATTTCGCTTTTACGGACGTGGCTGGAAAACTGCTTCAGCAATTTCAAATCAGAGAAGCAAAGCCCCACCGCCTCGACTCGGCAGAGAATCTGGTGTGGGCCAGGCCTGAATACTTCTTTCGACTTATTCAGGATAAGCTTGTCCGGCCCAACCAACTGCACAGCATATTGTGTTTTTGGCAATCCAACACTCATTTCTTATATCTCAACCAGGCTGTTTTTATTTTAGATTTTAATTTGTTTCTAACTTCAGATTCTATCCAGCCCTTTACCTTATCCAGTATCTGTCGAGGTGTCATCTCAGCAGTTATCTCGCAAAGTTTATCTTCAAGCTGCGGCTGAATCAAACTTCCCAATTCGCGGTAGAATTCGTTTTTCTCCAGGACGCTTTTGAAGTTATTCTTTGCCCAATCGCCGGTATATCCGAGTTCGCATTTTTGCTGGAGCACCGAATGGGCATAAACAATATGTCCGCCTTTCAAGAATACCGGCAGCAGCGGCGACAGCTCCTCTGTGTCAAAGTCATCAACAAATTTCTGCCCGGGGCTATTCATTTCCGTCCCGACTATGACAGGTAAATTCAGCTTCTCAGCAATCTCGGTTACCTGATAAAGATTTTTAAGTTTTACGTCACTGGCGCCGGGCGTGTAATTGCGGTCCGGTATAATGTTAATCGCCGCCGCCCCCGTGCTCATAGCGACTTGCACAAGCTCTTCGATTGCCTTCTCACCATCGCTGGTTCCATCCAGCCAGGTCAAGGTCGGGATTCCGCCTGCTGCGAGTATAAATTGATTGGTATCCGATATGCGCGGAAAAGACCCCTTGTCCGGCACAACATAGCCGACGCCGCCTCGCTTCATAGTTCTGGCTCGAATCGTATTGAGCAGCTCTCTGCCTTCAGGCAGCTCAGCCGCCTCCATTTTCACGCCCAGCTTCTCATACCAAAATTCTGCGAGCGCTTCTGTTTGCACAAAGATTTCTTTGGCCTTTCGTGCATAAGCAAGGCAGATATGCCGCTCGGTAGGATTGCCCGATGGCGTCAGGATAAGCACATCCCGCTCATAATCTAATTCCGCCGGCCGCAGGTATTTATTGACCCTGCCCATCAAATCTCGATTTCGCTGCTGTGCGGTCTTGCGCAAATTAAGTAGAAACTGTTTTTTTTCACCTTCCAAATCAGCTCTTGGAAATCCCACCCCCATATGGTATGTGATGCCTGGCTCACCAGGTGACGTCATCACTCTGTCGGAAAATTCCGGCACATAGACTCGTGTCTCCAGTCCCGCACACCCTTTTAAGCCGAGCTGCTTTGCTGCCCACAGAAATTCTTCGAGAGCATCTAATACGTCAAAATCCACTACCCCTGCTACGGCCAATCCTGCCTTGCGAGCCAGCCACGCAAATTTGCTCGGCGAATAGCCGTATGTGTTGTAGGAAAAAAACGTGTGACAGTGCAGGTTGACAGCCTTGCCTGCCGGAGGCAAAGTGATTTCCCCTGCTTTTACCTTTTCGCATAATGCCGGCAGCGCTTCTTTTCTTTCGGCAAGATTAAAACTATCCAGCTTACGTTCAAGCTCTTCTATATTTGTGATTTGTGACTCGTGGCTCGTGATTCGTCCTTTACTTTTGCCTTTTGACTTTTAACTTTTTACTTTCCAGTATTGTTTTTCCCAAAGCGATGCCTGTTGCGGCTGATATTCTTTTAGCTGAAATGAATTGCGGACAATTTCTCTTGCCTTTGCCAGCGTTTTTATTTGTCCTGTTGCCCTTGCCTGCATCAGGACATTGCCGATTGCTGTCGCCTCTATTGGCCCGGTAATTATTTTTTTGTTAAGGGCATTGGCCGTGAACTGACAAAGTAATTCATTCTGTATGCCGCCTCCGACAATATGCAGCACATCAATCTTCTTTCCTATAATGTCTTCAATCGCTCCCATCACGAAACGGTATTTTAAGGCAAGGCTCTCCAGTATTATTCTTGTCATTTGTCCTTTATCGCTGGTCGTTTTTTGGCCGTTCTGCGCTAAATAGTCATTTATTCTTTTCGGCATCCCGCCCGGCGCAAGGAATTCTCTGTAATCCGGGTTAATATAACTGGCAAATGGTTCTGCGTTTTCTGCCATAGCTGTTAATTCGTTGTAGGATAGGTCGCTTCCCTCTCTTTGCCATTGCCTTTTGCATTCCTGCATCAGCCACAATCCCATTATGTTTTTCAAAAGTCGAATCGTCCCTTCCACACCGCCTTCATTTGTGAACTCATATCCAAAAGTCTTATCATTGATAATTGCCTGCGGCACCTCTACCCCCATAAGACTCCAGGTGCCCGAAGATAGATACGCCCAATCTCCCTCTTTCGCAGGAACAGCAGCAACAGCACAAGCCGTATCGTGCGAACCTGTTGCAATAACCGGAATCTCACCGCACCCCAGTTCCGCTCTTACCTTATCGCTTAACCGGCCTACAATTGTCCCTGGTGCGACGACCTTCGGCATAATATCTACGGGCAAGGAAAGTTTGTCGAAAAGCTTTTTTGCCCATTTACCGGTTCGCATATCCATCAATTGCGAAGTGCTCGCAAGACTGTATTCCCCAAAAATCTTTCCACACAGGTAATATGAAAACAGGTCGGCCATAAAGACAAGGTTCTTTGTCTTTGCCGGCGCAGGTGAATTTGCCAGCCGCATAGCGAGCAATTGATAGATACTGTTCAACTGCATAAATTGCACGCCGGTGCTCTGGTAAATCTCTCGTTTACCGGCCAGCTCAAACGCCTTTTCCATCATTCCGTTGGTTCGGCTGTCACGATAATGGTAAGGATTTTCAATCAGGTTTCCGTCGGCATCGAGCAGGCCGAAATCAACCCCCCAGCTATCGACGCCGATACCCGCAATTGTGGGGTCTGCACTTTTGACAGCTTTTTTTATGCCGGCCTTAACCTCGCCAAGCAGTTTATTGAAATCCCACCGCAGTGTCCGGTTTTCTTCAATTGGGCCGTTACTGAAGCGATGGATTTCTTCGAGGATAAGTTTATCCGCCATACTTCCGGCGGGTTTGTCAGTCGAAATCGAGCCGAGCATTACTCTGCCGCTCTCTGCTCCCAGGTCAACCGCGATATATTTTTTTACTTCCGCCATTATCAAACCCTCTAAAACTTATAATCCAAAGATAAAAATGAAAACCAACGATTTCCATAGTTTTACGTTTTATAACCCAGATTTGCCCCTATTGCAACCTGAAAATCCGGCTCGAAATGAGCTGCTGGATGTGATAGTTTTTTTATGACGCAGTAACTTCTGGACGAAAGCAAGCCGATTTGGTAGAATTGTTTCAGAACCGTTGCCTTTCGTTACGCGATTTTTAAGCAAGAAAATGTGAAAAGCCAAAGGCGACTCTTCTGCCAGATAAACTTTTTGCTGTGGCACGGGGCTGGCATTATGAGTGATGTTACCCGCATTTTGAACGCAATTGAGCAGGGAGATGTTCGTGCAGCAGATGAGTTGCTTCCAGCAGTCTATGATGAGCTTCGACGATTGGCAGCCTGGAAGCTATCGCAGGAACGACCTGGGCAGACACTCCAGGCGACTGCTCTGGTTCATGAGGCCTATATCCGATTGGTCGGGGAAGAGGCCCGGACCTGGAAAAGTCGCGGCCATTTCTTTGCAGCAGCGGCAGAGGCTATGCGCCGCATCCTTATTGAAAATGCACGTCGCAAGCAAAGTCTTAAGCGTGGCGGCGACCGCCAGAAAGTCGATATAGAAGATGCAGGGCTGGCTATCGAGGAGCCGCCGGAGGACCTCATAATAGTGTTAGATGAGGCACTTACTAAGCTTGCCAAAGAAGATAGTGCCGCTGCTGATGTAGTCAAACTTCGCTATTTTGGGGGTCTGACCATTGAGCAGGCAGCCGAAGTTCTGGGCGTATCCAGCCGAACCGCCGACAGATACTGGTCTTATGCCCGTGCCTGGCTCTATCGGGAAATTACCAAAGCAAATAAGCCCCCTTCGCCGTAGTTTTCTGGCTCATACAAAAATCTTTCCAAATTTTCTGATTTTTCTGTCGCATTTTTGCTGTAGATGTCGCATTTCAATATGGAGGGAGGTTGTAAAG
>Ga0315293_10005765_pt1 | contig 11651 bp, 12 predicted proteins | sample YL17G13_20_MG_FD_203071 | JGI IMG/M metagenome (GOLD analysis project Ga0315293, IMG submission 203071) | Sediment microbial communities from Yellowstone Lake, YNP, Wyoming, USA - YL17G13_20 | ecosystem: Environmental > Aquatic > Freshwater > Lake > Sediment | place: USA: Wyoming | collected... | reverse complement strand
CCCGCCCCCCCTCTCTCCCCAGGTCTACCTCAACCGCCTCGGCGCCGGCTGCGGCGCCCGCATCGCGTGCAAGCTCGAGTCCATGGAGCCGTGCTCCAGGTGTGGGAGGGGGCGGGTGGCGGTGGTTGGGAGCCGCGGGGAGAGCGGCGGTCGCCGACCCGCCCCCCCCCTGTCTCCCCTTGCAGCGTCAAGGATCGCATCGCGTTTGCCATGATCGACGCCGCCGAAAAGGCCGGCACCATCGCGCCCGGGCGCACGACCCTGGTCGAACCCACGAGCGGCAACACGGGCGTCGGCCTCGCCTACGCGGCGGCCGTGCGCGGCTACCGGCTCACCCTGGTCATGCCCGACACCATGTCCATCGAACGCCGCATCCTGTTTCGCGCGTTTGGCGCGCGCGTCGTGCTCACCGACGGGCGGCAGGGGATGCCCGCCGCGATCGCGCGCGCGCGGTCGCTCGCGGACGACACGCCGGGCGGGGTCGTGCTCCAGCAGTTTGACAACCCCGCCAACCCGGGCGTGCACTACGCCACCACCGGCCCCGAACTGTGGGCCGACACGGGCGGCACGCTCGCCGCGCTCGTCGCCGGGGTCGGCACCGGCGGCACGATCACCGGCGCCGGCCGCTACCTGCGCGAGCAGAATCCGGGGGTCGCCCTCATCGGGGTCGAGCCCGCCGAGTGCGCCGTGCTCTCGGGCGGCCCCCCGGGCTTTCACCAGATTCAGGGCATCGGCGCCGGCTTTGTCCCGCGCGTGCTGGACGTGGCGCAGCTGTCGGAAGTCATCCCCGTCACCTCGCGCGACGCGGTCGACATGGCGCGGAGACTCGCCAAAGAGGAAGGGTTGCTCGTCGGCATCTCGTCCGGCGCGGCGGTTGTCGCCGCGCGGTCCCTCGCCGCGCGCCCCGAGTACGCCGGCAAGCTCATCGTCGCCGTCCTGCCCTCGGGCGGCGAGCGCTACCTGTCGACCATCCTGTTTAAAGAGCAGTGGTCGGCCGCCGCGGCCGACGACGCGCGCGCGCCGTGGCGCGCGGGGGGGCTGGAGAGCGTGACGGGCGAGACTGTGGGGGGGCGGTTGTGATGGTGATGAGGGTGAGGTGCTCGTGGGGGGGCAGTGGCGCGCCGCGATCCTCACGCCCAACCCGGTCGAGTTCGGCCGCGAGGCGGCCGAGCTCGAGGCCGGGCAGGGAGCGGCGGGTCGGCCGACGACGCCGGCGGCGGCGGCGTGGTCTCTGCCTTCACACTCGCCGCGGCCGACGCCCGGCGCCGCGCACGGCTGCCTGCACCCCGCGCCCCCCCGATGCGCGCCTGCCCCGCGTGAGCGCGCCCCGCCACCACCCCTGCAACAATGGCGCGGTCGCGGTCGCCCGAGCGCCCCCGCTCCCGGTCGCGCAGTCGCGACCGGAGGCGGCGCCGGTCTCGTTCGCGGCGCCGCGACCGGTCGCGCTCGCGGCGCCGCGACCGGTCGCGCTCGCGCTCGCGGCGGCGCGACCGGTCGCGCTCGCGCCGGAGGCGCCGGTCGTCCCGCTCCCGCTCACGCTCACGCCGGCGGTCGTCGCCCGGTGCTCGAGACGCGGGCGCGGGCAGTCAGAGCCAGGGCCGGGCGCTGCCCCCGGCGCCGTTGCCACTGCCGCCGCCTTCCGCCCTGCCGCCGCCACCACCACCACCACCTCCCCCGGTCGACGCCGAGGCCGAGGCCAAGCGGAAGCGGCGCCGTGAAGCGGCCGCCATGATGTCCCTCGTCGCGTCCGTCGACGCGCGCCTCGCCGCGCTCGCGTCCGCGCACGGCCTGCCGCCCCCGCCCGACATGGCTCCCCCCCAGCGGGACGCGTTTTGCGCGGCCCTGACCGCGAGCGTGACGGGGCCGGTCGACCTGTCGGGGTGGTGGGGGCGGCGGGTGGAGGAGGTGGCGCGCGAGCGCGCGGCGGCGGCCTGGGCCGCCGCCGCCGCCGAGCGCGCGGCAGAAGCCGCCGCGCTCGCCGAGTCGCAAGCGGCGGCCGCCGCGGCGCGCGCGGCGGCCGACCGGGAGGCGGCCGCGCGCGCGGCCGCCGCGCGCGCGGCGCCGCAGGCCGGCGCCGCCGCGCCGCCGCCGCCGCCGCCCGCGGCCGACCCGGAAGCCACCGACGAGTGGCGCTCCGTGCGCGTTGCGCACGACGGCGCGGGCGTGGCGCCGTCGGGGTCTCTGTACTCTCTGTCGCGCCTCCGCGCGGCGGCCGCCGCCGCGGCCGGCCCCTCCCCCGCGCGCCGCCGGCCCGGCGCCCCGCTCGTGCCCTGGATGTCGGTGCACCGCCCGGCGGACGGACTGTGGCTGCCGCTGGGGCCGGAGCCGGTGCGGGAGGCGGATTTGGGGGGTGTCGCGGCGCGCGGCGAGCGGGACGCGGCGCGGGCGGCCGCGCGCGCGGCGCGGGCGCCCTCGCCCGAGCCCAAGCCCGAGGGGGCGCTCAAGGAGGGGGTGCAGCCATGTGCGCTGGCTGAGGCGGGGCTGGACGCGTGGCTGGCGCAGAATCGGGGTGCGGGCGCGGGCGCGCTCGCGCCTCCACCCCCACCCTCCTCCGCCTGCACCCTCGACGAGCCCGCACTGGACGCCTGGCTCGCGCGCTCGCGCGGTGCTCCCCCGGGGCCGCTGCTGCCGCCGCGTCCCGCGGCCCCCCCGGCCCCCAAGCCCCCGCCGCGCCCCCCTCTCGTCTGGGGCCCGCCCGCCCCCCCCCACGTCGCCGCCGCCCTGCGCGCCGCCCTCGTCGACGCCGTCCTCGGCCCCAAAGCGCACCGCGCGTTTGCTGCGCGGGTCGTCGGGCGCGCGGTGGAGAGGGCGGGGGATGGGGGGTGAGCGAGCCGCGCGCGCGTGAGGTGTCTGTGCCTCTGTTTTTTTTAATTCAGGCCGTCCCGAGCACCTGTCTATCTCTCTTTCACCCCGTTCCCGCTATCCTCTTGCCCCAGCGCGCCGCGAGCGCGCCGTCGAGCGCCGTTTGCAGCACGTGCACCCCCACCAGCGGCAGGCTGGCCACCGCCGCAGCCCCCGCGCCGCCGGGCGGCCCGCCCGGCGACGCGTAGAGGGCGAGCAGGGCGACGGGCGCAATGGTGAGCGTTTTCTGGGAGGCGACGAGCGTCAGGGCGAGGGCCGCGGCGGGCGGCGTCGCGTGGCCGTCGTCGGGTGAAGGCCCCAGGGGGAGCCGCGTCGCCAGAAAGCCGTTGACGACCAGCAGGCCCGCGTGCAACGCGACGCCGGCGCCCACCGCGGCCGCGACCGCGCTCGGCGGCAGCGCGCACCCCGCGGCCGCGGCCCGGCTCGTCTGGATCCAGGGCACCAGCGCGAGCAGGGTGGCCGACACGTAGCGCAGGGTCCGCTTGCGCGCGTCGACCGCGGTGGCGAGCGGGGGGAGGAGGGCGCGCAGCGCCGCGCCGGCCGCGAGCGGCGCGGCGACCGACGAGGCCAGGGACGCCAGGAGCGGGCCCGGGTCGAGCGCGAAGCGGGCACCACTGCCGCCACTGCCCAGCACGGCCCCTATGGCGATGGGGGCGGTGAGGACGCCCATCAGGTTCGACGCCACCGTGAGAAGCAACGCGAGCGCCGCGTCCCCTCCCGCCGCCGCAGTGATGGCGACGCCGGACGACAGCGTCGTCGGCAGGCAGAAGAAGACGGTGAGGCCGGTGGCGAGGTCGTGCGGGTGGAGGGAGGACCGCAGCGCGTGCGCGAGCGGCGCGGCGAGAAGGGGCGTGAGGACGAGGATGGAGGCCAGGCCGGCTGCCACCGCCCGCTTGGAAGCGGCCGCTCGAGCAGCATCCGCGGGGGCGAGGGAGAGGCCGGCGATGAGGAAAATGCCCGCCGTCGCGGCCGTCGACGCGCCCGCGGCGCCCGCCGCGCAGCCGGCCGCTGGCGCGAGCGTGCCGGCCGTGCAGCCGGCGACCAGGGAGAGGGGCAGAAAGTTGGTGGTTGCGAACGAGGCGAGCGAGGAGAGGAGGGAAGAGGAAGGCGAGTCGGCGGCGTCCGCGCGCACGACAGCGGCGGCTGAGAAATTATGGGTGGGGCTCAAGTCGCGCACTCGTTCTGTGCCTTCGATGCCGCAAGGCCGCAACACGGATGCCGCGGCGCGCGCGCGGCGGCACAAGCAACCCTTTACAGGGTCGCGCCGCCGCAGCGCCGGCACGAAGGGCGCCAATCTCGCAGGGTGACTGCCGCTCGCTGTACGATAAACAGCGAGCGGTAATTTAACCCTGCTAAAGTAGGGGGCGAGGCCGCTGGCGCGCACCTGGCCGCCGCGGCGCGAATGCGGCGCGACGCTGCGGGCGGCGCGCGGCTGGCCGGCCCGCGCGGGCGCGGCCAGAGCACCGCATGGGTGCGCGGAGCCCTGCCGCGGGGGCGGGCGCCCCGCAATGCGCTCGGCAGAGTGGCCGGCGTGGCGGGCGCGCCGGCACTTCTTTCTCTCCTCTCTTGCTATGCGCCGCGCCTCCGACGGCGCAGACCTGTCGTCCCGCCCCCGGCTGCTGGAGGTCGTGGTGGCGGACGCGTGCCGGCTGCTGCTGGCGGACGGCGTGAGACAAGAGACGAGAGAGGGGACACGAATACGAGGGGGCGGGGTTGCGGCATAAAACTGCCGCCGCGATCGACCCTCCCCACCTCTCTCGTCCAATAGGACGGCAAGCCCCTGTCCCTGGCGCGCAAGCGGGAGCGGCGCCTGGTGGCCGACGCGCTCGCGGAGACCGCGGCGACCGCCGCGGCGCGGCCGCCGCCGTCGCCCGCGCCCCCGTTGTTGCGTCGGTCGAGCGATCGGCGGTGGTCGTCCTCATCCACGCCGGCGGCGGCCACGCCCAAGCCGGCCGCGCCGCGGCGGCCGCTCGCCACGGCGCAGGCACGCCCGCCGCTCCCCCACCCGCGCCCTTCATCCGACGCCGAAGCAAGGATCGGCGCCTCCATCACGGCCGCCGAAGCCGCGTGCGCGCGCGAGCGGGCGGCGGCCGCCGACGCGGCGTCGGCGCGAGGGGAGGCCAAGCGAGCGGCGGCGGCCGAGGCGAGGGCGCGCGACGGGTTGGCGGCGTTGGCCGCCGACAATGTGGTAGGTGCATGGATGGAAGGAGGATTGTGGCGGGCGCCCGAGGAGCGGGCGCTCGACCCACTTCTCTCCCTCCCCCAGACGCTGCTCTGCCGCCTGGGCGAGGCCGAAGCCGCCGCCCTTGCCGCTTCCTCCGAGCGCGACATCGCGCGCGCCGCGGCCGACGGCGCGCGCGGCCCCTGGCTCGCGCGCGTCCGGGCGGGCGTCGACGCGCGCGTGCGCGCCGCGCTCACCGCGGCCGCCGCCGCGGACGCGCGCGCCGACGCGGCCGACGCTGAAGTCGCCGCCCGCTCCGCCGCGGCGTGCGACGCGGCCAACGCGGCGGCGGCGGCGGGCGAGGCCGACCGGGAGCGGGCGGCGCGGGCGGAGAGCGCGGCGGGAGCGGCGGCCGACGCGGCGGCGGCCGCTGAAGCGGGGCGGCGGGTGGCCGACGCGGCGGCGGCCGAGGCCCGAGCACAAGCCGAGAGCGCCATCGCGGAGGCGCGTGCGGCCGCCGCCTCGCGCGACGCGGCCGAGGGCGACGCGCACGCGGCGCGCGACCGCGAAGCCGCAGCTGCGGCAGCCGCCCGGGACGCCTGCGCTCGCGCGGAAGCGGCCGAATCGCGCGCTCGGGCTGCAGAGGTGATATATGTGGGGGGGACGAGAGAGGAGGAGGTCGGAGGAGGGCTGGGGAGGGTATTGATGAAGGGTGAAAGAAGCACAGGTCGGGCCGCACGTTTGACTTACGGGCCGACACCTAATCTTCCGACCAAAAACCTACCTCCTTTTTTCTCTTAGGCCTCTGCTTCCCGCGCCGCGGCCGCCCTGGCCGTCGCGCGCGGCGTCAACGAGCGCCTGATGAAGGCCAAGGCCGCCGTCGAGTGGCGCCTGCTGGAGGTGCTGGGGCCGGTCGGGGGGGGGGCGCCGGCGATGCCGCGGGCGACTGGGGACGCGGCGTCGGGCGTGTGAGCTTGCGGCGGTGTCGGAGGCGTGGCGCGGGCGGCGGAGCGCGCCGCGTCGGCACGTCGCGTCTGCCACGCGCCACTCCCCGCCTCCCCGCCCGCGCTGCCCACCATGCGCCTCCACCTGGCGCTCCTCCTCATTGCCGTGGCCATCGCGCGCGCGGGTGCGCGGGGTGGCGGGGGCCTGGGGGCCGGCCGCGCGCGGCCAGGCGACGGCGCAGCCATGCCGCGCGCCGCGGCCGCCTCCGCAGCCGCCACCGCCAGCTCTTCGCCCCAGGGAGACGCCGATCCCATCTCTCTCCCCAGCCGCGACGACGCCGGCCGACCTCTCCTCCCCTCTCGCCCCTGCGGGCGCGTGCGGCGCGCCCGACGACGACGCCCTGCTCGCCGCTTTCGACGGCAAGCCCCACCCCGGCGTGCACGTCGAGTGCGACGGCGACGTGACCGGGTTTGGGGGGGCGGGCGCGGCCGACACCGAGGCGCAGCGGTTGCTCGGCACGGTGGCGGAGCCGGCGGCCGGCAACTCGACGGCCCGCGGGCCGCCGTTCACCAAGCGCGTGTGCCACGGCGTTCTGCGGGTAAGGATGAGTGATGGTGGCGGTTCAGAGGGTGCCGTGCGTGCCGCCGGCCTAGACCGACGCTCCGTCCTCGCAGGTCGCCTGGCAATGCCCCAAATCCGACGCCGCCGCGTGCATGACGTGCCAGGGAACGCATGTCTGGATAAAAGCGCCGTGTGGGGCGACGGTTGGCGTGTGCGACGGGCTCGTCCACCGGTTCGCGCGCATGCGCCTGCGCGACGGGGACGACGGCGGCGACGACAACAAAGCCAAGACGCTCTACTCGGGCGGCGGCGCCCTGGGGCTCTCCTCCATGGTCAAGGCCCCGCCCTCGCGCCGGTCGGCCGAAGAAGAGGACGCCGACGCCTGCGCCGACCCCTCGCTCGACCGCCGCCGCTGCGGCTTCAAGCGCCGCACGGTCGCCCACTTTTCCGCCGACGGCGTGAGCGGCCAGGTGTGGGCCAAGAAGCCCTTTTGGCGGTCGGTCGCGGCCGAGCCCGTCGGCGACGGCCGCGCGCTCGAGGCGGACGCGCGCGCCGCGTTTGCCGAGGCGGGGCTGGCCCTGCTGCCGGCCGCGACCGACGCGGCCGACGTGCCGGCGGGCAACGCGCTCGAGGGCGGCGAGTACACGTGCGACGGCCACAAGTCTTGGCCGGGGCTGCCGTGCGCGGGCGAGGCGCGGTACGAGGGCGGGTCCAAGGGGCGGTCGATCGAGGCGACGTGCTCGGGCGCGTACACCGGGGTGCGTGGATGGCGAGGAGGAGGGCGCGGCGAGGAGGGAGGGCGCGGCGCGGCGGGTGGACGCCGGCGCCGACCCCGACCCACCCTCCCTCCCTCGCCCACCACCAGGCCCTGGGCCACGCCTGCAGAGGCCTGCACACCGCGCGCATGGACAAGGGCGACTGGCGCGTGTGGTCTCAGTGCTCGGGCAAGCACGCGATGCACGCCTGCCCCGAGCACAAAGCCCTGGGCGCCTGGTGCCGCGGCCGGTCGTCGGGCGCGGTGCTGGCCAAGAGTGGGCGGCGCGCGGCGGACGGCGTCGAGCTGGTGCTGCCGGCGTGAGAGAGAGAAACAGGGAAGAGGATGCGCGCCGGCCGCGCCCGCGCGGCCGCGGCAGCGCCGCCTCGCGCGCGCACGCGCACAGTTGGGTGTTGCATGTAGCACGTTGCTTGACAAGTGGGGCAGGTGTTCTCGGTCGCTCGCGTCTCTCACCTCGTCTCTCTCTCTCCCCCCGCTCCTCGTTCTCACCCGCGCCCAGCCGCCGTCAGGGCCAGCATGAGAAGAAGACCCAGCGCGTTGGGTTTGGCCGCGCCGTCGATGGCGGCCCGCAGCGCGGCGTCGCGGGCGGCGCCTTTGCGCGCGAGCGCGGCCGACGCTGGCGCGGCGACCGCGGCGCCGACGAGGGCCGCGGCCGCGACCGCGGCCGAGCCGATAGGCGCAGCGTGCGCCAGCAAAATCCCAGCCGCGACCCACGCCGCCGCGGCGGCCGCGGCGAGCCCCCCCGTCGGCCCGAGCAACACCGCGAGCGTCGCGACCCCCGCCGCCGCGTCGCCGCGCGCGTCGGCCGCGTCCATGGCCAGCTCCCGGGAGGCGACCGCCAAAAACGCAAACACGACCGCAGGCGTGACGGCGGGCAGGCCGGCGAGGCCGGCGGCGGCCAGGGCGCCGGCTGCGGGGGCGGCGGCGATGACGGCGGCGACGGACGCCGTTTTGATCAGAGGGATGCGTTTCAGCACCGGCGTGTACACCAGCGTCACGCCGGCCGACCCCGCAATGAGCCAGCGCAGCGGGGCGGGGTCGACGCACGCGCCGACACTGAACGCGGCGGCATAGAGCGCGCCGGCAAAGAGCAGGGCCCCGTCCGGCGCGACCGCGCCCGACGGCAGCGGCTTGTGCGGCGCGTTGACGGCGTCGGGGGCTCTGTCGAAATAGTCGTTGACGGCCATCGACCCCAGCGCGACGGCGGCCGTCGCGCCCGCGGTGGCCCAAACGCGCGGCGACGCGACGGGGGCGGCGGACCGAGTCGCCGCCGCCGCGCCTACAAGCACGAGGAAAGTGGATGGGACTAGGTTCCAGGCGCGCGCGAGCTGATAGTAGGCGGCGGCCTCCTGAAGGGAGGAAGCGGGGAAAGGAAAACCACGCGTCGGCGACGTGGCGCGTCGCGCGCAGCCCTTGGCCGGCCGCCGCGCCGCCCGCCCGCCCCGTCGATGTCGTGCGACAATTGTTTCACACCTGGGACATCCGGCCAGCCCACACGGCGACGGCCTGGGGCCAGAGCGCTGCCTCGAGCACGCGGGCGGTGAGAGGCAGCGAGCGCACGCGGCCCGGCGCCGGCGTGTTGGTGTCGGCGGCTTCCGACCTGGGCGCAGCCGAAGGCGCGAGTCCGGGCGGCGGCGCGGCGTCGGCGCAGCGTGGCGCCTGCATGCGGCGCGCTGCGACGGGCCGCCCCGCCCGGTTCGGGCCACCGCCGACCGCGCGTCGGCTGAGGCCGACAGCGGGAGACATGGCGCGTGTCAACGGGCGGTCGAGAGAGTGTGAAAACGGTACGCTGCGGCGTCCGCTCAGCCCGACGCCACACTCTCCCGCCGCGCCCGGCACTCTCGACGCCGGCGCCCGGCATGGCAAGCATCGCACTGACCGCCATCCTTGCCGCCGCCTCTCTGGCGACCGCGGCGAACGGCGCATGCCTGACGACGAAAGCCGGCGTCAACGGCGCGGCCGTTCGCTACCTCGAGGCGGTGCCCGGCGTCAAGTCCAAGGTAGGTGTGAGGTCGCGATACATTTTGAGAGAGGTTTCAGGGGCAGCTGTGGCGGAACCGCCGCCCCGCACGCCCGCGCGCCCACCCCTCTCCCCTCCTCTCTCCCCAGGACGACTGCGCCGCCCTTTGCGCCGCGCGCAAAGAGTGCGCCAACTACATCTTCTGCGGCGGGACCCGGTGCGGCAACGCGTTTGCGGGCGGGCCGCCGACCGCCGCCCGAACGTGCACGCTGGGCCAGGGCTCGTTCAAGGAGTTGCCGCCGCCGGCGGGCGGGGACAAGAGCGCATTTGCCGACTTTGTCGTGGGGTGGGGGTGCACGTCGACGGCCGCGGCGGCGGCGGCCGCGCCGGCGCCCGCGGCGGTCGAGGACGAAGACGCCGACCCGGCGCCGCCCGCGCCGGCGCCCGCGGCGGACGCGGTGGCGCCGGTCGTTGCCGCGGGCGGCAAGCCGGCGCCGCCAAAGCCGCCGCCGGTGAAGCCGGCGGCCGCCCCGGCGCCTGCGGCCGACGACGCCGCTGCCGCTGACGCGCCCGCAGCGCCAGCGCCGGCGCCCAAGGCGGCGGCCAAGGCGGCCGCGGCGGCCGCGCCCAAGCCGGCCGCCAAGCCGCCAGCGCCTCCCCCGGCGCTCGCGCCGAAACCGGCCGCGGCCAAGCCGCCCGCGCCGCCCACGCTGGCCGCCCTGATCGCGGCGCCGCCCGCGGACAAGCCAGCGGCCGAACCGCCGGCGGCGACCGAACCGCCGGCGGCGGCCGAACCGCCCGCGCCGGTGGCTGCCGACGTGCCCGCCCCCGCAACCCCTGCCCCCGCCCCCGCCCCCCCCGCCCCACTGGGCCCGCTCGGCCCTCCGCGCTCCGGCCGCATCGAGGGCGACGCCGTGGCAACGACCACCGAGGCCAACCTGGGCGCGTGCCAGCGCGCGGCCGCCGCGGCGCCGGACGCTGCGGGCTACCGCTTCTGCCAAGCGGCGGCCGGCTGCGGCGACGGCGCGGCCGCCAAGGGCGCGTGCGACCTGGTGGCCGCGCGGGACGGTGGGGGGGCGCCCACGGTCGAGCCGGGGGCGGGGTGGGTGAGCGCCGTGCGCCGGGCGGCGGCGGTGTGATTGGGGTGGTGGTGGTGGTGGTGGTGAAGATGCGCGACGGCGCGTGTCTGGTGGCGGCGCGGCGTGTGAGCCGGGCTGCGGGTGGTGGCGGCGCGGCGTGCGAGCCGGGTTGCGGGCGCGGGCGTCGAGCGGGCTGGGCCTCGGCGCGCGCCACAACCGGGCCCGCCGTCCGCTCTCTTTTCTTTCTCTCCCCACCGGTGCGTGGTTGATTGGTCCCGTGGCGTTCGCCCTGAGGGCGCGGTGGGCGCGCGGGTGGGGAGGAGAGGCGGGCGATGGCCGCCGACGGCCGGCCGCGTCCGCAAGCATTGCGGACGCGGCAAAATCGCGCAACCGAGCGCCCCGGCGATCGCGCGCTGCCCCCATTTGATGGATCGTCATCGCGCCCAATCGATGCGGCGGGGTCGCTCATCGCCGCGCCCTTCCGCCCCCAGCATTCGCAGCCATGAAGGCCGTAGCCGTCCTGGCGCTCTTCCTGGCGCTCGCCGCTGCGCCCGCCCTGGTGGCTGCCGACTGCAAAACGGTGGGTGGTGGGTGTGGGGTGCGCGTGGAGAGTTGGTGGGGGTCTTGGGCGGGCGGGAGGCTCCCCGACGGGTCGCGCGCCTTTTTTCGGCGGCCCCACCCCACCTCCCCCACCCTCCCCGCAGACCCAGGAGGGCGTCAACGGCAAATTTGAAAAGTACGTCGACACATTCCAGGTGAGGCGCAGGGGAGAGGGGTGGGGGAGGCGGGGAGGTCCGAGGGTCTCGGGTCTCGCGCGGCGGCCCGCGCGCCGATGCCCGCCCCTCCCCCGCCCTCCCCAGGGCGTGCCCGACGCCGGCGCGTGCGCGGCCAAGTGCGACGAGAGCAAGGACTGCCAGATGTTCAAGGTGCGGGACGGGAGAGGCGACGGGAGGGGGGACGCGCGCCCTCTACACCCCATCCACACCCCTCCCCCCTCTCTCTCCTCACCAGTACTGCCGGTTGGAGGGGTCTGGCGTGTGCACCAACTTCTGGAGCAAGGGCGGGGCGGACACCCGGTTCCAAGAGTGCGTCCTCGGCGCCGGCAAGTTCACCGCCGTGACCGATAAAGACACCAACGGCGGCTTCACGACCGGGTCCGAGTGCGCGCCCGCGGCGGAGATGCTGCCGGCGCCGGTCGCGCCGCCGCCGCCGCCGTCGGGCGGCTCCGCCGGGGTCGTGTTTGGGCCGACGGTCTTTAAAAACCTCGCGGGCCAGGTGCTGGCCACCCTCCCCAACTCGGACCTGGGC
>Ga0315293_10005763_pt1 | contig 11653 bp, 7 predicted proteins | sample YL17G13_20_MG_FD_203071 | JGI IMG/M metagenome (GOLD analysis project Ga0315293, IMG submission 203071) | Sediment microbial communities from Yellowstone Lake, YNP, Wyoming, USA - YL17G13_20 | ecosystem: Environmental > Aquatic > Freshwater > Lake > Sediment | place: USA: Wyoming | collected... | reverse complement strand
AGCCTGTTATTTAACAGATTTCGGAATGCAGAATGCGGAGTTCCCCTCACCCCGCCCTGAAGCTGTGAAAAAATTGCTTTCGTCAACCTTTGTCCAGAAAGGACGAGTGAATCTCCAAAGCTTTAGAATGCGGTCGTTGAGGTTAAAGGTCACCCACCACGGCAATAAAGATATGTGTTTAAGCGAGCTTACGGCACAGTGCTTCAATTTCCAAAGGTTGCGCCCTGCCTTCGCCGAAGCGGCTACGCGCAGGCAGGTCTAAAGCTTCTCCAGTCCACCCGTCCTTTCCGTTTGAACCATGTGCTCGATTTTTTCACACCTTCCCTCTCCCATGGGGGGAGAGGGGAAGGGTGAGGGGGCTTTTTAATATTTAAATCGAATTCTGTATTTTACTTTTACCTCTTTGTCTTTGGCCACGGGTACATCGAAACGGATCAAATGAGTACTCAGTTTTTCAAAGGAATGAGTATTTGAAAGCATCTCCCAATCGCCGGGGATCGGCTCCTCCACGAAAACTTTAATATCCTCATTTTTGTGGTTCCTCAAACTTACCTCAAAGGCCACCTCAAAAAGATTTCGGCCAAGACGCTTGTAATCCGTCTGAACCCTCTCTCCAACCACATCGAAGGCTTCTCCGATTTTGATCTTAAATTTTTCATCCTTTGGGGTGTGATCAATTCGATCCTCTCCCACAAACTGGAGGCTTCCATCCTTGTCCTCTTTGTAGACCCGAATCGTACCTTTGGGAAGGGGTATTCCGAGGTTATTCTTCTTGGTGTTCTCCAGTTCGAGGAAGACTCCAATCTTTTGTTTATTTGAACCTTGATCCATTTGATAGTAGTAGTACTGAGAGGAGCCTGAGAAGATAAAGAGTTTCTTAAGGGGAACCTGATTGGCATCGAGCAGGGTCATCTGCTTGGTCTGATTGTCTTTAATCGTTGTCCTTCGGTCCAAAGTGTAGAGATGATATTCGAAGAAGGATTCCTCTTTAAACTGTGGACTTGCGGCCTCTTTTGCCGCAGCCATTGGCCTGGCATAATCCATTTTCATCTCACCTTGAACCCGATGGATATCACCTGCTACCAATTTAAGCAGCGCATTCTGGTAATGGGCGCCACTTCGATTGTCGATCGTAACCCAACCGGTTAAATCGGTCAGGGTGTCCAATTTATTTAAGACGGCTACATAATCGGCCTTCCAGTTAATCCCGGAAGTAAGGTAAGAGGCCTCCAGCTTCTGAGGTTTCGAGAGCCTATTTTCTAACATCCAGACCAATGTGGGCTGAGGGATGAGATTCTCAGGAATTTTCGAGAGAAGAATCCGTCCATGATGTCCGATGTGAATCTTGTCCCCAATCTGGAATATATTTCCGCCCTGAGTGGAGAGGAGGGTGGCTTCAACAATCTCCTCTTTTTTCGTCTCGGGGTTGATCGTTGCAAGCTGAACCTTCTGGCCCACAAACTTTTCAAGAAGTTTCTGGGGGCTGAGGAGATCGTATTCGTAGTTCTGTTCTAAGACATTGAGGCTCGATCCATTGATCAGGGATTTGATGTGAACAGTCGTGGGATCGATCTTTCCAGCTACGTCCATGAACTTCAATTCATAAATACCAGGTCTGAGATCGATGAGTCGGGTGTCTTTTACCAAACCGATGTTTGAGTTGTAAATGGTGACCGCCACATCCTGTTGATCCTTAAGAGTGCTGGTGAGAGGTGCGGCGTATCCGATTTGGATGGAAAAGATAAAAGAGATAAGAGTGATTAAGATGACCGATTGTTTCATTGGAAGACCCTCCTTTCCCTCTCCATCCCCCTCTCCCCTCAGTGGGAGAGGGAGGGGTGAGGGGTGTTTGTTTTAGTATTAAAGACACCAAAGAGAGGATTTGGTTCCAAAAAATTTGCACGACCTATTCACCTCCCCCTTTTCTAAAGGGGGAGGGAGGGGGATGAACGAATTTGGAATTGTATGGAGTAGCCGCAGGCTTTAGCCTGCGTAATTACGACTGCCAGAGCAGAAATGCTTAAAGTCGGAAGGATTTTGGAAAGAGTTGAGGGCGGGAGATCTATTTAAACCCTGGCTTCCTTAATATCAAATTTGATTTTTGGAACAGAAATTTTGGGTGCTTTTGCAATCCGATCAGAATTTTCTATTAACCTTAAGATCCAACGCCCCACATCTGCTTTAACCACTTTTTCACCACATTGGGGACAAACCCCTGCAGGTACATCTTCCACGACGATAAGCTTCCTCCGAATCCAGAAATCCTGTTTGATAAGTTTCCCCTGCAACGGGGTATTGCAAATTTCACATTCCCCATAGTTATAACTTACTGCTTTTTTCTTCATCATGTTTCCTCCAAAGCATAAGTGGTGATGAGTAATAATTTCCCCGTGCTTTTAATCCTACATATAATACCAATTTCTCTCCCGCCTGTTGTAGGTCCGATAACCTCATAACGGGATCCTCTCGGGTCTCGTGTAAATTTCCGCCTTATTTGTCCTTTAGCAATTGCCATTTCAATATCTGCAAACGTCAGATTATCATCAGCCATTTCTTCAAAAAAGTGAGGAATTGTAAACTCATATTCTTGCTTTTCAACCTTTTCTCGGATCTTATGAATAATAGCCAATAATGACTCTCCTAAATTTACAATATCCTATCATAATGAATCTTTTATTTCAATTATAGCATAGCCATTCCAGGGTTTAGTCTGCATTAAAATTATAACCCCTGGATTTTATGGTAAACTGATTATTTAAAATTTTTGATCTTGAAATAATCCCTGGGACTGTTACAATACGAACTACCCTTTCAACCCTGCTCTTCCACGAAGATTAGCGAGCAAGAAGGGAAGATAACATCACTAAGAACAGTAAAAGTCAAAGATTATCTCAACGAATAGGGTGGCAAGAAGTCTGCCCTACCTGCCTGAAGTATGATCATCCAGATCATTTCCCTGAACGTGAGCATTGTAGAGGAAATGGTATTACTGAAGGAATTTTGTGCGATCTCACAAGGACGGACCAGGAAAACGATTCAGATGATTTTCAATACGGGGCCTATCAACCCAAACATCCACTACATTGAGCCCCCCAATTCTTCAATGATGGGAAAATAAGACTTATTGCACATTCATCAATAATCAAGGAGTTAAGAAATGTCTCAATGGATATGGAGTCAATCTGATTTGATCAAATTGGCAGAGCATAAAAAGCCGAAGGTCAGGCGATGGGCCTGTCAAAGGATAAGGACCCTCTACGGAGAGGAGGGGATTGTGGTTTTAGAAAGACTTTTAAGAGACAAGGATAAGGATGTTTTACTGGAGGCCCTCGAATACCTGGAAAATTACCTGAATCCAAAATTTAAAGATACCCTTTTAAAGATTTATGAGACCCAAATAGGAGTCATTGCCGGGAAGTGTGCCTTGCTTCTTGGTAAATTAAAGGATGAGCGATTTATTTCAGCTTATAAGAGGAAGATGAATACGAAAACTGTTGATTTCGATGAAGTGATTTGGTCAATAAATGCTATGGGTGAACTGGCCACCTCTCAGGCCAGGGCCATTTTGAAAGAAATGTTATCCAAAATGGAAGAGGAGGTAGATCCCTTTTTCATTAATGCTGTGATCCATGCACTCATCAAAGCAAAAGAAGACCTCTCTTTCCTCATAGAACACTATGCTCGTCATTACAAAAGGTTTGCTATGGAAATCCTCTACCCTCTTACCTCGGTTTGTGGTTCATGGTATTCGATGAGGGACTTAAAACAGGAGGGAGAAAGGAAAGTTTTCAGGAAAAGTCTTCCCAAAGCAGTATCGGAATCCTTCTCCTACTTAAAGGAGAAGGGACTTTCCTCTCTGGAAGAGGCTCTCCGCAAGACCTTCAAAAAACAGGACTATCGCCAGGTCGTCGAAATTGCCTGGGACCGTGTAAAAAGGACAGCGGATGAGAATGGATACCAGGAGAGTGAAGTTCTCTTATTAAAAAATGATTCCCCACCAGTGGTAAACTACCAAGTCCTGAAAGCATTTGAAGATTTTTTAATCAAGGGGCCAGAGGATTCGTTAAAAGATATTGGTATTGCGGCCCTTATTATCCTTGCAAGGTTTATCGAGTTCAGGAGCCTATTAGGTTTAAAAGTTGAGGATTTGGATGATGAGGAGCTATTTGGGACCCTCTTTGAAGATAGAGGTTCCCTGGAAATAGATGACCGATTGATGGAGAGGCTTTTAACAACATGTCACCAGGAGACAATCTTCGATCACAGTATTCAACAATTGAAAGATCATCCTTACTCCTATGGGACGAAACGAGCCATCCGTTTATTACGAAGACTCAAAGACGAAAGGGCCATCCCTGGCTTATTGGATTTTTTTGGAAAGGAAGCTGGTGACAATGCATTAGACGAATGTATTAAAGCCCTGGCCAGAATTGGGACCCCTTTTCTTGATTATCTTGAGAAGAACTTTGATCAACTCCTTCAGGGCCAGCAATCTGAAATTCTGTTTGTGCTGGAAGATATTCCTGAGGAGAGGACTGCTGACTTCCTCCTCCATTACTGGGATAAACTCTGGTTAATCGATAAAGAACCCTTCCTCTATGCATTAGAAAGAGTTGCTTCAAAAAGGTTTATCGATCCACTCCGAAAAGAGTTGAGGGAAGGAGAAGTGTTGGAGGAGGAGGTATTCTACCTCCTGTGCCACATTCATGGTGTGGATGATATTCTATTGCCCCAAATCGAAAAGAAGATGAGGGAAAGGGAGAAGGAGATAGAAAAAAGATGGGATGTCTTAGGGAGAGATGATTCGAGTGGCCTTCTAAATAAGACAGTTCAGGTAGAATTAAAGTGCTGTCAATGCGGCAAATCCTATCATTATGAGATTGAAAATATTTACGTGACAGGAGAAAAGGAAGAACCCAGGATCTCAGATAAAATCGTCTGTAAAAATTGCAGAGCGATCAATCAATACGAGGTTACAACAAAGGGGCGTCTGGCCATCATCAGCCAAATGATTCTGATGACGGGCCTTTCGGAGAAAGGGAGATTGAGACCAGAAGAAAGTCCCATTAAATTTGCTGAGGCGGGTTTGATGGATGGCCAGCGTATGTCATTTGATGATGTATTGAAATATTATAAAAAGGAAGTCCAAAAAGTACCGGATGATCCAGCGTTGAGAGTGGGTTATGGAAATGTACTGTTGAAGATGGGGATGGAGAAGGAAGCCATCTTCCAATATCAGGAAGCCCTGAGATTGGACCCCCTTGCCGTGGAGGCCTATTGTTCCTTGGGAGAGTATGAAGGGGATAAAGGTAATTTTTCTCAGGCTTATGAATATTTCAAAAAAGCAGCTGATCGGGTTCATACAGGGCATTATTACAGAACGAAGGAGATTGACCAGCTAAAAGAGGCCATCTTTTTAAACCTTGAACATTATGAGGAGGGGGTGGGAAAAGAACATGAACAAGTCCCTGTACTATCCTCTCAAGGGCTCGTCAAAAGGGAAAAGGTCGGAAGGAATGATCCATGTCCGTGCGGGAGTGGCAAAAAATATAAGAAGTGCTGTCTGAATAAAGATGAGGCGAGGAAATCCGAAAAGACCTCAGTTACACCCAAAGAGATCAAATTGCGGGATCAATTGGTCTCCTTTTCAGCAAAGGAGAGATACAAAAAGGATTTTGAGAAGGCTTATCGTCTTTTTTGGAGAAGACCTTTCAAGGAACCTTTGGTTCTGGGTGAGAATGAAGAGGCTGATTTTGGTTTCTTTGCGGATTGGTTTATTCATGATTTCACCCTTAAAAACGGATTAACTATTATTGAAGAGTTTAATCAGGATAAGAAAGAAAAACTCTCTGATGAAGAACGGTTCCTGTTGAAGTATGAAATGGCGAGCTATCTCAGTCTCTATGAAGTGATCTCCGTGACTCCGGAAGTAGGGTTGAGATTGAAAGATCTTTTTACAGGTGAGGAGATGGATATTTTGGAAGTGAAGGGTACCCTGACTCTGGTGAAGTGGGATGTCATCTTTGCCAGGGTAATCAGGATGGGACCTGTCAATAAGCTCTCCGGCTTGATAAACCTCATTCCGCGGAGAAATAAAGAGGATATTTTGTCATCGATCAAGAAGATATGGGAAGGCTTCAAGAATGAGACCGGTAAGAAGGAGTGGTCTTATTTTGCAAAGTCAAATGCTCAACTCATCCAACATCTGATTGAAGACCAAATCCCCATGGAACCCGTCTTTGTCACTGATGAACATCACAGGATTGTTTCTTCAAAGGCGGTGTTCGATGCAAAAAATTTTGGTAATATCCGATATCGTCTCAGTAAAGAATTTGACTTTATCATTGATCGAGAAGAGGAAAGTGAAGAAATCCAGTGGACTTGGCTGAAGAGAGGGAAATCGAAGGATTGGGAAGTAGGAGAGCCGATTGAAGGATCTACTATTTTTAGGTCTGAGATGATACAGGGAAAAGGAGAGTTGAGGTGGGCTTCGCTGGGGACGGTCACTCTAACTTCTAAGAGGCTGGAGCTGTGGTGTACCTCCAAAGAACGGCTGGATCGGGGCAAGAAAAGGCTCGATGAGATTCTCGACAATGAGATTCAACACCGAATAGATACCTATGAAGATATAGTGAAGAAAGCAAGGGAAAGCTCGCCAAAGGTTCCCTCTGTCGAAAAGGCTGAGATGCCAGAAAAATTCTATCCAGTTTTTTCTAAAGTGATGGAAGATTGGGTGACGAAATGGATTGAGGAAAAAATTCCTGCCCTCGACGGAAAGACTCCAAGAGAGGCCGTAAAAACCCCTGAAGGTAGAGAAAAAGTAGAAGAACTTCTCAAGGATTGGGAGAATATGGAGGAGAGAAAAAGGAGAGGAGGGGAGCCCTACATCGATATTAATATCTTGCGACAAATGCTTAATCTCTAATTTTGACACGATGAAGCCAACGGGCTTCAGCTGTTTGGCTGATCCTTGAGTGTGCTAGTGGGGGGTGTTGTTTTAATATTAAAGACAACCGGAAGACGATTTGGTTCCAAAAAATTCTAAAAGGCTAAAGATTTCTTCCAAGTTTAAGATAGTTTTTATGGATGCAAAGGTGTGTGTGAGGGTTGATGAAATCAATTCCACTTGAAGTAAAGGGTAGGTAAACTAAAAGGGATTCGTTTAGATAAATATTAATCTCATTAAGCTTAGGGAAAATCATTTTTTTATCAATGGCAAAATTGGCAATTGTGATTTTTATGCTCTCTACAGCTTCACTGACAGGGAGGGTAACAGGATATAGAGAAGACCGAGGTAAGCTTCTTTCGAATTCTTCTCGTGGCTGGGAGATTGTCATTCCTAAAGTTAGCCTTAAGAAGAGTTCGGGAGGAATTTTAAAGGCTGGACTCCAAAAATAGAGATCAGATCCTTCCTCTTCTTCTTTCATCACCTTTGGTGCATTGGCTACCCTTATTAAGTCAGCGTAAGACCGAATCTTGAGCCCTTCAATGCGGACTTTCATCCTCCAGAATGGTAAATAGAGCACATTATCTTCCTTACTTGAGATTATCCCAAAATTCAGCTCTTCAAAGCCAATCTGAGAAGCTTCCCAAGCAGAACTACAGTTTCTGCAAAAAAGGGCAACACTGTCTCTTTCACCGAGAAGATCCCACCCACAGTGTGGGCATAAAGTAGAAACAAACTTGATGAGCCAATCTTTTTGTTGATCAAAAGACAAGAGACCCTCAGCAAAATCTATTGGTATTGAAGCTAAGGGCTTCCCGAGGATTGCATCGTGGGCCATATCATGGTGGATAAAAATGGGTGAATAGATCAAGCTGGCAGTTTCACCAACAAAAGTTTTGTAAGCAAGGGGACCTATGGGGACGGAGCCATCCAAAGGATGTAATTGCATGCCAATATTTTGAATAATCGTTTCGAGAGGGACATGGGGATTGAAGAACGTTCCTTTCATTTCAGGAGTAATCAATCTCAATTTTAAGGCCTGGGGTCTAACTCCAAGGGAATGTGGCAGCATTGGACGACGTAAGGCTAATGAACTCACATCAATGACTCTGTGCCCTAATTCGTTGGCTTTACAGAAAAAGGCCATTCCCTTGAGTCGCCAGTACGGTATGAAAATGAAATCTTTCGAAAAGAGATCAGAGGGAGGTAAATAGTATCTAAAAACATCCTTGGGTATGAGGTAGAGTCTTGTCCGACAATAAGAACAATAAAAAAGGCGGTCGGTCTCTCCCAGAGTGATGGGAGCACCACATTGGGGACATTGATATTCGATTTCCCAGATGCTAGATCTACCCTCCAGTTGCATAAAAGACGTTCCAAGGGGCAGTTGGGTGTGTTGGAGAACCTTTACACCTGCCTGCCGGCAGGCAGGGGGGCACCTTTGAGCGTTTTACTACTTTGTTTCCAAGTATATTACAAAGATTATCTCAGGTGACATCGCATGTTGCCCATAAAACATGGGGAAGATCTGCTTGGTAAAGGTTTGGAAGCGCACCCAATTGTCCAATCAATGAAGCATTAAGGTCTACATTTTTTCACCGCACTGATTACAGTAAATAGACTCTGGCAAATTTTCGGTACTGCAGTGAGGGCATTTTTTAGAATGAGGCTTCTGCCCTACCGGTTGTCCACACTGCGGACAGAATTTCCCATTAGGAGGCAGATTCTTACCGCATTGGGAGCATTGCTGGAAAATGAGCAACTGGTGACCGCAGTCTGGACAGAATTTGGCCTCGTTGGGAACCGGATGTTGACAATCAGGACATTTGAATATTTCACCGGTTTTTAGGGAGTGGGAGTTCTTGAAAAGATCAGCAAACATGGCGGGCATCATAAAACCAAGCCCCATGCCCAGACCTGCTCCTGCTCCGGCCTGGGATTCAGATGCCTTCTCTATCCCCATCGCAGCCTTCATATGTAAAAGGCGGTTGAGATCATCAAAAATACCCAATCGACTTTTGTCATCGATAGCCTTTTGGACATCTGGAGGTGGGGTGATGGAAACAATGTAAAGGTTGTAAAGCCCCAAACCATAACGGCTAAAATCATTCTGCAAACGCTCGATGAGTCCCTCTGAAAGTTTATCATACCGGCCCGGGAGGTTGAGGACGGTGTCAAGATGATCACCCAAATAATCATTAAAGCGTGAGACAATGACCCGACTCAGATATTCTTCAATCTCTTCTGTCGAATAGACACCCTGAGTTCCCACGAGCGAATTTACAAAAAGCACCGGCTGGATAACTCTGACATTAAATATCCCGAAAGCTCTGAGACGAATTAAACCGAGCTCAGAGTCTTTAAATGCCACTGGGTCTCGAGTACCCCACTTTAGATTGGGGAAGACTTTCATGTTCACGAAATAGACTTCAGCCCTCAACGGACTTGTAAACCCCCAGGGTAGGCTTAGCACTTTATTCAGGATGGGAATATTTGCCGTACTTAAGGTATGTCGCCCAGAGGCAAAGGGGTCATAGGCCCTCCCGTTATAAAAGAAGACCGCTGCCTGGCTCTCCCGAACGATCAGTTGAGCCCCATATTTTATCTCCCCGGATCCCTTTTCAGGAATTCTGTGAACCATTTCTCTCCCTGTTTCATCGAACCACTCAATCACTTCCAAAAATACGATATTGTTCGTTCCCATATCTTATCACTCCTTGTGGTTATACGTTTTAGTCATGACGATCCCCCCAACCCTATGAGGATTGACCGACCGGGCAGGACTTGATGCATTTGAAGCAGAAATATTGAAACCCGATAAAACCGGCCTGGTATAAACGCCAGAAATTGACGTCCTTCACCATCTTTTTCTGGTCTTCCGTTGCGCTCTCTGCAAATTTGGTCCAGAAACGAATGGCACTCCCAATGCCGTAAGGTTGGCTATTCTTTAGACACTTCATGTCATCGGTTTTTCCTTCTTCATCCAGTGCTCCCGCAGGGCAATTCTCAACACAGGCATTGCAGTCTGTACAGAGCCTCTCAGAAACTGGAGAGTCTGAAGGTAAGTCCAGGTTTGTAATCAGTGCTGTGAAAAGTACTCTCGTGCCCATTTTAGGATGAATGACCAAGTTGTGTCGGCCAAAGTTACCGAGGCCTGCGGCAACGGCAGCATGACGCAGGGAGACCTCTCCCAGTGTTCCCTTGGTTTCATAACTCATGTACAAGGGATAAGAAGGAGGGACAGTCATTGCTTTTGCCTTAAATTCCCTATCTAAGAAACGGGCTGCTCTGTAATTGCAGGAGCGAGCAAATTCTAATTCATCGAGTCGTCCGCCCATGGCGATCTGCATATTTGCGCTTTCAAGGTTTGAAAGGGATTTATAAGCGAGGACCACCAGTGATTTGGCCCCGGGAAAAATGGCCTGCAAGTCTGGTGACCTGGGGCTTTTATAGTCTTTCATCGCGACAATACCTACATCGTCTAATCCCATACTCAAAACGAATTCCTTAATTTTTTCCTTCATAAACTTTTCTCCATCTATTCTCTGTGTTTGAAGCAAGCGGACACTCTTCTCAACCATTCTTTCTCGTTTCTTCCTTATTGGAGGGCCATTTCAAAAGGCTTTCACGATATTGAATATAATCCCAGATCTCTTGCTGACGTCTTTTCGTCTCCTGAAATCCCTTTTCCATGCTGGGTAAATCGACAAGGAGATCGTCGGCTTTTGTCCACTGCTTATTATTTAGATTTAAATCATCAATATTGTGCTTCATTCTGTTTTACTTTTTGCTATATTTCCGAATCAAGTCCCCTATGGTCTCCACATTTTCCTTTCCAGGCAGCCCTTTTTTTGTAGCCTCTTTTATATCTCATCGATAATCGGCTGAACAGCATTAGCTCAACGTCTTTTTAATTATATTAAAAAGGTTAGTATAAAGCAAAAGCTCTTTTTTTTCATTCGCCATTTATCAAACGGGAGACAGGAGTTTTAGAATCCAAAAGAGATCAGTGAGCAAGAGGGAGAGGGAGGGAAAGATGTCCTAATCCATTACCCAACCACCATCTACATTGATGATCTGTCCTGTAATGTAATTAGATGCATCTGAGGCGAGGAAGACAACCACTTGGGCCACATCTTCTGGTTTTCCCATTCTTGAGATAGGAAGGTCTTCGACCGGATAGGTATAACCTTTTGTCATCTCTGTATCGATCCCACCTGGGGCGACAGCATTGACATAGATTCCATAACATCCGGCGTCCTTAGCCATCCATTTGGTGAAGGCGATGACGCCTCCCTTGGCCGCTGCATAGCCAGGGCCTGAGCGGCCACGTTTACCTTCAACACCATCCCCTTTCTTGGACACAACGCCACCAATCTTTCCTGAAATCGAAGCGATGTTGATAATCTTTCCAAATCCCCTCTCCTTCATATAGGGATAGACAGCTTGGGTACAAAAGAAGGTGCCCTTCAGGATGGTATTCAAATCTTTATCCCAAAGTTCCTCGGTGAGTTCTTCGAGGGGAACACGCTGGCATGTCCCTGCATTATTCACCAAGATATCGATCTTCCCAAATGTTTCAATGACGTGTGCCACCATATTGAGGACATCCTCTTTTTTAGATACATCTGTCCTTATTCCAAGGGCTTGCCGACTAAGGGATTCTATTTCATGAATGACTTCTTCCATGGGGATGATATCGGTGAC
>Ga0315293_10005762_pt1 | contig 11654 bp, 4 predicted proteins | sample YL17G13_20_MG_FD_203071 | JGI IMG/M metagenome (GOLD analysis project Ga0315293, IMG submission 203071) | Sediment microbial communities from Yellowstone Lake, YNP, Wyoming, USA - YL17G13_20 | ecosystem: Environmental > Aquatic > Freshwater > Lake > Sediment | place: USA: Wyoming | collected... | reverse complement strand
CAGGTCCGCGGCCTCGACGTGCAGGATACCATCGCCCACTACGACACGCTCGACGGCCGCACGCTGGTCGAGCCCAGCAACCGCGTCTGGCTCTACAGCCCGCGCTTCCGCGCCGTGCGCCAGGTGGTGAGCCTGCGCCAAGACGACCAGGTGGAAGCCTCCTCCGGAGTCTACCGGCCCGAGCGCCTGGCCATGCACGGCGAGGTCCAAACCACTGGGAAAAACAAGCAGAACCTCCAGGCCGCGCGCCAGGTCGGGCGCAAATCGCTCACCACCTTCCGCACGCGCCAGTGGGACGGGACGATGTCCACCGCCATCGGGCCGCGCGGGTTCCAGGACGCCTTCCTGCCTTACGAGAACCTGACGGTCATCCGCACGGGCGAGTTCCAGACGGCGGAGAAGGGTTGGCTTGCGCGGGGCGTGAGTGCGGCGGTCGCCTGGTCGAACATCCAGGCGGTCCAGATAATCCTCGACAACAAGGCGGCGTCGGCCGTGGTGCAGAACGAAAAGGCGGAGACGATCTTCTCGGTCGAGGAGCCGCCCGCCCGGCCGAGGCTCCGCGTCATCAAGGTCGCCTCCACGCCCTTTGCCGAGCCGGGCGACACGGTGGACTTCACCATCCGCTTCGACAACGTGGGCAACCAGCCGATCGGCAACGTGACGATCCTCGACAACCTCACCACGCGCCTGGACTACGTGCCCCAGAGCGCCCAATCGAGCGTGCCGGCCGGCTTCTCCACTCAAGCCAACGAGGCCGGCTCGCTGGTGCTCCGTTGGGAGATCACCGACCCGCTACAGCCCGGCAAGGGCGGCATTCTCCGCTTCCGCTGCCGCGTCCGCTAGGAGGACAGACATTCTTGTCTGTCAGGAGGACAGGCATCCTGCCTGTCCATGAACCGGAGGAGGACAGACATTCTTGTCTGTCGTCCGCCTTGTCTGTCGTTCGCTTATCGAAACACAGCCACAACCGGACTGCGCCAGCGAGAAGTGAACAATGAGAAGTGCAAAGTGCAAAATGAAGGGCTGTTGACCAATTTGCACTTTGCAGTTTTCATCGTTCACTTCTCACTTGGGCATAACCCTCACGCCTCGCGCCAGTCGGTACCGACGCGGCAGGCAAGATGCCTGTCCTCCTCTGACAGGCAAGAATGCCTGTCCTCCTGCGCAGGCCCTTGCCCGGCCCCCGCCGCGACGGGATCATGAAGGTGGCGGCTCGACCTGGATGAGTCTTCAAGCCCGGGGCACAGGCTTGCCCCTGCCCGCGGGGGGCCATGTCTGCACCTGCCGTGATCTTTGCCCTCGAATTCCTCAACGCCGGAATGCTCTGGTGGCTGCCCGCGGCCGCTGCGCCGCTGGTGATCCACCTGCTCAGCCGGCTGCGGTTCCGGGAAATGCCCTGGGCGGCCGTGCAGTATCTGCTGGCCGCGCTGGAGGAAAGCCGGCGGCGGATCCGGCTGGAGCAATGGCTCCTGCTCCTCCTGCGCACCCTCCTGATCGTGCTGGTCGTGGCCGCGGTGGCCCAGCCGAGGATTGAAACCAGCGGGTCGGCTGCGGCCCAGGTCCCGAAGACGCACCATCTGGTGGTCCTGGACGGCTCCTATTCCATGGCCGCCCAGCCGACCGACAAGCGATCTTTCGACCGCGCCCGGGAGATCGCCTCTGAGATCGTCCAGCAGGCCCCCGAGTCCGACGGCTTCAGTCTGGTGTTGATGAGCGACCGGCCGCGGGTCGTGGTGGGCACGCCGGTCTTCCGCCGCGACGACTTTCTCAGGGAGGTCGAGCAGTTGGAGCTGCCGCACGGCGGCGCGAAGCTCGTCAAGGCGATGGCGGTGGTGGAGGAAGTTCTGGCCGCGGCCCAGCGCGAGGCCCACCGCCTGGACCGCCATCAGGTCTACTTCCTCACCGACCTCCAGCGCGTCACTTGGGACGTCAGCCGTCTGGACAAGGCCGCGGAGGCCGAGTTTCACGAGCGGAGCCGGCGCCTGGCAAAATCGGCCGCCGTGAGAATCATCGACGTGGGCCAGCACGACGCGGAGAACGTCGCAGTGACCGCCGTGCGCTGCGCCGAGCCGCTGGTCATGCCCGGGCAGCCCGTCGAAATCCGCGCGGACCTGAAGAACTTCGGCCGCCGGGCCCGCAACCGGCAACCGGTCGAGCTGCTCGTGGACGGCAGCCGCGTCCAAGAGAAGCCCATCGCGCTGCCGGCCGGCGCCGAGGCTTGGGTGTCGTTTTCCTGCCGCTTCCCGGGCGCCGGCGATCACACCATCGAGGTCCGGACCGCACGCGACCCCCTGGAGATCGACAACCACCGCTTCCTGGTTGTCCCGGTCAAGGACCAGATAGGGGTCCTTTGCGTGGAGGGGCGGCCCTCGGGCGGTGCGGCCGGCTACTTGATCGCGGCTCTGGCGCCGCAGCGGGACGGGGCGGGCCGCACCTCGATTCGTCCCGAGGTCGTACCCGAAAGCGCGCTCTTGGAACACCGCCTGGCCGACTACGACTGCGCGATCCTGTCCAACGTGGCTCAATTCACTGCCAGCGAGGCCAAGGCCCTGGATGCCTATCTGAGAGAAGGCGGAAACCTGATCTTCTTTCTCGGCGATCGAGTCCGGCCGGAGAACTACAACGAGCAGCTCGGCGGCGCCGGCCGGGTACCCTTTGGGTGCGGCGTGCGCATCCTGCCCGCCCGGCTCGGGCCGGCCGGCGGCCAGCCGGAAGGCGGCCAGGCCCAGGGCCGCCTCAACCCGCTCGGCTACGAGCACCCGATCGTGCGGGTCTTCCGCGGCCGCGAAAAGGCGGGGCTGCTGACCACGCCGGTCTACCGGCATTTCCCGTTGATCGTTCCCAAGGGCTCCAAGGCCCAGGTCGCCTTGGCGCTGTCGGGGGGCGATCCGCTGATCGTCGAGGAGCCGGTCCACCGCGGCCGGGTGATCTTGGTCGCCACCTCGGCCGACGCATCCTGGGACGGCGCTTGGACCCCCTTCCCGCAGTGGCCGAGCTTCCTCCCGCTGGTCCACGAGATGCTGGCCTGCGTCCTGGAGGGTCAACTCCAACAGCGCAACGTCATGGTCGGCGAGCCCTTGGGCGGCTCCTTGGCCGCGCCCGTAGGACGGGTTTCCAACTCATCGCCGCCCGTAGGACGGGTTTCCAACCCATCGCCGCCCGTAGGACGGGTTTCCAACCCGTCCTTCAGCATTCGCACGCCAAGCAGCCGCCGCCACGAAGGGCCGTTCCGCCCCGTCGGCGAAGACACCGCCTGGAGTTTTGCGGATACCGAGCTGAGCGGGTTCTACGTCGCCCAGTTCGGACCGCCTCTCTCCCGCAGCGAGACCTTTGCCGTCAACGTGGACACAGCGGAAGGCGACCTGAGCACGATCGGCCCGGACGAGCTGCAAAGTCGGGTCTGGCCCGAAGCAACGGTCGCCGGGTACGCCCACTGGCAGCACTCGGATGAGGAGCCGTCGGCCCAGGCCGGCCGGACGAGGAACCTGTCGCAGGGATTGATCTACGCGGTGCTCCTGCTCTTGGCCGCCGAGACCTACTTGGCCCGCCGTTTTGGACACCCCACCCCATGAACGCCCCCCTGCCCTCCTGGATCGAGCGCCTCCTCGGCATCCAGCCCGAGGCCGGGGAAGGCACGTCCTGGTGGCTGGATCAGTCGTGGGGCTGGCCGCCGTGGCTGAAGCTGCTGGCGATCGTCTTGCTGGCGGGCCTGGTGGTGGCGACCTATTGGAGAGAGAGCCGCCGGGCGACCGGCCGCTTTCGGATGATGCTGGCGGCGATCCGCTTGATCCTGGTGGGCCTCGTGCTGGTGATGCTTGCCCAGTTGACCTTGGTGGTCCAGCCCACGAGCCTGCCCTACGCGGTGCTCATCGTCGACGACTCGCGGAGCATGACCGTCGCCGACCGCTACGACGACAATCTCCGCAGCGCGCTCCAAGAGCGGGTCCACAAGGCAGGCTTCGGCGGGCTGGCGCGTTGGGACCTTGCCCGCACCTTGTTGAGCGAGAACGACGGGGCCCTGCTGTCGGCGCTTCTGGAGCGTTACCGGCTGCGCGTCGTCTACCTGACCGGTCTCCGCGCCGGCTTGGGCGCCACGTCTGAGGAGATCGCCGCCGAGCTGAAGGCCGCCGGGCCCAATGGCGAAACCAGCCCGCTGGGCGCCGCCGTGCGCAAAGTCCTGGACGACCTTCGCGGCAGCACGCCGGCCGCCGTCGTGATCCTCACCGACGGGATCAACACCGAGGGGCCGCCGCTGGGCGACGGCGCCGCCTACGCGGCCCGCAAGGGCGTGCCCCTCTACCTGGTCGGCATGGGCGACGAGCGCCCGGTGCGGGACGTGAAGATGACCGATCTGTTGGTGGACGACGAAGTGTTCGTCAACGACGTGGTCTACTTCGAGGCCCAGCTCACCTCGGCCGGCTACCAGGGGCGTCAGGCCCAGGTCGTGCTCCGCCGACAGGGACAGAAGGCGGACTTGGCCCGGACGGCCGTCGCACTCGGGCCGGACGGCCAGTCGCAGCAGGCCCGCCTCCCCTACCGGCCCACGGAGGAAGGGGAGTTCACTTACGTCCTGGAGGTCGAGCCGCTCGAAGGAGAGCTGCGGACCGATAATAACCGCCAGGAGCGGACAGTCCGCGCGACCAACAAGCGGGTCCGCGTCCTGCTGGTTCAAGCGGACCCGAGCTGGGAGTACCGCTATCTCCGCGGACTGGACCGGGCCGAGTCGCAGGACGCCGCACGCGCCAAGGCGGCGGACCAGACCCCCGATCGGGCCATCGATCTGCACGTGGTCCTGCACAGCGCGGACCTCAAGCACTCGGAGCAGGACCGGGCCGTGCTCCAGGGCGGCTTCCCCGTGCAGAAGGAAGCGCTCTCGCAATACGACGTCATCATCCTGGGAGACGCCAATCCCCAGACGCTGGAGCCGTCGATGATCCAGGGCCTCGTCGACTTCGTGGAGCAGCCGAAAAGCGGCGGGGCATTGATCGTGATTGCCGGCCCCAAATACACGCCTCTCGCCTGGCGCAACACCCCCTTGGCACGCCTCCTGCCCATCGACCTGGCCACGGCCCGCGCCCCCGGTCCCGACCGGCCCTTGGCCGAGGGGTTTCGGGTCCGGCCCACCGAGCTTGGTCGGGCCAGCCCCGGGATGTACCTGGGCGACACGCCCGACCAGAGCGCCGAGGTCTGGAACAGGCTGCCGCCGCTCTATTGGCTCTTGGAGGCCCCCGATCTGAAGCGCGGCGCCCGGGTCCTGGCCGAGGCCGATCATCCCGGCCTGCTGACCCGCGACGGCCGCCGGCTGCCCGTGATCCTCATCCAGTACGTCGGCGCCGGCAAGGTCCTGTTCCATGCCACCGACGAGACCTGGCGCTGGCGCTATCGCGCCGGCGACGTCTACTTCGCCCGCTACTGGGTCCAGACCATCCGCTACCTGGCCCGCTCCAAGCTCAAACAGGGCGACCGCTCGGTGAAGCTCGCCGCGGATCAGCCCAAGTACGCGCGCGGCGAGCCCGTGCGCTTGTGGGTGCGATTCGCCGACGAGCGGCAGGCCCCGGGCAAGGAGGATGGCGTCACCGTGACGCTGGAGCACCAGGGGCACCAGACCCGGCAGGTCCCGCTCCACCGCAGCCTGGCGGGAGGCGCGGTATTCGAGACGGTGCTGAGCGATCTGGGGGCCGGGGCCTACCACGCGTTTCTGGCCGCCCCGACGCTCCCGGGGGAGCCACCTTCGTACAACTTTGAAGTGGTCGCTCCCGGGGAGTTCGACCGGGTGCAGATGGACGTGCAAGCCATGCAGCGGGCCGCCAGGCAAACCAAAGGCCAGTTCTACACGCTGCGCACGGCCGACCGGCTCCTCAGTGAGTTGCCGGAAGGCTATCGCGCCCCGGTGGCCGCCCCCGACCAGTGGCCGCTCTGGAATTCGGGGGCGATGGTGTTGGCGCTGCTGATCCTGTTGGTCGGCGAATGGGTCCTGCGGAAGATCGGGGGAATGGTGTAGAATGGAGGAGGAATGCTGAATGATGAATGATGATTGATGAATGGCGCTCCCGCCAACTGACTAGTGTATTCTGTTCACTCTGACGAGTCCTTGGTCCGTGAACCTTGACCCCCAACCCCTAACGCAGCACGGTCGCAGCCCGATTGGGCCAGTGAGAAATGAGAAGTGAGAAGGGCAAAGTGCAAATTGGCGAACGAACCCCCACTCTTCACTTTGCACTTTTCACTTCTCACTTTTCACTTCTCAATAGCCCCTGAACCCTGAACCCTGACCATGCTCCACCCGCTCCAGCAACGGATCGCTCTCCTGCGGAGCCGCATCCGCCGGTTGCTGGTCCTCTACGCGCTGAGCTGGGTCGCGAGCGGCATCGTGGCGACGGTCGCGGCGGTTGGGCTGGCCGATTGGCTGTTCCGCTTCCAGGACCGCGGACTTCGGCTGATGGCATCGCTGGCCGTGCTCGCCGTGACGGGCTGGACCGGCTATCGCTTCCTCTACCGGGGGCTCACCGCCCGCCTCGGCGACCTCGAGCTGGCCCTGCGGCTCCAGCGCAAGTTTCTCCAACTCGGCGACGGTCTGGCCAGTGCCGTGGAGTTCCTCGGGCAGTCGGAGCGGGACCCGACGGCGGGCTCGCCTGCCATGCGCCGGGCCGTGATCCACCAGACGACGGCCGTGGCCGAAGGGCTCGATTTCCGGACCGCGCTGCGGCCCCGGCCGGTGTGGCGGGCCGCCGCACTGGCCGCCGCGTGTCTGCTGGCCGGCGCAGCGCTCGTGGGATTGGACCCCTCGGGCTCGCGCACCGCCCTGGCCCGGTTGGCCAATCCGCTGGGCGACGTCCCCTGGCCGCAGGTCCACCACCTGGTGCTCCGCAATCCGGTCGGGCCGGTCCATCGCGGCGATACGTTCCGCGTCGGCGTAGTGGAGGCCGACCAGGACGTTCGGCTCCCGTCCGAGGTCTTCATCTACTATCGCTTTGAGAACCCCGACGGCCCGGTGGTCGAAAAGAGGAAAATGGATTTTGTCGGCGGGATGATGGTGGCCCAGCGCGAGAACGTCACGCGGGGATTCTCCTTCCGCGTCGAGGGCGGCGACGACCGCTCGATGGACTGGCAGCCCGTCGAAGTGGTCGATCCCCCCGCCGTCAAGTCCCTGAAGACCAAACTCCTCCCTCCCACCTATACTCGCCGGACGCCGGAGTATTCGGAGAAGGACATCCGGGCCATCGTCGGAACGCGCGTGGAGATGACGGCCGTCGCCACCAAGCCCTTGGCCTCGGCAGTGCTTTGCCTGGAAGGCGGGACGCGGGTTCCCGGCCGGTTGACGCGCAGCGACGGCTCGTTCCAAGTCCCTGCCGATGCGGCCAACGGGCTCGTGCTCGAGAAGTCGGGCACCTACTGGTTCGATCTGACCGACGTGGACGGGCTGAGCAGCGAAGAAACGCCCTACGGCGAGATCGTCGCCCTGCCCGACCTGCCCCCCACCGTGACCATCGACGAGCCGGCCGGCAACCTCTTTGCCACTCCGCAGGCCGAGATCCCGATCCGCGTGACCGCGCGGGACGACCTGGGCATTCAGACGATCGAGTTGGAGCTGAGCCGCTCGGACCAGCCCGGCCAACCCGACGCGAAGAAGCCGCTTTACTCCCACCCCGACGCCGGCCAGGCGCAGGCCGGTCCGCCGCCCGGCGGCGACGAATCGGGCCAACGGCGGACCGTGGTTTATCGGCTCTGTCTGGCCAAAGAGAAGCCGGCCCTCGCGCCGGGGACGCAGGTGACGTTTTGGGGCGTTGTGACGGACCATCGCCCGCAAACCGGCAAGAGCACGCCCCGGCGCCTGACGATCGTCACGCCCGAGGAGCTTCTCGAGCGGATCGCCGAGCGACAGTCCGTCGTCCTGGCGGAGCTGTCCCGCGTGCTGGCGGTGCAGCGTCAGGGCCGCGAGCAGGTCCGGGCCTCGGAAATCCTTCTCCAGGAAAAGGGCCGCCCCGACCAGTCCGACGCGGACAACCTCGCCAACGCCGAGCGCAACCAGCGCCAGGTCCGTCACCTCTTGACCAGCCGCAGCGAGGGTCTGCCCGCGCACGTCCTCGGGCTTCTGGCCGACTTGGAGAACAACAAGCTCGACAGTCCCGAGATCCAGCGGGCGATGGAGTCGCTCTTGTCCCAGATCGAGCGGCTGGCCCGCGAGGTCTTGCCCACGGTGGACCTGGAGCTGACCGCGGCGATCAAGGCCGCCCAAGTCCGCCTGGAGGAGCAGGCCGCCTCCAAGGACCGTGCGCCGCCCAAGCCGGACGCCGGGCCACAACCGCCCGCGGCCGACATCGTTAAGCCGCTCTCCGCCGCGGGCAAACAGCAGGATCTGGTGATCCAGTCGCTCCAGCGCATGCGCGACGAGCTGAGCCGGCGGGACCGGTTCCGCGGCTTCTATCGCGACGTGGCCCAACTCCTGCGCGAGCACGAAGACCTGGCCCGGCGAAGCATCGAGTTGAGCCAGCGCACGCGGGGCGAGGAGATGAAGGACTTGCCGCCCGAGACCGTGGCTGAGCTGAGGCTCGCCGGTTCCCAGCAGCGGGAGCTGGGCCGGCGCCTGGACGCCGTCCAGGAGCAGATGGACCAGGCGATCGGCCCCCTTCGCACGACCGATCCGCTGGAGGGGCAAACCCTGGCCGACGCCCTGGCCCGGGCCCGGCAGCTCAACGTCGGCGCCGCAATGCAGGCGGCCGGCGGCGAGCTGGAGCAGAACCGGATCAGCCAGGCCACGGACCACCAGCAGCAGATTGCCGACCACCTCCGCGAACTCCTCGACATCCTGTCCGATCGGCGCCGGCCCGGCCGGAAGCCCGGGCAGAACGAGACGGAGTTGGCCGCGGAGCAGATGGCACAAGCCAGACAAGGCATCGAGGGGCTCCGCGACCGCCAGCAGAAGGCCCTCCAAGAGGCCCGCCGGCTGGAGGCAGCGCAACAAGGGTCGTCGCAGGCGGAGCGGTCGCTTCCGCCGGGTGACGAGCCGGCCTTGGAAGAACTCACCCGGGAGCAGCGCCGCTTGGAAGCCGACACTGCGGCCCTCTCGCGGCGGCTCCCCGGCGCTGACGACTTCCGCTGGGCGTTGGATGCAGCGGCCGGCGACATGGGATTGGCCGCGGCGCGGCTCGATCGCCAACAAATCGACCGGCCTACGCAGGAGTTCCAACAGAACGCACTTGCGCGGCTCGCGTCGGTGCTGGACGCCCTCAAGCCCGGGCCGCCCTCGAAGAAGCCCGATGTCAAACCCTCCGACCAGACCGGCCAGCCGCGTGGGCCCCGCGACGTGACCCGAAAGGTCGTGTCCGGCGCGCAAGACGGCCAGCCCAAGACCAAGCCCGGCCAAGAGGCGGACAAACCGGGAACCGGGCCGGCAAAGACCGCCGCGGGCCAGGGCCCCGAGGGCACAGCCAAGCGGCCCGCCGCTGCCCGACTCCGTCTGGCGCTGGAGCACTACTGGGGCACTCTCCCGGCGCGCCAGCTCGAGCAGATGTCGCAGTTTCCGCCGGCGGAGGAGTTCTTGCCCAAGTACGAGTGGCTGCTCGAAGAGTACTTCAAACGCCTGGCCGAACAACCGGAACGCCAAAACGCCAACTGACCGATGCGCCCCACTGCCCTCCCCTGCCCTGCCCTGCTTATGCTCGTCGCCTGCACGGCGCCGCTCCTGCCGGTGGCGCTGCGCGCGGCGGACAAGGAGAGCCCGGAGCGTGCGGCGGGAAAACTGATCACTCCGGCGGCCGACAGAGCGATCGAGCGCGGGCTGGCGTTTCTTGCCTCCCGGCAGCACGAAGACGGCTCGCTGGGCACGTCGGCCTACGGCAAGAACGTCGCCGTGGTCTCCTTGTGCGGGATGGCGATGATGTCGGCCGGGAGCACCCCGGGCCGCGGGCCCTACGGCGCGGAAGTCGACAAGTGCCTCGACTTTATCCTCAGGAACACCCAGGAGAGCGGCTACGTCAAGAGCCCCATCGACCCCAGCGACCGCCCGATGTACGGCCACGGGTTTGCCACGATGTTCCTGGCCGAGTGCCACGGCATGGCCCAGCGGCCGGAGCTGCGCGGCAAGCTCGGCAAGGCGGTGGAGCTGATCGCCAACTGCCAGAACGAGCAAGGCGGGTGGCGCTATTTTCCCCACCGGGCCGAGGCCGACGTCTCGGTCACGGTGTGCCAGGTGATGGCCTTGCGCGGGGCGCGGAACGCGGGGATTTACGTGCCGCCGGAGAAGATCGACCGCGCGATCGACTACCTCAAGAAGTGCCAGAATCCCGACGGCGGCTTCAAGTACATCCTGATTCCGGTCGGCGAAAGCGCGAGCGCTTTTCCCCGCTCGGCCGCGGCCGTGGTCGGCCTGTACTGCGCCGGCATCAAGGAACTCGACGAGGGGCCGGAAGTGGCCAACGGATTGAAGTACCTCGTGCAGTATCTCCCCCAGCGCGGCGTGGAGCGGCGCGACGCTTACTACTTCTACGGCCATTACTACGCCGTCCTGGCCATGTGGCAGGCCGGGGGCGAACCCTGGGCCCGCTGGTACCCGGCCATCCGCGACGAGCTCGTCTCGCGCCAGCAGCCCGCCGGCTCGTGGGTGGACCTGTCGATCTCCAACGAGTTCGCCACGGCCATGGCCTGCCTGATCCTCGGGGTGCCGAACAACTATTTGCCGATCTTTCAACGCTAGGGGCTAGGGGCTAGGGACGAGGGGCTAGGGGTTAGATACCCAAGTGAGAAGTGAAAAATGAGAAGTGCAAAGTGCAAATCGGCAAGCGATACCTCATTTTGCACTTTTCATTTTACACTTTTCACTCTTCACGTTTCGCTTCTCACTGCCCGACTTTGGACGAGCCATGAATCACAGCCGATCGAATTCCGAGGAGTATGACAAGCGCCTGCAGCTCGCCTTGGACGCCGGGCGCGAGGCCGGCCGGATCACCCTGCAGCACTTCCGTTGCGGCGACCTTCAGGTCGAGCGCAAAGGCGATGACTCCCCCGTCACCGTTGCCGACCGCCGGGCCGAAGAGCACCTCCGCCGCCGCATCGCCGAGGCGTTTCCCGAAGACGGCATCCTCGGCGAGGAGCTCCCCGAGCGCCCGGGCGTCAGCGGCTTCCGCTGGATCCTCGACCCCATCGACGGCACCAAGTCGTTCATCCACGGCGTGCCGCTCTACTCGACGCTCATCGGCATCGAGCACGACGGCCGCAGCGTCGCCGGCGCGATCTTGATTCCCGCCCTGGACGAGTGCGTCTACGCGGCCGAGGGCGGCGGGGCTTGGTACGCGATCGGAAGCCAACCGCCGCGCCGCGCTCGGGTCTCGACTTGCCCGCAACTGGCCGAAGGGCTCTTCGTCACCAGCGAGATCGTCAACTTCGACAGCATCGGCCGCCGTGAGGTGTATTACCGTCTTCAGGCCGCCGCGCGCCTCGCACGCACCTGGGGCGACGGCTATGGATACCTGCTGGTGGCGACCGGCCGGGCCGAGCTTATGGTCGATCCGATCATGAACCTCTGGGACGCGGCAGCCATCCAGCCGGTCATCCAAGAGGCCGGCGGCACGTTCACCGATTGGCAAGGCCGCCCGACCATCTACTCCGGCCAAGGCATCGCCACCAACGGCCGCATCCTGGAAGAGGTGCTGGCAATC